>JAESGL010000074.1_pt1 | contig 186223 bp, 199 predicted proteins | sample 9269711 | NCBI WGS metagenome assembly JAESGL01 (sample SAMN14515918, study PRJNA621676) | algae metagenome | isolation source: Kastovskya adunca ATA6-11-RM4 and co-occurring heterotrophs from soil and... | place: Chile: Atacama Desert | collected 2011-06-27
GTTCATCACGCTCGCCGCCACCTTGTCGATCGTGCCGAGCGTGCCGGTCGCCGGCATGGCGCTGATCCTGGGCGTCGACCGCTTCATGTCCGAGTGCCGCAGCCTGACCAACTTCATCGGCAACGCGGTGGCGACGGTGGTCGTCTCGCGCTGGGAAGGCCGGCTCGACAAGGCGCAGTTCGACGCCGCCCTCGCCGGACGCGCCCCGCGCGTCGACCAGATGCCCGCCGGCGCGATGCCGGCGGAATAAAGACGGGAGCCGCCGCGCCCGCGCCTCGTTCAGCCCGGATGAGCGAGGACGACGAAGGACGGGTGCGGCACCGCGCGGTGCCGAGCGGGCGGATCGCGCGGCTGGGCGGGTTCGGCCGGCTCGCGGGCGGGATCGCGGGCGGGATGCTGGCGGAAGGCGCGCGGCGGCTCGCCGCGGGCGAGCGTCCGCGCATGGGCGACCTCGTCCTCACCCCGGCCAATGCCGCGCGGGTCGCGGACCGGCTGTCGCACCTGCGCGGTGCGGCGATGAAGCTCGGGCAGATGATCTCGATGGACGCGGGCGACCTGCTGCCCGCCGAGCTGTCCGCCATCCTCGCGCGGCTGCGCGACCAGGCGTACCGGATGCCGCCGGCGCAGCTGGACGGCGTGCTGCGGCAGGAATGGGGCGCGGACTGGCGCCGCCGCTTCCGCCATTTCGAGGCCGCGCCGATGGCGGCGGCATCGATCGGGCAGGTGCATCGCGCGACCCTGCCCGACGGACGCGTGCTGGCGGTGAAGGTGCAATATCCCGGCGTGGCGCAGAGCATCGACGCCGACGTGGACAATGTCGCGACGCTGCTGCGCGTCTCCGGCGTGCTGCCGCCGGGGCTGGATCTCGCGCCGCTGCTCGCCGAGGCGAAACGCCAGCTGAAGGAGGAGGCGGACTACCTGCGCGAGGGCGAGCAGATGCGTGCCTATGCCGCGCGGCTGGCGGGCGACCCGCGCTACGTCGTCCCCGTGGCCGAGGACGCGCTGACGACGCGCCGCGCCCTGGCGATGAGCTTCGTCGAGGGGCGGCCGGTGGAGGCGCTGGCGGAGGCGCCGCAGGAGGCGCGCGACACGGCGATGACCGCGCTGGTCGAGCTGGTGCTGCGCGAGCTGTTCGAGTTCGGCGCGATGCAGACCGATCCGAACTTCGCCAATTACCGCTGGCAGCCGGAAACGGGCGCGCTGGTGCTGCTCGATTTCGGCGCCACCCGCGCGGTGCCGGGGGAGACCGCCGCGGCCTATCGCCGGCTGATCGAGGCGGGGCTGGCGCGCGACCTGCCGCAGGTGCGCGCGGTGGCGATCGAGACCGGCTTCCTCGGCGAGGCGGCGGCGGCGGCGCACGGCGCGGCGGTCGACCGCATCATCGCCGCGATCGACGCCGCGCTGAACCGTCCCGGCCCGTTCGACTTCGGCGACCGCGCCTTCGTGCCGGTGGTGCGCGAGGAGGCGAAGGCGATGATCGCCGATCGCGCCACCTGGCACGTGCCCCACGTCGAGACCCTGTTCGTGCAGCGCAAGGTGAGCGGCACCGCGCTGCTCGCCGCGCGGCTGAAGGCGCGGGTCGACGTCCGCGCATTGGCCGCGGCCGCGATCGGGCGCTAGATCGGGCGCATGGCGACGAACCGCTACTATCAGGGGCCGCCGAGCGACCATTTCGACGGCACCCGCTTCTTCAACCCGGGTCAGGCTTCCACCGACCGCGGGCTGGCGGCACTGCTGCGCTGGAAGCTGGCGGGGGCGGCGGCGCGCTGGCCGCGCTCCGTGCCGGTTGTGCCCGCCCGACCGGACGCTCGGGTAGAGGGGCTGCGCGTCACGATGATCGGCCATGCCTCGCTGCTGATCCAGGCGGCGGGGGTGAACGTGCTGACGGACCCGGTCTTCTCCGATCGCGCCAGCCCCTTCGCACGCGTGGGCCCGCGACGGGTGACCGCCCCCGGCATCGCCTTCGACCACCTGCCGCCGATCGACGCGGTGCTGTTGAGCCATGCCCATTACGACCACATGGACGTCGCCACGCTGCGCCGGCTGCACGCGCGCGACGCGCCGTTGATGGCGATGCCGCTCGGCAACGACGCGGTCGTGCGCGCCGCGGTGCCCGGTGCGCGCGCGGTGGCGGGAAACTGGTGGGAGCGGATCGCGCTGGGCGAGGGGATCGCGACGACGCTGACGCCCGCCTGTCACTGGTCCAACCGCTGGCCGAGCGACACGCGGATGATGCTGTGGTCGGGCCATTGGCTCGACACGCCGGCGGGAGCGGTCTGGTTCGTCGGCGACACCGGCTACGGCGACGGACGCATCTTCGCCGACGTGCGCCAACGGCTGGGCAGCCCGCGCGCGGCGCTGATCCCGATCGGCGCCTACGAACCGCGCTGGTTCATGGCGGCGCAGCACGTGAACCCGGCGGAGGCGGTGCGCATCTTCGACGACGTCGGCGCCGGACGCGCGCTCGGCATCCACTGGGGCACGTTCCAGCTGACCGACGAGGCACGCGACGCGCCACGGGAAGCGCTGGCGGCGGCGCTGGCCAAGCGCGGGATCGCGGCGGAGCGGTTCGTCGCGGCGGAGGCTGGCGGGGTGTACGATTGGTAAGCGACAAACCGTCGCAACCGACTGAAGACGTCAGTCTTCCTCCTCCAGCCCGGCATACCAGTCGGCGTAGCGCGTGTTTCTCGCCAGGTGGCGGTTCAGGTCCTCCCCGCCCGCCCACCACACCGGCCCGCGCTCGCCCAGCGCCACCTTCGCCGCATCCACCGCGGCGCGCGCGTCGGCGAGCGCGGTCTCGTCGCCCGCCCGCCGCGCGGCACCCACGGCGCGGCGCGCCGTCATCAGCGCGCGAACGTACGCCGCGCGCTCCTTCGCCGGCAGGTGTGGGTTCGCGCGCCGCCACAGCCGCCCGCGCACGACGATGTAGCGGCCGTCGGGCGTGACCGGCGGCGCGCGCCGGCTCACCGCCGCAGCGTGAAGGACGCGCCGAAGCGGCGGCCGAGGACGTCGTAGGATTGCGGGAAGGTGTTCGCGTCCGCCGCATTGCCGAAGGCCAGCGGCGGCTGGCGGTCGAACAGATTGTCGACGCCGACGATGAACGTCGCCTGCTCGCCGACGTCGAACGACAGCGCCAGGTCAAAGTAATGCTGCGCGCCGATCCGCTCCACGGTGTAGACGGTGGCGGGCGTGTCGTCGGTCACCGGCCCTTCCATCCGCCACGTGCCGCGCAGCGTCACGCCCCCGCTAATGCCGCTGCCGCCGAGGCTGAGGTCGGTACGGTGGCGGTATTTGGGCAAAGCGCGCCGTACTTCCAGCCCGCACGTCGCGCCGAACCGGCCGGCGCATTCGATGACGGGGGCGGTGGCGCCGTTCTGCTGTCGCTGGCTCAGCACCACCGAGCCGGCGTAGCTCAGCCCCGCGCGGACCGCGCCCACGTCGACGCCGTAATCGCCGACGATGTCGATCCCGCGCGACTGCAGCCGGGCGACGTTGATGTCGGAGCTGTCGACGGAGGCGAGCTGGCCGTTGGGCTGGCGCCGTACCTGCTGGCAGAACAGGTTGTTGATGTCGCGCACGATCACGAAGCAGGTGTCGAGTGTCGGCTGCGGCAGCACCGCGCCCACCGCATTGTCGATCGTGATGTCGTAGTAATCGGCGCTGAGCGTCAGGCCCGGCAGGAACGTGGGCGTCAACACCGCGCCCGCGGTCCAGGTCTTGCCCGTTTCCGGCTGGATCGTCGCTCGCCCGCCGAAGATGAACAGCGCGGCGGACAGGTCCTGCACGAAGCCGCCCGCGGGCGCGCCGCTCGCCACGCACGTCTCTACCGACGCGCCGGAGGCGGCCGGGTTGGCGCACGGATCGACCGCACGGCCGACCAGGCTGATGCTGCTGGTGGCGCCGAACAGCTCGCCGATGTTCGGCGCGCGCACGACCCGCTGGTAGCTGCCGCGGAAGCGCACGTCGCGCAAGGGCGCCCAGTCGCCGCCCAGTTTCCACGCGTCGACCCCGCCGCTGGTCGAATAATCGGAGTAGCGGTACGCGCCCTCCACGTTCAGCGCGTGGAAGAACGGGCGGTCGGCGAGCAGCGGCACGCGCACCTCGCCGAACACGTCCTTCACGTCGTAGCCGCCCGCGAAGTTGACGCGCGTGCCCTGGTTGAACGTCTGCCCTGCCTGCGCGACCTGGCCGTAGGTGTTGCGCCCGCGCTCGTCGCGATATTCCGCGCCGACCAGCAGCGCGACCGGCCCGCCGGGCAGCGTCAGGAAGCTGCCGGTGTCGGTGGCAAGCGTCAGCCCCGCCACCCACTGCTCGCGCCGCCGCCCCTGATCGACCACCTCGCCGATGAAGTCCACCGCGCCCGCGGAGATCGCGCCGGGGCCGAAGATGTTGGCGGGGACGCAGCCGTTCGACGCGTCGGCGCACACCGCCGCGCCGCCCGCACCGACGGTGGCGTTGCCGGCCTGCTGGAAGCGCGCGAGCACGCCCTCGCCGGTGATCGGGCTGCGCTCGTCGCTGATGCCGTACTGCGCATAGGCGTCCCAGCGCACGCCAGCGGCGGTGCCGCGCAGGCCCAGCTGCCCCTGCGCGGTCTCGCGCGTGGTCTCCGTCACGCGGTCGCCCAGCTCGCCCAGCGAGCGCGTGACTGTCAGCAGCACCGCGTCGGTTCCGCCGAGCGCGCCCGCGTTGGTGCGGTTGAACGAGGGGGCGAGGATCGCGCTCAATTGTGGCGTCAGGTACGGATTGTCGCGCCGCACCAGCACGTTGGTGGCCACATTGGCGGGCGGCAGCACGTCGCGCACCTTCGTGCGGCTGTACATGGCGCGGCCGTACAGCTCGACCGCGTCGGCCAGGTCGTAATTGCCGAACAGGCTGGCGTTGAGGCGCTGCTGCGACAGCAGCAGGCTCTCGCGCCCGCTCAGCACGCTACTGGTGGCGAGCGGCGCCAGCGCGCCCGTGTCGGTGAAGCCGAAGGTATTGCCCGCCGCCGCGCCGCCAACGCCGGTGAGGTTGAATACCGCGGCGCTGTCGCTGCGACGGAAGAAGCCGCCCAGCGGGCGCGCGGTGGTGACGGCGGTGTCGGTCCGCTCCGGCGCGGCGAAGCTGCGGTCGGCCTTGACCAGCGGGTCGCGTTCCGACCAGCCGAGGAAGCCGCTGACATTGCCCCGATCGCCCAGGTTCTTGCCGAAGGTCAGGTTCGCGCCGCGCGTCACGCCCTCGCCGCGCTCGGTGAAGTTGGAGACGACGCTCGCCTCCACGCCCTCGAAATCCTTCCGCGTGATGAAGTTGACGACGCCCGCCACCGCGTCCGAGCCGTAGACCGCAGCGGCGCCGCCGGTCAGCACGTCGACCCGGCTCACCAGCGGGGCAGGGATGGAATTGAGGTCGACCGAGTTGCGGAAGCCGAACGGCGCGCCGCGCGTGCCGTCGATCAGCACCAGGGTGCGGTTCTGCCCCAGCCCGCGCAGGTCCGCGGTCGCCGCGCCGCGCGAATCCGCGCCGTTGGACACGCCGCCGAAGCTGCCGGTGAATTGCGGCAGGCGGTTCAGCACGCTCTCGATATTGAGCGCGCGGTCGAGCGCGATGGCTTCCTGATCGACCGAGGCGACTGGGCTGATCGCGGTGAGCCCCGGGGCCTGGATGCGCGATCCGGTGACGGTGATGTCCGCCTCCCCGCCCTCCGCCTCGACGGGCGCCACCGCTCCGCCGGGCGCCACCTGCGCCATCGCGGGCAGCGCCGCCGAAGAGAGGAGGATCGTCACCGCGAGGCGGAATGGGGAAACGGCACGCATGACGGACAACCTCCTGAACCTGTGACGGTATCATCGCAGGGCGGGCTGACGATCGTCAAAGGGCGAAGGCGCCTTGCCGGCTGGTTGTCGCGCGGCTGTTTCCCCCGGGCCACACCTTCACGTCACCGACGTGGGAGGTCACTTCGCCGTGAAGCGGATCGTACCCGTGTTGGGCTTCCCGTCGGCGCCGACGGCCCGCCATCTCAGGTCGTAGCTGCCCGCGGGCAGCGCGCGGGGGAGGGGGGCGGTCAGCGACCGGCCGTCCCTGTCCACCGCCGCCGCGAAGCCACGGATCGGCATCGGCGGATGGTCCTTCATTCCCGGCATGCCGGTCATGACGAGCTCCACGGTGCTGGCCGGCGCGATCGGCTCGGAGAAGGTGAGCGACAGCCGCGTCACCTTCGCCACGCTCGCGCCGTTCGCGGGTGCTGCGGCGACGAGCGCCGGCTCCGCCGCGGCGGGGGTGGCGAGCAGGATCAGGGGGAGGAACAGGGCAGGGCGCATGGGAAGATCCATCGATGGAAGTGACGGCAACGATACGCGCGCGCTTGCCCCACCCCTCGTGGCGCAGGCATGAACGAGGGATCGGCGCGGCGGCTGCGTATCAGCCGGTGGAAGGACGGCAGCGATGGACGATCTCGACGGGCTGTTACACCGGATGCGCGGCGAACCTGTCGACGCGCGCCTCGCCGCGCTGGGCGACGCGGTGATGGCGGGGCTGGAGGCGCGTCGCGAGCGCGCGGCGGCGCGGCGCGCGGTGGCGCTCGCCGCGGCGCTGGCGCTGGGCGTTGGCGTGGTGGGCGGCACGCTGCCCGCCGCGCCTGCGCGGGCGGTGGCGCTCGGACTGTCGGACCTGGCGCCGTCGCGACTGCTGGCGGAGTGATGCGCCGCTACGCGCTGGTGGCGCTGGTCGCCTTCCTCGCCGCGCTGGCGGGGGTGGCGGCGGCGCGGCTCGCCACCGCACCGCGCGCCGCGGGCGAGAGCGAACTGCACGCGCTGCTCCACAACGGGCTGCGGCTCGATGCCGCGCAACAGCGGCGCGTGGCGGCGCTGGAACGCGACTTCGCGCAGCGCCGCGCCGCGCTGGACGAGGCGATGCGGGCGCAGAACCGCGTCCTGGCGCGCGCCATCGCGGCGGAGCACGGCTACGGTCCGCGGGTCGCCGCCGCGGTCGATCGCTCGCACCAGGTGATGGGCGAGGTGCAGAAGGAGACGCTGAAGCACGTCTTCGCCATGCGCGGCGTGCTGCGCGCCGATCAGGCCGCGCGCTACGACGCCGCGGTGGTGCGGACGCTGACCGCGCCGTCGCGGTGACGGACCCGAGCGACGCGGACCTCGCCGCGCGAGCGATCGGCGGCGATCAGACGGCGTATGCCGCGCTGATGACGCGCCACCGCGACGCCGTGTACCGGATGGCGCGCGGCGCCACTGGCGACGCCGACGCGGCGCTGGACGTCACGCAGGAGGCGTTCGTCGCCGCCTTCGCCGCGCTGTCCCGCTACGATCCGGCGCGGCCGTTCCGTCACTGGCTGGCGCGGATCGCGCTCAACAAGGCGCGCGACCACGCCCGCCGCCGCGCCGTGCGTCGCTTCTTCGCGCGCGCCCGCCCGCTGGACGAGGCGCTGGACGCCGCCGATCCCGCCCCCACGCCCGAGGAAGCCGCGGACGATCGCCGGCGGCTCGCCCGCGCGCGCGCCGCCATCGCCGCGCTGCCCGCCGCGCTGCGCGAGGTCCTGCTGCTGCGCGGCGTGGAGCAGATGTCGCAGGCGGAGACCGCCGCTGTCCTCGGCATCGGCGAGAAGGCGGTGGAGACGCGGCTGTACCGCGCCCGCCGGCGGCTGGCCGAGACGATGAGGGAAAGCGCGCCGCCGCGCGTATAGACGAGTCATGCCTCCCCTTGCTTCGACGGCGATCGACCGCCGCACCCTGATCCGCGGCGCCGGTGCGCTGGCGCTCGCGCCGGCGCTGCCCGCCTGGGCGCGGAGCGGGCACGCCGGCCTCGCCACGGCGCCCGGCACGCTATCGGGCGATACGATCGCGCTGACCGTGGGCGAGCGCCATTTCCGCACCGGCGGCCGGTCCGCGCACGCGGTCGCCGTCAACGGCACGCTGCCCGCGCCGCTGATCCGGCTTCGCGAGGGGCAGCACGTCCGCCTGTCCGTCACCAACACGCTGAAGGAGGACACGTCGATCCACTGGCACGGGCTGCTCGTGCCCTTCGCGATGGACGGCGTGCCCGGCATCAGCTTCCCCGGCATCCGCCCCGGCGAGACCTTCGTCTACGACTTTCCGGTGCGCCAGTCGGGCACCTATTGGTATCACAGCCACTCGGGCATGCAGGAGGCGATGGGCCTCTACGGCGCGATCGTGATCGACCCCGCCGCACCCGATCCGGTCGCCAGCGAGCGCGAGTACGTGCTGGTCCTGTCCGACTGGAGTCCGATGCACCCGCACGCGCAGCTGCGCCGGCTGAAGCAGCAGGGCGGGTATTTCAACATGCAGCGCCAGACGCTGGCGGGGCTGATCGCCGGGCGCGACCAGCCGCTCGAGGAGCGGCTGCACTGGGGCGCGATGCGGATGGATCCGACCGACGTCTCCGACGTGACGGGCAGCACGTACCACTACCTCGTCAACGGCCACGGGACGCAGGAGAACTGGACCGGGCTGTTCACCGCGGGGGAGCGCGTGCGGCTGCGCCTCGTCAACGCCTCGGCGATGACCAACTTCAACGTCCGCCTGCCCGGCCTGGCGATGACGGTCGTGCAGGCCGACGGGCAGGCCGTGCAACCGGTGGAGACCGACGAGCTGCAGATCGGCATCGCCGAGACCTACGACGTGATCGTCCGCCCGGTCGAGTCGCGTGCGCACGCGATCGTCGCGGAGGCGATCGACCGTTCCGGCCTGGTGCGGGCCACGCTGGCGCCGCGCATCGGCATGGCCGGCGCCATCCCGCCGCGCCGCCCGCGCCCCGTCCTGACGATGAAGGACATGGGGATGGACATGAGCGGCATGGGGGAGGGCGGCATGGGAGATGCCGTCATCGACCTCAGCCAGCCCGCCGGCGATCCCCACGCCGGCCACTCCATGAAGATGCGCGACCCCGCGAATGCGCCCGGCGTGCGGATGGGACCGGGGGTGGCGACGATCTCGCCGATGCCGGTCGATCGCATCGCCGACCGCCCCACCGGGCTGGAGGCGGAGGAGCATCGCGTCCTCACCTACGCGCAGCTGAAGTCGGCGACGCGCAATCCCGACACCCGCGCGCCTTCGCGCACGCTCGACATCCACCTGACGGCGAACATGGAGCGCTACATGTGGTCGTTCGACGGCGTGAAGCTGTCGGAGGGCGCCGAGCCGATCGCCTTCCGCCACGGCGAGCGGGTTCGCGTGACCCTGGTGAACGACACGATGATGCCGCACCCGATCCACCTCCACGGCCATTTCTTCGAACTGGTGAACGGCGCGGGCGACCACGCGCCGCGCAAGCACACGGTGAACGTGCTGCCCGGCGGCAAGGCCAGCTTCGACCTGACCGCCGACGCGCTCGGCGACTGGGCGTTCCACTGCCATATGCTGATGCACATGCATTCGGGCATGATGCGCGTGGTGACGGTGCGGCACGAGGGCGGCGGGGTGGAGGACGCGGCGTGATCCTGCTGCTCCTCGCCGCCGCCGCGCAGCACCATGCCGGCCACGCCCCGGCTTCCCCGGCACCCGCCACGGAGCGCGCCGGCCCGCCTGCGCCCGCGGACCACGCCGCCGACGCGGTCTACGATCCGTCGGCGATGGCGCGCGCCCGCGCCGCGATGACGCGCGAGCACGGCGGCGGCACCTTCTCGCAGGTGCTGGTCGACCGGCTCGAGTATCGCGCCGTACGCGGGCGCGACGGCTATGCCTGGGAGGCGGACGGCTGGATCGGCGGCGACATCCATCGTTTCGCGCTGGCGACGGAGGGCGAGGGCGAGTTCGGCCACGCACCCGACGAAGCGGAGGTGCAGGCGCTCTACCGCCGCGCGATCGGCCCGTGGTTCAACGCGGAGGCGGGCGTGCGGCAGGATCTGGGGCGCGGCGGGCGGCGGACGCATGCGGTGATCGGCATCGACGGCCTCGCGCCCTATTGGTTTGACGTCAGCGCGCAGGCGTTCCTCTCCACCCGCGGCGAGCTGCAGACCCGGCTGGAGGCGAGCTACGACCAGCGCATCACGCAGCGGCTGATCCTGCAACCCGCCGCGGAGGTGACGCTGGCGGCGCAGGACGTGCCCGAGCTGGCGGTCGGCGCCGGCGTGTCGGAGGCGGAGCTGGGCCTGCGACTGCGCTACGAGATCCGCCGCGAGTTCGCGCCCTATGTGGGCGTGCATCGCGAACGCAAGTTCGGTGCCGCGGCGCGGTTCGCGCGGGCGGAAGGGGAAAGGGCGTCGGCGACGAACTGGGTCGCGGGGGTGCGGTTCTGGTTCTGAGCCGCCCTCCCTCCAACACCCGTTCGTGCTGAGCGAAGTCGCAGCACAGCCACGGCGCGCATCGCCCTCGACTTCGGCACGACGTGCCGAAGCCTGTCCTGAGCGCCTGCCTTGGCAGGCAGTCGAAGGGCTCAGGCCGAACGGAGGGCGGTGGCGCTCACGACTTTCTGCTCAACTCCGATAATCCGCGTTGATCGAAATGTAGCCGTGGGTCAGGTCGCAGGTCCACACCCGCGCGCTGCCCTCGCCCAGACCGAGGTCGACGCCGATCTCCACTTCCCTGCCCTTCAGGTGGGCGGCGACCGGCGCCTCGTCATAGCCTTCCACCGCCAGCCCCGCCTCGGCCACCGGCGTCGCGCCGAAGCGGATCGACAGGCGGTCGCGCTCGGCCGGCTCGCCCGCCTTGCCCACCGCCATCACGACGCGTCCCCAATTGGCGTCCTCGCCCGCGATGGCGGTCTTCACCAGCGGCGAGTTGGCGATCGACATCGCGATGCGATGCGCCGAGCGGTCGCTTTCCGCGCCCTCGACGATCACCTCGATCAGCTTCGATGCGCCCTCGCCGTCGCGCACCACCAGCAGCGCGAGCTGCCGGCACAGGTCCGCCAGCGCGGCGCGGAAGGCGTCGGCGCCCGCGTTCTCCTCGCTTGCCAGCGGGGCGTTGCCCGCCGCACCGGTGGCGAAGGCCAGCACCGTGTCGCTCGTCGAGGTGTCGCCGTCCACGGTAATGCAGGAGAAGGTGCGCGCGTTGGCGTCGGCGAGCGCGCGCTGGAGGAACCCCGCCTCCACCGCCGCGTCGGTGAAGACGAAGCCGAGCATCGTCGCCATGTCCGGCGCGATCATGCCCGACCCCTTGACGATCCCCGCCAGCGTCACCGTCCGCCCGTCGACCATCGCGGTGACGGTGGCGCCCTTGGGATAGGTGTCCGTGGTGCCGATCGCCTCCGCCGCGGCGCGCCAGTCCGCGGGGGCGGCGGCGACGGCGGCGTCCAGTCCCGCCTCCGCCTTGTCGATCGGCAGCGGCACGCCGATGACGCCGGTGGAGGCGACGAACACGTCCGAGGGCTTGCACCCAAAGGCGGCGGCCGCGCGCGCCGCGATCGCCTCCACCGCGGCGCGCCCGCGATGCCCGGTGAAGGCGTTGGAATTGCCCGCGTTGACGACCAGCGCGCGCGCCTCGCCCAGCACCAGCGCGCGGCGGCACCATTCCACCTCCGGCGACGGGCATCGGGATTGCGTCAGCACCCCCGCCACGACGGTGCCCGGCGCCAGTTCGGCCACGGTCAGGTCGCAGCGATCCCACTCCTTGTACCGCGCCCGCGCGACGCGCAGCGTGACGCCGGCGACGGGGCTCATGTCGGGAAAGGGGAGGGCGAGGGGGGAGATGGACGTGGACATGCGCCGCGCATAGGCTGGGTCCGATCGGCGAAAAAGGGGTGGCGTGAGCGACAGGGAGCTGTTCCCGCGGACGCGGGTGCTGGACCACGGCCGCGATCCGACGCGGGCGCGGCCGGAGCCTTGGTTCGTGGGCAACGGGCGCGGACTGATGATCGGCGTGCTGGCGCTGGTCGGCGCGCTGCTGCTGGTGCGCGCGGTCTCGATGCTGTGGCTGGCGGAACGGGCGTGGACGTGGGTGACCGCCCGGGGGGCGTCGGGCGTGCGATCCGTTTCCGGCGGCGCGCCTCCCGCGCCTCCGCCGCCGGGCCTTCACGACTGGATCGGTGCCGGGGACTATCCCGCCGCCGCGCGCCCGGCACGGGCGGAAGGCGTCGTCGACATCGCGTGGGACGTCGCGCGCGACGGCCGCATCGCGCGCTGCACGGTGCTGCGGTCGAGCGGCAACGCCATTCTCGACGCCACCACCTGCCGCCTCCTGCGCGAGCGCGGGCGCTACGCACCGGTCCGCGTCGAGGGGGCGCAGCGGTTCCGCCGCTTCTCCGGCGCCTATCGGTGGCGCCTGCCGCCGGTCGCCGGCGACGCGGTCGCGGTGCCGGCGATGGGCATGGCGGACGAGGCCAGCTGGATCGGTCCGGACGACTATCCGGTGGAATCCGCCCGTCGTAACGAACAGGGGACCGTCCGCATCGACTGGACGATCGGCGCGGACGGAAGGGCGCGCGACTGCCAGGCCGTGGAGACGAGCGGCCATCCCCGCCTCGACAAGGCCGCCTGCGCGGCGATCATGAACCGTGCCCGCTACCGCCCGGCGCGCGACGCGGCGGGGCGCGCCGTCGCCACCTCGAAGTCGCGGCGGGTGACGTGGCGGCTGCCCGATTGACCGCAGGCTGCCGCGACAGGTGGACGCCGCCGCCGTCGCATCCTATGTCCGCGCGCGTGAACCTGCTGCTGCTCCTCTCCGCACTCCTCTCCGCCCTCACCGGCGTGGGTGCGAGCGCGCGGCAGCCGCAGGTGGCGCAGGCGGTGGCGCAGCAGGCGCGGGTCGCCGCGCCTCGGCTCGCCGCCGCCCCGGCCGCGCGACCCGTGGCCGCGCTCCCCGCGCCCGCACTGCTGGCCGCGGCCCCGCTGGCGGCCCGCTGGACGCTCGCCGCGGCCGAGCCGCTGTTCGCCGGGCGGCGGCGCGAATAGCCGCGTCGGCCGTACCCCGGCCGTCCTCCATCGCCCCATCACCAGCGCGGGCCGCATCGATGCGGCGACCGCGCCATACGCAGATACAGGAACCCGCCCATGTTCGGTGGCATCGCCAAGTCGCTCTTCGGTTCGTCCAACGACCGCTACGTCAAGTCGCTCGACCCGATCCTGAAGAAGATCGCTTCGTTCGAACCCGCGTTGCAGGCGATGGACGACGCCACCCTCGCCAACCAGACGACGCTGTTCCGCGAGCGGCTGGCCGCGGGCGAGACGCTCGACAAGATCCTGCCCGAGGCCTTCGCCACGGTGCGTGAGGCGGCGAGCCGCGTCCTCGGCCAGCGCCACTACGACGTGCAGATGGTCGGCGGCATCGTCCTCCACCGCGGCGAGATCGCGGAGATGCGGACGGGCGAGGGCAAGACGCTGGTCGCCACGCTCGCCACCTATCTCAACGCGCTGCCGGGCGAGGGCGTCCACGTCATCACCGTCAACGACTATCTCGCCAGCCGCGACGCCGACTGGATGGGCCGCGTGTACCGCTTCCTCGGCCTCACCGTGGGCGTGATCGTGCCGAACCTGACCGACGAGCAGCGCCGCGCCGCCTACAACGCCGACATCACCTACGGCACGAACAACGAATTCGGCTTCGACTATCTGCGCGACAACATGAAGTACGAGCGCGCCAGCATGGTGCAGCGCCCGTTCGCCATGGCGATCGTCGACGAGGTCGATTCGGTGCTGATCGACGAGGCGCGCACGCCGCTCATCATCTCCGGCCCGACCGACGACAAGTCCGAGCTCTACCTGCAGGTCGACGCCGTCGTGAAGCAGCTGGACGAGGGCGATTACGAGAAGGACGAGAAGCAGAAGACGATCGTGCTGACCGAGGATGGCACGGAGAAGATCGAGCGGATGCTGGAGGCGGCCGGGCTGCTGGAAGGCGCGAACCTCTACGATTTCGAGAACACGCAGGTCGTCCACCACCTGAACCAGGCGCTGCGCGCGAACGTGATGTTCAAGGTGGATACCGACTATATCGTGAAGGACGGCAAGATCGTCATCATCGACGAATTCACTGGTCGCATGATGGACGGGCGCCGCTGGTCCGACGGGCTGCACCAGGCGGTGGAGGCGAAGGAGGGCGTCAATATCGAGCCCGAGAACCAGACCATGGCCTCGATTACCTTCCAGAACTATTTCCGCATGTATCCCAAGCTGGCGGGCATGACCGGCACCGCCGCGACCGAGGCGGCCGAATTCTACGATATCTACAAGATGAACGTCGTTACCATCCCGACCAACCGGGAAATCCGCCGCGTCGACGAGGAGGACGAGTTCTACAAGGACACGCAGGACAAGTTCCGCGCCATCGCGAAGAAGATCCGCGAGCACGCGGACAAGGGACAGCCGGTGCTGGTCGGCACCGTGTCGATCGAGAAGTCCGAGCTGCTGAGCGAGTTCCTGCGCCAGGAGGGCGTCGACCATTCGGTGCTGAACGCCCGCTACCACGAGCAGGAGGCGCATATCGTGGCGCAGGCCGGGCGGCTGGGCGCGGTGACGATCGCGACCAACATGGCGGGCCGCGGCACCGACATCCAGCTGGGCGGCAACCTGGAATTCCGTGTCGAGGACGAGCTTGCCGGCATGGCCGAGGGGCCAGACCGCGATGCTGCGATCGAGGCGATCCGCCGCGAGATCGAGGCGGAGAAGGCGCGCGTGCTGGAAGCGGGCGGCCTGTTCGTGCTGGGCACCGAGCGGCACGAATCGCGCCGCATCGACAACCAGCTTCGCGGCCGTTCGGGTCGCCAGGGCGACCCCGGGCTCAGCCGCTTCTACCTCAGCCTGGACGACGACCTGCTGCGCATCTTCGGTCCCGACACGCTGTTCGCGAAGATGATGCGCAACAACATCGCGGACGGCGAGGCGATCGGCAGCAAGTGGCTGACCAAGGCGATCGAGACCGCGCAGAAGAAGGTCGAGGCGCGCAACTACGACATCCGCAAGCAGGTCGTCGAATACGACGACGTGATGAACGACCAGCGCAAGGTGATCTACGAGCAGCGCGCCGACATCATGGACGCGGACACCGTGGGCGACGTGGTGGAGGACATGCGAGCCGAGACGGTGAACGCCATCGTCGGCGACGCGTGCCCGCCCAATTCCTATCCCGAGCAGTGGGACGTGGAGGGCATGAAGGCGCGGCTGGCCGACGTGCTGGCGATGGAGCCCCCGGTCGACGAGTGGCTGAAGGAGGAGGCGATCGATCCTGAGATCGTCACCGAGCGGGTCCAGGCGGAGGCGGACGCGGCGGTCGCGGCGAAGGCGGCGGAGCTGGAGCCGGAGACTTGGGTGCAGATCGAAAAGTCGATCATGCTCCAGAACCTGGACCACCACTGGAAGGAGCATCTCGCCACGCTCGACGCGCTGCGCCAGGTGGTGCACCTGCGCGCCTACGCGCAGAAGACGCCGATCAACGAGTACAAGCAGGAGGCGTTCGCGCTGTTCCAGCGGATGCTGGACGCGATCCGCGAGGACGTGACGAAGACGATCGCGCACGCGCAGTTCCGCATGCAGGCGCCGCCGCCGATGCCCGAGCTGCCCGACTTCATCACCACCCACTTCGACCCGTTCACGGGCGAGGACAATTCGAACGACATCGACGCGGGCACGCTGGGGCTGGTCCAGACGCAGCTGCCGCCGTTGCAGATCGTGCAGCCCAATGCGGTGGAGCTGGGCGAGGACCCCGCGTCGTGGGAAGGCGTGGTGAGCCGCAACGCGCCGTGCCCGTGCGGCTCGGGCCGCAAGTACAAGCATTGTCACGGCGCGGCATGACGGGGTGCGGACCTGATCCAGCGAGGCTGAAGCGCATCCGCGTGCGGCCGGATCAGTCCGCGCCGATCGTCGCCGGGTCGGGCGCCAGCTCTCCTCGATAGGCCACGATCAGCCCCACCACCGGCGCGCGGATCTCGACGTCGAAGCGGAACCGGCCGTCCTCCTCCGCCTCGAAGCTCTCGCCGCGCGGCAGCAGGGCGCGGGGCAGGGGAAGGCCGAGGAAGGACCAGCGGCGCGGCACGAGCAGCAAGCGCCCTGCGTCGACGACCAGCGCGATCGCCACGGCGATCCCGCCGAACCGCTCGACCAGGAGGTGGCGGTCGCGCCCGCGACCGCTGGACTGGACGGACGAGAAGCGGCGGCCGTCGAAGGTTCGCGTCCAGCGCTCGGTCGCCCCTTCCGGAACCAGGTCCACCGTCACGGCCACGTCGTCGCCGGGCCGCGGGAAGCGGAACAGCGCGCAGACCGCCCGCGCCAGCAACCCGGTACCGCGCCGCACCCGCGCGCGCCCGCTCCAGCGCCGCGGCACGCGCACGGCGTGGAGCTCGCGCACGCGCGCGGGAAGGGTGTCGAAGGCCGATCCGAGGATGTTCGGGTAGATCGCGCCCGCTTCTCGGCGTCGTCGTCGCGACATCCCGTGTAGATCGCGCGGCCGGCGAACAGTGCGTCGTAGTCGGCCAGGTCGAGCGCGTGCGTGCCGGGGCGGGCGCCCGCGTCGGGCCGCTCTCCCGCCAGCAGCTTGCGCACGATCGCCTCCACCGCCATCGACGGGATGTACGGGCCGTCGTCGCCTTCGGCCAGCAGGTGCCAGCTACGCGTGACGCGCCGCCCCGCCACGGTTCCGCGCGCACGCACGATCATGCCGCCGCGATGCTCGCCGAACTTCATCGCGTTGAGCACCAGGTAGAACAGGCGCGAGAACGGCACCAGCGACGGCAGCCGGAACGCCGCACGCGCCCTCGCCAGCAAGTTGAGCGCGCGGTGCAGGATCTCCGGCACCGGTCCCGCGCCCATCCAGATGTCGGTCATCATGGGATAGTCCGGCGGGATCACCTGCAGGTCGGGCACGTCGACCAGTGAGAAGCGCAGATCGCGCAGCGGGACCCGCCCCGGCACGGCGACCGTGAAGCGCCGGCTCTCCGCCAGGCCGATGCCGTGCGCCGTCGCTCCGCCGCGCCGCAGCGTCACCGGCGCGCCGGCGTAGCCGACGACCGCGCGCATCACGTTCAGGCCGATGCCCGCGTAAGGGGAGGGCGCGATCCCTCCCTCCACGGCGGTGATCTCCATGTCGCTCGCCATGGCGCGCAGCACGGCGGCCGTCAGCACGGGAAAGCTGCTGATGCCCGACAGCGCGAAGACGCCGGCGGTCCTCGCCTCCGCGTCGAAGCGCGACACGCCGAACACGAAGTCGGCCGCGTCGGCGAAGTCGAGATAGTCGATGCCCGCCGCGATACAGGCCGCGATCACGCCGTAGCGCCTCTCGCCGTAATGCTGGAACGGACCGGATGCGTCGACGACCAGGTCCGGTGTCAGCCGCCGCAGTCCGTCCTCGATGTCGCGCCGGTCGAGGAGGATCGGACGAACGGACGCCTGCCCGCGGAAGCGCGCGCAGAACGCCTGCGCGCGCGTGAGGTCGCGACCGCAGATCAGCAGTTCCAGCCCGGCCGCGTCGGATAGCAGTTCCGCAAGCCGGCCGCCGAACACGCCATAGCCGCCGAGGATCAGAACCTTCATCGCGCCCCCCGCCGCGGTGCGGCGATGGACGGGCGGCAGCTCGTGCCGCCCGTTCCCGTCGTCAGTGGTGCTCGTACGCCTTGGGCAGCGCGCCCTCGGTCGGCGTCAGGTAGCGATCGCGCAGGTCCGTCTGGCGCGATCGCATCGGCTGCGCCACGCCGTCGATCCACACCGCCACCGGCTGCGACGACAGCTCCAGCGGGTCGCCGTCCCACAGCACGACGTCGGCGCGGCGGCCGGCGCGAAGCGAGCCGAAATCCGCGCCCATGCCCATCGCCTCCGCCGGGCCGCTGGTGATCGCGGCGAACGCCTGGCCCCAGTCGAGCCCGGTGTGCCCCGGCACCTTCGTGATGGCGACCAGGTTGCCCGCGAACTGGCGCAGCACGTGGTCGCCGCCCGACGCGCCGATCGACGCGAGCGCCACCTGCACGCCCGCCGCGCGCATCCGCCCGACGTTCGATTCGGTCGCGGCCACCTGCTCGAACGAGGCGGGCAGGTCGGCCAGCGCGCTGGCGATCACCGGCACGCGCGCGGCGGCGATCTCGCGCGCCACCATCCAGCCCTCCGCCGCGCCGACCAGCACCAGCTTCAGCCGGGGATAGTCGCGCGGCAGCGACAGCACGGTACGGATGTCGCTCGCCCGCTCGACGTGGACGACCATCGGCATCGTGCCGTCCAGCACCTTCAGCAGCGCCTCCGCGTCGGCACGCTTCAGCAGCGCGTCCTTGCCGCGACCGTCGAAGCCCGCCGGGTTGCGGCGATAGTCCTGCGCCTGCGCGAAGGCGTCCCGCAGCATCGCATAGGCCGCGGGGCGCGTGCCGCCCGCGTTCGATCCGCCGTCCTCGCCCAGCTCGACGAACTGGAAGGCGCGCGGGCGCGTCACCGCCTCCGCGTCGGCGGCGAGGTCGATGACGGCGCCCTGCCCGGCGAAGATCGACGTCGCGGCCGAGGGCGTGATGATGGCGCGGGTGACGCCCAGCACGCGCTCGTTGGCGATCTTGATGCTGTTCGGGTTCACCGCCACGGACACGTCGATGGCGGCGTTGAACGGCGTCTCGCGCGCGCGCACGTCGCTCGATTCGCGCACGCCCTCGCTGTCGACCAGCGACAGGTCGGTCGGTGCGGAAACCATGCCCGCGGCGATCCATTTTCCGGTGGCGTCCACCACCTGCGCGCCCGCGGGCACCGCCACGCCGCGCCCGGCGGCGACGATGCGGCCGTTGGCGATGACGACGGTGCCGCCCTCGATCGGCTGCGATCCGTCGCCGATCGCGACGGTGCCGCCGGTGATGGCGATGGTCTGGCCCAACGCCGGGGTCGCCAGCATCGTGGCGGCGAGGAGGAGAAGAGCGCGCTTCACTTGACGTCTCCCGAGCCGGGCTGGCCGAGTTCGAAATCGCTGACCGGTCGCCGCTTCGGATCATTCGCGTCGTACAGCAGCGCGCCGTCCACCCACACCTTCTCCGGCCGGGTGTAGACGCTGAACGGATTGCCGTTCCACAGCACCACGTCCGCCATCTTGCCCGGCTTCAGCGATCCGGTGCGGTCGGCGATGCCCAGCGCGGTCGCGGGGCCGAGCGACAGCCACTTCCACGCCGCCTCGTCGCTGATCTGCACGCCGGAATGGCGCGCGGAGGACAGGACCTTGGCCACTTCCTGGTTGAGCCGCTGGATGCCGTTGGCGTCGTCCGAATGGATCATCCCGCACGCACCCGTCTTCTCGAGGATGGCCAGGTTCTCGCCGATCCCGTCGTAGCTCTCCATCTTGAAGCCGTACCAGTCGGCCCACACCGCGGCGCAGGTGCCGCGCGCCTTGAGCAGATCGGCGATCTTGTAGGCTTCCACCGCATGGTGGAAGGCGGTGACCTTGTAGCCGAACTCAGCCGCCATATCGAGGACGATGGCCATCTCGTCGGCGCGGTAGCAATGGTTCTGGATCAGGATCTCGCCCGACAGGACGCCGCGCAGCGTGTCCATCGCGATGTCGCGGTCGGGCATGTCGCCGCCGTCCTTCTCGTACTTGTCCCACTTGCGCTTGTAGGCGCTCGCCTTCGCCCACGTCTGCCGGTCGACGGCGACGTTGCCCATGCGCGTCGACGGGATGCGGCCCTTGCCGCCGTAGACGCGCTTCGGGTTCTCGCCGCACGCCATCTTCAGGCCATAGGGGGCGCCGGGGAACTTCATGCCCTGCATGGTGCGCGCGTAGACGTTCTTCAGCACAACGCTCCGCCCGCCCATCAGATTGGCCGAGCCGGGCAGGATCTGCAACGTGGTGACGCCGCCGTTGGCCAGCGCGCGGCTGAAACCCGGATCCTGCGGCCATACGCTGTGTTCCGCCCACACCTCGGCGGTCACGGGCGCGGTCGCCTCGTTGCCGTCGGAATGCGCCTGCACGCCCGGGCTGGGATAATCGCCCAGGTGGCTGTGGATGTCGACGACGCCCGGCGTCACGAACTTGCCCTGGCCGTCGATCACCGTCGCGCCGGCGGGCGCGTCCACGGTCTGGCCGATCGCCACCACCTTGCCATCGGCGAACAGCACCTGCCCGTTCTCGATCCGCCCGCCCTCGCCGTCGAAGACGGTGACGTTGCGCAGCAGCGTCGGCACGCCGGGATAGGCGCGGTAGGTGGAGGGGTAGGGATCGCGCGAATAGGGCTGCGGCGGCGCCTTGGCGGAGGCCGACTTGGGCCGGTCGGCCGAGGCGGAACAGGCGGCGAGTGCCAGCGTCACGGCCAGCACGCCGCCCGCGCGACGTATCCTCATGATGGAAACCCCTTTTTCTTTCTATGCCGTTCATCATGGGCGTGGGGCGTCGTGCCGGTCAAGCGACAGCACGCCCCCATCCTCGTCTTTTCCGCCGACGCGCGTGGTCTGGCCGTCGTGATGCGGGCAAGTTGTGGCCGAACAACCATGGTCGAATTTTTGCAATGATGTGCCAGCCCGCCGATCGGCGCCAAAATGCTGGTTCGGCTGCTGGACGCGCGATCATTTGCCCTCTTAATCAGGATCAAAGATCATTTTTCGCCGCCCATGTTGACCGGAAAGCCGCAAGGCGTAGAACACGCGCAAACGACTGCGGGAGTAGAAGACGATGACCGATGACGCCGCCGGCAACAATGCGGTGGAGCTTGCGACCGAATTGACGATCGCGTGGCTGTCCAATCCCAACACCCGCGCCGCCAGCGAGGACGTCCCCGCTTTCCTGCGCACCATGCACGACGCGGTCGCCAATCTGTCCGACAGCGGCGTCGCCACCCCCGCCGATGAACCGCAGAGCGACTACACGCCGGCGGTGTCGGTGCGTAAGTCGCTGGCGTCGAAGGATCATCTGATCTCACTGATCGACGGCAAGCCGTACAAGACGCTGCGTCGCCATCTCGCCGGCCACGGCCTGACCCCGGACGATTATCGCCAGCGCTACGGCCTGAAGCCCGACTATCCGATGGTTGCGGAGAATTACTCGGCTGCCCGCCGCGACATGGCGAAGAAGATCGGCCTCGGTCGCAAGCCCGGCGCGCGCCGCGGCGAGGCGGCCGAGGGTGAGGGCGCCCCGGCCGAGAAGGCGCCGCGCGGTCGCCGCAAGGCGGCGGCGCCGGCCGACGCCTGACGGTAACCGGCCGGCGTGGCGCTGACCGCGAACGTCCGCGACACGCTGGCCGAGCGGCTCCGCTCCCTCGTCGGGAGCGGGAGCGTGGATCTGGCGCGCCCGCCCGGCGACGACGGGCTGTTCGGCCCGGGGTCGCCGGCGTGGCGCGTCCACGGCGATTTCTCCGCCATGATGATCGGCGGCATCTCGGCGCTGCTGCTGCAGATGCTGCATCCCCTCGCGCTCGCCGGGGTGTGGGACCACAGCAACTTCCGGCAGGACCGGTTGCGCCGGCTGCGCGGCACGGCGCGCTTCATCGCCGCCACCACCTTCGGCTCGACCGCCACGGCGGAGGCGTCGATCGCGCAGGTGCGCGCGATCCATGACCGCGTCCACGGCACGCTTCCCGACGGCACGCGCTACGACGCCAACGATCCCGCGCTGCTCACGTGGGTCCATGTCGCGGAGGTCGACAGCTTCCTGCGCGCCTATCTGCGCTACCGCGATCCCGGCATGACGCCCACCGATCAGGACCTGTACCTGCAACACAGCGCGCTGGTGGCCGAACGACTGGGCGCCACCGCCGTGCCGAAGTCGCGCGCCGCCATCGCCGACTATTACGCCGCGGTGCGCCCGGCGCTGCGCTTCGACCACCGCACTCGCGAGGTCGCCGACGCGCTGCTGGAACGCGGGGACGATGCCGCGGTGGACGCCGGCATGCGCGTGGCGGTGGCCGCGGCGGAGGACCTGCTGCCGGGCTGGGCCGCGACGATGCACGGCCGCACGCGCTCTCCGCTCGCCCGTCCCGCGATCCGCGCGGGGGCGGGCACGCTCAGCAGCGTCGTCCGCTGGGCGCTGGCGCGGCGGTAGCGCGCTCGCGCTTGCCGCCGCGCTGCCGGCCTCAGTTCGTCACCGCCACCGTCACCGCGCGGCGGTTCTGCGCCCAGCTCTCCTCGTCGGAGCCGAGCGCCAGCGGACGCTCCTTGCCGTAGCTGATCGTCGTGATCCGCGACGCGGCGATGCCCTTCGCGGCGAGATAGTTCTTCGCCGCATTGGCGCGCCGGTCGCCGAGCGCCAGGTTGTACTCGCGCGTGCCGCGCTCGTCCGCGTGGCCTTCCAGCTGGATGCGCACGTTGGGATAGCGCTGCAGCCACTCGGCCTGGCTGTCGAGGATGGTGCGCGCCGTGGCGTCGACGTCGGCCTGGTCGAGGCCGAAGTTGACCGTGTCGCTGGTGATCGAGCGCCGGAAGTCTGCGGCCGAGCCCGGCGCCACGCCGTCGGTCGGCGGCGCGCCGGGGGCGGGGGTGGCGGCGGGCGCCTCGCCCGGCGCCGGCGGCAGCACCTCGGGCCGCTTCTTCGAGCAGGCGGCGGTCGCGGCCAGCGCGGTCGCCAGGAGGAGGGTGGTCGTCAGTCTAGCCATCGGCGGTCTCCTTGTGTGTCGTGTCGCCCCGTTCATGCCCCCATGAACCGTTTCACGGCCGAAGCGGTCCCCAGCCCGGATCGGACCCGTCCAGCGGCGTCGGCACGCGCCGCTCGTTCACGCCGGTCAGGTCGACGGACCACAGGTCCGCCTTGCCCGCGCTGCCGCGCCCGGCGCGGTAGAACATCAGCACGCGGCCGTTGGGGCTCCACGACGGGCCCTCGTCCTGCCAGCTGTTCGTCAGCAGCTTCTCGCCCGACCCGCCGGGCGACATGATGCCGATGCGGAACGCGCCCGCGATCTTCGTGAAGGCGATCAGGTCGCCGCGCGGGCTCCAGACCGGCGTGGCGTAGCGCCCGCCGCCGAAGCTGATGCGCTGCTGGTTCGATCCGTCGGCGTTCATCACGTACAGCTGTTGCCCGCCGGAGCGGTCGCTCTCGAACACGATGCGCGATCCGTCGGGCGAGTAGCTGCCGCCGGTGTCGATCCCGGGCGAATTGGTCAGCCGCTGTGGCGAACCGCCGGCGGCGGGCACGCGATACAGGTCGGTGTTGCCGCCCGTCGCCATGGAGAACAGGATCCAGCGTCCGTCGGGCGAGAAGCGCGGGGCGAAGGTGGTCGCGACGTTCTGCACCACCAGCCGCTGGCGGCCCGACCCGATGTCGTAGACGTAGATCGACGGCGCCTTGCCGACGTAGCTCATGTAGACGATCGATTGCTGGTTCGGCGCGAACCGCGGCGTCAGCGCAATGGCCGAGCCGGTGGTCAGGAAGCGGTGGTTGGCGCCGTCCTGGTCCATGATCGCCAGCCGCTTGATGCGGTTCCCCTTGGGGCCGGTCTCGCTGATATAGGCGACGCGGCTGTCGAAATACGGCCCCTCGCCGGTCAGCCGCTGATAGACGGTGTCGGCGCATTTGTGCGCGGCGCGGCGCCAGTCCGACGGCGGCACGACGAAGCCCTGCCGCGTCAGCTCGGTCCGCGCCGACACGTCGTAGAGGTAGCAGCCGACCGTCAGCGAGCCGTCGCCGTTGGCGCGGATATATCCCTGCACCAGCGCCTGCGCGCCCGATCCGCCCCAGTAATCGAACGCGGGCGCGGTCACTTCCGGCACCACGACGGCGCGCAGCTGCGCCGGGGGCAGGGGAGTGAACAGGCCCGAATTGCGCAGGTCGTTGGCGATGATCTCCGACAATTGCCGGCCGAGCGTATCGGTGCTGCCCGCGGGGGTGGAGGCGACCGCGGGGGTGGGCATCGCCGGGATCGCGATCGGCATCGGCGCGGAGATGCCGCCGGTCACGTCCACCTCCAGCGGCCCGCCGCCCTGTGGCGCGGACGTCGGCGCGGACGTCGGTGCGGTCAGCGGGGGCGGCGTGACCTGCGCGTTCGCCGGCAAGGCGGGCGTCACGGTGGCGAAGGCGAGTGCCAGCAGGGAAACGGCACCGGTCCGTAGGGGATGGAGGATGGTCATCACCGCAGCTTCCAGTTGAAGTTGATGTTGCTCCACCCGCCGTTCGCGGTGGAATAATATTCGGCCGGCAGCTTCAGCGGCGAGCAGCCCTTGAACGCCGCGATGCCCAGGTCGACGACACGGCGGGCATAGCGCTGGTTCTCGTCGTTGAGCCCCGACTGGCTCACCATCGTCGGCGTGGCCGCCAGCGTGCCGTCGCGGTTGAGGCGGAGGTTCAGCTTCGTCACGATCTGGTTCGCGCCCGGACCGGGATCGACCTGGCGGTCCGCGCACGGCTGGATCTGGCGTGCGATCGCCTGGACGATGCTGGCCATCGCCCGGCCGTCGATGCGCGCGGCGGGGGGCGCGTCGCTCTCCGGCGCCTTGCTCTTCTCCGCGGTCAGCCCCTTCAGGAAATCGTCGCCCAGCCGGCCGCCGCGCGGCTTGGGCGCGGGCGCCGCCGGCGTCTTGCCCGCGCCACGCTGCGCCGCCTGCGCCTTTGGCGAGGATTTGGACGGGGCGGCGGTCTGCGTCGGCTTGGACGGACGCGCGGGCGCCTTCTCCGCCGCGGGCGTGGGGCGCTTGGGCTGCGGCTTGGGCTGCGGCGCGGGCTTGGGTGCCGGCGCCGGCTTGGGTGCGGGCTTGGGTGGAGCGGGCTTCGGCGGGGCGGGTTTGGGCGGGGCGGGTTTGGGCGGCGCGGGCGTCGGCGGCTGCGGCGCGGTTCTGGGCGCGGGCGCCGGCTGCGGCTCGGGCTGTGGGGCTGGCTCGGGCGCGGGTGGGGGCGAATCCACCGGCTCGCCCGTCTCCGGCGCCTGCGAGGTGGAGGGCGCCTCGGTCGCGGCGGTCGCGGCGGCCTCCAGCGCGACGTCCTGCACCAGGCTCACCTCGACCGGGCTCGGCTTCAGCCGGTCCGGGTTGGGCGTGTCGAGGAAGCCGAGCGACATGGCGCCGAGCAGCAGCAGGTGTCCTGCCGCCGCGACGCCCAGCCCGACCTTCTCCGCGCGCTCCATCGTCAGTCGTCGCCCACCGTCACCAGCGCGACGCGGTTGAGGCCGGCGGCGTTCAGCTCGCCCATCACGCGCATCACGCGGCCATAGTCGAGCCCCCGGTCGGCGCGCAGGTACACCTGCGGCACCTCGCCCCCGCGCCCGGAAGCGGCCAGCGCCGCCAGCCGCGCGGGCAGCGCGTCGGCGGACACTTCCTCCTTGGCGAGGAAGATGCGCCCGGCCTCGTCCAGCGAGATCTCGGTCGGCTCCTTGTCCTGGTCCAGCGGCTTGGCGCGGCTGTCGGGCAGGTTCACCGGCACGCCCTGCGTCAGCAGCGGCGCGGTGACCATGAAGATGATGAGCAGCACCAGCATGACGTCGACCAGCGGCGTCACGTTGATCTCCGCCATCGGCGCGCGCCGGCCGTGGGAGCGCTGGGAGGGGAGGTTCATCGCCATCGGCGGATCACCGTTCCGCGTCCAGCTGCCGCGACAGCGTCGCGTGGAAGGCGTCGGCGAAGCGGTTCAGCCGGGCCTCGATGCGGTTGATGGCGTGGCTGAAGCGGTTGTACGCGATCACCGCGGGGATCGCCGCGAACAGGCCGATGGCGGTGGCGAACAGCGCCTCGGCGATGCCCGGCGCCACGACGGCCAGGCTGGTGTTCTGCTGGCTGGCGATGCTGGTGAAGCTGCGCATGATCCCCCACACGGTGCCGAACAGGCCGACGAACGGCGCGACCGATCCGATCGTGGCGAGCACGTTCAGCCGGTCGGACAGTTCGTCGATCTCCTTCGCCACGGCGGATCCCATCGCCGTCGCCAGCCGCTCGCGCGTGCCCTCGCGGTCGATCGTCGATCCGTGGGTGGAGCGGCGCCATTCCGCCACCGCGGCGGCCAGCACGCGCGCGCTGGGCAGGTCGGCCTGCCCGTTCGCCTTGTAGAAGGCGTCGATGTCGTCCGCCTTCCAGAAATCCGCCTCGAACCGCTCGCTCGCCTTGCGGATGCGGCCCACCTTCACGCGGAACATGACGATGATGGCCCAGGTCCAGACGCTGGCGGCGAGCAGCCCGAGCATCACCGCCTTCACCACCCAGTCGGCCTGGAGGAACAGCGCGATGGGCGACAGCGTCGCGGGATCGGTGGCGAGAACGGGATTCAAGGCTGGTCTTCCCCTTCGACGACGAGCTGGCGGTACAGGTCGACCCACGCCGCGGGCTGGCGCCGCGGCCTGCCGTCGGGTCCGACCAGCGCGGCGGTGACGCGCGCCGCGGTCAACAAGACCGATGCGCGCCTGACTGACTGATGAATGACGATTTTCGCCGGCGTGACGGCGCGGACCTCGGACGCCACGACCAGCGCGTCGTCCAGTCGCGCCGCGGCGCGATAGCGGATGGCGAGGTCGACGACCGCATAGGCGCCGCCGCCCGCCTCGAACACGGCGCGCTGGTCGATGCCGGCGACGCGCAGCATGTCCGATCGCGCCCGCTCCATGAAGCGCAGGTAATTGGCGTGGTAGACCACGCCGGACAGGTCCGTGTCCTCGAAATAGACGCGCAGCGGAAAGAGGTGGGTCTCGCCGTCGAAGCGTCCGCCCGCGGGCTCGTCTCTCTCGTCCGCCGTCATCGCGCCGGCTGTTAACCGTTCGTCCGACGCGACGGAACCCCGCGCGCGCTATCCTGGATCAGTTGTCGCCGGACGGGCAGCCCGAAGCCGGCGTCTCGCCCGCGCCGGCGGGATACCAGCGCGCGACGTTCCGGTCCTGATCGTAGTAGCAGACCGCGCCGCCCGACCCGTCGCGGCGGATCGCGATCGCCCAATTGTGCGGCCCGCAATTGTGCGGCTCGCAGCCGAAGGACAGCAGGCGGTCGCCGTCGAGCACGATCGGCGTCGCGGTGACGTCGCGGTCGAGCACGCGCGCGCGGACATCGGCGTCGGGCACGACGCCTGCGACCGTGGCGCGCACCGCGGGATCGTTGAGGAAAGCGCCCCCCGACACCTCGTCCAGCGGATAACGGCCGATGTATTTTGCCAGCGCGGCGGGGGCCGCGGGGGGCGAGGGGGAGGGCGTGGCGACCGGCGTCGCCGCGGTCGTCTCTTTGCGTGGTTCCGGCGCGCGGTCGCACGCGGCGAGCGCAGCGACGGCGGCGAGGGGGAAAAGAGAACGCGTCATCGTCGCTTCAACGCCGCCGGGCACCGGCGGTTCAGGCGTGCTCGTTCTCGATCAGCGTCGCCATGTCGAGGCCGAGCAGGTCGATGCGCGCGCGGATGCGGGGCCACTGGTGCGCGACGAAGTCCGCCCGCTCCGCCTCGCGCAGCCGCTCCGCCGCACCCGCCAGCACGAACATGCCGACGCCGCGGCGCACCTCGACATAACCGTCTTCCTGAAAGCTCTGGTACGCCTTGGCGACGGTCAGCGGATTGGCGCCGTGTTCCGCCGCCAGCGCGCGGACCGAGGGGAGCTGGTCCCCCGCGGCATAGTCCCCGCGCAGGATGCCCGCCGCGATCGTGCCGCGCAGGCGGAGGTAGACGGGACTGTCGTCGCTGCTGAGCGCTGCCATGGTGCCTTAGTACACCAACTGGCTTTCGTGTCGAGTCCTCACCCCTCCCACGTGGAGACCAGTCGCGCCGGATCGGGGCGTGGCCGTTCCTCCAGCGCGCGTGCGGGAGTGCCGATGAAGACGAAGCCCGCGATCCGCTCCGGCGCCGCGCCGAAGGCGTCGCGCACGCGGTCTGAAAAGGCGGGCCAGCCGGTCAGCCAGCCCGCGGCGAACCCCATCGCGTGCGCGGCATGGACGAGGTTCATCGTCGCCGCGCCCGCGGACAGCTCCTGCTCCCACAACGGGATATGGCTTTCCGTCCGCGGCGAGGAGAGCGCGACGATCAGTGCCGGGGCCTGCCGCGCGAACTGCTCCATCGCGTCCAGCTCCGCCCGCTTCGCCTCGGGCCGTTCCTCGCGATAGGCGGCGACCAGCAGCGCGGCGAGCGCGTCGCGGCGGTCGTTGGGCACGATCACGAAGCGCCACGGCGCCAGCTTGCCGTGGTCGGGCGTGCGGCCGGCCAGCAGCGCGATCTCGCGCAGCTGCTCCGGCGAGGGGCCGGGCGCGGCCAGGTCCCGCGGCTTGCCCGATCGCCGGGTGGAAAGGTGCGCTAGGGGAGAGGAGAGGTCGTTGAACATGGGCGCGGCCATAGCCGATCCCGGACGCACCGGGGAGGATTTACACGCGCCCCTTTCCCGCTAGTCTCACGCGCAACCAACGCGCCGCGCGTGCAGAACGGCGCCGTGCACACCCAGGGAGCGTCTCTTACATGGTGGAAACCCCGACCGCGGATACCCCGCGCGAGCCGGACATCAGCCACGTCAATCCGGCAGCCGAGGCCACCTGGTTCGGCCACCCGCGCCAGCTCGCGCGGCTGTTCACGACGGAGATGTGGGAGCGGTTCGGCTTCTACGGGATGCGGGCGCTCCTCACGCTCTACCTGACGAAGCATTTCCTGTTCGGCGATCGCGCGGCGACGGGCCTGTACGGCGGCTTCACCGCGCTCGTCTATCTGACGCCGCTGATCGGCGGCTATCTGGCGGACCAGTACCTCGGGTCCAAGCGTGCGGTGAAGTTCGGCGCGATCCTGATGGCGCTCGGCTATTTCACGCTCTGCTTCGGCGGCGAGACCTCGCGCCCCTATGCGCTGGTCGACGGCCAGCGCTACGAGGTGGCGATCGACACGCGGGAAGGCGTGGAGACGCGCTACGTCGTCGACGGCGCGCAGCGGCTGGCGATCAAGGGCAACGAGGACGGCACCGTCTCGCTCCTCGATCCCGCGGGCGCGACCGCGCGCACGGTGGCGGCCGGCGCGTTCCAGTCGGAGGCGGACCGCAGCCCGTTCTTCGTCACGTTGATGCTGCTGGCACTGTGCATGGTCTCCGTGGGCAACGGCTTCTTCAAGCCGAACATCTCGACCATGGTGGGCGATCTGTACCGCCCCGGCGACCGGCGGCGCGACACCGGCTTCACCATCTTCTACATGGGCATCAACCTCGGCTCGCTCGGCTCGCAACTGCTGTGCCCGCTGCTGGCGACGACGATCGGCTGGTGGGCGGGCTTCGGCCTCGCCGCGCTGGGGATGCTGTTCAGCTGGTTCCTGATCCAGTTCGACGGCGGAAGGCTCAACGGATATGGCGAGCCGCCGTTGACGGAGGGGGGCAAGGACCGCGCGCTCGGCATCTACGCCGCCGCGCTGATCGGCGTGCCGATCTTCTACCTGCTGTTCACCAACCTGATGAACGCTCCCGCCCCGGTGGAGGGCGCGGGGATCGTGGGCTATGTCCTGGCGCTGCCGCTGATGGGCAAGCTGCTGTTCGGCACGTTCCTCGTCGCCGTTCCCGGCATCCTGATCTGGTCGGCGGCGAAGGGCAGCCGCACCGAGTTCCAGATGATGGTCGCCGCGATGATCCTGATCGTCTTCAACGTCGTCTTCTGGACGCTGTTCGAGCAGGCGGGCTCCAGCCTGACGCTGTTCGCCGACCGCAACACCGACCTCAGCATCTTCGGCCTGTTCTCGATCTCCGCGGGGCAGACGCAGTTCTTCAACGCCTTCTTCATCGTCGTCTTCGCGCCGATCATGGCGGCGATGTGGACGAAGCTGGCCGCGGCGGGGAAGGAGCCGTCGATCCCGGTGAAGTTCGGCCTCGCGCTGATCGGCGTCGGTGCGGGCTTTCTGTTCCTCGTGTGGGGCGGGCAGTTCGCGGGCAGCGACTTCAAGGTGGCGATCTGGTGGCTCGCCGGCCTCTACCTGATCCACTCGGTGGCGGAGCTGTGCATCTCCCCGGTGGGTCTGTCGATGATCACCAAGCTGTCGATCGCGCGCATCGTCGGGCTGATGATGGGCGTTTGGTTCCTCTCCATTTCCGTCGCGCAATACGTCGCGGGCATCGTCGCGCAGGTGGCGAGCGTGGAGACGGTGGGCGGGCAGGTGACCAATCTGAAGGTCAGCCTCGACACGTACAACCAGGTGTTCTGGACGATCGGCCTCGCCGCCGCCGCGATCGGCCTCGTGCTGCTCGCGCTGTCGCCGCTGATTCGCAAGTGGATGCACGGGGTGCAATAGCCGGGAGGGGAGACGCATGGAGGAAGTGACGGCGGCCGCGGCCGCGTTCGTGGGAACGCATTTCCTCCTGTCGCACCCGCTGCGCGCGCCGCTGGTCGCGCGCACCGGAGAGCGTGGTTTCCTCCTCCTCTACTCGCTGGTCGCCTTCGCCACGCTGGGGTGGCTGATCTTCGCCTATCGCGCCGCGCCGGCCTCGCCGCCGCTGTGGCCCGTCGGCGACGGGCTGTGGCTGGGGGCGACGGTGCTGATGCTGGTCGCCAGCATCCTGTTCATGGGCTCGCTGATCCGCAACCCGGCGCTGCCCGATCCCGGCGGCGCGGCGCGGCCGGTGCCGACGCCCGCGGGCGTGCTGGCGATCACGCGGCACCCGATGCTGTGGTCGTTCGCGCTGTGGGGCGTCGCGCACATCCTCGTCTTTCCCGATCCGAGCAACGTCGTCCTGTGCGGCGCGATCGTTCTGCTGGCGCTGGTCGGCGCGCACCTGCAGGACCGCAAGAAGCGCGCGCTCCAGCCCGATTTCTGGCCCGAGTGGCAGCGGCGGACCAGCTACGTCCCCTTCGCCGCCATCGCCTCCGGACGCGCGCGGCCGGGCCGCATCGGCGCGCACGCGCTGGGCGGCGGCATCGTCGTGTGGCTGGTCGCGACCTGGGCGCACCTGCCGCTGGTCGGGTGGGACGCGGGCATCTGGCGCTGGGTGAGCTAACAGAAGTTACGTCGGCACTGGCGACATCAATCGAAACACGACAAGAGCGACCGCATCGGTCATGATGCGGAAGGCGGGAGAGCGATGGCGACGGAGATCGCGGCAAAGGTGGAGGCGTTCGTGCGCGAGGTGGTCGCTCCCTACGAGCGCGACCCGCGCTGCGGCGCGCACGGGCCATCGGACGCGCTGGTCGCCGAAATGCGCGACAAGGCGCGCGCCGCCGGCGTCCTGACGCCGCACATCCTCGCCGACGGCACGCACCTGCACCACCGCGACGTCGCGATCGTGCTGCGCGCGGCCGGCCTGTCGCCGCTCGGCCCCGTGGCGGTGAACGTCGCCGCGCCGGACGAAGGCAACATGTACCTCCTCGGCAAGCGCGCCACCTCGGAGCAGAAGGCCCGCTTCCTCGACCCGCTGATCGCGGGCGAGGCGCGCTCCGCCTTTTTCATGACCGAGCCGGCGGAGGAGGGCGGCGCGGGCAGCGACCCGTCGATGATGAAGACGACCGCGCGCCGCGACGGCAACCATTGGGTGGTCGACGGGCGCAAGGCGTTCATCACCGGGGCGGAGGGCGCCAGGGTGGGCATCGTGATGGCGAGGGCCGACGAGGGCGCGACGATGTTCCTCGTCGACCTTCCCGATCCGGCGATCCGCATCGAACGCGTGCTCGATACGATCGACAGCTCCATGCCCGGCGGGCACGCCGTGGTCGCGATCGAGAACCTGCGCATTCCCGCCGACCAGATGCTGGGCAACCCGGGCGAGGGCTTCCAGCTGGCGCAGGTCCGCCTCGCGCCGGCGCGACTGACGCACTGCATGCGCTGGCTCGGTGCCTGCACCCGCGCGCACGAGATCGCGACCAACTACGCCAACCGCCGCCGTGCCTTCGGGAAAGCCCTGATCGACCATGAGGGCGTCGGCTTCATGCTGGCGGAGAATCTGATCGACCTGAAGCAGGCCGAGCTGATGATCGACTGGTGCGCCGGGGTGCTGGACGCCGGCGAGCTGGGCACGGCGGAGAGCAGCATGGCGAAGGTCGCGGTCAGCGAGGCGCTGATGCGCATCGCCGATCGCTGCGTTCAGGTGATGGGGGGCACCGGCGTGACCGGCGACACGATCGTCGAGCAGGTGTTCAGAGAGGTGCGCGCCTTCCGCATCTACGACGGGCCGACCGAGGTGCACAAATGGAGCCTGGCCAAGAAGGTGAAGCGCGACTGGAAGGCGGCGCAGGAGAAACACTGATCCGTTCGTGCCGAGGAGGGGCTGAGCAAAGTCAAAGACCCGTCTCGAAGCATCCTTCGGAACGCCGCTTCGGCAGGCTCAGCGGGTCTTCAGGACGGACGGAATTTGGGAGAGGTGAGAACGTGCTGGGATTGATGCAGGACGGGCAGCTGACGGTCGACAAGATCCTGGACCACGCCGCGCAATGGCACGGCGACCGGGAGATCGTCAGCCGGGAAGCGGACGGATCGGTGACGCGCAGCGACTATGCCGCGCTGCATCGCACCGCCAAGCAGGTGTCGAACGCGCTGGCGGCGGCGGGGATCAGGCCGGGCGACCGCGTCGCGACGATGGGCTGGAACGGCTTTCGCCACCTCGCCGCCTGGTACGGCACGGCGAACATGGGCGCGGTGCTCCACACGCTGAACCCGCGGCTCTTTCCGGAACAGATCGCCTATATCGCGAACCACGCCGGCGACCGCATCCTCCTCGCCGATCCGGCCTGCGCGCCGCTGGTGCCCGCGCTGCTGAAGGCCGCGCCGACGATCGAGCGCGTGGTCTATCTCGCCGCCGAGGCGCCCGAGGGCGGCACCGCCTTCGACGCCTGGATCGCCGGCCAGCCGACCGAATACGCCTGGGGCGGCTTTGACGAGCGCGAGGCGTGCGGTCTGTGCTACACCAGCGGCACGACGGGCAATCCCAAGGGCGTGCTCTACTCGCACCGCTCGAACTTCATCCACACGTTGATGACGTTGCAGGCCGATGCGCTGGCGCTTTCGCAGCGCGACACGGTGCTGCTGATCGTGCCGATGTACCACGCCAATGCCTGGGGGGTCGTCTATTCCGCGCCGGCGGTCGGCGCGAAGATGGTGCTGCCGGGGCAGAAGATGGACGGCGCCTCGATCTTCCAGCAGATCGAGGAGGAGGGCGTCACCTTCTCCGCCGCGGTGCCGACGGTGTGGCAGGGGCTGCTCCAGCACCTGAACGCCACGGGCGAGCGCTTCTCGACGCTGAAGCGCGTGGTGATCGGCGGGTCGGCGGTGCCCGAATCGCTGATCCGCGGGTTCCAGGACGGGCACGGCGTGGAGGTGATCCAGGGCTGGGGCATGACGGAGACGTCGCCGCTGGCCACGCTCTCCTCCCCCACCGCCGAGGTGAACGCGCAATCGCCCGACGAGCAGGTGCGCCGCCGCGCCATGCAGGGACGGCCGGTGTGCGGCATCGAACTGAAGCTGACCGACGACGACGGCAACCGCCTGCCCCACGACGGCAGGAGCGCGGGGCGGCTGAAGATCAAGGGGCCGACGATCACCTCGGGCTATTTCGGCGGCGAGGGCGGCGACGTGCTGGACGAGGAAGGGTTTTTCGACACCGGCGACGTCTCGACGATCGACGCGTCCGGCTACATGCAGATCACCGACCGCGCGAAGGACATCGTGAAGTCGGGCGGCGAGTGGATCAGCTCGATCGAGATCGAGAACATCGCCACCGGTCATCCCGCCGTCGCCATCGCCGCGGTCATCGGCGTCGCGCATCCGAAATGGGACGAGCGGCCGATCCTGCTGGTGCAGCAGGCGCCGGGGCAGGCATGTTGCCGCGACGACATGCTCGCCTATCTCGACGGGAAGATCGCGAAATGGTGGATGCCCGACGACGTGGTGATCGTCGAGACGATCCCGCTCGGCGCGACGGGCAAGATCGACAAGAAGCTGATCCGCCAGCAGATGGCGAACTATCGGCTGCCGGGGGCGTAGGGGCGCCGACGGCTCGCGCCGGCGCGGGCGGCAGGTGGTTCACGCGGAGACGCCGAGGGTCTCGCGCGCGGTGATCCTCCCGCGCAGCGGCAGCCTTCATCCCGCGGCGGGTTGAGAACGCCGAGCGGTCGAGCGAAGCATCCCGGCGCTTCGCGCGGCCCCTCAATCCCACGCGCCTTCGTCCACCACCTCGCGCAGGAAGGCGACGAACGCCGTCACCGCCGCGGGTACCGCGCCCGGGGCGTGGACGGCGTAGACGGCCACGTCCGCCGATCCCTCCCATTCCGGCAGCACGCGCACCAGCGCGCCCGTGCGGAGCGCCGCGCCGACGTCCCATCGCGAGCGCAGCGCGATGCCCACGCCGGTCAGCGCCAGCTCGCGCACCATTTCGCTTGAATTGGTGGCGACCGCGCTGTGCACCTCCACCGTCGCGGCGCGGCGGCCCGCGGCGAGGCGCCACGGCGACTGGCCTTCCGCGGCGAGCAGGCGGTGGCGCGACAGATCGGCGATGGAGGCCGGCGCGCCGGCCGCGTCGAGATAGGCGGGCGCCGCGCACAGCACGCGGCGGCTGGCGGCGAGCCGGTGCGCCACCAGCGGCGGCGGCACCGCCGCGGCGATCCGCACCGCCACGTCGATCCGCCCCGCCGTCAGGTCGGCGAAGCCGTCGGACAGGTCGAGCGACAGCGCCACCGCCGGATGCGCCGCGAGGAACCGGTGCAGGTGCGGCGCGACGTGGAGCCGTCCGAACGAGGTCGGCGCGGTGACGCGCAGCGGCCCCGCCGGCGTCAGCCGCGCGCCCGCGACCCGCGCCTCCGCCGCCTCCAGCGCCGCGAGGATCGGCGACAGGTCGGCGCGGAACCGCTCCCCTGCCGATGTCAGCACCAGCCGCCGGGTGGTGCGGTGGACCAGCCGGACCCCCAGCCGCTGCTCCAGCCGCGCCAGCCGCTTGGACACCTGCGCCGGCGACTGGCCGATCGCCCGCGCCGCCGCCGACAGGCTGCCTTCCGTGGCGACGCGCAGGAACAGCGCGTAATCGGGATCGAGCGGCACGGGTCCCCGCTAGAACAGGCGTCCGCCGTCCGGCACCGGGCGATCCGGCGCGACCAGGACGACGCGGCCCTGCGCGTCGGGAAAGCCCAAGGTGAGCACCTCGCTCATGAACTTGCCGATCTGTCGCGGCGGGAAGTTGACCACCGCCGCCACCTGTCGCCCCACCAGCGCCTCCGCCGTGTAGAGCTCGGTGATCTGCGCCGACGACCGCTTGCGGCCGATCGCCGGGCCGAAGTCGATCAACAGCTTGATCGCCGGCTTTCGCGCCTCCGGAAAGGCGTCCACCGACACGATCGTGCCGACGCGCACGTCCACCTTCATGAAATCGTCGAAGGCGATGGCGGGCGCCGCGCCCGCGTCGGGATCGGGAACGACGTGCATGGCGGTCAGAAGTCCGGATTCTCGTAGTAGTTCGGCGGCTCGATCCCGCTCAGCCGCTCGGCCAGCAGCGGGCGGAAGCTGCGGCGGCTCTTGAACGCGGCGTACCATGCCTTCGCGTGCGCGTGCCCGGTCCAGTCGATCCCGCCGAGATAGTCGGCGACGCTGATCTGCGCCGCGGCGGCGAGATCGGCGAGGCTGATCGTCGCTCCCGCGATCCACTTCCGGTGGTCGAGCAGGAAGTCGATATAATCGAGGTGCCCGACCGCAGACTTCATCGCCTCGCGCAGCCGCGAGGCGTCGGGCGCCGTGCGGTGGACGACGCGCTTCAGCATCCGCTCGTCCAGCAGCGGCTGCGTCACGTCGCGATAGAAATGCGTGTCGAACCAGGTGACGAGGCGGCGGATCTCCGCACGGTTGGAGGCGGTGCCGTTGATCATCGCGACGCGATCGACGGTCTCCTCGAGATATTCGCAGATCGCCATCGAATCGACCAGCACCACGTCGCGCTCGCCGTCGACCATCACCGGGGTCTGTCCCGCTGGGTTCATGTCGATGAAGGCGTCGCGCCGCTCCCACGGGTTCTCGCGCACCAGCTGGTAGCCGACGTCCTTCTCGTTGAGGAGGATGCGGACCTTGCGCGTGAAGGGGCACAGGGGGAACTGGTGCAACTGCCACATGACGTGCCTGTTACGGCGAAAGGGCCCGGTGGGGGAAGGGGGAGGCTGGGGAATCCGGCCGGTTCTAGAACACGGCTTGGCATGTTATAGAAAGCCATGGGCATCAGCATCAAGCACGACGAGATCGAGCGCGCGATCCGCCAGCTGGCGAGCGAGCGCAACCTGTCGCTGACCGACGCGATCGGGCTGGCGGTGCGGCGCGAGCTGGAGCGGTCGGAAGGCACGCCGACCCTGGCGGAGAAGATCCGGCGCATCCAGGATCGGGTGGCGGCGCGAGGCGTGACCTTCATCGATGCCGACGAGATCATCGGATATGACGAGAACGGATTGCCGACTTGATCGCGGTCGACACGTCGGCATTGATCGCGATCTTGAAGGGCGAACCCGAAGCGGCGGCTCTGGCCAGGGCGATCGACCGCGCCGATCGCATCCTCTTCGGCGCACCTTCGCTGTTGGAGGCCAGGATCGTGGCGAGGCAACAGCGTCCTCCGGTCGACGATCTGCTCGACGAGCTCCTCCTCGATATCGGTGCCGAGATCGTCGACTTCACCGCCGCCCACGTCGATGCCGCTACCGACGCCTTCCTGAGCTACGGCAAGGGGCGGCACCCGGCCGCGCTGAACTACGGCGACTGCATGGCCTATGCGATCGCCCGCGTCGCCGGCTGCCCGTTGCTCTACAAGGGCGAGGATTTCGCGCGGACCGACGTCCGTCGGGCCGGATAGATGCCGCCGGCCATCGTCGCGGCGCTCGGCACCGCGATCGCCTTCGCCATCGGGCTGACCTTGCCCGACGCGGACCTTCACCTGTGGCTCGGCCACCGCAGCGGCGTGACGCACAGCATCCTGCCCGCCGCGCTGCTGCTCGCCCGGCGCGCGTGGCGCGCTGCGGCCTGCGGCATGGCGGCGGGGACTGGGCTGCATCTGGCGGCGGACAGCTTCCCCAACCGCATGGTCGGTTACGCCACCGTGAAGCTGCCCGGCCTCGGCGCGCTGCCCGCGGCGGAAAGCTACGCCTGGCTCGCGCTCAACGCGGTGGCGGCACTCGCGCTCGCGGCGTGGCTGGCGCGACGGCTCCACGCGCCGGCGGCCGCGCTGCTGCTGGCGGGCGGCTTCCTGTTCGCCGGCGCGGGCTATCTGTGGCGCACGGACGGCGGCTGGCCGGTGCTCGCCATCGTCGCCGCGCTCGGCTGGGCGGGATGGCGAGTCCGGCGGCGGATCACTCCGCCGCTTCCATGACCTCCGCCTCGTCCAGCGGATGCGACAGGCGCGTCAGCATCTCGCGCGGCACCACCTGCCAGAACTGGCCTGCCGCGCGGTCCCATTCGTCCAGCAGCGTCTTGGACCAGCGGCTGTCGGTCGCGCGCGCGTGCTCGCGCACCAGGTCGAGCAGCACGCCTTCCCAGTGCGCCGAGGCGAGGCGTTGCCACACGATGCTCTCGCCGTTGGCGCGCCGGGCGAAGGTGCCGTCGGCGTCGTAGACGAAGGCCATGCCGCCGGTCATGCCCGCGCCGAAGTTCGCGCCCACCTCGCCCAGCACCACCGCGGTGCCGCCGGTCATATACTCGCAGCCGTTGGCGCCGCATCCTTCGACCACCACGGTGGCGCCGGAATTGCGCACCGCGAAGCGCTCGCCCGCCTGACCGGCGGCGAGCAGCTTGCCCGCGGTCGCGCCGTAGAGGACGGTGTTGCCGATGATCGTGTTCTCCTGGCTGGCGAGCGGCGAGGACACGGCGGGGCGCACGACGATGGTGCCGCCCGACAGGCCCTTGCCGACATAGTCGTTGGCGTCGCCGAACACTTCCAGCGTGATGCCCTTGCACAGGAACGCGCCCAGCGACTGGCCCGCCGATCCGCGCAGGCGGATGGTGACGTGGTGGTCGGCAAGCGCGGCCATGCCGAACTTGCGCGTCAGCTCGCTCGACAGCCGGGTGCCGACCGCACGGTGCGTGTTGCGCACTGAATAGGTCAGCTGCATCTTCTCCCCGCGCGAGAAGACGGGCGCCGCATCCTTGATGATCTGCGCGTCCAGGCTGTCGGGCACGTCGTTGCGGAAGGTCGACAGGCTGAAGCGTCGCTCCGCGTCCGTGGCGTCGACCTTGGCGAGGATCGGGTTGAGATCCAGATCGTCGAGATGCTCCGCGCCGCGGCTCACCTGCCGCAGCAATTCGGTGCGCCCGATCACCTCGTCCAGGCTGCGCACGCCCAGCCGCGCCAGGATGTCGCGCACCTCCTCGGCGATGAAGGTCATCAGGTTGATGACCTTCTCCGGCGTGCCGACGAACTTGGCGCGTAAGCCCTCGTCCTGCGTGCACACGCCCACCGGGCAGGTGTTGGAATGGCACTGGCGCACCATGATGCAGCCCATGGCGACGAGGCTGAGCGTGCCGATGCCATATTCCTCCGCGCCCAGGATCGCGGCGATCACGATGTCGCGCCCCGTCTTCAGCCCGCCGTCCGCGCGCAGCTTGATCCGCCCGCGCAGGCCGTTGAGCGTCAGGACCTGGTTCACCTCGCTGAGGCCCATCTCCCACGGCGTGCCGGCATATTTGATGCTGGTCTGCGGGCTCGCGCCAGTGCCGCCGACGTGGCCGGACACGAGGATGACGTCCGCGTGCGCCTTCGCCACGCCCGCCGCGACGGTTCCGATCCCGGCGGAGGAGACCAGCTTCACGCACACCCGCGCGCGCGGGTTGATCTGCTTCAGGTCGTAGATCAGCTGCGCCAGATCCTCGATCGAATAGATGTCGTGGTGCGGCGGCGGCGAGATCAGCGTGACGCCCGGCGTCGAGTGGCGCAGCTTGGCGATGAACTCGGTCACCTTGAACCCGGGCAGCTGCCCGCCCTCGCCGGGCTTGGCGCCCTGCGCGACCTTGATCTCGATCTCGTCGCAGGCGTTCAGGTATTCCGCGGTCACGCCGAACCGGCCGCTCGCGATCTGCTTGATGACCGAATTGGCGTTGTCGCCGTTGGCGTACGGTTGGTAGCGGACCTTGTCCTCGCCGCCTTCGCCCGACACCGCCTTCGCGCCGATCCGGTTCATCGCGATCGCCAGCGTCTCGTGCGCCTCGGGCGACAGCGCGCCCAGGCTCATGCCGGGCGTCACGAAGCGCTTGCGGATCTCGGTGATCGCCTCGACCTGATCGACCGGCACGCCCTCGTTCGGGAAGTTGAACTGAAGAAGGTCGCGCAGGTAGATTGGCGGCAGGTCGCCCACCCCGCGCGAGAATTGCAGGTAGGTCGAATAGCTGTCGGTCGCGACCGAGGTCTGCAACAGGTGCATCAGCTGCGCCGAATAGGCGTGCGCCTCGCCGCTGTGGCGCTGGCGATAGAAGCCGCCGATCGGCAGCGTCGCGACCGCGGCGTCGAACGCTGCCTCGTGCCGCTCCGTCGCGTTGACGTGGAGCGAGGCATAGCCCTCGCCGCTGATCTTCGCGGGCATCCCGGGGAACAGGTCGTTCACCAGCGCGCGGCTCAATCCCACCGCCTCGAAATTGTAGCCGCCGCGATAGGAGGAGATCACCGCGATCCCCATCTTGGACATGATCTTCAGGAGGCCTTCCTCCACCGCCTTCTTGTGCCGCTTCAGGCACTCGTCGAGCGCCAGGTCGCCGAACAGGCCGCGCGCCTGCCGGTCGGCGATGGCCGCCTCGGCGAGATAGGCGTTCACCGTCGTCGCGCCGACGCCGACCAGTACCGCGTAATAATGCGTGTCGAGGCATTCCGCGGTGCGCACGTTGACGCTGGCGTAGGAACGCAGGCCGCGCCGCACGAGATGCGTGTGGACGGCGGCGGCGGCGAGCACGCCGGGGATGGCGACGCGGTCCTCGTCGATCCCCTCGTCGGTCAGGAACAATTCGCTGCGCCCCTCGCGCACCGCCTGCTCGGCCTGGTTGCGGATGCGCTGGATCGCGGCGCGCAGCTTCTCCGCGCCGCCGGTCGCCTCGAACGTGCAGTCGATATCCGCCGCGCTGCTGCCGAAATAGCCCTTCAGCCGGCCCCAGTCGGTCGACGTCAGCACCGGGCTCTCCAGCACCAGCACGCGCTCGCGCCGGTCCTCGGTGTCGAGGATGTTGGCGAGGTTGCCGAACCGCGTCTTCAGCGACATCACGTAGCGTTCGCGCAGACTGTCGATCGGCGGGTTCGTCACCTGGCTGAAGTTCTGGCGGAAGAACTGGCTGATGAGCCGCGGCTTGTCGCTGATGACCGCCAGCGGCGTGTCGTCGCCCATCGAGCCAACGGCTTCCTTGCCCGTCTCCACCATGGGCGACAGGATCAGCTCCATGTCTTCCAGCGTCTGGCCCGCCGCCACCTGCCGCCGGGCGAGGTCGGCGCGGGCGTAGCGCGGCACGGAACCTTCGGGCGCGGGGGGCAGGTCCTCGATGGTCGAAAACTCGCCGATCATCGCGGCATAATCCGCCTCGGCGGCGATGCGATCCTTCACCTCGCGGTCGCGCAGCACGCGGCCTTCCTGCAGGTCCACGGCGATCATCTGCCCCGGCCCCAGCCGCCCCTTGGCGACGACGGTGGATTCGGGAACGACGACCATCCCCGCTTCCGACCCGATGATGAGCAGCCCGTCCGCGGTCTGCGTGTAGCGCAGCGGGCGCAGCGCGTTGCGGTCCACGCCGCCCACCGCCCAGCGCCCGTCCGTCATCGCGAGCGCGGCAGGGCCGTCCCACGGCTCCATCACGCTGGCGAGATACTGGTACATCGATGCGTGCGCGGGGGGCATGTCGTCGGCGCCGTCCTGCCACGCCTCGGGCACCAGCATCAGCTTGGCCGTGGGCGCGTCCCGGCCCGAGCGGCAGATCGCCTCGAACGTGGCGTCCAGCGCGGCGGTGTCGCTGGCGCCCGCGGGGATCACCGGCTTGATGTCCTCCGAATGCTCGCCGAACGCGATCGACGCCATGCGGATCTCGTGGGAGAGCATCCAGTTCTTGTTGCCGCGGATCGTGTTGATCTCGCCGTTGTGCGCCAGGCACCGGAACGGCTGCGCCAGCCACCATTGCGGGAAGGTGTTGGTGGAGTAACGCTGGTGGAAGATCGCGACCCGGCTCTCGAACCGCTGGTCGTTCAGGTCCGGGAAGAAGACGGACAGGCTCTCCGCCAGGAACAGTCCCTTGTAGATGATCGAGCGGCAGGAGAGCGAGCAGACGTAGAAGCCCTGGATCTGCGCCGCGATCACGCGCTTCTCGATGCGGCGGCGGATCAGGTACAGGTTCTTCTCGAACTCGGCCTGGTCCATCTCGTCGGGCAGGGGGCCCGCGATCATCAACTGCTCGATCTCGGGCCGGGTCGCCTGTGCCTTGGCGCCGATCACGCTGACGTCGACGGGCACCTGGCGCCAGCCGTAGATGGTGTAGCCCGCCTCGATGATCGCGCTCTCCACGATCGTGCGGCACGTCTCCTGCGCACCGAGGTCGGTACGCGGCAGGAACATCATGCCGACGGCGAGGCGGTTCGGCAGCACCTTGTGGCCCGACGCGGCGATGGCATCGTCGAAGAAGCGCACCGGCAGGTCGACGTGGATGCCCGCGCCGTCGCCGGTCTTGCCGTCGGCGTCCACCGCGCCGCGGTGCCAGACCGCCTTCAGCGCGTCGATCGCCGACTGCACCACGCGGCGCGACGGCCGCCCGTCCGTGGCGGCGACCAGGCCCACGCCGCAGGCGTCGCCCTCGAACTCGGGCCGGTACATGCCGTGTTCGGCGAGGTGGGCGCGCTGCGCGTCGGTGGCGGTCATGGCGTGGTTCCGTTGGGAAGGGAGGTGGCGGGCGGATCGGAGAGGGCGTCGTCCTCGACGCGCAGCAGCGCGGCGAGCCGCTTTCGCTCGGCCGGCGACAGGTCGGCCATGCGGCGCGGCTTGGGCAGGGCGGCGGTGGCCGCCTCCGCCGTCTTCGCCATCGCGGGCAGGTCCTTCAGCAGCTCGGGCGCGAAGGCCTGCATCTCGGCCATCAGCTCGGGATCCATGTAGATCCCCATCGACTCCGCGGCGTAATAGCTGCCGGTGGCCGTGCGGAAGAAGGCGTCAAGGTCGCGCAACTGGCCCAGGTCGAACTTGCGCGCATAGGCGCGCGCGAGGCCGCTGCGCACCCGGGGTTCCAGGCGCGTCATCGTCACGCTCATCGCGTCCATCATGGCGCGCATCCCGATCCGCGTCCGCTCGCGGTAGTGCGGGTCGTAGATCTCCATCACCTGCGCCAGCGACGCCTGCGGCAGCTTGGACGCTTCCGCCTCGTCCATCCCGCCGATCGCCGCCAGCTGGCGCATCGGCAGCGCCCCCGCGGTGTCGACGATGCTGCCGAGCATCCGGTCCATCGTGCCGCCCATCAGCCTCTTGTAGGTGCCGACCGGGAACACCTTGTCGACGACGACGGTCGCCAGCGCGAGCCGCTGCGGATCGATCGCGGGGGCGGCGGGCACGGAAGGGGCGGCGGCCGGCACCACGGGCGCCTGCGCGGCGGCGGACGGGACCGCTGCAGCGACGGCGGCGGCCAGGAGAAGGCGCCGCGCCATCATTTCGGCACCGCGGTGGAGGCGGCGGCGATGCTGGCGGAGATCCGCGGCTGCGCCCGCTGGAGGAAGGCGGTCATCTCCTGCGCCATCGCCATGCGCAGCGAGGAGGATCGCTCCGCCTCCTTGCGCCCCACGGCGGACGAGAGATAGGCGGTGATGGCATCGCGATGCGCCGCCGGCAGCTCCAGCGTGCCGCCGCGTCCCGCCGCCTGCTGCATCGCGCGCGTCAGCGCCGCGCCCGCCGGCGACGACCAGAAGGCGGCGACCGACGCCAGCTCGTCCGCCGAGTAATTGTTGCGGTAATCGCGCTCCACCAGCGCCACCAGCCGCGGGATGCCGTCGCCGTTCAGCTGGCGCGACAGCTCGGTGCGTCCCGCGGCGCGCATCCGCGCCAGCCGCTTCTTCTCCACCGGCGTCGCCGCCTTGCCCCCGCTGCGCGCGAAGCTGGCGGCGAACTGGCGGTCGAACTGTGCCAGCGCCTCGGCCAGCGCGCGCGGCGGCTGCACCGTCGCGAGCGCGATCCGCTGCGCCGCGCCGGACGGCGCCGGCGCGGCGGCGAGCATGGCGACGGCGACGATCATGCCGCCACCTTCTCCCCGGCGCGCGCCTTGGCCTTCAGCCACTTGTGCATCGTCGCCGCCACGTCGCGGCCGTCGCGGATCGCCCACACCACCAGGCTGGCGCCGCGCACGATGTCGCCCGCGGCGAACACGCCGTCCAGGCTGGTCATCAGCGACTTGGGATCGACCAGCAGCGTACCCCAGCGCGTCACGCCCAGCTCCGGCGCGTTCCACAGGTGCGGCAGCTCTTCCGCGTCGAAGCCCAGCGCCTTGATGACCATGTCCGCCGGCAAATCCTGCGTCGCGCCGGGGTCCACCTCCGGCGCGCGCCGGCCGCTGGCGTCGGCGCGGCCCAGCCGCATCCGGTTGGCGCGTACCGCCGTCACCCGGTCCGCGTCGACGGCGAATCGCTCCGGCGCGGCGAGCCACACGAACTCGACGCCCTCCTCCTCGGCATTGGCCACCTCGCGCTGGCTGCCGGGCATGTTGGCGCGGTCGCGGCGATAGAGGCAGCGGACCGAGGCGGCGCCCTGCCGCACCGCCGTCCGCACGCAATCCATCGCGGTGTCGCCGCCGCCGATCACGACGACGTGCTTGCCCGCCGCGTTCAGGCTGCCGTCCTCGAACTCGGGCACCGCGTCGCCGAAGCTCTTGCGGTTGGAGGCGGTGAGATAGTCGAGCGCGGCGATGACGCCGCCCGCCTCGTTCCCGGCCACGTCGATCGCCCGCGCCTTGTAGACACCCGTCGCGACCAGCAGCGCGTCGTGCCGCGCGCGCAGCTCCGCCAGCGTCGCGTCGCGCCCCACTTCGAAGCCTTCGTGGAAGACGATGCCGCCCTCCTTCAGCCGGTCGACCCGGCGCATGACGACGGGCTTCTCCAGCTTGAAGCCCGGGATGCCATAGGTCAGCAATCCGCCCGCGCGGTCGTGGCGGTCGTAGACGTGGACGTCGTAGCCGTGCCCGCGCAGATATTCCGCCGCGGTCAGGCCCGCCGGCCCGGCGCCGATCACGCCCACCGACTGTCCCCGCGCCGGGCCGGGCACCAATGGCTCGACCCAGCCCTCCGCCCAGGCGGTGTCGGTGATGAACTTCTCGACCGAGCCGATCGTCACCGCGCCGTGGCCGGTGAACTCGATCACGCAATTGCCCTCGCACAGTCGATCCTGCGGGCAGATGCGGCCGCAGATCTCCGGCATCGTCGAGGTGCTGTTGCTCAGCTCATAGGCCTCGCGCAGCCGCCCCTCGGCGGTCAGGCGCAGCCAGTCGGGGATGTGGTTGTGCAGCGGGCAGTGAACCGAGCAATAGGGCACGCCACACTGCGAACAGCGCCCGGCCTGGTCCTCCGCCGCGGGCGGAGCGTAGCGCTCCGCGATCTCGCGGAAGTCCGCGGCCCGCGCCGTCGCATCGCGCTTGGCGGGATAGCTCTGGGAGCGATCTACGAACTTCAGCATGTCGGCCATCGGTGCGTCCTTCCGAGGCCGAACTCTCACAATCACGCGCCAGAGTCACGTGCTTTCACACAGATGGGGCGCGAACCGGACCTATAAAGTTCGCGGATCACCTGTCCTGAGAGCGTATCGCAACAACCTGGCGCTAAATCAATACCGATCCGGACCTAACTGTACAAAAACCCTAGGGCCAGGGCACCCGCGACGATCCGATACCAGGCGAACGGGCCAAATCCGTGCTTCGTCACGACCGCCAGGAACGCCTTCACCACGGCGAGCGCCACCACGAAGGACACGACGAACCCGATCGCGATCAGCTGCACGTCGCCCCCGGTGATCGCGTCGCGATGCTTAACGAGCTGCAGCACGGTGGCGCCCGTCAGCGTCGGCAGCGCCAGGAAGAACGAGAATTCCGCCGCGGTCCGGCGGTCGATGCCGAGCGCCATCGCGCCCATGATGGTCGCGCCCGACCGGCTGACCCCCGGGATCATCGCGATGCATTGCACCAGCCCGATCTTCAGCGACTGGCCGCTCGACACGCCCGAGATGCCGCCGACCGTGTGCGTCTTCGCCAGCCGCTCGATGACGAGGATCGCGATGCCGCCGGCGATCAGCGCCCAGGCGACCGTCACCGCGCTCTCCAGCAGCGCCTCGATCTCATCGTTGAAGGCGAGCCCCAGCGCCACCGCGGGCACGAAGGCGAGCAGCAGATTGCGCACGAACGCGACCGACTGCGGCTCGCGCTTGGCGAGGCCCGTCGCGACGGCGAGGAAGGTGCGCCAGTACAGCGCCACGATGGCGAGGATCGCGCCGGGCTGGATCGCGATGTTGAACACCGCCCAGCGCTTGGGATCGTAGCCGAGCAGTTCGGTCGCGAGCACCAGGTGCCCAGTGGAAGACACGGGCAGGAATTCCGTCACCCCCTCCACGATGCCGAGGAGGATGGCGGTCAGGACGTCGTTCACGGGTGCGATCTCCTAGGCGCGGGCGCTCGCCTGCTGGCCGAACCGCCCGGCACGGACGTAGCGGACCAGCCACTTGTCGGCCACCGCCTCCAGCGGGGTGCGCGCCACGCCCAGCGCGTCGAGCCCCTCGGCACCGTTCGCCACCACCGCGTCGCGCTGCAGCAGCTTCCACTGGTCGCCCGACAGCGGCGAGAAGGGGAGGGCGGCGACCACGCCGCCGAGCACGTCGGGCAGCGGCAGCAGCCGGGGCTTGCGGCCGATCAACGCGGCGATCCGCTCGTGCAGCGCCAGCATGGTCAGCACTTCCGGACCGCCGAGCTCGAAGGTGCGCCCGCCGAACGCCGCCGGATCGCCCAGCGCGGCCATCACCGCCTGCGCGACGTCGCCGACGAACACGGGCTGGAAGCGGGTGTCGGGCTTCAGCACCGGCACGACCGGCAGGGCGGCAATCATCCCGGCGAAGCGGTTGATGAATTGATCCTCGCGGCCGAACACGGTGGTGGGACGCAGGATCGTCGCGCCGGCATGCGCGCCACGCACCGCCTCTTCGCCCGCCGCCTTGGTGCGGGCATAACGCGCGGGCGATGCCGCGTCGGCCCCGACCGCGGACACGTGGACCAGCGACGCCCCGCCCGCCGCAGCGGCCTCGGCGATCGCGCGCGGCCCCTCCACGTGGATCCGCTCGAGATTGCCGTCGAACGCGCCGACCAGGTTCACCACCGCGTCCGCGCCGTGGACGGCGCGCGCGATCGTGTCCGGCCGGGTGACGTCGGCGGCGACGAACTGCGTCTGCCCCAGCGCGCTCAGCGGGCGCAGGAAGAACGCCTTGCGCGGATCCCGCTCCGCCACGCGCACCCGCGCGCCGGTGGAGAGCAGCGCCTGCGCGACGTAGCGGCCGATAAAGCCGCCGCCGCCGATCAGCGTGACCAGTTTGTCCTTCATCACCACAACCCGCCTCGCACCTTTTTTCGCTGCGCCGCCTCTGCCGTGCGAAACCCCCGTTGACAAGGTCGCTGACCCTCTCGTAGAGGCGCCCGCCTACCGGGGCTTCACCGAGGCCCCCCGTGCCCAGATGGCGGAATTGGTAGACGCACCGTCTTCAGGTGGCGGCGCTGGTAACGGCGTGGAGGTTCGAGTCCTCTTCTGGGCACCACTTTCTTTCTGCACGATATTTCCCCTCACGGGGACCGCGTCACACCGGGAAGGCGGTCGTGTATTTCGTCATCGACAGCGCGAAATGCGACGAGGCGCCCGCGACGGAGGGGTGGCCCAGCAGCGTCTGCATGAGGAAATGGTTGTAGTCGCCCACGTCGGCGACGACGATCCGCAGCAGATAGTCCCAGTCGCCCGACATCGAGAAGCTCTCGATGATCTCCGGCCGGCCGTCGACGAAGCGTTCGAAATCCTGTCGCGCCTCGATCGCGTGGGTGCGCATCCGCACGTTGCACAGCACGTTCACGCCACGCCCCACCGCCGCGGGATCGACCAGCCGCACCGTGCGCGTCAGCACGCCCGCCGCCTCCAGCGCCTTCACGCGCCGCCAGCACGAGGCGGGAGAGGCGCCGACCCGCTCGGCGAGGTCGGCGTTGCTGAGCGTGGCGTCGTGCTGGAGCGATGCGACGATCTTGCGGTCGATCGCGTCGAGTTGCTGAACCTGTTTCATCCATCACACGTTAATCGAAACGGCATTTCGCCTCCACCCGTTTGAGGAGGGAAGAATGATAAGCATTCGTCGTCCCGTCCTGCCATCATCCGCGCCATGGCCGACGCTTCGCTGACCCGTCCCGCAGGGGCCGCCGCCGACTGGACCATCCCGCAGGGGTGGGACCGCTACTCGGCCGAGGATCACGCCACCTGGGACACGCTGTTCGAGCGGCAGGCGAAGCTGCTGCCCGGCCGCGTCGCGCCCGAGTTCATCGCCGGCCTGGACGTGCTTCGTTTGTCGAAGCCGGGGATACCCGATTTCGACGAGCTGTCCGACCGGCTGATGAAGGCGACCGGGTGGCAGGTGGTGGCCGTGCCCGGGCTGGTGCCCGACGACGTGTTCTTCGATCACCTCGCCAACCGCCGTTTCGTCTCCGGCAACTTCATCCGGCGGCCCGAGCAGCTCGACTATCTGCAGGAACCGGACGTCTTCCACGACGTGTTCGGCCACGTCCCGCTGCTCGCCCATCCCGTCTTCGCCGATTACATGCAGGCGTACGGCCAGGGCGGGCAGCGTGCGGCGGGACTGGGCGCGATCCAGCGGCTGTCGCGGCTCTACTGGTACACGGTCGAGTTCGGGCTGATCCGCGATGGGGACGGCATGAAGCTGTACGGCGCGGGCATCGTCTCCTCCTCCGCCGAATCGATCTTCGCGCTGGAGGATCCGTCGCCCAACCGCATCGGCTTCGATCTCGCCCGCGTGATGCGCACCGAGTACCGGATCGACGATTTCCAGCAGAATTATTTCGTCATCGACAGCTTCGACGACCTGCTGGACCGCACGCTCAACACCGATTTCGGCCCGCTCTACGCCGAACTCGCCGGGCAGCCGGACATCCCCGTCGGCGCGCTGCTGCCCGACGACCACGTCTTCACCCGCGGCACGCAGGCCCACGCCCGCGCGAACCACGCCGCCTCCTCGCAAAGGCTGACATCATGACGGACAACCCGCTGGGTCTCGACGGCTTCGAGTTCTGCGAATTCACCTCGCCCGATGCGGACGCGCTGGCCGCGCAGTTCGAGGCGATGGGCTTCGTCGCCTCGCACCGCCACCCGACGAAGGACGTGACCCGCTATCGCCAGGGGCGCATCAACCTGCTGCTCAATCGCGAGGCCGAGGGGCAGGCCGCCGATTTCCGCGCCGAGCACGGCCCGTCCGCCAGCGGCATGGCGTTCCGCGTCGCCGATCCGGCGGCCGCCTACCGCCACGGGCTGGCCGAGGGCGCGAGCGCGGTGGACGCGGGCCGGGGCACGCTGGGGGAGGGCAGCTGCGCGATCGAGGGGATCGGCGGCAGCTACCTCTATCTCGTGAAGGCGGGCGCGGACCTCTACGCCGACTGGAACGAGATCGAGGGCTGGCAGGAGGCGGCGGCGCGGAACAACGTCGGGCTCGACCTGCTCGACCACCTGACGCACAACGTGCGCCGCGGCGAGATGCGGGCCTGGTCCAGCTTCTACGGCCGCCTGTTCGGGTTCGAGGAACAGAAGTATTTCGACATCAAGGGCAAGGCGACCGGCCTGTTCAGCCAGGCGATGATTGCACCCGACGGCGCCATCCGCATCCCGCTGAACGAATCGCAGGACGAGAAGTCGCAGATCGAGGAATTCATCCGCGAGTATAACGGCGAGGGGATCCAGCACCTCGCGCTGACCACCGACGACATTTACGGCACGGTGGAGAAGCTGCGTGCGCGCGGCGTGCGGTTGCAGGACACGATCGAGACCTATTACGAGCTGGTCGACAAGCGCGTGCCCGGCCATGGCGAGGATTTGGCGCGGCTGAAGCGCAACCGCATCCTGATCGACGGCAACGTCGGCGAGGAGGGCATCCTGCTCCAGATTTTCACCGAGAACATGGTCGGCCCGATCTTCTTCGAGATCATCCAGCGCAAGGGCAACCAGGGCTTCGGCAACGGCAATTTTCAGGCATTGTTCGAGAGCATTGAGCTGGACCAGATCCGTCGCGGCGTCATCACGGTGGATGCGTAAGCATCCAGCGATGCGCGCGCGAAGGGCCAGCGTGGCGGAGCCGGCGCACAAGGCGCGGCTTTGCCGCGACTGACGCGCCGGCGGGTGCGATGAAGGAAGCTGGACCCCGGCCTTCGCCGGGGTGACGGAGGATAAGGTGACGGACGCGGCAGACTACATCCCCGGCTTCGGCAACCACGTCGCGACGGAGGCGGTCGCGGGCGCGCTGCCGATCGGGCGCAACAGCCCGCAGAAGGTGCCGTTCGGCCTCTACGCCGAGCAGCTCTCCGGCAGCGCCTTCACCGCGCCGCGGCACGAGAACCGCCGGTCCTGGCTCTACCGCCTTCGCCCCACCGCCAACCATCCCGCCTTCACCCGCTACGACGGCGCGCCGCACCTCGCCTCCGCGCCGTTCGACGCGGTGCCGCCCAGCCCCAACCGGCTGCGCTGGGACGCGTTGCCCTGGCCCGAGGGGGCGAGCGACTTCGTGGATGCGCTGGTCAGCTACGGCGGCACCGGCAGCGTGGCGGAGCAGACGGGCGTCGGCATCCACGGCTACGCCGCCACCGCCGACATGGCGCGCGCCTTCTTCAGCGCGGACGGCGAGTGGCTGATCGTGCCGCAGGAGGGGCGGCTGTCGATCGCCACCGAGCTCGGCCGCATCGACGTCGCGCCGCAGCAGATCGCGGTGATCCCGCGCGGCGTCCGCTTTCGCGTGGCGCTGCCGGACGGGCGCGCGCGCGGCTACGTCTGCGAGAATTACGGCGCGCCGTTCCGCCTGCCCGACCTGGGCCCGATCGGCGCCAACGGCCTCGCCAATCCGCGCGACTTCGAGACGCCGGTCGCCTGGTTCGAGGATGTCGACGCCGCGTGCGAGGTGGTGCAGAAGTTCCAGGGCGGGCTGTGGACGACCACGCTCGACCACTCGCCGTTCGACGTCGTCGCCTGGCACGGCAACCTGGCGCCCTATCGCTACGATCTGACGCGTTTCAACACGATCAACACGGTCAGCTTCGACCATCCCGACCCCTCGATCTTCACCGTGCTGACCAGTCCGTCGGACACGCCGGGCACCGCCAGTTGCGATTTCGTGATCTTCCCGCCGCGCTGGATGGTGGCGGAGGGGACGTTCCGCCCGCCGTGGTTCCACCGCAACGTGATGAGCGAGTTCATGGGGCTGATCGCGGGCGCGTACGACGCCAAGGAAGGCGGCGGCTTCGTTCCCGGCGGGGCGAGCCTGCACAACCAGATGAACGGCCACGGGCCCGACAAGGCGGCCTACGACAAGGCGGTCGCGGCCGAGCTGACGCCGGTGAAGATCGACGGCACCATGGCCTTCATGTTCGAGACGCGCCACGTCGTCCGCCTGTCGCGCTGGGCGGAAGCGACGCCGACGCGCCAGCTCGACTACGACGACGTGTGGACCGGCTTCGCCAAGGCGTCGGTGCCGCGCGGATGAGCGAGACCGCGCGGCTGGCCGCGACGCCGCCCGGCGTGCGCCTCGGCCCGCTTTCGCTGATCGCCGACGGCGCGGCGCGCAACTTCGTCCTGCAGTTGCGCGCCGGGCGCTTCCACGGCTTCGTCGTGCGCCGCGGCGATGCCGTCCACGGCTATGTCGACCGTTGCCCCCACGCCGGGCTGCCGCTCGCACAGAGGCTCGACGACTATCTGACCGCGGACGGCCGGCTGATCGCGTGCAGCTGGCACGGCGCACTGTTCGATCCCGCGGACGGCCGCTGCGTGGGCGGACCGTGCGCGGGGCAGGCGCTGACGCCCTGGCCGGTCGACGTGATCGACGGGGAGATCCGCACCGTCTGACGTGACAGCGCCGGCGAACCGCGCCATCGTGCCGCCCTGGACGGCAGAAGGGGCGGATCGATGACGGCATTCCTCGCGGCGATGGCGCTGGTGGCACAGGCCGCGCCGGCACAGGTAGAGCGCGACCGCGTGGCCGCCGCGGCCACCGCGATCCAGCCCAAGGTGGTGGCGTGGCGGCGCGACATCCACGAGCATCCCGAACTCTCCAATCAGGAGGCGCGCACCGCCGCGCTGGTCGCCGCGCATCTCCGCCGCCTGGGGTACGAGGTGCGCACCGGCGTCGCCCGACACGGCGTGGTCGGCGTGCTGAAGGGCGCTCGCCCCGGCAAGGTGGTGGCGCTGCGCGCGGACATGGACGCGCTGCCCGTCGCCGAGCAGACCGGGCTGCCCTTCGCGTCGAAGGCGACCGCCACCTTCGCCGGGCGCAACGTGCCCGTCATGCACGCCTGCGGCCACGACGCGCACGTCGCGATGCTGATGGGCGCGGCGGAAATCCTGGCGGGCATGAAGGACCGGATCGCGGGCACGGTCGTGCTGGTGTTCCAGCCCGCGGAGGAAGGCCCGCCGGTGGGCGAGAAGGGCGGCGCGCCGCTGATGGTGGCCGAGCGCGCGCTGGCCGCGCCGAAGCCCGACGCGATCTTCGGCCTCCACGTCTTTCCTGGCGAGGTCGGCTCGCTGGTGTGGCGCTCCGGCCCGTTCATGGCGGGATCGGACACGTGGGAGATGACGGTCACGGGGCGGCAGACGCACGGCGCCATGCCGTGGAACGGCGTGGACGCGGCGTCGGTGTCGGCCAGCATCGTGCAGGCGTTCAACCAGATCGCGGCGCGCCAGCTGAACGTCGCGCACGCGCCCACGGTGCTGACCGTGGGCGAGATCCGGCTGGGAACGCGCCACAACATCATCCCCGGCACCTTCGAGATGACGGGCACGCTGCGCACCTTCGATCCGGCGATGCGCACCGACGTGATGGCGCGGATCGACGGCGCGCTGAAGGCGATCGGCGCGCAATATGGCGCGGGCATCGCGCTGCGCTGGGTCGGCCGCAACGCGGTCACCGCCAACGATCCCGCACTGGCCCGCGCGATGGAGCCGACGCTGGCGCGCGCCGCCGGGGCCGGGGTGCGCGGCGATGCCGACTACGTGATGGGCGCGGAGGATTTCTCCGCCTTCGCCGCGGTGGCGCCCACCATGTTCTATCACCTGGGCATCGGCGCGGATGCGGCGCCCAACCACTCCCCGCAATTCACCGTGGACGAGGCCGCGCTCCCCGTCGGCGTGCGCGCCCACGTGCTGACCGCGCTCGATTTCCTGAACGGCGCGGGCGCCGCGCCGGCGCAGGCGAAGTGAGCGAGGATGGGATGGCCGACGTCCGCCAGGACGAGCCGCGTCGAACCGCATCGGGCTTGGTGCTGATCGATCGGGAAGCCAGCCGGACGCTGTCGAACGGATGCACCTCACCCGTCGTCGTAATTGGCTGATTCCTGCGGCGGAGGGGTGGTGGACGCACTTGGGCTCGAACCAAGGACCCGCTGATTAAGAGTCAGCTGCTCTACCAACTGAGCTATGCGTCCATGACCGTGGAGGGTCGGTCGCGAGGACCGGTCCCGATCGGGAAGCGCGCCGTTAGCAAGGGGCGGCGCGCCGTGTAAACCCCTTTTTTGCGCTACCAGCGCGCGGACCGGCGATTGTCGCGGTCGATCGCCATCAGCAGGCCGAGTGAGATCAGCACCGTCATCTGCGCGGATCCGCCGAAGCTGACGAGGGGCAGGGGGATCCCGACCACGGGGGCGAGGCCCATCACCATCATCAGGTTGATCGCGACATAGTAGAAGATCGTCGCCGACAGCCCCGCCGCGGTCAGCTTGGCGAAGCGCGTCTCCGCCTTCACCCCCACGTTCACGCCCCAGCGGATGACGAGCAGGAAGGCGGCGATGACGAACACGCCGCCGGCGAGACCCCATTCCTCCGCCATGGTCGCGAAGACGAAGTCGGTGTGTCCCTCGGGCAGATAGTCGAGGTGGCTCTGCGTCCCGTTCAGGAAGCCCTTGCCGAAGAGACCGCCCGATCCGATCGCGATCTTCGACTGGCTGATGTGGTAGCCGGTGCCCAGCGGGTCGCTCTCCGGATCCATGAAGATCAGCACGCGGTTGCGCTGATAGTCGTGGAGCAGGAACATGAACGCTAGCGGCGCCGCCACCGCCACCCCCGCCGCGCCGCCGATGAACAGGCGCAGCGGAACGCCGGCGAGGAACATGACGGTGCCGCCGCCGGCGCAGATCATCAGCGCGGTGCCCAGGTCCGGCTGCAGCATCACCAGCACCGCCGGCAGGCCGATCAGCACCGCCGCCGGCCAGATCGCCTGGAACCGCCGCGTCTCCGCCGCGGGCAGCAGTTCGTAGAAGCGCGCGCAGGCGAGCACGATCGCCAGCTTCATCAGCTCCGACGGCTGCAACCGGATGAAGCCCAGGTCCAGCCAGCGCTGGCTGCCGCCGCGCACCGCGCCCAGCATCTCGACCAGCAGCAGCGCGATCAGCAGCGCGCCGTAAGCGGGAAAGGCGGCGCGCCGCACCCAGTCCAGCGGGATGCGCGACAGCACGACCGCGCCCGTCAGGAAGACGACGAACCGCACCCCCTGCGGCAGCGCCCAGGGGCGCAGGCTGCCGTTCGCGGCGGAGAAGAGGACGACCAGGCCGAAGCCGCCGATCGCGGCGACCATCAGCAGCACCCGCCACGGCAGGCCGGCGAGCGGGGCGGGAAGGGCGGGGCGCATCAGCGGCGCGCGCCCGCGGCGGGTGCGTCGTCGGCGAGCGGGGTGGCGCGCCGCTCCGCCTCCGTCTCCGGCTCGGGCGATCCGACGCGCGCCGACCCCTCGCCGTTGCGCACGTCGCGCGCCACCGCCTCCGCGCTGGCGTTGGAGGCGTCGGTGGCGGCGCCCACCGCGTTGGAGACGCTGGCCGCCGGCACGTCGTCGGCGGTCGCCGCGGCCTCCGCGACGGGGACCTGCGCCGCGCGATAGGCCGCCTCCTGCGCCGCCATGCGGGTGCGGATGTCGCCGCCCCAGGTCGGCTCCACCTCGGCCAGGCTCTTCAGCGCGCGCTCGCGGTCGAACAGGTACGTCATGATGTCGCGCCCGATCAGCGGGGTGTCGAGATTGCGCACGGTATGGCCGTTGTGCTCCAGCACGATGGCGGCGGCGTAGCGCGGATTGTCGTAAGGGGCGAAGCAGACGAACAGCGCGTGGTCGCGCAGCTTGAAGGGCAGCTGCGCATTGCTCAGCACGCCGCCGCGCCGCTCCGCCATGGTGATGCGCCGCACCTGCGCGGTGCCGGTCTTCGCGGCGAGGCCGACGCCCGGCACCTGCATCCGCGCCGCGCCGCCGGTGCCCCCGCCGTTGACCACGCCGTACATCGCCTCCCGGATGATGCGGAAATGGTCCGCGTCGATGCCGAGCGCGCGCGCGCCGGGCTTGAACGGATCACGCAGCAGCGTGGGGATTGTGTCGAGGCCGGAGGCGAGCCGCGTCGCCATCACGGCGAGCTGGAGCGGGTTGGCGAGGACGTAGCCCTGGCCGATCGAGGCGTTGAGCGAATCGGCGACCTTCCAGTCGCTCCTGTACTTGCGCTGCTTCCACGCGCTGTCGGGCACCGTGCCGTAGCGCTGCGTGCTGAACGGCAGGTCGAACTTCTGGCCCAGCCCCAGCATTCGCGCGACCGGCGCGATCCGGTCGTAGCCGACGCGGCGCACCATTTCGTAGAAATAGATGTCGCAGCTCTGCTCGATCGCTTGGCGAAGGTTGAGCGGCCCGTGCCCGCGGCGCTTGTGGCAGTGGAACACGCCGGTGCCGACGCGCAGCGCGCCCGAGCAGAACACGCGCTCCTCCGCCTTCACCCCGGCGGCGAGCAGGGCGAGGCCGTTCATCGGCTTCACGGTGGAACCCGGCGGGTAGAGCCCCTGCGTCACCTTGTTCATCAAGGGCACGTGGTCGTCGTCCGACAGCATCTTCCATTCCAGATGGCTGATCCCGTCGGAAAAGCTGTTCGGGTCGTAGGCCGGCATGGAGACCATGCACAGCATCTCGCCCGACTTTACGTCGAAGACGACGGCCGAGCCGGAGTTGGTGCCCAGCCGCCGCGCGGCATATTCCTGCAACCCCGCGTCGATCGTCAGGTGGACGGTGCGCCCCGGCGTGTCGACCCGGGTGGCGAGTTCCTTCACCAGCTTGCCGCGCGCCGTTACCTCGATCCGCTTGGCGCCGGGCTTGCCGCGCAGGATCGGCTCCAGCGTCTTCTCCAGTCCGTCCTTGCCCAGCTTGAAGCCGGGGGTGACGAGCAGGGGATCGCGCGTCTCCTTGTACTGCTCGGCATTGGCGGCGCCGACGTAGCCGGTCAGGTGCGCCACCGCCGCACCCGCGGGATAGTGGCGCGCGAAGCCGCGGGTGGGGGCGACGCCGGGCAGCTCGGGCTGGCGCACCTGCACGGCGGCGAACCGCTCCCAGTCGATGTTGTCGACGATCTCCACGGGCTGGAACCCGGCGGCCTTCTTCATGTCCGCCTCGATCCGCTGCATGTCCTCGGGCGTCAGGCGCAGGAGCTGGCGCAGGATCTCCAGCACGCGGTCGGGCTCGCGCAGGCGGTCGGGGATCACGTCGACGCGGAAGTCGGTGCGGTTGCTGGCGATCGGCTGGCCGTAGCGGTCGACGATCCAGCCGCGCCGCGGCGGGATCAGCGTGGCGTTGACGCGGTTCGATTCGGAGAGGAGGTTGTAGCGCTCGTTCTCCGCGATCGCGAGCCAGCCCATGCGGCCGATCAGCAGCCCGCCGACGCCCAGCTGCGCCGCGCCGAGCAGCCAGGCGCGGCGCGAGAAGCTCAGCGCCTGCGCCGCCTCGGTCAGGACGCGGGGCGCGCGGCGCATCATCCCGCGCGCTTCAGGTCGACGAACGCGACCGATCGCGCGACCAGCGGAAAGGCGAGGACCGACAGCACGATCTGCACGCAAAGCGCCAGCAGGACGGGCGCGGTCCACGGCGTCGCGATGACGCGCCCGGCAAGCAGGACGAGCGCGATCGCGAAGGAGGCGATCAGCCAGATCGTCCAGAAGTCGCGCACCCCCGACCGCGCCTCCAGCGCGTCGGCGAGGAAATAGGCGAGGGGCCACAGCAGCGTGGCGCTGCCCACCGGCTGGCCGGAGACGAGATCGTCGAAGAAGCCGAGCAGCGCGGGCGCCCACAGCCGCAGCGCCAGCGGCGCGAGCAGCCGCCAGGCGAGCAGCACCAGCAGCCCGAACGGCGGCAGCAGCGGCAAGGTGGCGCCCAGCGGCAGGATGGTGACGAGCGACCCCGCCATCACCGTCGTCCACGGCAGCAGCCGCGCCCGGCCCGCGGCCATCGGCTCGGCGAAGGGCGCGCGCGGCGGCAGCGTCACGGCGCCGCGCTCGGGCTGGGCGAGGGGGAGGGTGCGGGGGACGGGGCGGGCGCCGGCGGCGGGGGCGCGAAATACTGGCGCGAGACCATCGCCACGTCGAGCGAATCGGGGCGCGCGAACGGCTGCGCCGCGGCGCTGTCCGTGCCCCGCGCGGTGCCGATCGCGACCGCGACGCCGGGCGTGTAGATGCCGCCGACCCCCGTCGTCACGTAGACGTCGCCGGGGCGGAACTGGCCGTCCGCGGTGTCGATCGTGCGCACGTCGACCAGCCCGTCGCCGCGCCCCGCCACCAGCGCGGCGCGCCCGTCGCGCAGGCGGCGGACGGGCACCACGCTTTCCGGATCGGTCACCAGCAGCACGCGCGCGGTGTTCGGCCCCGCCTCCAGCACGCGGCCGATCAGCCCCTCGGGTCCGCGAACCGGCTGGCCCTCCTCCACGCCCTGCCAGCGACCGGCGTTGAGCAGGCCGTAGCGGCGCGTGCTGCTGGCCGAGGTGCTGACGATCCGCGCGGTGGCGACCACGCCCTCGTCACGCTCGCGAAAGGCCAGGAGACGGCGCAGCCGCGCATTCTCGATCACCGCGGCACGCCCCGTCATCAGCGCGCCGGCGGCGCGATCCATTCGCGCCTTCAGCCGCGCGTTCTCGCCGTGGACGTCGATCCAGCCGCCGATCGCCTGCGGCACCGATGCGATGCCGCGCACGACGACGGCGATCCCGCCCGACGCCGGCGCGGTCAGTTCCGCCACGCCGCTGCGCAGCGCCGCGAATCCCGCGGGGTTGACGGTGGACAGCGCGAGCAGGGCGGCCCCCACCACCGCCCCGGCGATGCCGAGGACGTAGGTGACGAACAGCCCGTATTGCGCCCGCCTGGAGAAGCCGGGACGCCGATCGCGCGACGGCGCCATTGCCGCCATTCTCCCAAACTAACCGTTTCCCACTGTCGCGGACCGCAACTCCGCTCCGTTCGTGCTGAGCGAGGTCGAAGCACAGCCGACAGCGTATGGCCTTCGACGTCGCTCAGGCCGAACGGGGTGGTGTCGATTCTGACGAAGCGTGGTCTAGCGACCTTGCAACAAAGTGGAAGCGGCGAGTCGCTTTCACCCGTTCTGCAGCACCGCGCGGAACATCGGGTCCTCCAGCGCGCGTCCGGTGCCGACGGCGACGCAGATCAGCGGGTCGTCCGCGATCGTGACGGGCAGGCCGGTTTCGTCGCGCAGCACCTCGTCCAGCCCCTGCAGCAGCGCGCCGCCGCCGGTCAGCACGATGCCCTGGTCGACGATGTCCGCGGCCAGCTCGGGCGCGGTGTTCTCCAGCGCGATGCGCACGCCGTCGACGATCGTGGCGACGGGCTCGCTCACCGCCTCGGCGATCTGCGCCTGGTTGATCTGGATCTCCTTGGGCACGCCGTTGACGAGGTCGCGGCCCTTGATGTGCACGGTCTTGCCGATGCCGTCGACCGGCGGCTTGGCGCAGCCCAGCTCCTGCTTGATCCGCTCCGCCGTCGCCTCGCCGATCAGCAGGTTGTGGTTGCGGCGCACGTAGCTGACGATCGCGTCGTCCATCTTGTCGCCGCCCACGCGCACGCTGGTGGTGTAGGCGAGGCCGCGCAGCGACAGGACGGCGACCTCGGTCGTGCCGCCGCCGATGTCGACCACCATGCTGCCGATCGGTTCCGTCACCGGCATGTCGGCGCCGATCGCAGCGGCCATCGGCTCCTCGATCAGATAGACCGCGCTCGCTCCCGCGTTCTGCGCCGCGTCGCGGATCGCGCGCCGCTCCACCTTGGTCGAACCGGAGGGCACGCAGATCACGATCTCGGGCCAGCGCATGAAGCGGCGTCGGCCGTGCACCTTCTCGATGAAGTATTTGATCATCTGCTCGGCGACGTCGATGTCGGCGATCACGCCGTCGCGAAGCGGGCGGATCGCCTCGATCGAACCGGGCGTCTTGCCCATCATCAGCTTGGCGTCCTCGCCGACCGCCTTCACCTTCTTGACGCCGTTGATCGTCTCCACCGCGACCACCGACGGTTCGTTCAGCACGATGCCGCGGCCGCGGACGTAGACCACCGTGTTGGCGGTGCCGAGGTCGATCGCCATGTCGTGCGAGGTCATCTTGAACAGGCGCGAGAAGAACATGAGAAGGAATGTCCATTGACCGGCAGCGCTGCCGGTGGGGGGTGCCGTTCATCCCGCCCGGCCGATGCGCGCGGTGGCGGGGCAACTTCCAGGCTCGCGGGATGGGGCCGCTTGGGCTAGGGACCTGCCCCGTGTCAATACGCCGCCTCCCGTCGCATCTCGTCAACCGGATCGCCGCCGGTGAAGTGGTGGAAAGACCGGCCAGCGCGTTGAAGGAGCTGGTGGAGAATGCGCTGGACGCGGGCGCGGCACGGGTCGCCGTGGTGCTCGCCGGCGGCGGCGTCGACCGGATCGAGGTGGCGGACGACGGCCGCGGCATGGCGCCCGACGAGATTCGGCTGGCGCTGGAGCGTCACGCCACGTCGAAGCTGCCCACCGACGACATCGACACCGTCGCCACGCTGGGTTTCCGCGGCGAGGCGCTGCCCTCGATCGCCTCGGTCGCGCGGCTGACGATCGAGAGCCGCCCGCCGGGATGCGAGGGCTGGGCGGTGACGATCGACAACGGCGTGGCTGAACGCGAGGGGCCGGCGGCCATGCCGCCCGGCACCCGCGTCGTCGCCGAGGGGCTGTTCGCGCGCGTCCCCGCCCGCCGCAAGTTCCTGCGCTCCGCCCGCGCCGAATATGCCGCCTGCCTGGACGTGGTGAAGCGCCTCGCCATGGCGCGGCCGGAGGTCGCCTTCAGCGTCGAGCACGACGGCCGCCGCGCGCTGTCCGTCGCGGCGGCGCAGCACCGGCCCGATCGCGTCGCCGCGCTCACCGACCGCGCGCTCGCCGACAATGCGGTCGCGATCGACTTCGAGCGGGAGGGGCACGTGCTGGGTGGGGTCGCGGGCCTGCCGACCTTCCATCGCGGCGTGGCCGACCATCAGTATCTGTTCGTGAACGGCCGCCCGGTGAAGGACCGGCTGCTGATCGGCGCGATCCGCGGCGCCTATGCGGAGATGATGCCGCGCGACCGCCACGCCGTGGTCGCGCTGTTCCTCGACGTCCCCCCGTCGGAGGTCGATGTCAACGTCCACCCGGCGAAGACCGAGGTCCGCTTCCGCGATCCCCAGCTGGTCCGCGGCCTGATCGTCTCCGGCCTGCGCCGCGCGCTGGATGCGGCGGGGCACCGGGTGGCGCATTCGGCGCCGGCCGACGTGATGGCGCTATGGTCTCATGAAAGCCCCCGCCCCTACGGGGAGGGGGTTGGGGGAGGGGCGGAAGTCTCACCGAGCGACACGTTCGCGGCGGCGCCTCACCCAACCCTCTCCCCACAGGGAAGAGGGCTTTCCTTCCACGATCCCCGCCCCACCTTCTTCGCGCCGCCTCCCGCCGCGCGCGCGGAGCCGGCGACCGCCGCGCCACCCGCCACCACCGACCACCCGCTCGGCGTCGCGCGCGGGCAGGTGGCGAAGACCTATATCGTGGCCGAAGCCGGCGACGGCCTCGTCCTCGTCGACCAGCACGCCGCGCACGAGCGGCTGGTGCTCGAACGGATGCGCCGTGCGCTCGCGGGCGGGCGCGTCGCGGCGCAGGCGCTGCTGCTGCCCGAGGTGGTGGAGCTGGACGAGCCCGCCTGCGACCGGCTGGAGGCGCGCGCCGCCGAACTGTCCGACTTCGGCCTCGACCTCGAACGCTTCGGCCCGCGCGCCATGCTGGTCCGCGCGACCCCCGCGCTGCTCGGCCAGGCCGATCCCGCCGGCCTCGTCGCCGACCTCGCCGACGAACTCGCCGCCTATGACGAGGCGCTGTCCCTGCGCGAGCGGCTGGACGCGGTGGCAGGCACCATGGCCTGCCACGGCTCGGTCCGCGCCGGCCGCGTCCTGTCCGTGGCGGAAATGAACGCGCTGCTGCGCGAGATGGAGGTGACGCCGCACTCGGGCCAGTGCAACCACGGGCGACCGACCTGGGTGAAGCTGGCGCACGGCGACATCGAGAAGCTGTTCGGACGGCGCTGAGGGGGCTGCACCCGACGTCATCCCGGGACAACCCCGGGAAGACCTGCCGAGGGCCACGCGCCCCCCGGGGCGCGGGCTATCCCGCCTGCCCGTCCCCGCCGGCGAGCAGCCACGCCTCCGCCTCCTCGCGATGCTCGAAGATGGCGACGTCGTCGCGCGCACCCGCGATGCGGCGGGCCTGCATGCGGGCGAGCGCGCGCCCGGTGTACATGGCGAGGCGCCGCGCCTTGCCCTCGGACCCGATCTCCGACTGGAACGCGCTGGCGACGTCTTGGATCTGCAGCGGACAATCGGTCAGGTCGACGATGCACAGATGATCGCCCAGGCGACATCCCATCGCCGCGATCGCCGCGTGCTCCTGCCGGTACAGGTCGGCGACGCCGTCGCGAGTCAGCATCCCCGTCAGTCTCAGGCGGACCAGCTTGTGCTGCGGCTCGGTGCTGATCTCGAACATGGGCGGCAGGAAGACACAGGGCGCTTAACATCCCGTAACCGAACACGTTTTACCCGTCGCGTCTGGCGCGCGCGGCGCGGCCCCGGCATAGCGCTACCAACGGGAGAGGCGGGATGGCGGAATCGGCGGGGGTCAGCGCAATCGACGGAGAGGCGACGCTGCGCCGCATCAGCCGGCGGCTCATGCCGCTGCTCTTCATCCTCTACCTCGTCGCCTATATCGACCGGCAGAACGTCTCCTACGCCAAGCTGGAGATGGTCGGCGCGCTCGGCCTGTCGGAAGCGGCGTACGGGCTGGGCGCCAGCCTGTTCTTCCTCGGCTATTTCCTGTTCGAGGCGCCGTCGAACCTGATCCTCGCCCGTGTCGGCGCGCGGCTGTGGTTCGCGCGCATCCTGTTCACCTGGGGTCTCGTCACGGTCGCGCTCGGCTTCACCACCGGGCCGACGATGTTCTACGTCCTGCGCTTCCTGCTCGGCGCGGCGGAGGCGGGATTCTTTCCCGGCGTGCTCTACCTCCTGACTTTGTGGTACCCGCAGGCCAGGCGCGCGCGCATGGTGGGCTGGTTCATGATCGCCTCCGCGCTCGCCAACGCGGTCGGGTCGCTGGTCGGCGGCGCGTTGCTGGAGCTGGACGGCGTGGCGGGCTTCGCCGGCTGGCAGTGGATCTTCCTCGCCACCGGCGCGCCCGCGGTGCTGCTCGCGCCGGTGGTGATCCTGGCACTGCCCAGCCGCCCGGCGGAGGCGCGATTCCTGTCGGACGGCGAGAAGGCGTGGCTCGCCGCCGAGCTGGCGGCGGAGCCTGCGCAGCAGGTGGAGGGATCGGCGTGGCGCGCGATGCTCGATCGCCGCGTGCTGCTGCTCGCCGCGCTGTATTTCGGCATGCCGCTCGGCGCCTATGGCCTGGGATATTGGCTGCCCACGATCGTGAAGGGGTTCGGCGCGACCAACCTTCAGAACGGCGTGCTGAACGTCATCCCCTGGCTGTTTGTCGCGCTCGCCTTGTGGTGGGTGCCGCGCCACGCCGCGCGCCACGGCACCAGCCGGTGGCACATCGTCGCGCCGCTGCTGGTCGCCGCCGCCGCGCTGCTCGGGTCCGTGCTGCTGCCCGGCGCGGCGGCGAAGTTCGCGTGCCTGTGCCTCGCCGCCGCCGCGGTCTTCGCCGGGCAGCCGGTGTTCTGGTCGGTGCCGCAGCGGCTGCTGACCGGCGCCCACGCCGCCGCCGGGCTGGCGGCGATCAACTCGATCGGCAACCTGGGCGGCTTCGCGGCGCAGAACGTCGTCCCCGCGGTGCGCGACGCGACCGGCAGCAACCTGGCGCCGATGGGGCTGCTCTCCGCCGCGCTCGCCGTGTCCGCGCTCGGCTTCCTCGTGCTGTTGCCGCGGCTGGAACGGCGATAACGATATTGACACCTATGTCAGCGATCATCTATTGACAATCGTGTCAGCAAGGATCCGTGCCATGGCCAAGCTTCCCCCGTTTCCGGACACCAGCGGCCGCCGCGACTGGGGCACCGCGTTCGACGCGATCCGCAAGCTGTTGGCGAACGGCGACGACACCACGCAGGTCTTCCGCATCATGCGCGCGCTCAACGTCGGCAACGCGCCGCAGAATTACGCGCGGCTGATCGCCACGGCGAAGGGGGGCCGCATCGCGCACGATCAGGTGGAACTGGCGGAGCGTTTTTCCGACCCCGCCTTCGTCGCGTCCTTCGCGCCCGGCACCGTCGGCGCGGCCTATCGCCACTTCCTCGAGAGCACGGGCTATTCCGCCGACGGCCTGGTCGAGGTGAGCAAGCTGGAGCCGGGCGAGGACGACCTGGCGCATCCCTATGCCTGGATGGGCCGCCGCATCCGCGACACGCACGACATCTGGCACGTCCTCACCGGCTATCAGGCGGACGAGAGCCTGGGCGAGGCGTGCCTGGTCGCGTTCAGCTACGCGCAGGTCGGCGGTCTCGGCTGGGCCTTCATCGGCGGCGCCGCGGCGCTGAAGAGCCTGAAGGTGACGGGCGGCACGCTGTTCGCGAGGGCGGTGGTGGAGGGCTATCGTCACGGTCGCGCCGCGAAGTGGATTTCCGGCGAGGATTACCTGACGCTCCTGCACGAGCCGATCGAGGACGTGCGTCGCCGGCTCAACATCAAGGAGCCGGTGCTGTACCGCCGCGCGCAGCGCGAGCTGGGACCGGCGATGGCCTCCTATCTGAGCGCCCGGCGCGAGGAGCAGCAGCTGGCGGCGTGACATCGCGGCGGGGTGACGGCCGGCCACGCGGCGCCTACATCCCCGCGCGATGCTCTCGCGGCTGGTCCTCACCGATTATCGCAGCCACGCCGCGCTGACGATCGCGCCGGCGCGCGACTTCGTCGTGCTGACGGGTCCCAATGGCGCGGGCAAGACCAACGTGCTGGAGGCGGTGTCGCTGCTCGCGCCCGGGCGCGGGCTGCGCCGGGCGGCGCTGTCCGACATGGCGCGGCACGACGGGGACGGCGGCTTCGGCGTCGCCGCCACGCTGGGCGACGCGGTGGAGCTGTCCACCGGCACGCTGGCGAGCGCGCCCGAGCGCCGCGTGGTGCGCGTCAACGGCGCCGCCGCCCCTGCCGCCGCCTTGGCCGAGCGGGCGGCGATCCTGTGGCTCACCCCGGCGATGGACCGGCTGTTCGTGGAGCCCGCGGGGGAGCGGCGCCGCTTCCTCGACCGGCTGACGCTCGCGCTCGCCCCCACGCACGCCACCCACGCCGCGCGCTACGACGCGGCGATGCGCGACCGCAACCGCGTGCTGGCGGACGAGCGGCCCGACGCCGACTGGCTCGCCGCGCTGGAGGCGCAGATGGCGCGCCACGGCGCCGCGCTCGATGCCGCGCGGCGCGACACGGTCGCCGCGCTCGACGCCGCGCTGGCGGGGACGCCGGGCGGCGATTTCCCGCGCGCCGCGCTCGCGCTGGAGGGGTGGGAGGGCGACGAGCCCGCGCTGCTCGACGCGCTGGCGCGGTCGCGCGCGCGCGACGCGGCGGCGGGCCGCGCGCTGGTCGGCCCGCATCGCGTCGACCTGGTCGTCACCCATGTCGAGAAGGCGCGCGCCGCCGCCCACGCCTCCACCGGGGAGCAGAAGGCGCTGCTGCTCGGCATCGTCCTCGCGCACGCTGCGCTGGTGGCGGCGCGGCGGCGGACGCGCCCGCTGCTGCTGCTGGACGAAGTCGCCGCCCATCTCGACCCGGCGCGCCGTGCCGCGCTGTTCGCGCGGCTTCGCGGCATGGGGCAGGTGTGGATGACCGGCACGGAGCCCGCACTTTTTGCGACCCTGCCCGACGAGGCGCAGACCACGCGCCTCCTGCTCTGAATCAAGTGGGTTTCCTTGGTTTCTTACAATTGCCCTTCTTCTCGCGAAGACTTGTAAGAAACTGAAGGTTTCACCTCTCCGGCGGACGGATGCTTCCGCTTTACGGGGTCGTTTCTTCTTCGTAATCGATCCGCATTGGGGACTTTGTATCCGGGGGGATCGATGAACGGGACGACGTACGTGCGCGCGGCGCTGGCGCTGGGCACCGCGCTGGGGGCGATCGGAACTGCGCAGGGGCAGGCCATTCCGAATTACGGCAATTACGAGGAACTGCGCGGCACGTTCCGCGTCGGTGTGAACGTGACCAACGCGCTGAACAACTTCAACGATCAGGACGCGTTCGACCAGTCGGACATCGACGGCATCATCGACTATCTCGATCCGTTCGAGCTGTCCGGCCGCATCGGGCCGCTCAACACGCAGACGGCGGCGATCGACGCGGTGTTCGACGTCCGCGGCGCCTTCGGCCGCGGCGGCTACGCGCAGAACAGCCCGGTGCTGAACATCCGCGTCGTGCTGCCCGACGGCAACACCTTCGTGAACAAGAACGGCGACACCTGCTCCTTCACCTACAACGGCGCGACGCGGCAGGATTCGTTCGACCTGTTCGACGCCGCGGTGGACGACGACGATTCACCCACCTCGCGCGCGCTGCTGTCGTGCCTGACGGGGGCGCTGGTCCGCTCCTCGCCGGTCGATCCGCTGGCGGGCAACCCGGGCAGCCTGCAGTCCGCGCTCGCGCGCGGCGCGCTCGATTTCACCAACGGCGATTCGGCGATCGAGGAGCAGGGGGCGGACGGCGCCAATGCGGCGGGCGATCCCTGGATCGTCGGCGCCAGCTACGGCTTCGGCAACGCCGGCCGCTTCGACCTGACGCGGATCGACGCGCGCATCGCCCGCGGCTTCCGCGTGGGCGAGGGCGGGCGCAGCCGGCTGAAGGTGGACCTGCCGTTCAGCTACACGCGGATCAACGGCACCGCGGCCTACACCGGCCAGCTCGCGATCGGCCTGGAGATGCCGGTCGGTCGAAATTTCTCGATCGAGCCGCGGATCGGCTATGGTGCCACCGGTTCGGCGGAGATCGGGCAGGTGGGTCATATCGCGCAAGGGTCGATCGCGGCACGCTACGTCCTGGCCGGGCTGGGGCGCGGCCGGCTCGTGCTCGGCGCGATGGGCGGCTACTCGCAGACGCTGGGCACGCCCTTTACCGACCTCGATCTCGATCCCGGGCTGAAGAACGGCGTGTTCCGCGGCGGCGCGGCCTATGAAACGCCGATCACGCTGCGCGCGGGCGGCCGCTCGCTGTCGGTGCGGGGCAGCTACAGCTACACGCAATATACCGGCGACGACCTGTTCAATAACAACTTCCACGAATTCACGCTGTCCGCGGGCCTGCGCACGCGCGAGGAGCAGGTGCGGGGCCTGCGCGATGTCGTGCGCTTCAACCTGTCGACCATCCAGGCGAGCGGCTACGAGCAATATACAATTGGCCTCGGTTTCCGGTTCTGATCGATCCGGTGACCCCGGCGCCGCTCGCACGGGCGAGTGGCGCCGCGGCTGGCCGCTGGTCGCCGCCGGGATGCTCGCGGCGGCGATCGGGCCGGGATTGTTCCAGAACCTGTCCAGCCTGTTCACGCCCGGGCTGGAGGCGTCGTTCGGCTGGACCCGCGGGCAGATCTCCACCGCCGCCGGGCTCGCGCTGGTCGCAGCGGCGGTGGCGCCCTTCGTCGGGCGCGTCGCCGACCGGGTCGGGCTGCGTCCGGTCATCGTCGCCACCATGCTGCTGCTCGGCGCCGGCTACGCCGCACTGGCCACGATGAGCGGGGCGATGTGGCAATATCAGCTGGGCGTGGTGGCGCTGGTGCTGGCGGTCCCGGGGACGAGCAGCCTCGTCTATGGCAAGCTGATCGCGGGCGCGTTCGTCCGGCATCGCGGGCTCGCGCTCGCGGTGTCGACCGCGGGCCTCTCGGTCGCCACCATCCTGGCGCCGCCCGTGATCGGCGCGGTGATCGCCGCCCGCGGGTGGCGCGGCGGCTTCGCCGCGCTGTCGGTGGTGGCGGTCGCCGTCGCCCTGCCGCTGATCCTGCTGGCGCTGCGCCGCGCCGCCGCCGGGCCGACCCGGCCCGATCCCGCGTCCGACCCGTCCGGCGCCGCGGCGGAGCCGCCCGTCACCGGCGTCACCGCGGCGGAGGCGCGGCGCGACCGGCGCTTCTGGCAGGTCGTGCTGTCCGCCGCGCTGGTCAACGGCGCCACCACCGGTCTCGTCACGCAGATCGTGCCGCTGGGGCTGGAGCGCGGGCTCGGCGCCGGGCAGGCGGCGCTGCTGCTTACCGCCTTCGGCGCCAGTGCCATCGCGGGGCGGCTGCTGATCGGCCTGCTGATCGACCGGCTGCGTCCGCAACCCGTGGCGGCCGGCTTCGCCCTCGTCTCCGCACTCGCCTTCGCGCTGCTGGCCGCCGGGATCGGCGGGCTTGCGCCGCTGCTGCTGCTGGTCTTCCTCGCCGGGCTGATGAACGGGGCGGAGAACGACCTGCTGCCCTTCCTCACCGCGCGCCTGTTCGGCCTGCGCGCCTATGCGGAGATCTTCGGCACCGGGATGCCCGTGGCGCTGGTCGGCACGGGGATCGGCGTGGTCGGCTTCGGGCGGCTGCACGATGCCTATGGCGACTATCGCCTCGCGCTGCTGGTCGGCGCGGGGGCACTGGTGGCGGCGGGGCTGTGCTTCCTGACGCTGGGCGACCGCGCGCTGCCCGAACTGCGCACGGTCGCCGCCCCGCCGGACTGAGCGGGCAAACTTTCGCCCTTTCGCGCTGGCGCTTTGGCGCTAGGCTCCCGCGCCATGGAGAGTGAAACGCGCACCGAATGGCGGCGTGGCTGGCCGCTGGTGCTCGCCGCCGTGCTGGGGATCGGCTTCGGCCCCGGCCTCTTTCAGAACCTGTCCAGCCTGTTCCTCGACGGCACCACGAGCGAGTTCGGCTGGAGCCGCGGCGAGGTGGCGACCGCGGCGGCGATCGGCCTGCTCGGCGGGCTGGTCGCGCCGTTCGTCGGCCGGCTGGCGGACCGGGTCGGCATCCGCCCGATCATCGTCGGCGCCATGCTGCTGCTGGGTGGCGCCTATGTCGCGCTGTCGCGCCAGTCCGGCTCGCTCGTCGAATACCAGATCCTCGTCGCGCTGCTCGCCTTCTCCGTGCCGGGCACCAGCAGCGTGGTCTACGGCAAGCTGATCGGCGCCTGTTTCGTGCGGCATCGCGGCCTCGCGCTGGCGCTCGCCACGTCGGGCCTCTCGATCACCACGCTGGCGATGCCGCCGCTGGTGGGCGCGGTGATCGCGGCGCAGGGGTGGCGCGCCGGCTTCCTCGTCCTCGCCGCCGCCACCGCGCTGCTGGCCCTGCCCGCCATCCTGTTCCTGATCCGCCACGTGCCCGCGACGCCCACCGCGCGCGCGCCCGACGATGCCGCCGCGGCCGCGCCGGTGGAGGGCGTCACCGGGCGCGACGCGCGGCGCGACCCGCGTTTCTGGCTGCTCTCACTCGGCGTCGCGCTGGTGAACCTCGCCAGCGTCGGCCTCGTCACGCAACTCGTGCCGCTGGGCGTCGAGCGCGGGTTGACGGCGGCGCAGGCGGCGCTGCTGCTGACGGGCTACGCGCTCAGCCAGGTGGTCGGCCGGCTGACGATCGGCGTGCTGATCGACCGCATGGCGCCGCAGGGGGTGGCCGCCGCCGTGGCGCTGGTCTCCGCCGCCGGGTTCGCCGGCCTGCTCGTCCCCGCGCCCGGCTTCGCGCTGGCGATGGGGATGGTGTTCCTCGCCGGGCTGATGAACGGCGCGGACAACGACCTGCTGCCGTATCTCACCGCGCGGCTGTTCGGCCTGCGCGCTTATGGCGAGATCTACGGCAGCATCCTGCCGATCGCGCTCGCGGGGACGGCGGCGGGGATCGTCGCGTTCGGTCGGCTGCACGACCGCTTCGGCCACTACGACGCCGCGCTGGGGGTCTCCGTGGTGGCGCTGGTGCTGTCCGGCCTGTGCTTCTTCCTGCTGCGCGAGAAGCCGCTGCCCCGCGCCCAGGCCGCCGCGCACGACGCGTAGCGGATCGCTTCATCAGCACGCGAGCCGATCGTTGGCGCGACGCGGGTCGCCGGTCCATTTCACTTCCGTTTCGCCCCGCCGGACACTACATCGCCCGCATGGCAAGCGACCCCAATGCGAATGAATATGGCGCCTCCTCGATCAAGGTGCTGAAGGGCCTGGACGCGGTGCGCAAGCGTCCGGGCATGTACATCGGCGACACCGACGACGGCTCCGGCCTGCACCACATGGTCTTCGAGGTCAGCGACAACGCCATCGACGAGGCGCTGGCGGGCCATTGCGACCGCATCGACATCACGCTGAACGCGGACGGATCGGTCAGCGTGACGGACAACGGCCGCGGCATCCCCACCGGCATCCATCCGGAGGAGGGCGTCTCCGCCGCCGAGGTCATCATGACCCAGCTGCACGCCGGCGGAAAGTTCGAGAACACGTCGGACGCCAACGCCTACAAGGTGTCGGGCGGCCTCCACGGCGTCGGCGTGTCGGTGGTGAACGCGCTCAGCGAGTTCCTCGACCTCACCATCTGGCGCGACGGCGAGGAGCATTACATGCGCTTTGCCCACGGCGACGCGGTCGCCCCGCTGAAGGTGGTCGGCGCGGCGGAGGGGCGGAAGGGGACGCGCGTCACCTTCCTGCCGTCCCCCGCCACGTTCAAGATCGTCGAGTTCGACTTCGACAAGCTGGAGCATCGCTACCGCGAGCTCGCCTTCCTCAACTCGGGCGTGCGGCTGTTCCTGACGGACGCACGGCACGAGGAGCGCAAGACGGTGGAGCTGTACTACGAGGGCGGGATCGCCGCCTTCGTGAGGTGGCTGGACCGCAACAAGGCGCCGCTGTTTCCGGAACCGATCGCGATCAGCGGTCAGCGCGACGACATCGGCATCGACGTCGCACTGGAGTGGAACGACAGCTATTACGAGAATGTCCTCTGCTTCACGAACAACATCCCGCAGCGCGACGGCGGCACGCACCTCGCGGCCTTCCGCTCGGCGCTGACCCGCACGCTGAACGCCTATGCCGACAAGTCCGGCATCCTGAAGAAGGAGAAGGTGACGCTGACCGGCGACGACATGCGAGAGGGGCTGACCGCCATCGTCTCGGTGAAGCTGCCCGATCCGAAATTCTCCTCGCAGACGAAGGACAAGCTGGTCTCGTCCGAGGTGCGCCAGCCGCTGGAGAGCCTGCTGGCCGACAAGATGGCCGAGTGGCTGGAGGAGAATCCGCAGAACGCCCGGCAGATCGTGCAGAAGGTGGTCGACGCCGCCGCCGCGCGCGAGGCCGCGCGCAAGGCGCGCGACGCCAGCCGCAAGTCGGTGATGGGCGCCGGCGGCGGCCTGCCGGGCAAGCTGCACGACTGCCGCGAGCGCGACCCGTCCAAGTCCGAGCTGTTCATCGTCGAGGGCGACTCGGCCGGCGGCTCCGCCAAGTCGGGCCGTAACAGCCAGTTCCAGGCGATTCTGCCGATCCGCGGCAAGATCCTGAACGTGGAGCGCGCGCGCACCGACCGCATGCTGTCGTCGAAGGAGATCATCTCGCTGATCCAGGCGATGGGCACCGGCATCGGCCGCGACGAGTTCAACCTGGAGAAGCTGCGCTACCACAAGATCGTCATCATGACGGACGCCGACGTGGACGGAGCGCACATCCGCACGCTGCTGCTGACGTTCTTCTACCGCCAGATGCCCGAGCTGATCGAGAACGGCTACCTCTACATCGCGCAGCCACCGCTCTACAAGGCGACGCGCGGGCGGTCGGAAGTGTACCTGAAGGACGATCCCGCGCTCGACCAGTATCTGGTCGAGGCGGGGGTGAACGCCATGGCGCTGGACCGCGGCGGCGAGCAGCTGACCGGTCCGCACCTGCGCCCGCTGGTCGACCACGCGCGGCGGATGCGCACACTGATGCGCTACGTGCCGCGCCGCTACGATCCCGTCATCATCGAGACGCTGGCGCTGGGCGGCGCGCTCGATCCCGAGGCCACCCGTGCCGAGCGCGAGGCGGCGGTGCGCGAGGTGACGCGCCGGCTCGACCAGGGCGATGCGGAGGCGAGCTGGACCGCGCAGCTGACCGGGGAGGGGGGCATCCACTTCCAGCGGCTGTGGCGCGGCGTGACCGACCACCACATCGTCGAGGCCGCGTTCCTCGTCTCCGCCGAGGCGCGCAAGCTGCACGCGCTCGCCGCCGAGCAGGCCGCCACCTTCGCCCACGCCGCCAAGCTGGTGCCGGTGAAGGGCAGCGCCGCCGATCCGGCGGTGGAGGCCGCCGCGGCGGATGCGGAGGACGACGCAGAGGAAGGCGCGCCCGCCCCGGTCACCACCGGCAAGGGAGAGGCGCTGGTCGCCCGCCCCTCGCAGCTGCTCGACGCGATCCTGGCGGCCGGGCGCAAGGGCCTGTCGATCCAGCGCTACAAGGGTCTGGGCGAGATGAACGCGGAGCAGCTGTGGGAGACCACGCTGGATCCCGACAACCGCTCGATGCTGAAGGTCGCGATCGACCAGGCGGACGTCGCGGACGAGATCTTCACCCGGCTGATGGGCGACACGGTGGAGCCCCGCCGCGAGTTCATCCAGGAGAATGCGCTGAACGTCGCCAACCTCGACGTGTAGCGGGCCGTCGCAAACATTTCCGTTCGTCCCGGCGGGGCTGAGCGGATGTCGCGCCTCTATCCCACCTCCGTTCGGCTGAGCGAAGTCGAAGCACCGCCACCGTGGCGCGTAGCCTTCGACTTCGCTCAGGCCGGACGGACGTCGCGCTGTGTCCATCCCCGTCCGCGCTGAGCGAAGTCGAAGCGCGGCCATCCGCTCCGTCGCCGGCAGCGCCCCGCTACTCCGCCACCAGCCCCGTCATCCGCTCCACCGCCTCGGCGAACTCCAGCTTGAAGTCCTGCACCACCTGCGCCGCGGGGCGGACCTGCTCGACCAGGCCCACGCCTTGGCCGACGAAATAGGTCACCATGTCGCGCGCCGCATCCACGCCGCGCTCGGTCGCGCGGTCGGCGGCACGCAGCGCGGGTTCGCTGATGAGGCTCTGCAAGGGCATCGGCAGCGCCGCCGGGGCGTCCGGCGCTTCCCACGCGTCGGTCCAGGCGGAGCGCAGCTGGCGCGAGGGCTTGCCCGTGCGGCTGCGCGAACGCACCGCGTCGCGCGACGTGGCGGCGACCATCTTCGCGCGGAACGCCTCGCTCGTCTCGGCCTCCGGCGTTGCCAGCCACACCGAACCGGTCCACACGCCGTCGGCGCCCATCGCCATCGCCGCCGCCATCTGCGCGCCCGTCATGATCCCGCCCGCGGCCAGCACGGGCACGCGGCCGTCCACCGCGCGGATCACCTCGGGCACCAGCACCATCGTCGACACCTCGCCGCAATGCCCGCCCGCCTCGCCGCCCTGCACGACGAGAAGGTCGACGCCCGCCGCCACCTGTCGCAGCGCATGTTCCTTCGCGCCCACCAGCGCGGCGACGGGCACGCCCGCCGCCTTGCCGCGCGCGATCATCGCCGCGGGCGGCACGCCCAGCGCGTTGGCGATCAGCCTGATCGGGTGGCGGAAGGCGACGTCCAGCATCGCGAGCGCCAGGTCGGGGTCGAACGGCACCGGCGCGCCGGTGCCGCGTCGCTCCTCGGGCAGGTCGACGCCGTGCCGCGCGGCCAGATCGGCGACGAAGGCGCGATGCCCCGCCGGCACGCGATCGGCCACCGCGTCGCGCGTCTCCCCGCGCGCGCCCAGGTTCTCCGGTATCAGCACGTCGAGGCCATAGGGCTTGCCGTCGACGTGCGCGTCGATCCAGGCGAGCTCGGTCTCCAGGCTCTCCAGCGTATGCCCCGTCGCGCCGAGCACGCCGAACCCGCCCGCACGGCTGACCGCGGCCACCACGTCGCGGCAGTGGCTGAAGGCGAGCAGCGGGAAATCGATCCCCAGCATCGCGCAGACCGGCGTCTTCATCCTCACCTCTCCCGTTTTAATGAGAGAGACTTAGACTCCGCGTCAGCGCGCCGCCAGTGCCCGCGCCACGTCGCGGCGGGAGGCGCCCCGCGACGCCGCTGCATTCGCATCCGCCACCTCGGCCGCTTCGCTGCGCGGGGCGTCGCCGGTGACATAGGCGGCATCGGTCACTTCCACGGTGGCGCCCAGCTCGGTGATGGCGAACAGCTTCTTCGCGAAGGCGGTGGGCAGCCGGACGCAGCCGTGCGACGCGGGGAAGCCCGGGTTGCGCCCGGCGTGGAGCGCGACGCCGTCCCACGTCAGCCGCTGCATGTAGGGCATGGGCGCGTCGTCGTAGAGGTTGGACTTGTGATCCGCCTTCTTCTGCAGGATCGTGAAGCTGCCGATCGGCGTCGGCTTGTCGTCGGATCCGGTGGACACGGTGGAGGCGGCGATCAGTTTCTCGCCGCGGAAGACATAGGCGCGCTGGTCTGGCAGGGAGATCAGCACGCTGACCGGTCCCTGCGCCTCGGCGTCGGTCCACAGGTAGCGGTTGGGCGCGAGCGCCGCGGCCGCCTCGGTGATGGCCAGGTCGTCCATGCCGGCCGCTACGGCGGGTGCGGGCGCGAGCGCCAGCAGCACCGGCGCGATCAGGAGGGCGTGGGGGCGCATCCTCGGGTCCTTTCTCGATCGCGGCCGCGAGATTCGGTCGCCGCTTACCTGCGTTAACGCCCGTCGTCGCGGTTGGTGCCGGCGCGGCGAGCCGTGGGGTATCTGCGGCGAGTGCGGCGTTATCCGCTGCAAGTCGCGGGCCAGATAGCGGATTGTTCACCATTTTTCTGCTATACGACAGGCCGTGGGTGTGGGCTGAACTCGGATAGAGATGCAGAACGATCGTGATGAGGCGCTGCCGTCGCGGCGCGCGTTGCTGAAGAACGGTGGACTGTTCGCCAGCATGCTGATGCTGCCGGGCGCGGTTTCCGCCTCCATGCGGGAAGGGAAGCCGGAATCGCTGCTTCCCAAGGATTTCCACCGCCCGGTCGCCGCCGCGCCGGCGCGCGCCATGGCCACCGCCCCGCGCGACCTGTCGCCGCGCGGCGTGGACCCGGCGCTGTTCCGCCGCGCCATGGCGGCGATGGAGAAGCACGGCCATCGCATCGCCCAGCACGATCGCATCGCGGTGGCGGACTTCTCGCTGTCGTCCTCGCGCAAGCGCTTCCACCTCATCAACCTGCATGACGGCTCGGTGGTGTCGAAGCTGGTCTCGCACGGCAGCGGATCGGATCCGGCGCACAGCGGCTATCTCCAGCGTTTCTCCAACGTCGACGGCTCCAATGCCTCGTGCGAGGGCGCCTTCACGACGGCGAACTATTATTACGGCAAGCACGGCCGCTCGCAGAAGCTGATCGGGCTCGACCGCACCAACGACAACGCCCTGTCGCGCGCCATCGTCGTCCACGCCGCGTGGTACGCCAATCCGGACATGATCTCGCGGCTCGGCATGCTCGGCCGCAGCCAGGGCTGCTTCGCCGTGGGCGAGGACGAACTGGCGGAGGTGTTCGAGCGGCTCGGCCCGGGACGGATGATCTACGCCGACAAGGCCTGAGGCCGGGCGGCGGCTACGACGCCAGCACCCGCCGCATCCCGCCGACCAGCCGCGCCCAGGCGAGCTGCTCGACGCCCAGGTGCGGCAGCACCGCGCGCGCGGCCAGCGCGTCGGCCATGCCGATCGTGCCGGCCGCCAGCGCGATCCGCACCACCTCGGCCCAGCGCCGTCCCGTCTCCCACTCGATCAGCCGCCGGTCGGCATTGCCGACCGGATGGCGCGCCAGGTGATCGGCCTTCAGCGCCGCGATCATCGCGCCCAGCCGCGCCAGCGCGGCGCGATCCGCCACCGGCGCGCCGTGCATCACGTGCCGCACCACCAGCCCCGCGCTGGCCCCCGCGCCGTCGCCGAAGGTGGCGCGATGGTCCGCCGCCAGCACCCTGGTCGCGCTGGCCAGCATCCGCTCCTCGTAGCGCTGCGAGGCGCCCCCGGCATGGCTGCGATAGGTCAGCAGCGGCGCATCCAGCCGCGCCACCATGCCGAACGGGGCGACCCGGTGGTATAGGTCGAAGTCCTCGGCATACAGGATTTCCGGCCGGGTGAACGGGTGCAGTGCGCGCGCTGCCTCGCCGCGCAGCATCACCGACGACCAGACCAACGGATTGCCGATCCGCAGCAGCCAGCCGATCAGCGCGGGCGTGCTGGTGGCGGCGTGGCGCGCGGGGGACAGCGTTCCCGCCTCGTCCAGCACCGTCGCCGCCGTCCCCAGCAGGGCGACGCGGGGGTGCGCGTCGAGATAGGCGACCTGCCGCGCGAACCGCTCCGGATGGCACAGGTCGTCCTGGTCCAGCGCCGCGATGTAGCGCCCGCGCGCCACCCCGACCGCGCGGTTGCGCGCGCGCACCGGCCCCCCGTTGCGCGACAGCGCGATCAGGTGGATGCGCGGGTCGCGGCGCGCCGCCACCACCACGCGCGTGTCGTCGGCGGAGGCATCGTCGACGACGATCGCCTCCCAGTCGGTCAGCGTCTGCGCCGCCAGGCTGTCCAGCGTCGCGCCGATCAGCCGCGCGCCGTTGTATGCCGCCATCACGACGCTGACGGTCGGCGGGCGGGTCATGCGGCGCGGCGGCCGGCACGCGCCGCCAGCACCTGCTCCGCGATCATGCGGCCGACGTCGTTCTGCCACAGCCACAGGCCGTTCGCCTGCCCGCGGAAACTCGGCTCGCCGCCCAGCCGTCCCCACGGCACGAAGCCCGCGGCCAGGCCGATGCCGTAGAGGTCCGGCACCGGGTCGCCGTCGGCGCCCAGCACCCGGCAATGCCCGTCCACCATCGCGCGCCCCGCGTCGGCGGCCAGCGCGACGCCCTCGATCGGCAGCGCGTGCGGGCGATAGCCGAGCGCCGCGACGACGAGGTCCGCCTGCCGGACGAGGCGGCGCGCGGCCGTGTCTTCGTCGCCGGCGATCCGGTGCACCGCCACGCGGGGGTCCGCCACGCGTCCGTCGATGCCGAGCAGCCGGAGGACGAGGTCGCGCGCTTCCAGCCGGAAGCCGGCGAGGCGGTAGACGAAGCCCGACACCGGGCAGATGTCCTCCGCGGTGAAATCGGTGTACCCCTCCGCCCGCGCCGCATCCGCGGAAGGATAGAAGGGGCGCAGCGGACGGCGGTGCAGCAGCGTCACGGCACCCGCGCCGAGCGGCAGCCCCGCCTTCAGCAGCGCCGCGACCGTCGTCAGCGCGCTGGTCGATCCGCCCACCACGGCGATGCGCGGCGCGCGCGCGTGCGCCAGCAGGTCGGCGACCATCGCCGTGCCGCCCACCTTCAGCACCGCGTCCGACTGCACCAGCCGTCCCGCGGCGAGCTCGCCTAGCGGCACGCCCGCGATCTGCTCACCCGCCAGCCGGTCGAGCGGCTGGTGCCCGCCGGTCGCGATCACCAGCGCGCGCGCGCGATGCTCGCGCACCTCGCCATCGGCCAGCCGCCGCAGCCGCACGTGCCAGCCGCCGCCGTCGCGCCGCGCCGACACCGCCTCGTGCCCGGTCAGCACCGCGCCGCCGTGACCCGCCACGGTGTGCGCCAGCCGGTCGCCCAGCGTGTCGAGCAGCCCGCCCACCTCCGTCAGCGGCACGCCCAGCGCCGCACGATAGGCGGCGACGCGATGCGCGGTCGGATGGTCCGCCAGCGCCGCGACCGCGGGATCGGGATGGTCCGCGATCGCCGTCAGGAACGTGTCCGCGCTGCTGTCCGAGGTGATGGCGTACCCGCCCAGCGCGCCCGCGCCCAGCGCCGGCCCGCGCTCGACGATGGCGAGGCCGCGCGACAGGTCGGGCAGCAGCCCCGCCTTCGCCGCGGCGGTCAGCAGCGCGGTGCCGGCGGGTCCGCCGCCGATGACGATCGTGTCGTGGATGGCGGCGCCTTTCGTCACGGGCAGGAATCGGCGGCGCGACAGCGCGCGCGCCAGCGCAGCGGTGACGCGCGTCGCGTCGGCGGCGGTCATCGCGTCGGTGAGGGGCAGCGACAGGATGCGGCGCGACAGGTCGTCGGCGACCGGCGTCGGCGTCAGGCTCGCGACCGACCGGATCCACGGCTGCTCGCCCAGGTGCGGGCTGAAATAGGCGCCGGTACCGATGGCCTCGCCGGCCAGCGCGGCGATCACCGCGGCGCGGTCGGTCCCGACGGGCAGCGCCAGCGGGAAGAAGCCCAGCGCCTGCCGCTCCGCCGGCGCCGGCTGCACCGCGCAGCCCTCGGGCAGCGTGGCGCGATACGCCGCGGCCACCGCCTCGCGCCGCTCCATCAGCGCGTCGAACCCCTTCAGCCGCGCGCGCGCCATCACGGCGATCACCTCGGGCAGCTTGGCGTTCAGCCCCGGCATGGTCGCGGTGCGCGGCGCGCCGAAGCCGAAGCCGGTCATCGCGCGCAGCCGCGCGATCGTCGCGCGGTCGCCGCAGTGGATCAGGCCGCCTTCCGCCGTCGCGAAGGGCTTGGTCGCGTGCATGGAGAAGACGACGGGAAAGGGCGCGCCCGCGCCGAAATTGACGGCGCCATGGAGGGTGCCGAGCGACGCCGCGGCATCCACCACCACCGCGACGCCGTGGCGCGCGGCGAGCGCGCGGTAGCGCTCCAGGTCGATCGCGCGGCCGAAGGTCGCGTAGGGGACGATCGCGGCGATGGCGTCGCCGTGGCGTTGCAGCAGCCGCTCCTCGGCGCGGGCGCACGCGCCCCAGTCCCCCGGATCGACGTCGCACGGCAGCGGCGTCATCCCCGCCCACCACGCCGCCTGCGCGGTGGCGGCGAAGGTGAAGGCGGGCATCAGCGCCATGCGCCCGCGCCGGCGCGCGCCCACCGCATCGGCCAGCGCGATCGTCAGCCCCAGCGTGGCGTTCGCCACCGCCAGCGTCGCGCCGCGCCCGCCGAACAGCGTCGCGGTCGCCGCTTCCTCGAACCCGCGCGCCTCCGGTCCGTGGTTGCTGAACACGCCGGACGCCTCCACCCGGCGCAGCGCGTCGCCCAGTTCGGACAGACGCGGCGGGCAGGGGGCGATGAGGGGAAGGGGGCGGGGCGGGGCGGTCACGCCCGCCGCTGTGCCCGATGCGGCACTAACGTCCGGTTAGCGCCGGTTTCCCGTCACCGCCGGTCGAACGCGTCCAGCTCGTAGGCGATCGACGCCTCGACCAGCGTCTCCCAGATCGCGGCGATTGCCTCGCCCGGCATCCCCGCCGCCTCCGCCGCGCCGCGCGCATTGGCGATCACCTGCGCCTTGCGCGCCTCGTCGCGCACGTGGCCGCGCTCGGGCTTGATGCGGGCGGCGGCGTCCATATAGTCGAAGCGCCGCCGCAGCAGCGCCACCAGCTCGCGATCGACCTGGTCCACGCCGGCGCGCACCTCCGCCATCGTCGTGCAGTCGGGCCCGGCCAGGATCGTCGTCGTCATGCGCGCGCTGTGGCGGCGCGCGCCCGCGCTGTCCAGAGCGGGAAGGGCGGGTGCCTTGCTGAAGCCGGCCGGCAAGTAGCGCCCACGGTTGACACAGGCCCCACCCGCGTCTAGGCGCGCGCCTTCGCAATTCGGCCCCGCACCCCGGTGAAGCGGCGGCCCTGCATCCTCGTGGTGCAGGCGATACCGGGACGCGATCAGGCAGGGGTCTGCCGGGTCAACGTTGTTCGCAGATTGAAGGAATTGTCATGTCGAAGCGCTCCAGCGCCAAGTACAAGCTCGACCGCCGGATGGGGGAGAACATCTGGGGTCGTCCAAAGAGCCCGGTCAACAAGCGCGAGTACGGCCCCGGCCAGCACGGCCAGCGCCGCAAGGGCAAGGTGTCCGACTTCGGCATCCAGCTGCGCGCCAAGCAGAAGCTGAAGGGCTATTACGGTGACGTGACGGAGAAGCAGTTCCGCCACGCCTATGACGAGGCGTCGCGCATGAAGGGCGACACCTCGCAGAACCTGATCGGCCTGCTCGAGCGTCGCCTGGACGCGATCGTCTACCGCGCGAAGTTCGCGCCGACGATCTGGGCCGCGCGCCAGCTGGTCAGCCACGGCCACGTCCGCGTCAACGGCGTGAAGTGCAACGTCGCCTCGCGCCGCTGCAATGTCGGCGACGAGATCACGCTGGGCACCAAGGCCAGGGAAATGGCGCTGGTGCTGGAGGCGCAGAGCCTGGCCGAGCGCGACGTGCCCGACTATGTCGCGCCGGACGGCGCCGCGAAGGTCACCTTCGTCCGCGTGCCGACGCTGGACGAGGTGCCCTATCCGGTGAAGATGGAGCCGAACCTGGTGGTCGAGTTCTACAGCCGCTGAGGCGAAGCCGTAGCGAGAGCGACGGCCGGTCATATCCGGCCGCCGCGCGCAGACGTCGTCCGACGACCGCAAAGCAAGAGGGCGGCCCCGCAAGGCCGCCCTTTTTGCGTATTCTCCCACCTTGTGCCGCGCACCTCCCCCGCTAACCTCCATCAGGAACGAGGGGGAATCCGATGCGCCGTCTTATCCTCGCCGCCGTCTGCGCGGCCTCCGCGGCCGTGCCCGCCGCCGCGCAGGACGCGGCCGCCACCGCCCACGCGTTCGGCGCGCGCGAGTATATCCGGCAGATCAGCCTGTCGCCCGACGGGCGGCGCGTCGCCATCGTCATTCCGGTGGGTCCGCGCGGCACCGGGGTGATGGTGGCCGATCCGATCGCCGGAGGGGGGGCGAAGACGATCCTGCGCACGCCGGGCACCGACGGCGAGCAGGTGACGGACTGTCACTGGGCGACGGCGAACCGGATCGTGTGCGAGGTCGCGATCAACCGGCCGGGCGTCGGCGTGCGCAACATGGTCTTCTCCCGGCTGATCGCGCTCGACGCGGACGGCCGCAACCAGAAGCAGGTGACCGCGCGGCAGAGCTACCGCGCGCTCGGCGTCGCGCAATTCGGCGGCGACGTCATCGACTGGACCGGCGACGGCAAGGGCGGCATCCTGATGGCGCGCTCCTACGTTCCCGAGCAGACGATCGGCACCCGTCTGGCCAGCAGCGCGGAGGGGCTGGGCGTGGAGCGGGTCGACGTCACCACCCTGCGCCGCAGCAACGTGGAATATGCGAATGCCGACGCGGTCGAGTATCTCACCGACGGCAACGGCCATGTCCGCATCGTGGGCACGCGCCGCTCGAACTCCGCCGGCTACGACGGGAACGTCATCTCCTATTCCTACCGCAAGGCCGCCGGCGGCGGCTGGCAGCCGCTCGGCAAGCTGACGCTCGGCGACGGCTACGGCACCGGCTTCAATCCCGTCGCGATCGACCGCGCGCTCGATGCCGTCTACGGCTTCGAGGCGAAGGACGGGCGCCAGGCGCTCTATCGCGTGAAGCTGGACGGCAGCATGGCGCGCGAACTGGTGCTCGATCACGAGGGCGTGGACGTCGACGGCCTGATCCGCATCGGCCGCCAGCGCCGCGTCGTCGGCGCGAGCTACGCCACCGAGCGGCGCGAGACCGTCTACTTCGACAAGGAGCTGGAGCGGCTGTCCGCCACGCTGGGCAAGGCGCTGCCGGGCAAGCCGATCGTCGGAATCGTCGACGCCAGCGACGGCGAGCGCCAGCTGCTGATCTTCGCGGGCAGCGACGACGATCCCGGCCGCTACTACCTCTACGACAAGGCGACCCGCGCCATGGTGGAGGTACTGCCGGCGCGGCCGGAGCTGGAGGGCGTGACGCTGGCGACGATGACGCCCGTCCGCGTCCCCGCGGCGGACGGCACCGCCATCCCCGGCTATCTCACCTTGCCCCACGGCAGCACCGGCAAGGGCCTGCCCGCGATCGTCATGCCCCACGGCGGGCCGGGATCGCGCGACGAATGGGGGTTCGACTGGTGGGCGCAATATTTCGCCGCGCGCGGCTTCGCCGTCCTCCAGCCCAATTTCCGCGGCTCGGCCGGCTATGGCGCCGGCTGGTTCCAGAAGAACGGCTTCCAGTCGTGGCGCACCGCGATCGGCGATGTGAACGACGCCGGCCGCTGGCTGCTGGGACAGGGCATCGCCGCGCCGGGGAAGCTGGCGATCGTCGGGTGGTCCTATGGCGGCTATGCCGCGCTGCAATCCGCCGCCCTGGACCCCGATCTGTTCAAGGCGATCGTCGCCGTCGCACCCGTCACCGACCTGGAGACGCTGCGCGCCGAGTCGCTCGGCTTCACCAACTATCCGCACGTCGACCGCTTCATCGGCCGCGGCGCGCACGTGCGGCAGGGTTCGCCCGCGCGCAACGCCGCCGCGATCCGGGCGCCGGTGCTGCTGTTCCACGGCGACATCGACGTGAACGTCGGCGTCGCCGAATCGCGGCTGATGGCGAAGGCGCTGCGCGAGGCGGGGCGGCCGGTCGACTATGTCGAGTACAAGGGGCTCGACCATCAGCTCGACGACGGCGAGGTGCGGGCCGCGATGCTGGAGAGGTCCGATGCCTTCCTGCGCCGGGCGCTGGGGCTGTAGCGGCCGTTGTGGCGGGGCGGGCGCCTGTGGCAAGGCGCGCGGCATGAAGCGTCTTCTCCACACCGCCGCCGCCATCCTGCTCGCCACCCCCGCCGCCGCGCAGGTCTCCGAAACGACGATGAAGCGCGCGGTGGAGACGCTCTCCTCCGACGCGTTCGAGGGGCGCGCTCCGGGCACCGCGGGGGAGGGAAAGACGCTCGACTATCTCGTGAAGGAATTCACCCGCATCGGCGCGAAGCCGGGCAACGACGGCAGCTGGTTCCAGACCGTGCCGATGGTGGAGATCACCGCCCGCGACGTGTCCCCGCTCGCCTTCGCGACGCCGCGCGGTGCCGTCACCGCGGCTTATGGGCCGGAAATGGTGGTCGGCACCTATCGCACCGGCAGCCCGCGCATCGAGGTGAAGGCATCGCCCGTCGTCTTCGTCGGCTACGGCATCGTCGCGCCGGAGAAGGGCTGGAACGACTATGCCGGCGTGGACGTGAAGGGAAAGACGGTCGTCATCCTCGTCAACGATCCCGATTACGAGACCGCCGGCCTCTCCGGCCCGTTCAACGGCCGGGCGATGACCTATTATGGCCGCTGGACCTACAAGTTCGAGGAGGCGGCGCGGCAGGGGGCCGCCGCCGCGATCATCGTCCACGACACCGTGCCCGCCGCCTATGGCTGGAACGTCGTGCAATCCAGCTGGACCGGCGCGCAGCAGGTGCCCGACGGCGAGGCGGACGCGGCGAAGAGCGCGGCGATCGGCTGGATCACGAAGGACAAGGCGCAGGCGCTCCTCGCCGCCGCGGGGCAGGACCTGACGACGCTCGCCGCCGCGGCGAAGCGGCCGGGGTTCAAAGCGGTGCCGCTCGCCGGCACCACGCTGTCCGTCTCGTTCGCCAACACGGTGCGCAAGCACCAGTCGAAGAACGTCGTCGCCCTGCTGCCCGGCACCACCCGTCGCGACGAATACGTCCTCTACACCGCGCATTGGGACCACCTGGGCCGGTGCGAGAAGGCGGCCGACGGCGACGACATCTGCAACGGCGCGGTCGACAACGCGACCGGCACCGCCGCGCTGGTCGCGCTGGCGGAGGCGAATGCGAAGGCGGGGCCGACCGCGCGCTCGCAGCTGTTCGTCGCCTGGACGGGGGAGGAGAGCGGGCTGCTCGGCTCCGATTACTACGGCCGCCATCCGGTCGTGCCGCTGGCGAAGACCGTGGGCGGCGTCAACATCGACGCGCTGCGCTTCACGGGACCGGCGCGCAACGTGATCGTCGTCGGTGGCGGCAAGTCGGAGCTGGACGCCTGGCTCGGCCGCGCGCTGGCGAAGCAGGGCCGCGTCGCCACCGCGGAGCCGACGCCGGAGAAGGGCTTCTACTATCGCTCCGACCATTTCAGCCTGGCCAAGCAGGGCGTGCCGATGCTCTATATCGAGAACGGCGACGATCTGGTCGCCGGCGGCAAGGCGGCGGGCGAGGCCGCGGCGAAGGACTATGAGGCCAATCGCTACCACGGTCCCAAGGACGAATACGATCCCGCCTGGAACTGGACCGGGATGATGCAGGACCTGTCGCTCTACTACGACGTGGGCCGCGACCTCGCGACCTCGACGGCATGGCCCAACTGGCTGCCGGGCGACGAATTCCGCGCCATCCGCGACCGCTCGCGCGCGCTGGGCCGCTAGTCGGCCCAGGCGCTTTCCAGTTTCGCCGCGCGTGCGGCGAGCCGCCGGTCTCGCGTCCACAGCGCCGCGCCGGCGACGTGCGCTGCGGCGAGAAGATGCGTATCGACATAGCCGAGGCCCGACCCGCCGAGTTCCTCCCGCTCCACGAACGACAGCCACGCATCCTCCTCGACCGGCGCGATCGACGGCACGGCCCGCAGCAGCGCGATCGTCCGCGCGCGGTTCGCGATATTGCCCATGGCAAGCTCGCCGACCACGTACGGATGCATCCGCGCGCGCCCGTCGTTCAGCAGCGCCACCAGCGCCGCGTCGCCTGCACGAAAATGGTCCGCCCACACCGACGTGTCGATCAGGACCGCGGCCGCGGCGGTCACGACCGCTCGCGCGTCGGTTCGCGATAGTCGGGCATCGATCCGCCCAGTGCCGCCAGCGACGCGCTGGCCTCTCGCGCGATCAACGCGCGCATCGCCTCCGCGATCAGCGCCTTCTCGTCGTCGATGCCGGACAATTGCGCCGCGTGGTGAAACAACGCGTCCGCCTCGGCGCCGCGATGGGCGGGGCGCTCGCGCTCGAAGGTCACGCGCCGAAGCTCGAGATCGAGCCGCGTTGTCTTCCAGCCGACGCTACGCCATCCTTGCGTCTGGCTGCGGCCTTCGCCCTCCTGGTTGGCCCACCATGCCTGATGCTTGTACGCGCTGCCCGGCAGCGATCGGTTCAAGACCTTCATGACGTCGACGAAGCTGGCTTCCCAACGATCGTCTTCACGCTGCGAGAGGAAATCGGCTAGGGGCTGATAGACCGACATGAACATCTCCCGTGGTATGCGCGGAAGGTATATATACCAAGGATTGCATGGTGTCCAGCAATGTCCCCCCCGCCGAATGGGCGCCGCACGCCGCCGTGTGGATCGGCTTCCCCAGCCATCCGGAACTGTGGCAGGAGGATCTGGACCAGGCGCGCGACGAGGTCGCCGCCTTCGCCCGCGCGGTCCACGCCGGCGGGCGGGGCGAGGCGGTGATCCTCGTCGCCGCCGACGAGGAGGCCGCCGCCGCCGCGCGCGACGCCGCGCCCTTCGCCGAGGTGGTGGTGGAGCCGTTCGGCGACATCTGGCTGCGCGACACCGGGGCGATCGTCGACGGCGACGGGCGTGCCAACGACTTCGGCTTCAACGGCTGGGGCGGCAAGTACGACCTTCCCGGCGACGACGACGTGGGCGCGCGGCTGGCGCGGCGGCGCGGGCTGTCGATCCGCGCGCACGACTGGGTGCTGGAAGGCGGCGCGATCGACGGCGACGGCACGGGCCGCCTCGTCACGACCGAGCAATGCCTGCTCAATCCGAACCGCAACCCGTCGCTGACGAAGGAGGCGGTGGAGCGGCGGCTGCGCGACGACCTGGGCTTCGCGTCGGTGCTGTGGCTGGGCGACGGCCTCCTGAACGACCACACCGACGGCCATGTCGACAACCTCGCGCGCTTCGTCGGCGAGGGGCGGGTGGCGATCCCCGTCGCGGCGGACAACGACCCCAATTGGCGCATCTACCAGGACGCCGCCGACCGCGCCCGCCGCGCCGGGCTGGAGGTGGTGGCGATCCCGTCGCCCGGCCGCGTGCTGCGCGACGAGGAGATCGTGCCGGCGAGCTACATGAACTTCTACATCGGCAACGCCGCGGTGGTCGTGCCACTGTACGGCGCGGAGAACGACGCCGCCGCGGTGTCGGCGATCCAGGCGATCTTCCCGACGCGCGAGGTCGTGGGGCTGCGCGCCGACGCGATCCTGACCGGCGGCGGCAGCTTCCACTGCATCAGCCAGCAAGTGCCGGCGTAGGCGCGTCGGCAAAGCGACGGCGCCGCTGCGCGAAGCGCAACGCCGGCACCGGCCGGCGGGTCGGCGACTGCCGAACCCGTCCGACGTCACGGCGGCGGCTCCGCCGTCGCCGCTGTCACGGGCTTGCCGGCGGACATCGGCTTTCCCGTTTGAGATCGAGTTTCGAGAATGTCCGGGTTGGGTGGAAAGCGGACATTCCGCTTATCGGCACGAAGATCAGGTAAGCTGCCAGACAAGAACCACGATACCAACGATCAGAAGCGAGAGCGCGAACTCTTTTGGCTTCAACACGCCTCCAGCGAGTCGATCCTGCCACCGCTTCCCATAACCGAATGGTTCAAACGCCATGGATGCGCCTCGGGCTTCATCCTGAATGAATGACCACCATCAGGCAAGTCGTAGGTTATCAAGAACGTCCGCTGTTGGGCGGTAGCGGAATGGCCGCTTCTGGTGGTTAGCTACCGTTCGAGATTTGCCTCGTTGGTAGCAATCGATGCCGTTTTCTCGATTAAGCGGCCTTGCGGCACATCACTGGCGACCAAGCCGGTTTTCGCCATCAGCCACAGCCTCCAAAGCAGAAAGGCAATCCATCCAATTGCGATCGCAACGCCCGGAATGCGCCACCAATTTTCAAAAAGCGGAGTAGCGAAGAGAGGAAACGTACCAGCAACATATAGCAGCTTGCCCGCGTAGAGGCTTCCGGACTGAACCTCGTCGACCCAGATGCGAAATCGCTGATAGATCGTCATGAAGCCCCCTGTGAAGCCAAGCCTAGCACGTCCGGCCATGTCCGCTACTGGGCGTTAGCGGACGTTCCCGAAAACGAACCTGTGACGGGGATCCCGCCACGCGGATCGCGCTGACGACCGCCTGAGCGTTCCGCTTTCCCAGATCGTGTTCCCGATCACTCTTCCCGAAATCCACCGATCCGAACGGAAAACGGGAAAGCCCCCCGGCTTCCACCTGTCCTACATCGCTTCCGATCGGCATATCCTCGCCGATGGACACCCCCGATCCCCACGCGCTCGCCTTCCATCCCGTGCCCGGCCGCCAGCGCCACGATGGCTGGACGCCCGATCGCCAGCGCCGCTTCGTCGCCGCGCTCGCGCTGACCGGGACGGTCGCACGGGCGGCGCAGGCGGTGGAAATGAGCGGGGCGTCGGCCTACAACCTGCGCCGGCGCCCGCAGGCGGAAAGCTTCGCCGGGGCGTGGCACGCGGCACCGCTACGATCACCGCGCGATCGTCGCCGCGTTGATGCCGCCCGCACCGCCGCGAAAGTAGACGGATGCCGCGCGACGCGGGAAACTCCGTCAACTTTCCCCGCCACCGGCAGCGGCGCCCCGCCTCACCGCGTCGGCACCGGCTCCGCGCCCGAGTAATCGTAGAAGCCGCGCCCGCTCTTCTTGCCGTACCAGCCCGCCTCGACATATTTCACCAGCAGCGGCGCCGGCCGGAACTTGGGATCGCCCGTCCCCTCGAACAGCACGCGCGTGATCTCCAGGCAGGTGTCCAGCCCGATGAAGTCCGCCAGCGTCAGCGGCCCCATCGGATGGTTGAGCCCGAGCTGGCAGGCCAGGTCGATGTCGCGGATCGTCGCCACACCCTCGCCCAGCGCGAAGCACGCCTCGTTCAGCATCGGCATCAGCACGCGGTTGACGATGAAGCCCGGCGCGTCGTTGGCGCGCACCACCGCCTTGCCCAGCGCCTGCGCATACTCCTCGATCGCCGCGACCGTGTCGTCGCTCGTCGCCAGCCCGCGGATCACCTCGATCAGCCCCATGACCGGCACGGGGTTGAAGAAATGGACGCCGATGAAGCGCGCCGGATCGGGCGCCGCCTGCGCCAGCCGGGTGATCGGGATGGAGGAGGTGTTGCTGGCCAGGATCGCGTCGGCGGACAGCACCTTGCCCACCTCGGCGAAGATCGCGCGCTTGATCGCCTCGCGCTCGGTCGCGGCCTCGATCACCAGCGCGCAAGGACCCATGGCGGCGACGCTCTCGACCGGCTCGATCCGCGCCAGCGTGGCCTCGCGCGCGTCGGCGTCGATCTTGCCCTTCTCCACGTCGCGGGCCAGCCGCTTGCCGATGCCGGCCTTGCCAGCCTCGGCGCGCGCCGCGTCGACGTCGGACAGCAGCACGCGATAGCCCGCCGCCGCGCTCACCTGCGCGATGCCTGCGCCCATTTGCCCCGCACCGATCACGCCAACCGCCTGCATCAATCGTCTCCCGTTTCGCTCCCGCGCGCCTTAGCCCGCTTTGCCTCGCCCGCGCCACCGCGGTAGGGGGATCGGCATGAGGTTCCTGCTCGCCGCGCCGCTCCTTCTCGCCGCCTGCTCGGGCGATCGCGCTCCGCCGATGGCGAATGACACCGCGGCCAACGCCGTCGCGCCCGCCACCCCGGTCGCCGGCCCGCCGCCGCTCGCCCCGGCGGATGCCGGGGTCGCGCCCGCGCCGGGCGAGCTGAAGACGTTCCGCGACTGGACCGTCGCCTGCGACAATGTGAAGCGCTGCACGATGGCCTCGCTCGGTCCCGACATGGGCGACTTCCCCATGCACACGATGGAGGTCGCGCGCGCCGCGGGCCAGGCGGGCGGGTTCGAACTGTCGCTCGCCTCGCAGTCGGACGGGGACGCGGCGCCCGCCGCGGTCACGATCGACGGCCGTCGCTTCGCGCTCGCGCCCGACGGGCTGGCGGGCGAGGGAGCGGCGCGCCTCGTCGCCGCGATGGCGACGGGCAGGGCGCTGACGCTCGCCGATGCGAAGGGGAAGCCGCTGGGCAACATTTCGCTTGCCGGCGCGTCGGCCAGCCTGCGCTACATCGACGCGGAACAGGGCCGCGCCGGCACCGTCTCCGCCGCGGTGGCGAAGGGAGACCGCCCCGCCGCCCAAGTTCCCGCCGCGCCGGCCACGCCGGTGATCGTGGCGCCCGCCCTGTCCGGCGACGCCACCACCCCGACAAAGGCGCAACTCGCCGCTATGCGCCGCGTCGCCCGGTGCGAGGAGCGCATGGCCGAGGACACGTGGACCGTGAAGACCGGCGCGGTGGGCGGCGGCGCCACCCTGGTGCTGCTGCCGTGCTCGGCCGGCGCCTACAACGAGATCGACGCGTTGTTCGTGATCCGCGACGGCAAGGTCGCGCCCGCCCAGGTCGACGCGCCGTCCGGCTTCGAGGAGACCGGCGCGGATTCGCAGACGCCGGTGCACAGCGTCGTCAACGGCGACGTGGAGAACGGCACCGTCGGCAGCTACGCCAAGGGCCGCGGCCTCGGCGATTGCGGCGTGTCGCAGAGCTTCGCCTGGGACGGCCGCCGCCTGCGCCTGGCCGAGCAGCACGCGATGGGCGAGTGCCGCGGCAATCCCAATTACCTGCGGACGTGGATCGCGAAGGTGGAGCGTCGCTGATTATGCTGGAGATGCGCCCCGACTGCGAGCGCTGCGGCGCGGACCTGCCGGCCGACGAGGGCGGCGCGTTCATCTGCTCGTTCGAATGCACCTTCTGCGCCGACTGTACCGACGCGCTGGACGAGCGCTGCCCCAATTGCGCCGGCGAGCTGCTCGACCGCCCGGCGCGGGTGGGGAAGGCGCTGGCGAAGAACCCGGCCTCCACCGTGCGGAAACACGCCGGATGACGCCGCGCATCCTGATCGTCGCCGGCTCCGATTCGGGCGGCGGCGCCGGCATCCAGGCGGATATCCGCACCGTCACCATGCTCGGCGGCCACGCGATGACCGCGGTGACCGCGATCACCGCGCAGAACACGCGCGGCGTCGCCGCGGTCCATCCCGTTCCCGCGGAGATGGTGGTGGCGCAGATGCGCGCCTGCATCGACGACATCGGTGTCGACGCGGTGAAGATCGGCATGATCGGCTCCGCGGAGACCGCGCACGCGGTGGCCGAGGTGCTGGAATCCCTCATTGCGCCCTCTCCCCTTGGGGGAGAGGGTTTGGGAGAGGGGAAGGTGCCTCGCAGAGAGGGCGTTCTCGGTGAGACCTCGGCCTCTCTCCCCAGCCCTCTCCCCGCAGGGGAGAGGGGGCTGAAGGTCATCCTCGACCCCGTCATGGTCGCCACGTCCGGCGCCGTCCTCGCCGACGACGCCACCATCGCCGCCTTCACGCGCCTGATGCGCGTCGCGACGCTGGTGACGCCCAACCTGCCCGAACTCGCCGCGCTCGGTGGTGAGGCCGCGATCCTCGTCCACGGTCCCGCGCTTCTGGCCAAGGGCGGCCATGCCGACGGCGAGGAGATCACCGACCGCTTGATCGACACCACCGGCGAGGTCGCGCGCTGGACGGCGCCGCGGATCGACACGCCGCACACCCACGGCACCGGCTGCACCCTCGCCAGCGCCATCGCCGAGGGGCTGGGCCGCGGCCTCGACCTTCCCGCCGCGATCGCGCGCGCGCGGCTGTTCGTGCGGCTGGCGCTGCGCGAGGCGCCGGGGCTGGGCGGCGGTCACGGCCCGATGGGGCATCACCGCGTCCGCATCGACCTGCCCAATGCCGCCACGGTCAACCAGGTAACGCTGCCCGCCCGCGACCACGCCGCCAGCCTCGCCTTCTACCGCGCGCTCGGCCTCGTGCCGATCGTCGATGCGCGGGGAGACTATGCCCGCCTGGAGGGGGAGGGCGGCACCACCCTGTCGATCCACGCCGGCGACGCGCCCACCGTGTTCCTCGAGGTGCCCGACCTCGACGTCGCGGTCGCCGCGGCGCGGGCGGCGGGGATCGCCGTGGCCGATCCGGTGGCGCAAGGCTGGGGCTGGCGCGAGGCGCGGCTGGCCGATCCCTCGGGCAACGCGCTCTGCCTCTACGCCGCTGGCGAGAACCGCCGCTTTCCGCCATGGCGGCTCGCCTGATGCCCGGCCTTATCCACGAGAAGCGCTGCCTGCCCCCCGTCGCCGGGGTGGACGAGGCCGGGCGAGGCCCGCTCGCCGGACCCGTCGTCGCTGCCGCGGTGGTCCTGCCGGCCCGCCGCGTGCCGCGTGGCCTCGATGATTCGAAGAAGCTGACGGCGAAGGAGCGCGCGCGGCTGTGCGCGCTGATCGAGGAGCGCGCGGTCGTCGGCGTGGGCGTGGTGGAGCCGCAGGAGATCGACACGCTCAACATTTACTGGGCGACGATGAAGGCCATGACGCTGGCGGTGGACCAGATCGCCGCCACGCTCGGCTGCGTGCCGGGGCACGTGCTGGTCGACGGCAACCGCCTGCCGCGCTGGAGCTACGCGGCGACCGCGCTGGTCGGCGGCGACGGCCTCAGCCTGTCGATCGCCGCCGCCTCGATCGTCGCCAAGCATCGCCGCGACGCGATCATGATCGCGCATGCCGAGGCGCATCCGCACTACGGCTGGGCCTCGAACAAGGGCTATGGCTGTGCCGCGCACCTCGCCGCGCTGCGCGAGCACGGGCCCTCGCCGCTGCACCGGCGCAGCTTCGCGCCGGTGGCGCAGGCGGAACTGCCGCTGCGGTGATCCGCCACGCCGCCCTGGCCGCGTTCGCGCTGCTCCAGGGGGCGCCCGCCACGCCGTCCTACTCCGACGGCAAGGGGCTGGTGCGCGTGGAGGGCGCGCGCCGCATCAACCTGGTCTGCGCGGGCGCGGGCACGCCGACGGTGGTGCTGACGGCGGGCGCCGGCGCGCCGGCCTCGACGTGGCGGGCGGTGCAGCCGCTGCTCGCCGCGCGGATGCGCAGCTGCGCCTGGGATCGCGCGGGCTTCGGCATCAGCGACGCCAGCCCCGCGCGCCAGACCGCGGGCGAGACGGCGCGCGACCTGTCCCGCACGCTGGCGGCGGCGCGGGTAAGCGGACCACTGATCCTCGTCGGTCACTCGATCGGCGCGTACGAGACGCTGCTGCTGGCCGACCGGATGCCGGCGCGGGTGGCGGGCATCGTGCTGGTCGATCCCAGCACGCCCGACATGTTCCGTGCCACCGGCGAGGATGCCGCCGCGGTGATGGCGCGCTACGCCGCGCCGTTCCGCGCCTGTGCGGAGGCGCTGCGCTATCGCCTGCTGCCGCCGTCGGGCGGCGCGGTGCGCTGCCGCGGCGGCGACGATCCCGCGCGGTTCGACACCGCGTCGTCCTTCTTCGACGCCGCCGGGGAGAGCGCGCGGCTGGTGGTGAGGCCGGCGCGCTCCTACGGCGCGATGCCGCTCGTCGTCCTCTCCCCCGGCGCGCCGCCGGACCCGTCGACGCCGTTCCGCGACGGCCAGGCCGCGCTCGCGCGGCTCTCCTCGCGCGGGACGCACGAGTGGGTGCCCGACAGCGGCCACATGATGCAGCGCGACCGGCCCGATGCCGTGGCCGCGGCGATCGTGCGGGTCTTGGGTCGCATGAGTCTTTCGCGCCACACCACAACCCGTTGAGTCGCCCGGCGGCGGCGGGACTCAACATCTAGCCGCGGACTCATCATGTTCCGGATGGTTAACGATCGTCGCGGCGGCGACGTTAACGAAGATCGTCTTGACGCGAAGTCCGCCCATTCCGCATCCCTGCGCGAGGAAAGGGGACGGGCATGGGGGTGATGGAAAAGGTCGCGCGGAGAACGCGCGACGCCGCGGCGCAAGCGACGCCGCTGCCGCTCGACCAGATCGTGATGGCCGATTGCATCGCCGCGATGCGCGCGCTGCCCGCGAAGTCGGTCGACATGATCTTCGCCGACCCGCCCTACAATCTCCAGCTCGGCGGCGATCTGAACCGGCCCGATGGCAGCCACGTCGACGCGGTGACGGATGCGTGGGACAAGTTCGACAGCTTCGCGCACTACGACGCCTTCACCCGCGCCTGGCTGGCGGAGGCGCACCGCGTGCTGAAGGACGACGGCACGATCTGGGTGATCGGCAGCTATCATAACATCTTCCGCGTCGGCGCGGCGGTGCAGGATCTGGGCTATTGGATCCTCAACGACATCGTGTGGCGCAAGGCCAATCCGATGCCCAATTTCAAGGGCACGCGCTTCACCAACGCGCACGAGACGCTGATCTGGGCGTCGAAGGGAGAGAAGGCGCGCTACACCTTCAACTACCGCAGCATGAAGACGCTGAACGACGAGCTGCAGATGCGCTCCGACTGGGAGTTCCCGATCTGCGGCGGAGGCGAGCGGCTGAAGCGCGACGGGGTGAAGGTGCACCCCACGCAGAAGCCCGAGGCGCTGCTCTACCGCGTGCTGCTCGCCTGCACGAAGCCGGGCGACGTGGTGCTCGACCCCTTCTTCGGAACCGGCACCACCGGCGCAGTCGCCAAGCGGCTCGGCCGCCACTGGATCGGCATCGAGCGCGAGGCGGACTATTGCGCGGCGGCGTGTCAGCGGATCGAGGCGGCGCTGCCGCTGGACGAGCGCGCGCTGGCAACGATGCAGAGTCCCAAGGCGCAGCCCAAGGTCGCGTTCGGCGTGCTGGTCGAAAATGCCTATCTGACGCCCGGCGCGATGCTGACCGATGCCAAACGCCGCCACCGCGCGATGGTGCGCGCCGACGGCTCGCTCGCCTCCCCCTGCGGCGCGACCGGATCGATCCACAAGCTGGGCGCCACGCTGCAGGGCGCGCCGGCGTGCAACGGCTGGACGTTCTGGCACTACGAGGCGGACGGCGCGCTGCGACCCATCGACGCGCTGCGGCAGACGTACCTGCTCGCGACGCAGCCGTAGGCGGCAGCGATTCCCGTTCGTGCTCAGGAGAGGCTGAGCTTGTCGAAGCCTCGTCTCGAAGCGCGCTGGCCCTTCGAGACGCCGTTCCGACAGGCGCGATGGCTCCTGAAGGCGAACGGAGGCTGCTGACAGGGCCGTGTTCACCGGCCTAGACCGGCCACCGCTCCCTTCCTTCAGGCTGACGAACCGTTGCGATGCTCCACCTCCTTCCCACCCAGTTCGCCGCCGCCCCGTTCGCCTATCCCGACGGCGCGGTCGCGCGGCTCGCCGGGGGGATGCTCTGGTTCGCCGCCTACGAGGTGTTGGGCGACGGCCCGCGCCGCATCGTTCCCGTCGCCGACGTCGCCTCGCTTGGCGAGCGGGCGCAGCGGCTGCACGCGCGCGTCGTCGCGCCCCGGCCGGCCTGGACGCTCGGGGCGCGCACGCTGCGGTTCGACCAGCCGCTGGTCGCCGGCATCCTCAACGTCACGCCCGACAGCTTCTCCGACGGCGGCGCGCACGCGGGCGACCCCGCCGGCGCCGCCGCAGCGGGCGTGGCGATGGCGGCGGCCGGGGCGGCCGTGGTCGACGTCGGCGGCGAATCGACGCGGCCCGGCGCGCCCCTGGTGTGGGAGGAGGACGAGGCGCGCCGCGTCGCCCCGGTGGTCGAGCGGCTGGCCGCGGCGGGCACGCTGGTCTCGATCGACACGCGCAAGGCGCCGGTGATGGAGGCCGCGCTCGCCGCCGGTGCGGCGATCGTCAACGACGTATCCGCGCTGCACTGGGACGGACGCGCGCTCGCCGTCGTCGCACGGACGGGCGCGCCGGTCGTGCTGATGCACTCGCCCGATCCGTCGAAGGGGCCGCACGGCGGCAGCGGCTATCGCGACGTCGTGACGGAGGTGCTCGACTGGCTGGAGGCGCGGATCCAGGCGGTGGTCGCCGCCGGCGTCGCGCGCGACCGCATCATGATCGACCCCGGCATCGGCTTCGGCAAGTCGCTCACCGACAACCTCGCGCTCGTCGACGCGCTCGCCGCCTTCCATGGCCTCGGCTGCCCGATCATGCTGGGCGCCAGCCGCAAGCGCATGATCGGCGCACTCGACAACGAGGCGCCGGTGGAGCGGCGCCTCGGCGGCTCGATCGCGCTGGCGCTCGCCGGGGCGGCGGCGGGGGTGCAACTGCTGCGCGTGCACGACGTGGCGGACACGGTGCAGGCCCTGCGCGTCTGGCGCGGCCTGCGCGACCGCGCCCTCGCGCCGTCGTAGCGACCGGACCCCGGCACCGGGCCGGAGTGACGAGACGCCCGTGCGCTTGCCGCTTCGTAAGAAAGTGCGTCCGTTCGCAGGTGCGGAACCACAACCGGGCTGACGTGCGTTAAGGGCGAGCTATGATCGTTACGGCAGCGCCACGTCTCACCCAGATCGTCCGCGAGGTCTGGAAACCGCTTCTCGTCCTGTTCGTGTGGGACGTGATCGTCACCGGCTTCTACATCTGGTCGCCGTTCCGCGCGCCCTCGCTCCCGCTCACCATCTTCGGCTCGGTACTCGCGCTGTTCCTCGGCTTCCGCGACAACGCCGCGTACCAGCGCTGGTGGGAAGGCCGGGTGCTGTGGGGGGCCATGATCAACGCCTCGCGCAACATCGCGCGAGAGGCGCGCAACTTCCTGCCGGAGGCGGAGGCGCGCGATCTGCGGCGCAGCATCGTCCTGCGCCAGGTCGCCTACGTCAACGCGCTGCGCACGCAGTTGCGGCGGCAGAAGGTGGACGAGGAGGTGTTGCGCTTCCTGTCGCGCGGCGAGGCGGAGCCGGCGCTGGCGCGCGCCAACATCGCCAACGGCCTGCTCGACGGCACCGGGCGACGCATCAACGATGCCAAGACGCGGGGGTGGATCGACACCATCCAGCAGGCGCGCATGGAATCGACGCTGGTCGACATCGCCAATGCGCAGGGCGGGATGGAGCGGCTGAAGAACACGCCGTTGCCGAACCAATACCGCTTCTTCCCCACCTTCTTCACCCACCTGTTCTGCATCCTGCTGCCGATCGGGCTGGTCGAGACGCTGGGGCTGGCGACGCCCCTCGGCTCCACGGTGGCGGGGCTGATGTTCCTCGCCACGCTGCAGATCGGCGACGATCTGGTCGATCCCTTCGCCAACACCGTCCACGACGTGCCGCTGACGGCGATGTGCCGCACGATCGAGATCGACCTTCTCCAGGCGATCGGCGAGGAGCCGCAGCCGCCGGTCACGCCGGTGAAGGGCGTGCTGTGGTGACGTTGACAGCCGGCACGGCTTGCGCGAGCGGCGGCCGATGCACCACGACCGCCGCTGGACCGAGGACGCCGTCCGCCTGATCGAGGCGGACTACAACCGCTCCGCCGACACGCACCTGATCCCCGTCGCGCTGCCCGCCTTTCCCGCGGTGCAGCTGTACCTGAAGGATGAATCGAGCCACCCGACCGGCAGCCTGAAGCACCGGCTGGCGCGCTCGCTGTTCCTCTACGCGCTGTGCGACGGGCGGATCGGGCCGGGCACCACCGTGGTCGAGGCGTCGAGCGGGTCCACCGCGGTCAGCGAGGCGTATTTCGCGCGGATGCTGGGCCTGCCCTTCGTCGCCGTCCTGCCGCGCGCCACCGCGGCGGAGAAGATCGCGGCCATCGCCTTCCACGACGGGCGCGTGCACATGATCGACGACCCCGGCACCGCCTATGCGGAGGCGGAGCGGCTAGCGACCGAACTGGGCGGCGTCTACCTCGACCAGTTCACCTATGCCGAGCGCGCGACCGACTGGCGCGGCAACAACAACATCGCCGAGAGCATCTACGCGCAGATGGCGCTGGAGCGGCATCCCGTGCCCACGTGGATCGTGTGCGGCGCGGGCACCGGCGGCACGTCGGCGACGATCGGGCGCTACGTGCGCTATCGCCGCCACGCGACCCGCCTGTGCCTGGCCGATCCGGAGGCGTCGGTGTTCCACCGCCACTGGCACGACCGCTCGGTCGCCGCGGCGCAGCGCTGCGCCAGCGTGGTGGAGGGGATCGGCCGCGCGCGCGTGGAACCGTCGTTCCTTCCCGGCGTGATCGACCGCGCGGAGGCGGTGGCGGACCGCGACAGCATCGCCGCCGCGCGCCTGCTCAGCCGCCGGCTCGGCCGGCGCTGCGGCGGGTCGACGGGCACCAACCTCCACGTCTGCGCGATGCTGGCGGCGGAGATGGCGGCGGCGGGGGTGGAAGGATCGATCGTCTCGATCCTGTGCGACGACGGCGAGCGCTACGCCTCCACCTATTTCGACGACGGCTGGCTCGCGGCGCGCGGGCTGGACGTGGCGCCCGCGGAAGCCGCGCTGGCGCGGCGGCTGGGGTGGACGGAATAGGTTTTGGATCCCGTCACCCCGGGGTTTGTCCCCTCCTGCGTGGCGGCTCCTTCGGCGCCGTTGATGCCGGGACGAACCCGGCATCCGACGATCCTCAGGCCGCGTTGTCGATGCCCAGCTCGCCCAGCTTGCGGTACAGCGTCGATCGCCCGATGCCCAATCGCCGCGCCACTTCGGTCATCCGCCCGCGATAATGGCCGATGGCGAGGCGGATGACGTCCGCCTCGATATCCTCCAGCGGGCGCAGGTTGCCGTCGGCCAGGAACAGGGTGATGCCGCCCGCCGACGCCGCGGCCATGCCCTGCGACGGCGAGGCACGACGCCCGCCCGCCGCGGCGATCTGCGGAAAGTCCGCGCGGGTCAGCGCGTCGCCCTCGCACAGCACCGCGGCGCGGAACAGCGCGTCCTGCAACTGGCGCACGTTGCCGGGCCAGTCGTAGTCGATCAGCAGCGACAGCGCCTCGTCGGTGATGCCCAGCGCGCGCAGCCCCGGCTGCCCCGCGATCCGCGCCAGGAGGTGGCGGGCCAGCGCGGGCACGTCCCCGCTGCGCTCGCGCAGCGGCGGGATCGTCACCTGCACCGCGTTCAGGCGGTAGAACAGGTCCTCGCGGAAATTGCCCGCGGCGACTTCCTCGGACAGGCGCTTGTTCGTCGCGGCGATGACGCGCACGTCCACCTCGCGCGCGTGGCGCCCGCCGATCGGCATCACCTCGCCCGTGGTCAGCAGGTGCAGCAGCTTCACCTGCGCGTCGAGCGGCATGGCGTCCACCTCATCGAGGAACAGCGTGCCGCCGTCCGCCTCGACGAACTTGCCCGTCTTGCGGTCGAATGCGCCCGGAAAGGCGCCCGCCTCGTGCCCGAACAGCTCGCTCTCGATCAGGTTCGCGGGCGTGGCGCCGCAATTGACGGTCAGCAGCGGCGTCTTCGCGCGGGGCGATGCGGCGTGGACGGCCTCGGCCACCACTGCCTTGCCGACCCCGCTCTCCCCCTCGATCAGGACGGAAACGCGCGCGCGCGCCGCCTTGGCCGCGATGGCCAGCGCGGCGCGGAACTCGGGCGCGGAGCCGACGATCTCCTCGAACCCTAGCATTGCCGGGATCTTTTCCGTCAGCGGGCGCAGCTCGCCCGTGCCGTTGGCGCGCACGGCCGAATCGAGCGCGTGGAGCAGCCGCTCGGGCGCGATTGGCTTGACGAGATAGTCGGTCGCGCCCGCGCGCATCGCCGCGACCGCCTGTGCCACCGATCCGTTGCTGGTGAGGAGCAGCACGGGCAGCTGCGGCCGGTTGGCGCGCAGCTCCGCGATCAGCGGCGCGGGATCGACCTCCTCCGACCAATGGTCCAGCAGCACCGCGTCCAGCTGCATGCCGTCCTGCGTGCCCAGCGTCGCCAGCGCCATCTCGCCGTCCTCGGCGAAGACGGTGCGCCAGCCGCCGCGCGCGGCCAGCGACGCGACCAGCCGGCGCTGCGTCGCCTCCTCGTCGATCAGCATCAGCAGCCGCTGTCCGTTTCGCGTCATTCGACCAATCCCGTGCCGGTTCGGGACGGTCGTGTAACGGCCGGCGGTAAAGGCGCCCTTAAGCGTGGGCGTGCGCGCTCTGTGTTGCCAGCGATGGGGGCGGCGGTTAGGAACGGGGCCGATACGGACACGGGCAAGAGGGTGACGATGGCGGATCCGGCCGACATGAAGGCGCATGAGACGACGTATGTCGGGATGCTGGGCTGGCTGAAGTGGGGTGCCGTGATCTGCTTCCTGCTCGCCTTCCTGGTCATCTGGCTCATCAGCTGACCGCGCGATGAAGATCGCGGTCCTGAAGGAGGGGGCTTCCGGCGAGCGCCGGGTGGCCGCGACGCCGGAGACGGCGAAGAAGTTCATCGCACTGGGGGCCGAGGTGGCGGTGGAGGCGGGGGCCGGCGGTGCTGCCAGCTTCGCCGACGCCGACTATCAGGCCGCGGGCGCGACCGTGGCGGACCGCGCCGCGACGCTGGCGGGGGCGGGGATCGTGCTCGCGGTGCAGGGGCCCGATGCGGCGGACCTGCCGCGCGGCGCGATGCTGGCCGCGATCCTCAATCCCTTTTCCGACCGCGCACGCGTCGACGCCTATGCCGCTGCCGGCGTCGAGGCGCTGGCGATGGAATTCATGCCGCGCATCACGCGTGCGCAGTCGATGGACGTGCTGTCCTCGCAGTCGAACCTCTCCGGCTACAAGGCGGTGCTCGACGCCGCGGCGGAATATGGCCGCGCCTTTCCGATGATGATGACCGCGGCGGGCACCGTTTCCGCCGCGCGCGTGTTCGTGATGGGCGTGGGCGTCGCCGGGTTGCAGGCGATCGCCACCGCGCGCCGGCTGGGGGCGCAGGTCTCCGCCACCGACGTGCGCTCCGCGACGAAGGAGCAGATCCAGTCGCTCGGCGCGAAGGCGATCTTCGTCGAGGACGTGAAGGGGATCGAGGGCGAGGGCGCGGGCGGCTATGCCGGGGAGATGAGCGCGGAATACCAGGCCGCGCAGGCCGAACTGGTGTCGGCGCACATCGCCAAGCAGGACATCGTCATCACCACCGCGCTGATTCCCGGCCGTGCCGCCCCGCGCCTGGTCAGCGACGCGCAGATCGCGTCGATGCGCCCCGGCAGCGTCATCGTCGACCTGGCGGTGGAGCAGGGCGGCAACGTGGAAGGCGCGGTCGCGGGCGAGGTGGTGGAACGCCACGGCGTCAGGATCGTCGGCCACCGCAACGTCCCCTCCCGCCTCGCCGCCGACGCCTCGGCGCTGTATTCGCGCAACCTCTACAACTTCCTGTCCACCTTCTGGGACAAGGACGCCGGCCGGCCGCTGCTGGACGAGGAGATCGGCGACGCGGTCCGCCTGACGAAGGACGGCGCCGTGGTGAACGCGAGGTTGGCGCCTGAAACGTGAACGCCTCCAAGCTTCTCGAAGCGATGCGAACCAATCCTCGCGATTGGCGGATCGCCGACGTGGAGCGACTGTGCGGCTGGGCGGGGCTCGCTTGTACCCCGCCGCGCAAAGGGTCACATTACAAGGTGGCCCATGCGACGATGTCCGCGATCCTCACGATACCGGCGCATCGACCGATCAAGCCTGTCTATATCCGCGAACTCGTCGCGTTCGTGGACCTCGTGCGGGAGCGTGAAGGATGAAGCCGCAGGATTACGAGGTAGATATCAGCCCGCTGTCGGAAGACGACGGCGGCGGTTATGCCGCGATCGTGCCCGAGCTGCCGGGATGCCGTTCCGACGGCGAGACCCCGCACGAGGCGCTGACCAACGCCTATGACGCCATCGCCTGCTGGATCGAGGCGGCGGTCGAGCTCGGCCGACCCGTTCCCCGCCCGCGCCGCGTCGCCGCCTGAGGAGTAGACCATGGACTTCGTCGCGATCCTGTCGATCTTCGTGCTGGCGTGCTTCGTCGGCTATTACGTCGTCTGGTCGGTCACGCCCGCGCTGCACACGCCGCTGATGGCCGTCACCAACGCCATCTCCTCCGTCATCATCGTCGGCGCGCTGATCGCCGCGGCGGCGAGCGGGGCGGGGGCGGCTGGGGCGTCATCGAAGTGGCTCGGGCTGCTGGGCGTGGTGCTCGCCAGCGTCAACATCTTCGGTGGCTTCGCCGTCACGCAGCGGATGCTGGCGATGTACAGGAAGAAGGAGCGGCCGGCCGTTCACAAGTGAGCGCGTCGCCCCTGCGCAGGCAGGGGGCCATGTCTGCCCGCGTCGAGGAAAAGCGGTAGGACACGACGGCGATCATCGGCCGCGATCGGCAGCGAAGAACGACACAGAGATAGACCCCTGCCGTCGCAGGGGCGACGGGGGTGGAAATGGAACACGTCGCGGCAAATCCCTGGGTGGCGCTGGCCTATCTCGTCTCGGGCGTGTGCTTCATCCTGGCGCTGCGCGGCCTGTCGAGCCCGCAGACCAGCCAGCGCGGCAACCGCTTCGGCATGATCGGCATGGCCATCGCCGTCGTCACCACGCTGGTCACGCACGTGCCGGAGAAGACGGTCGACATCCTGCTGACCTCGCTCCCGCCGGTCCCGGCGCAGGGCGTCATGACCGATTACGTCGCGATCTTCGAGATCCTCGCCGCGATCGGCCTGGGCGCCGCGATCGGCATCGTCACCGCGCGGCGGATCGCGATGACGGCGATGCCGCAACTCGTCGCCGCCTTCCACTCCCTCGTCGGCATGGCCGCGGTGCTGGTGGCGGTCGCGGCGTTTCTCAACCCGGTCGCGTTCGGCATTGCCGACGTCGTCACCCCGCTGATCGGCCAGCCCTTCGCGGTCATCCACGGCGTCAGCCGGGTGGAGATGATCCTCGGCGTCGCGATCGGCGCGATCACCTTCTCGGGCTCGGTCATCGCCTTCCTGAAGCTGAACGGCAACATGGGCGGCGCACCGATCCTGCTGCCGGCTCGCCACGCGATCAACCTGGGCGGGCTGCTCGCGATCGTCTGGTTCACCTTCCTGTTCTTCCAGACGCAGGAGCCGCTGTGGTTCTACACCGTCGTCGCGCTGTCCTTCGCGCTCGGCTTCCTGCTCATCATCCCGATCGGCGGCGCGGACATGCCGGTCGTCGTCTCCATGCTGAACAGCTACTCGGGCTGGGCCGCGGCGGCGATGGGGTTCACGCTGCACAACACGGCGATGATCATCACCGGCGCGCTGGTCGGATCGTCGGGCGCGATCCTCAGCTACATCATGTGCCGCGCGATGAACCGCAGCTTCATCTCCGTCATCGCCGGCGGCTTCGGCGCGGAGGGCGGCGGGGGCGCGGCGGCGGAGAAGATCGACCGACCGTGGAAGCGCGGCTCGGCCGAGGACGCGGCCTTCCTGATGAGCCAGGCCGAGCAGGTCATCATCGTCCCCGGCTACGGCATGGCGGTGGCGCAGGCGCAGCACGTCCTGCGCGAGATGGCGGACAAGCTGAAGGAGGAGGGCGTCCGCGTCAAATACGCCATCCATCCGGTCGCCGGCCGCATGCCCGGGCACATGAACGTGCTGCTCGCCGAAGCGAACGTGCCCTATGACGAGGTGTTCGAGCTGGAGGACATCAACAGCGAATTCGCGCAGAGCGACGTCGCCTTCGTCATCGGCGCCAACGACGTGACCAATCCGGCGGCGAAGACCGACAAGACGTCGCCCATCTACGGAATGCCGATCCTCGACGTGGAAAAGGCCAAAACGGTTCTTTTCGTCAAACGCAGCATGGGCGGCGTGGGCTATGCCGGTGTCGACAACGAGGTCTTCTACCGGGACAATACAATGATGCTGCTGGCCGACGCGAAGAAGATGGTCGAGGAAATCGTCAAGGCGCTGGGCTGATGCCCGCCGCCTACGGCCTGCCGGGAGCAGGGGCGGGCACCGGGCCGGGCACGGGGGCAGCGCGCTTCCTGCTGGCCGCCCTGGACGCGCGCACCGCGCCCGACGTGGAGGCGGCGGTGGCGCTGATCGGCGGCGACGTGGCGAAGCGCTGCCCGCTGGAGGAGGCCGCCGGCGCCTGTGTCGGCTTCGACGGCGTGGCGGTGTTCGACGGGCGCGGCGCGGAGGAGGCGGCGCTGCACCGCACCGTTGCCGCCATCGCCCGCACCGCGGACGCGGACGGCGTGCCGCTGATCGTCGCGATGACGCTGGCGCAGGTGGACGTGGTGGTGGACGCCACCGGCGGCATGGCGGCGCAATTGCTGTGCGATCCCGACCAGGCCGAGTGGATCCGCGCCCTCGTCACCGCCGGCCTGCTGCCGCCGTCGTCGGGTGGGGTGCGCGATCCGGGGGACGAGGCGGACCGGCTGGCGCGCCTGCGCGAGGAGATCGCGCGCATCGCCGACGCGCTGGCGCGGCTCGGCACGCCGGGTAGCGGCGGCGCGGCGGAGCGGCGCGGCACGTTCGAGGCCGCGCCCGTCGTCACCGACGTGACCGCGCCGGAAGTGCGCGACGTCATCCGCGCGCGGCGGCTACGCGACCGCTTCTTCGGCACCGGCCTGTTCGAGGATCCGGCGTGGGACATGCTGCTCGATCTGTTCGCCGCCGAGCTGGAGGGCGCGCGGGTTTCCGTATCCAGCCTGTGCATCGCCGCCGCGGTGGCACCCACCACCGCGCTGCGCTGGATCGGGCGGCTGACCGACGCCGGCCTCCTGGAACGCGCGCCCGACGCCGCCGACCGACGCCGCGCCTTCGTCAAGCTCTCGCCCGTGGCCGCCGTGGCGATGCGCGGCTTCGTCGCCGCCACCCGCGCGGCCGGGCTGTCGATGGTGTGATCGCGGCGCCGACGGCGGTCGGGAATGGTGGGCGCTGACGGGTTCGAACCGCCGACCTACTCGGTGTAAACGAACGTAATCAGCTGTTTGCATCCTTCAAAGCCGCATAACCGTGAGAACGGAGCGGCAACATATGAGTACGGATCAAGACAGCGCAGACCATCTGCGGACCACCGCCGCAGAACAGACGGCACTTCTACTCAACCGCGCGTCGGAGCGACGCGAGCGTGCCGATCAGCTTATGGCCGAAGGGCTGCGGGCGGCGGGCGGGCCCGACGCTTCTTCCATCGCCCATGCCGCCGCCTGCTTTACCGTCGCGGCTGCGCTTCGTGGCGACGCGAGGTTCTTGCCGTGATGGCGCTGGTCTATCACGGAACACCGCTGACGCCTCGTCCGGCGTTGATGGCCGTCGCGGGCCGCGCCTTCTGCGTCAGCTATTTCCGCCCTGACAACGTGGAGGACGTGGAGAGGATTGCCCCCTTCGTCATGTACGACAACGGTGCCTTTTCCTACTGGATGCAGGCCGTGCGCGCCGGGGCAGACCCGATGGACGCGGGAAGGCTCGACTGGACGAACTATTACGAATGGCTGGAGGAGCGGCTGTTCGTGCCCGGCCGCTGGGCGGTCATCCCCGATAAGCCCGCCGCGCCGTCGCAGATGAACGACGGCCTGCTGAACGAATGGCCGTTCGGCCGTTCGCGAGGCGCACCGGTGTGGCACATGGATGGGCCGATCGACCGCCTCGGCAAGCTGTGCGAGCGCTTCGACCGCGTGTGCCTCGGCTGGATCGGAGATCCGAAAAAGGAGCCGGTCGGCTGCGACGCCTACCGCGCCCGAATGGATGAGGTCGCCGCGCTGTTCGGCAACGACTGGCCCCCGACGCATATGCTCCGCGGCGTGCTGGTGGGCGGCGACTATCCATTCGTGAGCTGCGACAGCACCAGCCTCGCGCAGAATCACCACCGCTACCGCCAGCCGCTGTTCGCCGGGACGCCCGACGAATGGGGCGGGGTGCGCGCCTACGCCGACAAACTGGAAAGGATGGCCGGATGACCACCGCCGATCGTGCTACAGCAGAGAAGGCCCTTGAATGGGGGAGGGAGGGGTAGATGCAGACGACTGACCCCATGGAGCGGCTGATCGAGGCCGCGCTGATCGACGCGGGCATCGCGTATGAGAGCGACAACGGCGGGGGTAGCCCTGCCAACCTCGACTTCTACCTTCCGGCCTTCGATCTTCATATCGAAGTGAAGCGCCTGCACAGTGACCGGATCGCGGCGCAGATGGCGCGGGCCGAGAACGTGATCGTGGCTCAAGGCAAGCCGGCGGTGGAAGCGTTGGCCCGTATGATAGCAGCCCTTCCCACCGACCCTTCACAGGAATAGCTTAGGGGCTGTCCTACATCGCCATTCCCGTTCCACATCCGTTCTCCCGATTCGAGGAGGAACGATCATGTGGGATGCAGAGATATGGCGCGGAAGGTTCAGCACCTACACGGTGAGCCAGTTGGTGGATTTGATCGAGCGGCAGGGGAAAGACGACCCGCTGTCACTTCTTGCTGACGCCGAGCTGGTGAAGCGGGTGGAGGCTAGGGAGCGTCGGGCTTCCGAGTAGCGGCGATGATGATGGGCGCCGCTTTGGCCACGGCCTTCGGCGCCACCAGCCCGACGACGACCAGCGCCAGCTCGGGGTTCTCCTTGGCCTTCTTCACGACGCTGCCGAGCAGCTTACCCAGGTTGATCTTCATTTCGCTTCCTCGCTGATGGGAGGCGAAGCCTTAGCCTGCGCCTCGATGATGTCCTGATTGCGCACGGCCAGTTCGCTGCCGGCCTTCGTGGACGAGAAGCCCCAGCCCACCACGTCCTTCAAGAATGCGCCCGCGATGAGGGTGCCGATCGTCTTGAAGAACTCGTCCTGGCGTAGGGTGGGGTCCAGCCACAGCATCGCCAGCATGACGATCAGGAGGGAGTAGCAGGCAACGGCGATCCAGCCGCGCGCGTCGGGCCAGCGGATGCTCATGCATCATCCTCCATCTGGTCGAGAGTTTCGCGGGTCAGCTTGGTCGAGCCGAGGGAGAGCATACCGATCGCTCGCAGCCCGTCGATATTGCCCCAGCCGTACAGCACGATCTCACCGTCCTGCTCTGCGACCGCGACCATGCTTTCGATGTGGGCGATTTCGCCGCTGTCCAGATCGTCAGCCATGCGTCGAAACTGCCCGGCCACGTCGGCAGCGTTCACCTCTCGGAGAGGGACGACCTTGGCGCTCACGACGCGTAGACCTTCGCTTCAGCGGCGCGGCGCTTGGTAAGGCCGTTCAGGACGCGCCCACCGGCCTTATTCCAGCGGCTGAATTGCGCAGCCGCACCCGCGTAGTCGCCAGCATTGTGCAGCTTCAGCAGAGTACTGTCCTCGAACGCGCCCAGCCCGATGTTGTAGGCCAGTGAGGTCAGGGCACCGCGCTGATTGTCGGTCGCCTTGGGTACCAGCTTCACCACCCCCGCCATGAAGCGCGCCACGTCCGCGGCTAGGCGAGCGTCGGCGTCCACCTGCGTCCAGCGTACACCCTTCTTGATGCCGGGGCCGGTTGCTCCCCAGCCGATGGTCCATGGGTCGCCGCCCGTGCCAGGGTCAGGGTAGGCGGACAGCTCGCAACCTTCGAACTGCTTGATAAGCGACAGGGCAGGGACCAGCGCGCCGTCACCCTCGCGCGGCAGGCCGAAGCCGTCCGCCATAGCGTCGATCGCCTGGACCTCGCCGTTGGTGAACGTGCGGCCACCCGGCAGGAATACTCGGATCGCTTCAAACAGGTTTTTGCGGGTCATCCCCAGCCTCCTTAACCGCCGCGCCCGCTTGGCCGGCGCTGATGATCCGAGCCGCGCGGATTGCCGCCTTCTCTTGGACCTGAGCCGCCGCGCGCTTCTCCATTAGATCCTTGATCCTGAGCGCGTGGGCTGCCGCCTTCTCCGGCGACGTTTCCAGCAGCGTCAGCAGCAGATCGAGGCAAGTTTCCGCGTTGCGCAGATCATGCCGGAGGATGCTGATTTCGGCTTCAAACGACGCGCGCTGCTCTTCAAGCTTGGCCTCCAGCTTCTCGATCCTCGACATTCTGCGATCCCCGAGGGCGGTCTTGGCGCGAGTTGCCGCGTCCTGAATGGCAGGCCACCCTTTGATGATCGCAGTGATGACGGCGAGCGTGAGAACCCAGCCCCACGGCGCCCGCTCGACGGAAGCAACAACCGCGCTGCCGATGCCGGGCATCACGCCGCTTTCCTCTTGATCGGGGAGTCCGACCGTGGGGTCACTGCTCGTCCGCCGCCTCGACCTCGCCAGCGCCAAGCCAGCGCGACAGCTCGTTGGCGACTTGGGGGTTCGGTGCCAGTTCGATCGCCCGCATCAGGGCTTCGCGATAGTCGTTGGTCATGCGCTCGCGCTCCAAGTGCCGGGCGTGCCGGTCGTATTGCAGACGGTCTTCGAGAGGGTGCTGGTAGGATTGTTGAACTCGATCCGGTCACCCTGCCTGCCTGGGAAGCCCGCAGGCGGGGTGGTGTCCGCGCTGAGTTTCTCGCGAGGACTCTTGTAAGTCGTGCGATCCGGGCCGCCGCTGCTGTCTACGCCCACAGGGACAATCGACAGGCCTACCCAGCGGGTGGTGACGCCGACGCCGTAGCGGGCGCCGGTGAACAGACGTAGCGCACCCCATCCCTCGTCGCTGCTGACCGAAATGGCCGCACCGCCCGACGCGTGCCCCTGGATGGTAGGATCGCCAATGATCGACGCCCCGACGCAGCTATTTGCGAAGGTGTCCACGGCAATTCCGAACTTGGCGCTTTCGCCGCTCTCCAGCCCGATCACGCCGCCGTTTACGGTCGTCGCGGTCGAGCGGCCGACGAAGACGTTCGCTCGGCCCATCCCTGCCCGGTTGTTGAAGCTGACCTGTGCGTCGGTGACGGTGCAGCGGAGAGGGGCCGCTTGCCCCATGCCTGCGCCGTATTCGGAAACGAGGACGCCCTCCATGCGGCATAGCGTGGCGCGCGGTCGGACGAAATGCACATCGACCGCCCGATCGCCGGATTGATGGCCGACGTAGTGGCCGGTCGAGCCGCAATCGGTGAATGTGCCCCCGCGCTGCTGGATGACGCGGATGCCGATGCCTTGTTCTGTGACCCCGGACGGAGCCTTGCCGGTCACCCGCTCCATGCTCATGTTTGTCAACGCCAGAGGCGGCACAAGCGCGCTGTAGCCGTTCTGCTCTACAGCACGCTGCACGTTGTCGGCGAGTGTGTCCGAGTAGATCAGGTTCCCGCTGACCCCGGTGTCGGGGCAGGAGATATCGCGAAAGACTATGTTCTGGTAAGCGCGGCGCTTGTCGTCCTCCCGCGCAAACTCGAACCCTAGGTCGCCGCCCGTGTGCCGCACGGTGGCATAGGTTGTAGCCTCGACACTGAAGTCCTCGACCAGCACGTTGTAGCAGCCCGACCAGCGCGTCCCGTGCGAGCCGGTGTCCGTGCCGGTGGTAGGCTGGTTCAGCTTGCCAGCCCGAATTTTGCGCACCGTCCAATCGTGCGGATGGGTTGTGTACCCAGTGCCGTTGTCGAACGCCGTGCGGCTCCCAGCGATGTTCTCGCTGCTGATCGGCCCCACCGTGCCCCAGTCCGCATGGACGACCCCGAACATTCGGTCGTTATCTGGAACCGTGATGTTTTCGATCAGGCCAAACGAAGAACCGCCCATGATTGCAATAGCCACCCCACCCACAGGATTCTGACCATTACCGTCGTAGGCGAGCTTATTCGTCGTTAGGGTGCCGGGGCCGATTACCTGCACGTCGGTGATGCCTTCGTCGGGGCTGAGGCTACTTGTGCTGGTCGATGCTCCGTACCGAGGGCCAATAGTCACGCAGGCATGGGCCTGCGTCTGCTGTGATGGCGAGCCACTGCTGTTGACGGTGATAGACCCGCCGTTGAGAAGGAGCCGCGACCGCGACCGTAGTCGCACACCGGGGTCATCAGAACCGGACAGGTTCAGCACCAGCGCCGCGCCATTGAGGTCGAGGGTCACGCCCTCTTTGATGATAGGCGCGGGGGTGCAATTGTAAGTACCACGGGGTAGGCGCACCAAATCTCCCGACGTGGCGCTGTCAATCGCGGCCTGGATCATAGGATATGCATTCGGAGCCGCCCCAATGATGGGCACGATATCGGTAGCCGGCCTGCGCACCCATGCACCGACAGACAGCGCCGTGCTGTCCGCCTTGATGATGTTCACGTCATCGGCTTGGCCGGTGTAGTTGCCGAGGGTCCAATTAAAGCGCCCGTCCGGAATGCCGGGGACGCCAACGAGGGATGCCGTCTTGCGCCCGATGTCGGATGCCTTGAACGCGGCCAGCAGGATGTAGGTGTTGTCCGACGCGCCCGGCGGGCCAACGGTTTCGGGAGGCGTGCCGATCGTGACCGCCTCCTTTGCATAGGACACACCGCCCAAGCGATAATCCAGCTGGTAGTAACCGTCCGGCGCCTCGATGGCGAAAGCTCCGAAAGCGTCCGTCACAGCGGGTTGCGGCGACACACCCGTTGCCGTCGAGCCGTCACGATTGAGCGTGAAGACCTGAATGCCTTCGACCGGGCGGCTGTAGCCGCTGTCGTCTACGACGGTGTTGCTATAGCTGGGCATTGCCGTTCCCGTAGTTTGCGACTGTTGCTTCAACTTCGGGCGTCAGTGCCGTCCGGCCCGAGGCGTCTGTGATCGTGCATCTGAATGCCGCGGTCTTGGTCTGCCCGCTGCCCACGAAGCCTCGGAAGGCGGTGATCGCAGCAGTCGGGCTGGCCGCGAAGAGCTCATCCCCGTTCGTCCGCGCCCAGGCGTAGGTGAAAGGTGCGGTTCCGTTCAGCGGCTTGGCTTCGACGCTGTTCGTGAGAACCTGCTGCGCGCCCGGGTTCTCAGCGGCGCCATAGGCCGTGACCGGGTTTGCCGACGCTGTAATGCGCTTGGCCGTGCCGGTGTTCACCAGCCCGCTTGCGGCGCGGAACATCATCCCGCCGCACTCGACAAGCCCGCTGCCCGTGCGCAGGAACGGCGTTACCTCCACCAGGCCGGATGCGGTGCGGAACATCATGACGCCGCCTTCAGCCAGATGTCGCCGGGCTGGCTGGTGGGATCAGTGGTGTTCTCAGGGCCGTAGACCCGGCCAGAGACGTAGGTGCTGTTCACGTAGTAGAGGTGACTTCCCGCGCTCTGCCGCGTGATGTTGCCGGTCACGATGCCGCCGGCCGCAGGAAGGGGGTCAGGGATGCCCGTCGCCGTCTTCAGCGCCCCGGCATTCGCCAGCGTGAGGAGGTTGCGGCCGAACGAGGTCGTGGTCAGCGCCGCAATGGCCGTCAGGTCGGCGTCGAGCGGCTGGAACGCCTCCACCTCGGGAAACAGCGTCGGCACGTAGCTGATGAGGTTCCCATCCGCGTCCCGTACCCGCATGGAATAGTCGGTCTCCGCCATGAAGACGAACGCGGGGGTGGCGCCGTTGACGATGCGCCCGCCCGACGTCCGCAGCGGCTGAGCCGCCGGGATCGTGCGCTCGAAGTCCCAATACAGCTGGATCGGCTGGTCTTCGGGATCGGCACTTGCGACGCCGACGTAGATGAAGCCAGCGTCTAGCAGCGACCCGCGCGCGTTGAGAAACAGCGGAGTGGGGTTGGTCAGCTTAGTCATTGCGCCCGCCTCCCTGCGTGGCGGAGAGGTTGATGGTGGTAGGCACGAACTCGCCGCTTTTCCCCGAACGGATGTACTCGGCGAGGAAGTCGCGAGCTTCCTGGTCGATACGGCGCGAACTGTCGGGGCCGGTGTAGTTGGTGATGCCCTGCAACGTTCGGCGCGTGACCGCCTTGTCCCGAGCCTTCGCCAGAAGATTGCCGCCACTGTCGATCACGGTGCTGAGGCCCGGCACGACCGCAGCACCGCGAAGCGCAGCCCCACGCAGGAAGTTGGCGATCTTCGTGAACGTGCCGCTCGGGTTCGTCGTGCCAGTGATCGGGATCGTTGCTGCCCCGATGATCCGGCGCAGTTTCATCAGCCCGTTGAAATCTTCCGGCGAGAGGACTAGCCGCAGCTTGTCGATCCCAAACTTGTCGATCGCGGTGTTAAGCTTCGCCCCGCTGATGACGTCGCCGATCTGCCCGCTGCCGTGATTGACGTTCCGTGACCACGCTTGGTCGAAGATGTCGGCCAGGGTCTGGTGCTGAATGGCGCCCCACGCCTGCCGGGCGGTGGACGTGTTGCTGGAGAGCAGGAGCGTACGGACACGGCGCAGGTTGCTAACACCGTCAGGCCCGGAGCCGATCGTGCGTGCGATAGCCTGCTCGCCAGCCAGACGCGGCGTTTGGTCCGCTCCCTTCTTACTTGCAACTAGGTCTTCGATGATGTCCTTGGCATTGAACCGCTGCCGCTGCGCCTGATGAGCAGCACGAGCAGTACGGTAGGCGTTGCCGATTGCGCCCTCCTGCTGGCTGCCAGTGGTCAGCGCCTCCTCAAGGGCGTCATCGATGGCCGGTTTGATGCTTTGCGACGCGCGCGAAGGATCGCTGGCATAGAGCCGATTCACAGCCTTGCGCAGATCCTCAGCATTCGCCGCGGTAAGCTGGCGTACGGGGCCGCGGAACGACACGGAGGAGCCGTCATCCAACGTGACCCGCGTGATGCCGACTTCGTTTGTCGGTTGCGCCTCACCGATGATCCCGTATCGGGCGAGTTCCTGCGATACCGCCTTTTTCACGCCCTCCGGGACAAGTTCGTCAATCAGAACGTCCGTGGCAGCGTTGCGGATGCCCTCGGTGGGGAGTGTCAGACCCTCGCCGCCAAGCTCCTCAGCAGCGCGATACAGCGCTGAGACGCCAGCCTGCCCCTGATCGCGCAATTCGCGCACGGCAGCCTGAAGCTGCTCGCCGCGATCGGTCTTGTTGCCGGGGTCTGTGCCGAAGCGGGACCGGAAGCGATCCACCGCCCCAGCAATCGCCTGCTGCTGCTGATTGTACCAGTCGCGGGCCTGCTGTCCCTCGCGTGCCGATGACACGCGCAGGGAATTCTCGTCATTTTGGACATTGAAGTCCTGCTCGGCCTGCCCCCGGGTGAGAGGGATGCGCTCTTCAGACGCCTCGGTGAAAACGTCGCGCGGCGGGGGCGGAGGAGCATCAGGACGGTCGAACGCCTGACCGTTCTCCAGCCGACGCCCAATCTCATCCACGATGTTGCGGTCTGCTGCGCTGAAATCGCTTGGACGCTGCGGAACCTCGGCGCGCTCGACCGGCGCCCGTTGCTCGGGGGGCTGATAGGTGCGATTGCGGATCGCCTCGCGGTTTTCCTGAGAACCCCGGCCGCCATATCGGCCCTGGCGAGCCCGAGCGAAGGCCTGCCGCGCGTCTTCATCACTCACGCCCATCCGCAGGGCCATTTCGTGGCCTTCAGGCGTGAGATTACCAGTCGCGTCCACCGCCACTTCCGCAGGTACGCGGCTGACCAAACGGGACAGGCGCTCAGTGAGCTTCAGCCCTGCGACACCGCCAGCCAAGCCGCCCGCAAGAGACCCGACGACGCGGCCGGTCTGCCCGCCCACAGCCTCGCCAGCATCCCCGCCGCCTTCTGCCGCTACCGCACTTGCTACACCGCCAGCGAAGTCACGCCCTGGTGTCGCGGCGACCTGACCTGCGACATATCCGGCCATGCCAGGCAGCACCTTGGCCAAGCCAGCGGCGGCACCAGCCCCGGTCAGCGCCGAGGCTCCGCCCTCTGCGGCGGCACTGAAATACCGCTCGCTATCGGTCACTGGGCGAGGCGCACCGACCAGGTCGCGCATCGACCCGCCGATATCGGTCGTTAGGTTGGCACCGGTCAGATAGTTGATGCCAGCATTGAGCGGATTACCGATCAAGCCAAGTACGTCGCCGACACCTTCTGCCAGATCGCCCACACCGCGATAGAGGGATTGCCCAACGGTTTCGGGGGCTACTTGAGCTGCTTCCGGCGTGAATCGAACGGCGCGACCCGCTGTTCGCGCGGCAAGCGCCTGCTCCAGATTAGCCGTGGCAGGATCAATGCCTTGAGCCTTGATAAGGCTCGAAAGCTGCTCGGCTCCCTCGCCCGCATCGAAGCGTCGCTGAAGCTCGGCAAGGTACTGGTCCTTGGGCAGCGGGCCTTGCTCGGCCGCGAACTGCTCAAAGCCTGCGTATTCGTCGTCGCTCACCGTGGCGAACTGATCCCAGGGGCTAGCCATCAGCGCCGCCTCCGAACACCGCGAGGATCAATGAAAATCGTGCCAGGGGGCAGCGCCTGCGCCTCTTGCAGCGTGCGAACGCGGCGGGGCTGCGCGCTGGCGTAGTTCGGCGTAGCGATGTCCGCGCCGATCGCGCGGGGGTTGACACCTAGCTCCTGAGCATAGCCGTTGTACTGACGAGCCACAGAGTTGTAGCTGTCTCGCTTGGCGGCGTACGACGCATACGCAGCTTTCACGAGGTTCTGTCGGGTGGCCGGGTTTAGCCACTGCCCATTCTTCGCTCGGACAAAGCGCTGACCCGCGGCCTCGATCGCGCCTGACGTATTCGCGGCCTGCTTGAACTCGCTCTCGCGCACAACCGACTGCGGATCTAGCGCCTTGTTGTAGGCGAAGATCAACGCGATGTCGTCCGCGCCGGACGGGTTCTTCTTGTTGGCGAGCGTCCGAAGCGCATTGAAGGCGGGACGCGCTTTCCTAAATTCCGCCACCTCCGCTCGGCCATCGAACTCCTTGCGAAGGTCTGTTCCAGCCTTGCGGCTGTCAGCGCGGTTTTGTCCGCCAATTGCGGTGATAGCTCCGTCAGGGGACCGCTGATAGCGAACGGTCGGGTCCAATCCCTCTGCTTGGGCCTCCTGTGGCGTCAGGACACTATAGCCCTGTTTCGGCGCGCCAGTCGCGACGACGCGAGCGCCACCCGCCGCGGAGCGTCCGCGCGAGCCGCCCACCGGAATGCCCTCGACCATCGTCTGGATCGTGTTCTGTCCACGGGCGCGATTGCGAGCCACCTGAGCCGCCGCGGCCTGCAATCCCGCCTCTTTCGTGGGGAACTTGCGGTAGGCGCCGGTCTTCGGGTCGCGGATGTTGCCTGGGTTGTTGTTTCGATCCGCCAGCGACCCCGGCCCGCCCTCGCTGAGCGCGAGAGCCTGCGCGATCTGGAGGTTACTGGTGCCCGGGGGGAACGGCGTCGTCGCCGAGACACCGAGAAAGCGGGTCATCCCCGCAATCTTGTTGTCTACGGCTGCGTCGCTGTTGTCGCCGCCATGTCGGGCGCGGGGAGTCCAACCGAATTGAGTTCGACCTGACGGGGCGCCGCTTCCACCGACGCCCCCGCCAGTGCCAGATGCTGGATCACCTCCTTCCGCTCCACCGAGTTCGACCAGCGTTTCGCCCTCACCGACCGAGCGGTACTGAGGGGCGAAAGGCGCTTCTGCGATGACGTTCCCAGCCGCGTCGTAGCGCTTCGAGCCGGGAGCGAGCGTGAAGCCCTGCTGCCGCTCAAGGCTGTCACCGACGTTCTTCGCCGCGGTCTCCGGGTTCATGGCCGCGATCATCGCGTACACCGAACCCTTGGCCGCCTCGATCTGCTTGGCGTCGCCGCTGTCGATCATGGACAGCAGGCCAGCCATCTCAGGGTCAGGCTCGGCGCCAGCGGCCTTCTCGGCGTCCACTCGGCGCTGGATCAGCCCGCGGGCAAGGTCAGGCCGCCCAGCCTGAAGCGCGGAATGAACCTGCGCCGTGAAGCTCGTCACCTCACGCCGCTGATCGGCCCCCAGCGCTTCGGCCGCCTTGGACAGGCCCGCCATCGTCGGATAGCGAGCGGCCAAGCTCCATGCAGCCTGTGGCGTGGGGTTGTTCCCGAGTCCACGAAGGTCGGCGAGGAACCGCTCTTGCTCAGCCGCCTGGCGCTCGTTCTCGGCGATGCGCTGCTCGTTGATGCGAAGCTGCTGCTGGCCGTCCTGAAGACGAAGGGCGTTGAGCTTTAGCTGGTCGTAGGAGGGGACCAGCTGCTGCGCCGCGCCGAGAGCCTGCGCGTAGGACGACAGATCCATCAGAAGATGCTCTTGAGGGCGCCCTTGATGCCCCCGCCGCCCGCGAACGCCCCGGTCAAGCCATCAAGGAAAGAGCCGGCGTTCTGCCAGTTAGCCGCGTTGATGCCGCCCTTCGTAAGGTAATTCGTCGCCTGCGCCTGCCCAATGTTGCCCACCAGCGACGTGACATTGTTGGTCGCGTTCATGCCGGCATTTGCAACCGAACCCGTCGCGCCGAGGCCTAGATTGGACAAATTGTAGAGATTGCTCAGCTGGCTATTATAAACAGCGCCCAGAGTGTCTGCACCAAAATCCGCTAACCCGCGCTGCGTATCTCCTCCACGAAGACCACCGGTTGCCGATGCATTTTGAAGAAGCGCTTCTTCGCCATTGCGGTAGAGCGCACCATACAGTGGGTTACTTTTTAGCCGCTCCGCCAAGGCGAGAGGATCATCGCCATAGCCAGTAATCATGTTGGAGAGTTCGCCGATCGCCCCAACACCCGCCTGGGTGTAGGGCATGTAATCCTGGCGGGTCGTCTGATACTGCTGATTTTGCAGGTCGATGCCGCGGTTGTACGCAGCCGTCAGGGCATCAGTCGCCTTCTGCGACGCCTTCTTCTGGCTGCCGCCTCCGAACAATCCTGACACGAAACCGAAGAGACCCACCTAGCACCCCTGAGGATGAGCGGGCGTGCGGCGCGCCACGGTACTCGCGCGCGCAGGATATCACTGCTAGGCAGCCGGTTCAGTTAGGCTTGTGTTAGGCTATGCGCACCTTGAGCGCCGATCCTGTCCGATAGACCCCACCCACCGGGACCCCGCCAGCAGCTGCCGCGGCGTCATCGGCAAAGCTCCCGATGGTCGCCAGCCTGGGTGCCTGGAGCGTCTTATTGCTCAGCACTTCGGGTTCCGATCGCGTCGCTACGGTTCCGCTTTGAGGAAGCACGAGGTTCACCGGGTTCTGCGCAGTCAGGTAGACAGGGAAGCCCCCTTGCACATGGGGCACCTCGTCGCTGACGTTCAGCTTTACCTTGTCCGCCGTGATCTCGATCGAGATGCCTGGCCCCACCTCAAGAACCCGCTCGCCAGTGAGTGTGTCGTTGGGCGATAGCGTGACGAAGGTGGCGTCCTGAAGCGCACTGGTAGCCGCAACGTTCTCTGCTCCCTGTTGCTGGGTTTCGCTGACAGCTTGAGCCTGCTGCTCGAACGCTGACACGAGACGGGGATTGCCCAGCGCCTGCGCCAGAAGCTCCCGGGGAAGGGTAGGCGCCGGCGTCATACCGCGAGGGGCCTCACCGTGGCCTCGCAAGCAGCGAAGCCGCCGAGCGCGCGGGAATACCCGCGGAACCGCAACCCCATGTACGACCGCATTCGCGCATGGGGCCGCCACTGGATGCGCTTGGTCCGCTCGCCCAGCTTTCCGAGCGTTACTGTGCGCTCTTCGCTGAAGAACCGACCGTCGCGCGTCATCGACATGAAGACCGCGCTGCCTTCCGTTTCGTCGCCACGGCCCGACATTCCGACGAGTTCGATGCGATCGATGATCGCGCCTTTCGCCTGATTGTAGAGCAATCCGACGTCGAACATCCATTCCGTCGTCTCGTCGAAGTGCGAGCTGGTGTCGGTCGTCAGGATCGCGAGGGCAGGGGATTCCGTGTCGCCGACGATCGTCTTGCCGTAGACGTTCGTGGCGAAGCGGGGGCGGTACGGCTTCCCCGTTCCTGACCGGGCGCGATACCAAATGCTCTCGCCAGCCGCTTCGGAGGCCTTGGCGAGGAATATCCACGTCTCGCCTTCCCCGTGCACCAACAGGCGGTACTCGTCCCTTGCTACCCGTCGCTCACAGACGATCGCTGCGGGGTTGCTCAGGCTCGACAGCCAGTCGTCTACCGCGCGAGTGCTGATCTTGTCTGCCGTGCCCTGCCCGGCGACATACACACCCAGCGCGTCGCCCCGAGCGGAGCCGACGAAGGCATAGGTCTTGCCGAACAGGGTCTTCGCCGTGGCAGAGACGCACCCGAAGGGGATAGTCGCCCCTTGGATCGTGCTGAACGGAAAGCCGGTGCCGCCTACATTCTGAAGCACCTGGATCGTATGCCTGCCGATCACATGAGCCTCCCCGCGGATGCGGATCAACCCGGTGATCGGATCAGGGTCCGCCTCCGCTGACCCGTATTTGGTCGGCTTCACCTGATAGGCGTCGTCGAGTTCCGTGACGACGACGAACTTGCCGTCTGTGGACATGGTGTAGCCATCGATCCAGATGGCATCGACGCATCGCCCGAGATCCACGTCGAGAACCTGCGTAACGGTCGTGCCGTCGCAGTAGAACAGCTTGCCATCGGCCCGGATGATGAGGCGGTCGAAGCTGTAATCCAGCCCAACGGCATCAGTGCCCGGGATCATGCCCAAGGTGGCCGTGGTGCCGTTCGCGTCCACGCGGACTAGCCCCAAACCCATCACACGATAGCAGACGTCGTTCCAGTTGATGCCGCCGCGGTCGATGCCAGGTCCGGCGCCGAACGGGATCGTCCCGGCCGCGGTGCGAAGCTGGCCGTTGCTGATCTTGCTGTTGACGATCACCGGCTCAAGGTTGACCGGATAGGCAAGCTCAAACTCCGCCTGCTCATTCGTGGTCACGCCAGAGACGAGGGATAGCTGCATTACCAGCCCCTCCACCGCCAATGACCGCGCGGATAGCCGACAGGAACCTCCACCTCTGGCACCGTTGCGACTTCAGCCTGAAGCGTCGCTAAGCTCCGCGCCATGCTCGCCCGCTGCTCGGGTTGCAGTGAGGCACCGATACCGGGTGCTATCCGTAGCGCCAGATACTGAGCGACCGCGTGGACGTACTTGTCATCCAGGCCGCTTGGCTCCTCGGCCTGTCCCACGCCATAGACCGGCTGGACGTAGCCTAGCTTGTTCCACGGCCATTCCAGCATCAGCGCGTTGAGCTTGCGGAGCGCGATCGTCTGCTCCTCTGGCGTGCGGTCGAACTCATAGCCAGCCAGCCCGCAATCATCGAACGCAATCTCGATGATGTCCCGCTTCGGACGCCCAGCGGGCAGGGATACGACGATAGACATCAGGCTGCCTCTCGACTCTTGGTGAACGATGCGTCAGCCTTCCCGAAAACAGAGGGGTTTAGCTGATGCGATTCGGGCTGATGGCGGCTGCGGCTGCGTGCGTGGTGGCGGTGCCGGCTCAGGCGGCGAGTATCCAACGCATAGAGTTCAGCGGGATGGGCACGATCGACGCCGTCACCGATCCAGAAGGCGCATACGCAGGCACCGATGTTGGCGATAATATCATTTTGCGCGGCTCCATTGATTTTGGCCCTTCTCTCCGCCCGAACGAGGACTACACAGGCTTCTACAGGGCTGATCTGGTGTTTTATGGCGGTAGTGCCGGATTCTGGATTACTGGAGATGGTGCATCTGCTTCGAGTGGGTCGGGCTACGACGCTGACTTCATCGCTAATTTTGTGAACGGTGCTCTTGTCAACTTTAGTCTCGCGAACAACTATGAGCCGCGCACAGGAGATCTGACGCAGGCCAAGTTCATCATCAACACCTTCGCTGGCTACGGCATCCCCGAGCGTAGAGTGGCCGGGCGGTGGTCGATCACTTCCACCTCCTACACGTACTCCTCGCTTGAGGGTGTTGGCCCCGGCGTTCCCGAGCCTTCGACGTGGGCGCTGCTCATTGTAGGTTTCGGCGCGATCGGCGGCATGATGCGCAGAAAAGGCATGCGGGTAGTTCACGCAAAATAGCTCGGGAACGTCGTTCGCATATTCTTGGCGAATGCAGCGAGTGGGCCGTTGAGCGTGTGCGAGCCGTCCCCAGGGAAGGTTCCCGCGCCATAAGTTCCGGTGCCATCCGTCTTGGCAATCGTTCCGTTCTCAGTGTCGTAGTAGCGCTTGCCGTAGTCCAAGAACGCAGGCCAGTTTGCCGCCGTCGCGAGGGCAGGGATGACCTTCATCGCCACATAATGGCTGAACATCGTGTTCATCCACAGGTGGCGATACTTTACTCGCTGATCCGCCCACGTCGCCCGCGGATAACCTTCCTCCGTGACCGGGCTGCTGGTCCATTCACCGCGACCGAGAAATGCGGCGGGATACGGGTCGGTCGCGCGGTCAACGTTCGCCTGAGTAATCGTCGTGATCTGGCGCTGCTCCGCTAACCAGCCCTCCGCCTGCGACGCCGCCAGCACCCGGGCGTTGCCGGTGACGATCGCCGCGACGGCCAGCGTGATCTTGCGGCCCTGCGACGTGCCACCAAGGCCGCTTCCCGTGCTGCGGCGCCCAGCCTCGTACATACCGGTGTACTGGATACCGATGCGGCTGAGAGCGCGCGCCAACGCCTGCTTCTGCGCGGTCGTCGTGGACGACAAGCACATCAGGAGAACGGCAGCGCCAGTCCAGTAGGCGTATTCCTTCCCGTAGTTTTCCTCGTGCGCGCGCGGCGACGTGTTGCGTGCCGTGCCGCGGTTGAGGTGCCACGTCGTATGCAGCAGCTTCAGCTTGTTGTAGACCTGGAAAAACTGCGGCGCGCCCAAGCCGGTCGGCGACAGATTCGGGAACGCCGACAGGTCAAGGCTGGCGTTATCCGCAGGAATGAACAAGTCCACCGCCGGGAGCGCCGTGGGCGGACGGAACAGCAAAGTTCCGCTGGCCGGCAGCGTCGGCACCACCACTAGGTCAGAGACGGACGCAGCGGTGAACTGAGCGTCCCGTCGCACCACATCCATGGAACGCTGCTTCGTCAGGATGCCTTGCGTGATCGTTACCGGCGTTCCGGTCCTGCCGGGGTCGATGTTGAGCGCGGCGCTGTACGGCAATTGGCTACTGTCATACTGCGTTGCCCAACTGTCGAACGGCTGCTGCGAGCCATCATAGGGCGCGTTGCCCGATGGCGCGATATCTACGGCGGCTTGGCTACCGACGTTCAGGCCCATGCCATCGGTCCACTGCATCCCCGTGGTACCGGCCGCATACGGGGGATCGGCTGCGCTATCCCCAGGATAGTTGCGGTCCCGCTGGCGGGCTGGGGGAGACGCCGTGATGCCGACTCCGCTGGGGTTCGCGACCATCCAGCCGCCGTCCTCCAGCTGCATCGCCGTGAGCGCCGAAGCAGGCGTCCACGTGATATCGTTCTCGGTCATGGAAGTAACGCTGCGCTGCGTCGGGTCGCCGATGACGATCGTGTTGCTGCTGAAATCGCTGGCTGCGTAGGTGCCCGCAACCTTCGTGAGCGTAACCGCGGTTTCCAACGTGCCCTTGTTGACCAGCCCCGCGTCGCGCGCTGCCACGTCGCCGTGGAAGAACAGCTTGGGCGTCAGCGTTACCGGATTGCCGCTCATGTCGGTGAGGGTCACGGTCCCGGTGGTCGGGTTCAGGTTCTCGATGTTGAAGGCCGCGCGGTTGGCCGGAAGGTCGAAGTCGATCTTCGGACATTCCGCCGACGACCCCCACCACATCCAGTCGAACCCGGTGCGCTCGCTGATGGCGAGACTTGCGGTTGCCGTCTGCACGCCGAAAAAGCGGTTGTCAGGAATGACCACGGCCGTTCCCATTGTTTGTGAAACCTGCGGCTCGCCATCCAGCCATCCGCGAACACGGTCGCCCACAGCAGTCCCGTGACCGTTCGTCATATTCATCTGCACGATGGCTTGCTGGAACTTGCCGACCTGCGCCACTCCCAACGTGGTGCTGTAGGAATTGTTGTTCGCGCGGAACGAGACGTTACCCGTCGTCGTGTTGATCCGCCATTCGGGGGGGATGGACGTTCCATCGCTCGCCAGCAGGCCAAAGCGCGAACGCGATGTGGCGGGAATGTCGCGGACGGAGAAGAACGCGACGGCGATGACCTGATCGACCGTTCCCGCAGGGCGCGACGGCTGAAGATTGGCGTTCGCCGAGCGCGCGATGGCGTTGGTGGAGGTGACAGGGAAATAGTCCTGCGTCGTGGTGATCGACGGGAACGGGCCGGAGACTTGCCTCGTGTAGCCCGTCCGGTCGTGGACCAGGGAATATGTGCCCGTCGTGTCGCCCAGCACGCCAGGGCCGTTGACCCCGACGACGATGGCGGTGCCGTCCTCATTCACATCAAGGAAGCCAGCGTCGTATGCTGCGCCTGTCATCGCGACCAAGCTATCAGCGAACGAGCCGCTGACCGGCGCCACGACATCGCCGGGCTGCATCGTCGCCTTTCGGCTAGTCGTGCCCACGGTCAGTGCCCCCGCGGGGGTGGACGCGGCAGCAGGAGTGCCACTGACCTGCGCCGACGCGGCACTATCCCCCACCGCGTTCGTCGCAATTCCCTTGGAGTAGTAGGTCGTCCCGTTCGTCAGGCCGGTGTCCACGTAGGGGAACGTCGGGTTAGTCGCGATCAGGTTGCCCGAGCTAGGCGGGAACCCGCTCGTTGTGCTGCGATACAGCTTGCGAGAGGTGATCGCAGACCCGCCGTTGGCACCATCGGTAAAGGTGATGCTGTTCTGCGCAGCGCCGGGGGTCGCAGCCAGCGTAGGCGCAGCCGGTGCCGTCGCAGCGGCAGTCACCGTCACCGCCGCGCTGGTCGTTACGGTTGAGCCACCGGGTCCAGTGGCCGTCACTTCCAGAACGAGTGAGCCAGCCGATGACGGCGAGACGGTCGTTCCGGTACCTATCTGAGTACCCGATAGCAGCCAGCGCCGGGCATATGAGTTGGCGTTCGACGCCACCCCGTCACTGGCAGTGAAGGTCTGCCCGGTCGTTCCGCTCGTGGGGCTAATCGAGGGCTGCGTCGTGAAGACGGGAGCGGGGATGGCCGAGACGGTCACTCCCGTCGAGGTCGCCGTCACTGTGCCGCCAGGGCCGGTGAGCGTCACACGAGAAGTCAGCGTGCCCGCCGCAGCCGAAACGTAGCTCGCCCCGTTGGCGCCGCTGATCGCAGTCCCGTTCAAGAGCCACTGTATCGCCGCCGACGTGGCATTGGCCGCGACATAGGCGACGGTGAAGGACTGCCCCACCTGACCGCTACCGGGGCTGACGACGGGCGCGGACGTGAAGGAGGGCAGGGGCGCCGGAGTAGGCGTTCCGCCCTCAAGGAGCGAGATGCGGTTGGCGAACGACGCCTGCAATGTCTCGATCGCAGCGAACCGGCTCTCCAGCGACGCGACACGCTTTGCCAGCTGGCCGATCTGGCCCTCATAGTCGGGCTTGCCGAGGTGGTTAATGCTCATACTGCAAGCCCCACGCCGACCGCCGCTGCGATTTCAGCCTCCGCGATCTGCACTTCGGTCGTCAGGCTGCCGACGTTGAACAGCCGGAACTCGTCCAGCGCGCCGGTGACCGAATTGACGTAACCGTTGTTTGCCACGGCGTAGACCGCGCCGACACTAAACTCCTCCAGCGTCATGGCAGGAGCGTCGCAAGCGGCGTTCACCGCGATGTTCACGCCGTTCACGCGAAGCGTAGCCGTCTGACCCGAGAAGATCCACGTCACGACGTACCACTGATCCGCCGGGAACGCCCCGGCGAGGCCAGGGGTCGCCACCTGTGTGTTGTTCTGCGTGCGAGAGTACAGCCCGTCTGCGCCAACGTAGCCCGCCCGAATATAGTCGGAGGTAGTGCTCTTGCGCGCCCAGCCGAAAAACGCCCGCGATCCGCTGTCGGCCGTGCCCCTGCGGATGGCGGCAACGATCGTGATCGGGTTGTCATCGCCGGTCGCCGTCGCAACGAACTTGGCCGAAGCAGAGGTGAGGTATTTACTCCCACCCGCGAAGTTCAGGACCGGCCGACCAGTGAGGCTGTCCGTCGCAAGCACCGGTGCTCCGGCGGGTGCGATCAAGGCCACACCAGGCTGCTTGTCGGCATCTTGATAGCGGCTGACTGCGGAGCCGGTCGTAGAGGGCGTGGTGCCACCGGTATCGGAGAAGGTGCTTCCCGGTACGCTCGGACTGAAGCGAGCAATGAGCGACGCCGGGCGCCCGGGTCGCAAGAGCGCCCAGGTGCGGGCGCCGCGCTCGACCGTGCTGGCCGCGCTGAAATGGACATTGTCTGATCCGGTCGCGAGACTGTCGCTGCTGAACAGCTGAGTGTTCGGCGTGCGGTCATAGAACGCGGCCTGAGCGGCACGGACGGTCGCGCGCTGCGTCCAAATAGCGTCCTCCAGCCGCGCGACGACAAACGTGGCGGTGGAGCCGCCCAGGATGTTCGCGCGAAACCAGGTGTGGAAGGCGTCGAGCGCGGTGCCGTAAGTCGCAGCTGCAGTCGCGTTGTTGCCGTCGTTCTGCCCCTGATCCCATAGAGCGCCGAGGTAGTTGATCGTCCGGCTTCCAAGTGCGGCGATGGCCGCGTCGCGGTCGCCCTTCAGAACTGACGCCCACTCATTCGGGAGCGTGGGGTCCCAAATGCCGCGGTCCACCGATCGCGCCGCCTCTTGTAGAGCGCTGGTGGGGCGACCGAGCTTCACGATGCAGAGCGGGCGACTGTCGCCGGAAGCGGCGTAGGCACGCGCGATCTCTGCCTCCGGTCCGAACGACGCCGCACCGCGGGTCATGCCGTTGCGGGGCGCTGAGTTGAGACCCGTCTGATACTGCTCGAACGCGGGCGGAGTAAGGTCGCTGTTCCAGATGAACACGTTGGCCGGGGCTGCCGCTACCGAAGCGGGCACAGGCTCGCTGTTGGTGTTGCTGGTGACAGCCTGCGATTGGCCGGCGAGGAAGAACATATTAACCGCCCCGGCAGGGACAGGATCAACTATGGTCACAGCCCCCGCGCCAATCGCCCCCGGCGCCAGAACCTGAAGGCCGGAAAGCCCGATCATCCGCCCAGCCCGCCGAACGCCACCCATTCGGTAGCCGACCGCTTCAGCAGCTGCGCCACGTTCCACTGCCCCTTGCTTACCAGCGAGGTCAGCGCGGTGTTAATCGTGATGCCGGTGCCAGCCGCGATCGTGAAGGCGCCCGCTCCCTCCTGAATGACGGACACCACCGCCCCCACAGGCCAGTAGCCCGTCAGGCCCACCGTCAGCGTCTGCGGGCTGGCGCTGTTCATGCGGTAAACGAGCGCGTTGCGCGTGATGCTCGACGCAGCAGTGGTCACGATGCGCGCCACCTGTTGGTAGTCGGACGCCAGCTCGATCTGGCTGTCAGCGTTGCCCGTGTCCTTGAGGAGCTGCTCCTCGGAAGGAGGCCCCCAGAACAAGGTGTTGACCGGCTGGCCATTGTAGGGGCGGGTGAGACGAACAGGCATCAGGCGGACCCCCTAGGAGCTTGCTACGTCGCTGCGAGCGACGGCGATGACAGAAATGGTCGCGCCAGCCGCGCTTCCCCCGAAGACGTTGTACCCCGTCAGCTGGGCGAAGACCGTGTTGACGCCGGAAACGACGCCGGAAACGAGCGTGAGCAATCCGGACAGCGGGTTGATCGTCGGAAGCATCTGCGCGCGCCGCCCTTGGATCGTTACGCCAGTGTACTGGCCTTGCGCGTTCGTCACCCAAGACAGACCGCGGAGGACTAGCGGCTGGCTGCCTGTCGCAGCGTCCGTCTCGGTGAGATTGAGGCCCGGCTTGTTGGTGAAGGCGCGGGTGAAGGCGATTGCCGCCTCGCCGTTGCTGTCCAGCGTCGCGTAGGTCGTGCTGGTCAGCCGCGGGTGCTGGTGGTCCACCAGCGCATATTCCTGCGTCTGCGACCCCGTTGCGGCGCCGGTCTTCTCGCTCAACGGAGGCGTCGAAGCCGGGCGCGGCATCATGCCAGCGACCAACGTCTGGATTTCAGCGAGGGTAGCGCCTCCTGCCAGTTCCGCCACGGCTAGAACTCCGTCGCGGTGTACGGCTGCGACGCCGTACCGCTGACCACAGTGACGGCGCGGTTCGTGCGGACGTTGATCGTCGCACCCGCTGCCAGGGTGTACGTGCCAGGCGAGCCGATCGAAGCCGCACCGCCGATCTCGTTGATCCCCATCGGGTTTGCGCTGATGTTCTGGATGTTCAGGCCACGACGCGCGGTGTTCACAGGTGCCAGCGTCGTTGCCTGACCCGCCGTTGAGCTGGTAGTGCCGCTCCGGTCCGTGCCGGCGGGCAGGGGGCCGGTCTGGGTGTAGTTCGGGTCGGTGGGCGTGCCGGCGGTGAAGTCCTGACCCGAAATCGCCGTGCCGCGAACGAACAGCGGATCGCCAGCCGCATTACCGATGCCAGAGCGCATCCGCCGTTACTCCAATGAGGGAAGAACCGGCGCGGGGAAGAGGGGCCACCCCGCGCCGGCAGAGCATCACAGCTTCGTGACCGCCGTGACGTCGTTCGTGTAATCAGGACCGCCGCCCGGAAGGTCTTCCTTCTTGAGCTTCAGGCGCTTCATCATCGCCTTGACGTACGGGGTGCGGTTCTGGCCGTTGCGCTCCAGCGCGAGCAGGCCGTAGACCTTCTCGTCAGGGATCGCGCCCTTCTCCTGGTCCTTCTCGGAGATGGCGTCCTCGAAGGACTCCACGCCAAGCTCCAGATTGTGGGCGTAGGCCTGGATCTCGTCCGAGCCATGCCACTGCTGGGTCGGCGCCTCGCCCGGGTTCTGGCCGTCCGTCAGCTGGCGGTGAGTATCCTTCGCCGCTTCCTTGACGTCCTCGATCGCGCCTTCCTTGCGGGCCTTGACCTTCTCGGCGTCGGTCAGCGCGATACCTTCAGGCGCGTTGTCCTTCAGGTTGTCCTCGGCGTTCTGCTTCTTCGCGGTCATGGTCAGCCTCCTCACGCCTGTCCGAACATCATCGCGCCGGCCATCTGCGGGTTGAGCAGGGCAGTGCCGAAGTCGATGTCCCAGCGAGCCTTCACGCTCAGGTCGTTGATCGCGCCCTGGCGGGTGTACTGGATCGCGATGCCGTTGCTGGTCGTCGCCCGAAGGGTCTGCCAGCCGTCCTGCGGATCGACCGTGAAGCTGCCCGGGATGAGCAGCAGCGCGCCGCGCACAAAGAACGGGTTCACCTCCGCGGTCACGGTGTTCAGCCAGGTGAGCGTCGCGCCGTTGGCCGGCGCTGCGGTGACGTTCTGATACTCGCGCCCGCCGATCGTGTTGCCCGTATTCGGGATGATCGCCGGGTAGACGCGGATCGTGTTCGCGGCCGGCTTGCCGACGACGCGGAACGTCTGAAGCTGGCCGGTGTCCGTCTTCTCGATGTTGTGCAGCGAGTTGACACCCGCGATCGTGAAGGCGTCGCCCACCTTGATGCCCGCATAATTCGCGGAGGTCACCACGACGTCGGTGTAGCGATTGTCCTTGTTGACCTGCTCGCCGTCCGCCTGCGTGTAGAACGCGCTCGGCTCGGTGTACTGATTGGCGCCGTTGACGGTCGTCGCGCCACCCGTCGCCGCAGCGAGACGGATCGGGGCGTCGTCCGAATAGACGTCGAAGTTGGCGATGCGCGAGGCGACGAGGCCCGACGTGTAAGCCTTGCTGGAGCGGTCGGTCGCTTCCGAGCGGCCCGCCAGGTTCGACGCCATACCGACACCGGTGCGCAGGCCCACCATGGCCACACGATCACCGACCGGAACGCCGACCTCGGAAAACGCGGCGTTGGCAATCGCGACGTCATCGAAGCCCGTGGCGGCGACGGTGCGCTTCACGAAGACCGAGCCTTCCAGCGCGACGCGATTGCGCAGCGCGATGTTGACGTCCGACGCCAGCCGCTCCTTGGCCGCATCGGCGTACATCGACAGCGCGTGCTTGTTGCGCAGGTTCTTCGCCGACAGCGTCTTCGGCACCGACTTGTGGAAGCCGACCTGCGCCGGCACCGCCAGTTCGGTCAGGCCGTCGAAGTTGCTGGTCTGATCGAAGCCGTCGTAGCTCGCACCGATCATCGGCGCGTGAACCCAGAAGCGGTCGCGCGTGTGGACCATCTCTTCGGGCAAAAGCGGCTCATACTTGCGGGCGAGGGCGCCGTACGACAGGAAGGCGTCGAAGCCCTCCACCATGTCGTCGAACATCACCCGCTCTTCCTTCGTGAAGGACGTGGGCATCAGGAAAACTCCAGGTGAGACGAGTTCACAGCAGGTTCTCCCCGCTGGCATCCTCGTCTCACCTGTCCCGGGCGGTGGCCCCCGAATGCGGATGCGCGGCTAATCTACGCGCACCACTGGCCTTACCGCTATTAGGCTTGTGTTAGGCTTGCTTGAGACTGCGCCGATAGTTGATGAGCGCAGTCCGATCGCCCGTCTTGTCGGCTTCCTTCTCCAGCCGCTCCAGTTCCTTGTCGGAACCCTGCCGAGCAACACCGCCACGAACGACGGCCTGAGGTGCTGGCGGCTTGGCACGCTTCTTCATGGTCAGGCTGGCCCCCATTCGCCCTACGGCAGCGGCGAGCTTCACCACCTGCCGGGGATCGGACATGTCGTAGCCGGCAAGCTCGGTCAGGCGACCAGGGTTCTTGCCAGCGGCGTAGATGAACAGCGCGGGATCGGGCGCAATGTCGGCGATGAGCGCCTGATGCGCAGGCGTCAGCACGTCGAATGCCTGCCGCTCCACCTCATCCTTGTCCCGGTAGGGCAGGGCGGCGCGCTTCGCCTGGTAATTCTGCTCCACCTGACGCCACGTCTGCGCCTCACGGTCCTTTGCGGCCTCGATCCGCAAGTCCTGCTGGCGCTTAGCTTCCTTGCGCTCCTCGTACTCGTCCAGCGCCTTGTCATGCGCCTCACTGTCGAAGTCAAAGTCCTCCAGCTTGGGCCGGGCACCGACGACGATTGGCTCTTCCTGCTGGCTGCGGGACTGCTCGGCGACGCGCTTCTGGAGCTGGCGGTTCTCGCGGCGCAGGTGCTTGACGAGGTCGGTTTCCTGCTCCTCGGTAGGAGGTTCGCCGTCGAACGAAGGATATTCCTCCTCGTCTTCCGGCTGCTCCTGCTGCTCGTCGGGCTGCTCGGCCTCGTCCTCCATCTCGTCGGTGAGTTCCAGAACGTCGTCGTCTTGAATGTCGTCAGGGTTGGTCGCCATGGATCAGCCCTCCACGCGAGGACGGCCGGGACCGCGCTTCGGCTCGGGCGTGGCGAGGGTGGCAGCCCAGCCATCTTCCAGCGCCGCCAGTTCCTCGTCAGCGTCGTTGACGACCAGCGTCTGTGCGTCGTGGATACCACCGATCTTGATCGGCTCGCCCTGGTGGTGATGCTCGTTATGAGGGATCTCGCCCGCCTTGTAGAGCATCTTGGGATAGTCGGTGACCAGCCCGCCTTCCATCGTGGTGCGCACGTAGTCGTAGAACGCCTTTTCGGTCACGTCCTGACCGTTGAGCTTCGGCATTGGTCACTCCCTCTCGCCCATGCGCCGGGCGGCTGCGTCAAGCGGCTCCCTGCCGCTCCATCTGTGCGATCTCCGCCCCGGTCCGGAGGCGTCGGTCGTCAATTCCGTCACGAAGGTGTTCGGCCTGGGCGCGCTTCAAGTCCGCATTGGCGAACCGCTCCTGCACCTGTGCCTCGTCGTTGGCCGCTTGCAGCCCCGTAGGCGCCTCAGGAGCGCTCTCAGGGCCCCCAACGGCCTGCGCCTGCGCCGTCTTCAGCAATGCGGACGCACGGCGCTCCTCAGCCTGTGCGGCAGCCTGTACGCCGATGGCCTGAGCCTGTGCCGCGTCCTTGGCTGCACCAGCCTCCAGCGCCTTCGCCTGGCCCATGGCCACCAGCGCCGCAGGATCGGGCTGCTGGCTCTGCGCCTGCTCGGCCATCTCCTGCTGCTCGTCCTCGGTCGGCTCAAACAACCCGAGAGCAAGGCCGCGGCGACGGTTCCACTTCTGGATCTCCTCCAACCCCTCGCCGTCCATGTTCGCGATGGCCGTGATCCACGCTGCCTGCGCGCCTTGCTGGTCCTGAGCAGCCGTAGCAATCTCAGCCATGCCGAGCATCTGCTTGACGGTGCGGTCCCGGCGAGTAGCGGTCGCCTCGGTGACGCTGGCAATCACCTTGTACCGGCCCGTCGCGAAGTCGTTGCGGGTCTTCAACAGGTCGCCATCGAGATAATCCTCGCCAAGGGTCGCAACGCCATCGTCACCATCCTCGGTCATCGTCTCGACCTCGCGGCCTTCCTCGACGTACACCTCGCAGCTCATGCCAAGATAGATTTCGCCCTCGCGCTGGACGGACTGCCGCATGTTGTCGAGCAGCACGCCGGTCTTGGCGTCCACCCGGGCAGCAGCGATGTCCATGGCTTCCGCCGAGGTGTTCGCCCGGACCTCCTCCGCCCCGTCCTGATCGTCCTCGGTGACGTCGCGGTTGGCGATCTCCAACAGCGCAGCGAGCGTCTGAGGAACAGCCGGTGCTTCGACCTTGTCGATGCGACCCGCTACGGCAATCGAGCCATCCTCGTTCCGCAGCGGGTTCACCAGCGCATAGGGATGGCGATCCACATTACCGCGCGCCCACATCGCAGCCAGATTGTCGGGCATCTGCTCCGGCGCGAAGATCGGCCGCTCGTACGGCGCCATCGCCTGTATCTCGGCGAGGTTCGACACCATCGCCGCATACAGCCGGGCCGCGTCGATCTTGCTGGAGGGCAGCACGCCGACGAACCACTCCACGCCATCGACATAGTCGCGGTTGCCGTACACGGGCACGATCGGGATGTTACCGCCGGGGGTGAGGCCCTGATCCTCCAGCACCTTGACGCCGGACAGCACGTACTTGTGGCAGCGACGGCGTTTGATGCGGCGGACCTTGGCAACCCAGCCTTTCGCCTCTAGCTCGTCGCGGTCCTCCGCCTCCAGCTCGCGCTCCCAATGGCGCTGCTCTTCGTCAGGGATCAGCGCGTGGGTGTAGATCAGCAGGCGCTCGTTGCGCTCCTCGATCTCGTAATACTCGGCCACCAGCACCTGGTCAGGGCGATACCAGTCACCCCACCAAAGCGGGCGGCCCTCAGGCCAGCCCACCTCTTGTTCGTCGCCATATTCGTCCTTGAACGCGTCGGGCGAATGGCCGGTCAGCACGAAGGCGAAGCGCGCGTCCGACTTGTCGTAGAGCTTGCTGTCGGGATCGAAGAACACCGATTGGTCAGCATCCACGATCGTCAGGCCGGGGTTGATCCGCTGCTCATCATTGTCCTTGTCGAGCGGGTCAGCCCATTCCGTCGTGAGCCGGTACGCGCCAAACCCGCCGCGCGATGCCTCGCTGAAGGCGTTGTCCCGGGCCTGCTGCGACTTGAAGAAATACCCGTCCGCCCGGTGCATCCCGTCAAGCGTATCAGCCGTCTCGTTATCGCTGTTCCCGCCGGCCGGGCGGAAGTCGGGAACGATCCGGTTCTGGCGGTAGTCGTTCTCGGCCTTGCGGATCGCCTTGCCGAGCTTGTGGATGTCGAGCTTGACGGCCTTGTCGAAGCTCTCGCCGTACTCGCCTTCCCAGATAGCGCCAGGAATGATCGAGATACGGCGGGCGGCGAAGCTGTAGGTGCGGACGAGAAGCTGAGGCGCGACCGCAGCCTCGAAGCGCTTCATGGCCCGCTTGTGGACCTCGCGCAGCTTCTCGTTGTCGTCATCAGGACGCGTATCTTCCAATGCGGCGTCGTGATCGAGCATCGGCGACACTGTACCGGAACGACATAAGCGGCGCTGTTAGGCTTGTGTTAGGCTAGCGGCGGGCCATCGTCGGGATGCTGACACTCACGACGTCAGCACGCTCCTTCACGCGCCGCACGCCCTCCAGCGCATAGCGTAGCGCGTCGATCAGGTGATTGTTTTTGTCGTCCAGCACCGGGATCGGCTCGTTGGTCAGCTTGTCCAGCTTGTAGCTGTAGGTCGCCAGCTCGTCAGCGACATGAACGCACCGCGGATGGACGACGATGTCATACGATTGGAGGAAAGCCACGCCCTCCTCAACCGACTTCGCCCCCTTAATGCTGGGACGGACGCGCTCGAAGCCATGCCGCCGCAGGTAGCTGATCGTCTCCGGCCGGCTGCTGTCACAGGTGATCGGCCACTTGGCGGCGTCGGGAACGCGAGAGAACAACTCCGGCAGCTGCTCGATCTCGCAGCCGATCATGTACGCCTCGTGGTCGATGAACAGCGATTGCCCGCGCAGGTAGCAGCGCACCAGGCAGGATGGGTCGATGCTGTAGCCAAAGTCCGCGCCTAGCCGGTATTCCGCCACCCCGACATTGGCGAACTCCTCCTCGCTACCCACCCGCCAGTTCTTGAAGACCCGCGCCTCGCTGTTGCGCCAGTATGCCCCACGCCAGATGTGGAGGTACTTGTCGTAGTCGCGCTCCCGCTGCCACTCCATCTGCGCCCGCAACTCATCGGGAAACCAAGGATTATCGTCATGTTGAACCTCGATCACGCTGGCGTCGGGCGGGGGCACCTCACCGCGGAACAGCGCGTCCACCGGGTCATCAGCCTTCAGCGGGTTCCACGTCAGCCAAATCTCGCTCCCCGGCGCGCGGATCGTCGGGATGAGCGTGTCCAACGATGCCTGAGTGATGGTCTGCGCCTCGTCCACCCATGCGATCGTGACACCCTCCAGCGACTTGATCTGGCTGGCGTTACCCCGAAGGCCGGCGAAGATGAACAGCGAGCCGTTCTGGCCGCGGATCTCCGTCTCAGTGCTGTCGAAGAATGCCCGCACGCCCATGCGCTCGATTTCGTCGTCGAGAAGGCGCTTGGAGCTGTCCTTGATGCTCTTCTGGACCTCGCGGGCACACAGGACACGTTCCGGCCCCTGTAGCGCCTTCAGCACCAGCGCAGAGGCAACCGAGCGCGACTTGCCGCCGCCACGCCCGCCCCAGATGGCCTTAAAGCGGGATGGCTCGAATAGCTGCTGCGACCACTCAGGCAGCTCGACTGACGCCACGGAATAGCACCTCCACAAACGCCTTCGTTGTTTCGTCGCCCAGGTCAATTTCCTTAGGCAGGATCGATGCCACCACCTTCAGGTACTGGTCCGGCTTCTCGGTTCGGACAGCCTCGATCACCGCGGCACCATTCTCGGCGAAATCCTGTTGCATCGCGCTCAGGAAGGCCTCGCCTAGCTTGGCACGCGCCCCTTTGGGCCTGCCTCCATTTCCGCTATTTCCCGCTACAAAGCGGCCCTTCTCGTCCTGCGCAGGAACAGGCCTCTCGCCATTGACGGCCAGGTCACCCACGATCTCGCTCCTTACGGTTCAGCGCACGGATGCGGCTGCGGACGGACCATGCGGTTCTGCCCATCTTCTCTGCGATCTGGTCTGCTGTGAGCATCTTGCGGCGGAGGCGGGATAGCTCACGATCGTCGGCTTGACCCCACAGCCGGCGGTTGCCCTTCGCGTTTCGGGACAGCGCGCGGCACAGGATGTCCAAGTCCTGTTCGGTCAATGGCCTTTCCCGGCTGAGCGCGTCGGCGAAATAGGTGACGGCGTTCATCAGATCTCCCCCATGTTGCGAGCGTGCTGGATGAAGCGCTGGACGTGGAGGACAGCATCCTCTTCGTAGCCAGCGAGGCGTTGTTCGAGGTCGGTAGTCGGCTCTCCACGGGCGATCATCATGCTGGTGGAGCGGATGCCGAGCCAGTCGCAGAGGCGCTGGTGGAGCGGATCGTGATCGCGGTCCATCTGCGCGATGCCGGTCAGGCCAGCCGGGTAGCCCATCCAGGCGGCGGTCTGCGCCTTGCCCATCACCCCTCACTCCTCTGCCAAGATGCGATCGGCACGCCCTTGCACGCGCTCCCCAGCTTCCAGTCGTAGCCTTCGGGCTTGCGGTTGCGGGCTATCCAGCCGTTGGCGAGGCGCAGATCGACAAGCTCATGTGGCGGGCAGCGCCCTGTGTTCGCCGGCATCACGCGGCCTCCCCCAGCGTGTGTTCGCGGTGGTGGTCGAGCCACGCGATCATCGTCGGGCGCTCCCACTCCATCGCTTCGCGTAGTTCATCGATCAGGGTGTCGCGCTCTTCGATGATCGCGGCCGCGGTGCCATGCTCAATCCGCTCGTCCTTCGCCTTGAGGTGGAGGTAGGCGATCCACGAATGGCGCTTGTCCCGGCGGTGACGCAGACGCCAGCACTCCACCGTGCCGGTCGCGGCGTGAGAGCTGCCGACGCGCTGGCCGCAGCCGAAGCACACGCCAGCCTCGCCGAAGCGGCTGACATCGGCCACAGTGACCAGAGGGGACCAGGCGGGTACGTGGATCATCTGCTTCATCCGTCTCAGTGCGCCATTCCGCTCGCTATTCCGGCCGCGAGCTGGCCGAACCCTCGCGGGCCAGCGTGACCGTTCGGGCGGGGAGGGGGATCAACCGTGGCGATGCCGCGGAGGTGCGGGGCAGCCTGAAGCTTGGCGAGGTAGGCGGCACGCGCCTCGTCATCCATCGGCTTGGCGGTGGTCGCCGCGTCAGCCGGGCCGCTCATCTCCAGCGCCTTCATGAAATTCTCGGGGCTTTTCAGCATCCAGCCGATGTTGGCCCGCCAGCCGCGGTCGTTCTTGCCGCAGTGAAACGGGGACCGGCCAAGGTTGGCGATGGCCCGCAGCACGGCATCCTCGCCGTGTTCCTTCACCCGGAGCGCCAGCAGCTTCCGCCGGTTGGCGTCGAGCGCATTGGCCCTCGTCGCCCCAGCCGCAGCCGGTCCGTCGTTCCAAGCCGAAACCGCTTTTTCCGAAAATGGGGGGCAGATCGCTTTAGCGATCTCAGGGGTTACGGGGGGGTTAGAATATATATCATTGGGGGGGGCGGCTTCGGCGTAACGTTCTGTAACGTCATGTAACGCGTTACCTGCGTTACCATCCTTGCCCTTGCCCCGGTGCTTGCGGACGCGCGCGGCGGTATCAGCGCGCTTCTTTGCCGCCTTTTCCTCCCGCACGGCTGCGTCAGCTTCCACCACAGCGAGAAGCATCTCAGGCGTAGCCCCCTGTGCGACGAGGGCGCGAAAAATGGCCGGATCTATGCTCATGCGGCGATCTCCAGCGAGGTCAGGGCCTCCACCGCCACGATCCGCTGACCGATCCAGGCCATCACGGGAACCGCCATCGAGTTCCCCAGCGCCTTGTAGCGGGGGCCATCAGCCATCGGCTTTCCGCGATGGGGAACCAGGGTGTAATCGTCAGGGAAGCCTTGGAGCCGTTCGCACTCGCGGGGTGTCAGGCGGCGGACCGCGCTGCCATACTGGACCGAGGCATGGCCACCACCGTTCGTGTGGCTGTCCTTGTGGCCCATGCTGCGTAGGGTCGACATGACCTCGCCAACCCCAAAACCGGCTTGGCCTGATGCCTTGCAATCGAAGGCGATAGCTTGGGCGTGATGGCGGGCTTCAAGTGTGTAAGCGCAATCCGCCTGATAGCCCTTGCCCTGAGGACCAGCCTTCAGGTTCTGGCTAACAGCCCTTTCCTGGATGGCGAACGCTACCGCAGGGGGGTGCATTCCAGCCGCCAGAGGATGGCAGGGATCGCCAGCTTTCGGGTTGCTGTAATTCGCGGCGCTTGTGATCTGCGTCGTATCAAATGGCACCGGCACCAGAGGCGTACCCCGCCCAGTCCCATCCTCAGAAGCATCAAATCCCTCGCCGCGCAGAGCGTGCGTGATGAAAGTCTCGACTTCGAAATCGCACTTCTGCCCCTTTGCTACGAGGCAGGCTGCAACATCCACGCTACCAGCGGTGTTGCCCCCGCCAAAGGCGACAGCGTTCGGGCGTTTGGCCCGTAAAGCCGGTGAGGCTTGCTCGACAATCCCTAGGCCGCTTCGCTGCGCGGCGGTGCCGGCCGCTCCCTCGCCGCTCCGATCAAGGCAGTCGCTGTCAATGCCCCATGCAGAGCCGGAGGCAGAGTTTTGCCCCGCTTCTCGGCTCGGCGCAGGATGCCCTGACAGGCTGTGGCGCTCAAAAAGTACCGCTGCGGCACGTCGCCAGTCTCCAAGATATCCGACAGCGAAGATACGACGGCGCCGCTGTGGTACTCCGGCAAACTGAGCGTCGAGCACTCGGTAGGCGACACCGTACCCGAGCTCTTGAAGTCCGGCCAAGAAACATCCGAGCGCATGACTTTCGTCAGCGTCATATTCGTCCTCGACCACGATCTCTTCCCCGTCTTCGGGTCCGTTGTCGCTGTCCAAGTCGATTTGCGGCGGACATGGATCGGGAGCGTCGTGGGATAGGCTGGAAAAAACGCCGGGGACGTTCTCCCAAACGACCCAGCGGGCGCGTGTTCGAGCAGCAAGCAGGAGAAACTGGAGCGAAAGGTTGCCACGGTCGCCGCCCAATCCCGCTCGGAGGCCGGCGACGGAGAAGTCCTGACAGGGGGTTCCTCCGACAAGAAGGTCAATTGGCCCATACTCATCGCCCTTGATGGTGGTGAAGTCGCCGTGGAGCGGCGTGTCGGGATAGTGGTGTGAAAGGACGGCGCGGGGCGCGGCCTCAATCTCGCTGTACGCCGCAGCCTCCCAGCCCAGCGGCTTCCATGCGACCGTGCTGGCGCTGATGCCGGCGCAGACGTCGAGGTAGCGCATCAGAACGCCTCCCTGACAAAGCCGCCGCCAGCCTTCTTCGGCTGCTTGCGGAGGGCGTAGAACTGGATCGGGTACAGGTCGGCCGCGACCTTGATCTTCACCCGCGCATCGTCGGCCCAGAAGCCTTTGACCTCGTGGGCCTGTAGCTCCCCATTGGCGAGCATCACGGCGAAGTCGGGCGTGTAGAAGGTGTTGTCGGCGAGCCGGAACTTCAGCCCCTCAAACTTCCACCAGGCGACCGCACCAGCCTGCTTCTCGCTATCGAGCAGGCGCGCGTATTCCGCCTCTGTGGCGTTCATGGCGCCGGTCTTCAGGCGACCAAGGGCGAGGACAGGAGGTTTCACGCGGCCAGCCTCTCAGCCTGCGGCAGGCGGCCCGTCCGCAGGTAGAGCGCGGTATCCGCCGCGATCTGCGCCTCGATCATCTGGCGTGCTTGGGCCGCGGTGTAGTGCTTCACGCGCTTCAGCCGCTCATAGTCGGCGCGATATTCCAGCGGGCACCACGCCACCTTTGCCGCATTGCGAGCGGCAGTCCGTTCAGCGTGGCGCGCGCGAAACTCGGCGGACGACCACTGACGTTCGTTCTGCCGCATGGCCTGAACACTGTTGTTCGCGATAGCGTAATGAGCGCGGCACCAGCCCGTGCGATTGACCTTGCTCAGCGGCTTCCCGCATGTCTTGCAGCCGGTCATGCGACCACCTTCACACGGCGGCTAAGCTCGCTAAGGAGGGCCGCAAGTGGCACCTCGTGCAGAAAGAACTCGCGGTCAGGCTCACGAGGCTGGACCGGCTGCGGCTCATCCAGCACTCGGATAGATCGAGCGAGACCGTAGGTCCGGCGAATGTATCCGCGCTGCTCCAGCGCCGCGATCAATCGGGCTACGCCGGATTTGCTGGCTAGCCCTAGATGCTCCTTCATCTCCTCAAACGACGGCGTGTCATCACAGTCGCGGAGAAACGACAGCAGCTGAGCCTGCTTCCAAGTCAGCCCTGCGTATGAACCAGGCGCCCGCTTCATGCTTGCGCCCTCCGCGTCTGTGCGGCGCGACGGGCAGCGTCACGGCGGGCCGGATAGGCCATGATCTCGGGCTTGGCGCGGTTAGCCGCCACCATCTCGGCAAGGCGCTGCTGTGCCGCTTCCTGCTTGTTGTCGAGATAGGAGGCCATGATGCGGGCGCCGCGAGGCTCCGCACCGATGCGGCGGAATACGTCGAGCCAGGTCATGCCGCCCTCGCCAGCTTGATGCGCAGGATGCGGGCCTTCATCGCCGACAGGCTGTTCATGGCCGCGTCGATCTCGGCTTCCATGCCAAGCAGCTCGCAGTCGGTTTCGACTACGCCGCCCTTGCTCAGCGGGGATCGGGCAGCGGCGATGCTGTGAACCGCGGCGCTGGTGGTAATGAGCGCGTCGCTGTCGCAGACTGCGTTGATCGGGACAGGGCGCTCGCCGATGTCGGCCAGCAGCACCTCACGGAACGTGCGATCGTGGCGGAACAGCGCCACCAGCGTCGTGGCGTGGACCGTGCCTTCTTCGTCGCGGGCGCGGCGCACCGTTTTCTCGTTGACGCCCAGGGTGACGGCCACCGCGTCGATGCCCTCGGCGTATGACAGGCGAAGCATCGGCTCAGCCACGAGGCGGCGGACTTCAGCGTCCGTGGGCACAAGCCGTTCCGGACAGACGTTACGCTGCTGCATCGGTATCTCCGACGATGTGATCGAGATTGTTGACCTGTCCGCCTACCGGGAGGCTCCCCAGCAACTGCGGGTGCACATCGCGCAGAGGCTGTTCCTCATTCGAGCGGCGCAGTTGCTGGGGATTCGCGACGGCGAAGAAGCGGCCAGCGACGATTGCGACCATGCAGGCGCTGAACAGCCAAGCAGCGACAAAGCCTGCGAACTGGGGGACGCTCATGCTGCTGGCCTCGGGCGAGGTTTCAGCGACCGGCCGGGGCAAGCGTGATGCGCGCAGGCGTCACCGGCGGGCCAGTGCTTGCACACCTCGCAGAGAGGCTTGCCCGTCATGTGGCGCGTCCCGCGCGAGCCGCGATCGTGTCGCGTCCGTCCGGGAACGTCGCCCGGAATGGATTGAAGGGGTAATCCCGATGCATCCAGAACTCGGGATTGAAATCGAGATCCTCGCGGTACTCCGCCGAAGCCTCGCCGAGATACCAGTCGCCACCTTCGCAGAAGGCGAGCGCGGTCGTACCAACGCCATCGGTGACAATCAGCGTCGTGCGGTCAAGGCTGCTGCCAGCCTTCACCATCTTGATAGGCGCCCAGCCGCTCATGCCGCGCGCTCCGTCAGGAGCGCGTCCAGCGTCGCGAGGTCGCGCTTGTGACGCCGCCCTTTCGCCGTCGCCCACGCCTTCTTCCACTCGCGCGGATTAGTCGGGATCAGCACACGGTCAGGGATGCGGCCAAGCGCCAGCGTCTCCGCAACGAAAGCCTGCAATTCCGCAGTGGCCGTGAACCACTCGCCATGCAGCCGAACGTCACCGAACAGGTAGTGGACGGCGGTTTCGGCGTTGTGGTCGCCCTCGACGGAACCCAGCATTTCCAGTTGGAACGGGCTCCAGATTTCGATGGCGCGAAGCCGCGAAAGGGGAACAACGCTGCACCCGATCTTGATCGGCCCATCCATGCCAATAGGCTTGATGAAGTAGACGCGCTTCATGCTGCGCGCTCCTCAGTAGAGGGGCGCGCGAGTGAATATGCGAGCCAATCGGCGGGAGTGACTTCGCCATCGGTCGCAGCCTCCAGCCGACGCTGCGCCTCAAGCTGCGGCATCTTGTCGCCGCGCGCCCAATGGCGGACACTCCACGGCGATAGCTGGTGATCGCTGGCGAACGCCTCCGCGTTGATCCCGCGGCGGGCGAGAAAATCGCGCAATGGGGTTTTCGTCTCCATGATCCCAAATGTACCTACGCCGGGTACGATATGCAAGCGGTTTTGTACCCGACGCCGGTTCTCGACGCGGCCCGAGTGCGGGGACACTCAGGAGGCATGCGAAAGAGCCTCAAGGATCACCGCCGCGCCGCTGGCCTTAGCCAGGACAAGCTGGGTCAACTGGCGGAGTCCGGCCGCTCCACGATCGTCAAGCTGGAGAAGGGGGAACTGCCGCTAACGGAGCAGTGGGCCGAACGGCTTGCACCGCACCTTGGCATTCGTCCGTCCGATCTGTGGGAAGGACCGCAGATACCGGTTATCGGTTATGTTGGGGCCGGGCAGCGGGTGTACGCCTACGACGACCTAATCGACGCAGGCGATACGATCGCGCGACCGCCTATGACGCAGGGCGATCTCCTCGCAGTAGAGGTCAAAGGCGATAGCATGTTGCCGCTGGCGGAAGAGGGGTGGCACATCGTCTACACGGCCGAGGCCACCGTGGACGAACACGCCGTCCTTAATCGCGTCTGCGTCGTGCAGTTAGACGAGGACGAGTCCATGCTGGTCAAGCGCGTGATGCGCGGCACCAAGCCCTATCACTATCACCTGTCGTCGCTGAACGCGCCTCTCATCGAAGACGTGCGCCTCCGGTGGGCGGCGGTGGTGAAGGCGATCGTGCCTCGATAAAAAAGTACCTAGCAAGGGTACGAAATAGCTTGACCTGTACCTAGAACGGGTACACATTGCCTCCATCACGGCGACACCGCCGAACGATGGAGGCAGACAGTGGCAGCATCGGATTGGATCGACTGGAATGGTGGCGAACAGCCTGTTCCAGACGGCACGCTGGTGGAGGTCAGATGGGCGGACTCCGACCGCCCCACTAAAGAGGCAGTGCCCGCTGAATGCTGGTCGAGCATGCCCTACGAATGGTCGATTACGGCGGAAGATAATCAGCCGGGCATTCAGATCGTCGCGTACCGCGTGGTCGAGGCAGCCTGACCATGCTTTCCCGCACCCCCCGCGAGACGCTGGCGGCCATGCGCATCGCCAACGCCCACACCGCTGTCAGTAGCTACGCCAGCCTTGAGCGCGTCGCTCTCGACCTTCCCGCTGCCTATCAGGTTCGCCTGATGCGCGCCCTGACCCGCGAACTGTCGTGGTCCGATGGCGTGGACAGCATCGAAACCGGGCTGGACCGGATCGACGCGGACCTTCGTGACGAGAACGGACGAGCCAACGGCTACTCGGTCGAGGAGGCGGCATGATGCTGACCGGCCGCGAAACCGTGGACGCCTACAGCGCCAAGTACCGCAGCGATCGCATGATCCTGGCTCTGTTCGGTCCTGACGCTCTGTCCATCCGCAATGCTGAGGAGCGCGCTGGGGAGATGATCGTCGCCCGCATGAATCGCTCCTCTACTCTGGAGAACCGCCGTGACGCCTAGCGGTCGCAGTTTCGAGGCTCGCGGGTACGCCACCCGTCGCACTCACCTGATGCCGGTGGAGCCGTTCCCCGGCAACCGCACCATCCGCGGCTTCTACGTCCCCTGGTGGGCGTGGGGGACACTGTTCCTGCTGGCCGCCCTCCTGACGGAGCTTTTCCGATGAACGCTGTAACCGCGATTGAGGTGCCGAGCGCGGAGGCCCTCACCGGCCTGCGTCGCCCGTTCCCGCCGCACCAAATCAGCAAGCGGCCTAAGGAAACGAAGGCGCAGATTGACGCCCGCAAGGCAGATCGCAACCTGATGGTGTTCAACTGCCCGGAATGCGGCGGGCACCACCATCGGAACGCCACTCACCTTAACTATGTGGGTCACGCGGCGCTGACCGATAGGTTGCTGGATACGGACCCGGCGTGGTCGTGGGAACCGGCCGCGCTGACCCCAGAAGGGCTGCCGGCTTTTGATCGCACCGGCGGGTTGTGGATCAGGCTGACCGTGAACGGCGTCACCCGGCTGGGCTATGGCGCCGCCGATGGCAAATCGGGCGGCGACGCGGTGAAGGAAATCATCGGCGACGCGCTCCGCAACGCTGCCATGCGGTTCGGGGCTGCGCTCGACCTCTGGCATAAGGGCGACCTGCACGTCGAGGACGACGATACGGCTTCAGCGGCACCCGCTTCGCCGCAACCCGACGTGGTGCCTGACCGCATTTCCGACGCTCAGCGTAACGAGCTGACCTCGCTCGCGATGGCGAAGAACATCCCGCTGACGAAGGTGTGCGAGTTGGCGGGTGGCATTCGCGATCTGCGCCAGATGCCTGCCCCGATGTTCGCCAACGCGAAGGCGTGGATCGAGCGGCAGAAGGCGCGGACAATCCCCCCATCGCAGACCAGCGATATTCTCGAAGATGAGGTGCCTTACTGATGGCTACCGCACGAGCCGCCGTGATCGGCGACAACAATCCGCCTGAGCCAACGCCGATCGACGCGGCAAAGGACACGCTCGCCGACCTCACCCTTGAGGCACAAAACTGGTTCGATGGTGCCGAGGTCGAGAACCAGGCGCAGGCTGACGAGGTGTCGCGGATCATCGACGCCGCCCGCAAGGCCGGGAAGGCGTTCGATGGTGAGCGCAAGACCGCCAAGCAGCCGCACATGGACGCCGCGAAGGCGGTTGACGCTGAGTGGAAGCCGCTGATCGACGGCGCTGAGCGTGTCGCAACTGTAGGCAAGGCCGCGCTCACGCCTTTCCTGATGGCGCAGGAAGCCGAGAAGCGGGCGCGTGAGGCTGAGGCCCGCCGTGTTGCCGAGGAGGCCGCTGCTGTGGCCCGCAAGGCGGCGCAGGAGGCGCAGAACACGTTTGCGGGCGCCGTCGCACGGGACGAGGCCATCGAGCGCGCTGAGGCCGCTCAGGCAGAAGCCGACGCTGCCGCTCGCGCGAAGGCCAACGCGAAGGGGCAGGGTGTCGCCCGCGCGCTGTCGCTACGCACCACGTACCGCGCGACCGTCACGGATCGCCGGGCGCTGCTCAATCATGTCGCGCTGACGCGGCCCGACGACCTCACCTCCTTCCTTGAACAATGGGCGGCAACTGCTGTCCGCACCGGCACGCGCTCGCTGCCCGGTGTCGAAATCCACGAAGAAAAGGTAGCTGCATAATGGCCGATCGCCTCGACGCCCTCACTGTCCGCGAGTCCAACGGGAAAAGCTATTTCACCAAAGTAGGTGCGGCCTTTCCGAACAAGGACGGCAAGGGCTGGACCGTGCTGCTCGACGCCGTGCCTGCCTCTGTGGATGGGCAATACAAGATCATGCTTCGCGAGCCGCTGCCCAAGGACGGCGACCGCGGCGGACGTGGCAATGGCGGCAGCAACGGTTTTGGTGGCGGCTTCGCCGATGGCTCGGACGACTGGGGCCGCTGATGCCCAGCGCCGCAGTCAAGCGCTACTGGGATTGGCTCCCCGACGCGTGTCCCTGCGGCGCGCCGGCCGATCACGTGCACCACATCATCCACGTCAACTGGCAACGCATCACCAAAGACGATTGGCTCGTCGTGAAACTTTGCGCCGCCTGTCACCAGAACGGCCCGCAGGCTGTCCACCGGCTGGGCGGTGAGCGCCAGTACATGGAAGCGACCGGCTACGATCTGGTCGCGCTCTCGATCCTCAACCGCCACAACTACGAGGTGCGGCATGGATAAGGCCCACAACATCCACCTCCGCGGCGACACCCAGCGCGCCTACGCCAAGCGCTGCATCGACCAGGCACCGCTTGGCTGGGTGGTCAAGATCGCAGCCGAGACGCGACGGGACGCACAGAACCGCCGCATGTGGCCGATGATCGCTGACATTCAGGCACAGGTGCCCGGCATGGCCGGGTTCAGCGCGGAGGACATCAAGCTGCGCTTCCTGAACGCGCTTGGCGTCGAGATGCGGTTCCTCCCTGCCTTGGAAGGGGCGGGGATGTTCCCGGTCGGCCAGCGCTCCTCAACCCTCACTGTCGATCAGTTCAGCGGCCTTATCGAGCTACTGTTCGCCTACGGGGCGAAGCACTCGGTGCGCTGGTCCGATCCCACCATCCAGCGGGAGATCGCCGCATGACACACGACATTCCCTCACAGCAGGTAGAGGTGGAGCGGCTGACCGACCGCATCGCCCGCCGGATCGAAAGTCACGATCGTTTCGATTGCAAAAGCGGCGACACCTACACGGCTGCGGCGCGGGCAATCGCTGAAGATGTGGTCTCGGCTCTGACGCCCAAGCCCGAGGGGGAGACGGTCACGGATGACGGGGTGGACGAATACATGACCGTCACGCTTTCGCGGGATGGGACGGTTACCTCGCACAATGCTTACGAAGCCGACTTCGATGAGATGGTGCGGGCCACCCAGACGATCGTCGACGCACTGACGAAGCGGCTAAGCGACCGAAGGTATTGTCCCTACTCGCACGGCTCGGTGCTGCGGGATGCCTCTCCCAAGCCTACTACCGTGACGGTCCCGGCCGGAATGAAGGCATGGCATGGCGGGGACGCTGCGCCTGATGATTGGGATGGTGGCCCGCTTCTGCTGCGCAACGGCGAATGGGACAACGGGCAGGCCGGTAACGACTGGCGCCACACCGAACTTACGGTCGAGGACAGCGATAGCGACATCATCGCCTACACCCCCAAGCCTACTACCGTAGAAGCATCGGGGATGGTGGAGCGGGCTAGGCTCGCCGGTTTGGAAGAAGCCGCGTTGATCGCTCAGACCTTCGGCGTGCCGGGTGGTCATGTTGCCGACACCGCGCGGGAAGTCGCAAAAGCAATCCGTCGTCGCGCATCTCTTCCCGCATCACCGGGAACCTTGGAGCGGCGCGGCGAGATGCGATCCGTTGCGCGGATCGTCAACGTGGCCCGAGCGATCGGCGCGCAGGCGGGCGTGGGCGGGCGCGAGACGGCGGGCGCTATCGTCTCCTATCTCGCCACCAGCGCCGACGAAATCGGCCCATTCATGGACGGCAAGCTGTCCCCGCTCGACTTCAAGGGCGACTGGATGCGTGGCGGATGCCTGTCGTGGCACGCGGCGAACGGCAAAGTCGTGCATCCCGAAGACCTCGCATCCCTCTCCGCATCTTCTCCTTCATCTGAACAGGGGAGGGGATGATGGGCGACAAGTATTTGCGGGCGAATGGCTTCGCCACCACGCTTTCGTCCCTTCGGGATCGAGCCTGCTTCGCAGTCTCGCCGCTTCGCGCTTCAATCGTTTTCGCAGGAGATGTCCGATGATTGACGTGTCCAACGATGCTTATCTTGCTCGCGCGGCTATCGTGGAGGCGTGTGCTTTCCTGCAAGCTGCGCACGTCCGGATGAAGCCGCGCGTGTTCCCGGACGGAACCGCTTGGTGCTGCCTGTACGGCGACAACTTGCAGGAGGGTGTAGCCGGCTTCGGCGACACGCCCGCGCAGGCTTGCTCCGCTTTCGACCTCGCGTGGGACGCCGAGCGGACCCCCACCGCTGCTTTGGAGAGCCGCGCATGAGGTATTTTATCGACTGCGAGTTCGACGGTCACAACGGTCCGCTGTTGAGCATCGCTGTGGTGCCCGAGGAAGGCGACAGCATCCATATCGAGACGCTGGCGACTGACAGCGCGCGCGATCCGTGGGTGATCGAGAACGTCGTCTCGCGAATGGACCAGCATGAAGCGGAGACGATGGCGATCGTGACCACGAATGAGGTTGGTCGCGAATTGCGGAACTTCCTCCGCGACGACATTGCCCCCGTCATCGTCGCCGACAGTCCCGTGGATATTGGACGCTTCTGCGCGGCGATCATGACGAGTGAGCAGGGCGGGTACGAGCCTAACGAATGGTCGCGCCTGAGTTTTGAGGTGCACGATGTGGACTGCTACCCGACCATGCTCCCCGGCGCTGTTCAGCACAACGCTTGGTGGGATGCCATGGCGCTGCGCGATCGGCTCACCCGCGATAGCGATGAGCAGCCGCAGGCCGAAGACCCGAAGGGGCTGAGTGGCGAAGCCATGCCAGCGCGGGCCGCTGAAGGCGGCATCGCCCAACCCTCGGCGCCACAATCATCGGGAGCACACAAATGACGAAAGAGCCCGTTGAGGTGATCCAGGAGGATCGCAACGCTGCCGTGCGGCTGCTTGAAGCGGGCGGGCAGGACTGGCAAGCCAAGGAGATCCGCCTGCAACAGGCCGACCACTGGCCGATCGTCCAAGCTCTCGCCCGTCACCGCCTCTCTCACTCCGCAGAGAAACAGGCGTTGATCGAGGCGCTGCGCAAGGTGGTCGCTGGCTTCCGTGAAAGCCTGACCAACGGCGAGCGCAATCGGGAGACGCACCTGACGATCAATCACGACGAGCTTCGTGCGCTGGTCGAAGACGCCCGCTCCACCCTTCTCTCGATGAGGAACAACGGCAATGTCTGAGACCACTCTCACCGACGGTTCGCCCGTCACGTCCGACCACCGCGACATCATCGACAATGGCCCGCGCAAGGGGCAGCAGAAGGGCTACGTTGTGCTTTCCGAGGCGGAGCGCGCCAAGGGCTTCGTTCGCCCCGTCCGTCGCTCCTACGTCCATGAGAAGTGCGGCGTCGTCACGACGATGGGGCAGTCGCTGGCTGAGACCTACGCGCGGGACCCGTTCTTCTACAGCGGCACGTTCTGCTGCGGCTGCGGCACGCACTTCCCGGTCGGCGAAGACGGCGAGTTCCTGTGGGACGGCAGCAGCGAGAAGGTCGGATCATGAAGGCCGGGATCGCGGTCGATAACTGGAAGCTGCCCGTTTTCCGCGAGCGGCTGACCGGCGCCGGCTACACCTACACCGATGGCGGCGCGCTCACGCACGACACCACGATCCTGACCGTCGAGACGCACGACATGCTCGCGCTGAAGAAGGTGATCGAAGGATGCCAGGCCGAGTGCCGGAAGCAGGGACCCCGCCCATGACCTCCTCCACAGTAGCGGGTATCGACCTGATGGAACTGGCGGGCCAAATGGGTCCGAGCGAAACCGACTTCCTGGATCGGGTGTGCGACGGGCGTAAGCTGGGGCTTGCCGATCGTCATGAGGACCGCGCGCGCCAGTGGTGCCGCCGCAAGGGGCTGGCGAAGGTCGTCATGAACCCCCGCCGCTGGATAGCAACTCCGCTCGGCCTCGCCGTCAGAGACGCCCTTCGCGCAAGGGCCTCCCTTATTGAGGAGGAACGGTCGTGACGGACGTAGCACAGATCGTGGCGGGGTGGCGGGACATTGCGACTGCGCCTAAAGACCGGACCCGGATATTGGTCCAGCTGCGCGATCCTCTACCCGTCGAAGGTAGACCGGACCTTGAACGCTGGCACGGCATTCCGTTCGTTGCCCAGCACAACGGGGTAGAGGCTGACGGCTTCGACATCGGCTGGCAGTTCGCGGCACCGGTCGGCCAAGGGGGGTTTCCTGACAGCTGGATGGCTGGGTGGATGCCCCTGCCTCCGCCCCTTCTATCCAAGGAGGAAGAGAGCGCCGATGCGTGAGGAGGAGGTCCGCGACCTGATCCTGCGGCGAGCCGCGCGCTACGCTAATCGCAAGGGATCCACCGGCGTCACTGCATGGGGCAAGGCGCACGGCGTATCCCGCTCGCACTTGTCGGAGTTCATGGCCGGGAAGCGCGGTCCGACCAGTGATGTGCTTGACACCCTCAACCTCGAATGGCGGATCGTCCGCAAGAGGCCCGCATGATCGCTGACCAGCCCCCGCCCATCATCTGCACCGTGGTGTCGGTCTACGACGCCGATGGCCCCATCCACTGCGCCAACGGCGAGAAGATCCGCGTCGCCGGCGTGAATAGCCGAGAGGTGGACGGCACCTGTCGCAGCAACGCCCCTTGCCCCGTGATGCGCCATGAGCAGGCCAAGCCGATCGCCGAGCGCCTGGTGCTGCGCAAGACGCTGACGTGCCAGCCGGTGGGGACGAGCTACCGACGTGTGGTCGCCCGCTGCACCTTGCCCGATGGCAGGTCCTTGTCGTGCGCATTGATTGCCGCAGGAGCCGCTACCCGCTGGGATAGCTGGTGGCGGCGCTATGGAATGGGGGTTTGCCGATGACGTATATGTCCGCGGTCGCCCGAAAGTACCGTCGCGCGCTGCGCAACGAGACGGGCGTCCACTTCACACACGACGAGTTGCGAGCCTTCGCCGAATGGGGCGCGCTCGAAATCGCCAGCCATGCGGAAAATCAGGAACTATGTCCCGTAAATCAGTCGAGCCGTACCGCGTCGGCGACTTCTGGCTCAGCACGCGGCGAGACGGCAAGTCGCCCGGCATCTGGCAGATCACCCGCTACTCAGAGGCCTCTCGGTGCGACGTTTATCGAAGCGCTCGCACTCGGGACCTAGAGGTCGCCAAGGAGAAGCTTCACGCCCACGTCGAGAAGGAGCGGTCGAAGAAACCGCAGACAGCCGAGGAGGCGCTGATCGTGCCGCAGCTCAACCTCTACTGGAAGGAGCATGGCGAGAACACCCGCAAGCCGGGCACGATCGCCACCAGCCTCCGCGCCTTCATCGGCTTCCTGATGCAGGACGAGCTAGGCCCCGCCGCCACGGTCAGCAGCTTGCGGCCGGTCGCCTTTGCCCGCTTCCGCAACTGGCGGATGAAGCCGCACAGTTTCACCGTGCCGTGGGGCGGCAAGCCGATGGTGGTGGAGAGCGACGGGGTGCGCGGCGAGACTGTCCAGCGCAACCTTGATGACGTGCGCGCCGCTCTCAATCACGCGGCAGCCAACGGGCGCATCCCCTATGCGCCGAAAGTGCCGTCAGTGCCGACGACGATGCGATCCCCTGCCAGGGACGTGCGCGTATCTCTGGAGGATCTAGGCGCCATGATCGGCTTTGCGTCGTCCGAGACGCTGACCGCGGGCGATCCTCTACCAGCCGACGAGGATTTCACCCGCTGGCTGTGGCTGATGATCGCGACCGGCTGCCGGCCGGAAGCGGCGATGGCCTTCGATCCGCGCGCGCAATGGCGGGGCGAGTTTATCGAGTTGCACCCGCCGTCACAGCCAAGGACGAAGAAACGAAACCCGGTGGTGCCGACGATCGAGCCGTTCAAGCCGATCCTTGAGGCATGGCGAGGGAGCAACAGCACGGCGGTGAAATCCCGGCGCACTGCATGGCGGACCATGCGCCGCGCGCTGGATCTTCCCGCTGACGTGATCCCGAAGACGATCCGCCACACCGTCGCGACCGAGCTTCGCAGCATGAACGTGCCGGGAGAGCAGGTTTCCGGCTTGCTGGGGCACCGCGCCATGCACCGGACGACCGAGGTCTACGCCAAGTACGATCCGGCCTATCTCCGCGAAGCGAAGGCGGCGCTGACCACCATTTTCGAGACGGTCCAGCGACACGCCAAAACATGGCTCGCGGACCACTCGCGGACCAAAGTAGGAAATGGTCGCGTGATAGTCGTTGCCCGCGAAAGCGGGAAAGTGTAGTATTCCTGCGGCTTTGAAGGTGGTGGGCGCTGACGGGTTCGAACCGCCGACCTACTCGGTGTAAACGAGCCGCTCTACCAGCTGAGCTAAGCGCCCCACGCCCCGGCTGTAGCGTGCCCGCGCGCGGGATCAAGCGCTGTCCTACACCTTCCTACATCCGCAACCCCGGCCTTGGCGAGGCGGAAGGGAGAAGCGGAAGATGCGCGATTGCGTGGAGCAGGCGATCGATGCGGCGGGGCGGCGCGCGCCGGTGGGTGCCCGAAGGCCGGCGGGGCGGACGGTGACGGTCAACCGCCGCGAATCGGCGCTGGCGTGGCTGGCCGCGCGCGGGCTGGTGACGCGGCGGCAGGAGGAGGCGGGCGAGCGGCTGCGGTCGGATTACGAGCGCGCGGCGATCGGCCCCGCGGTGACGATGCGCTGGTCGCCGCGGGTCGACGGCGGTCGCGGCGCGCGCACGCTGGACGCGGGCGAGGCGCAGACCGCGGCGAAGCGCCGCTTCGACGGCGCGCTCGGCGCGGCGGGGCCGGGTCTGTCGGACGTGCTATGGCGCGTGGTGTGCGCGGGGGAGCCGCTGGCGGAGGCGGAGAAGGGCCTGGGCTGGCCGACGCGCAGCGCGCGCCTGGTGCTCGCCTTCGCGCTGGACCGGGCGGCGGACCATTACGGCCTGCCGTAGGCCGGGGCGCGCGGCTGGTGCGGGCCGGCCCACGGGGCTATGCCACGGCGCGAAGGAGCGGCGGCATGGCATGGGGGACCTGGGCGGCGTTCGTGGCCGCGTCGCTGGCGCTGGCGCTGATCCCCGGCCCGGGGGTCGCGACCATCGTCGGCTTCGCCTTCGGCTCGGGCCGGCGCGCCGCGCTGGCGGCGGTGGCGGGCATGGCGGTCGGCAATGCGCTCGCCTTCGCCGCGTCGCTCGCGGGCGCGGCGGCGGTGCTGGCGGCGTCGGCGCACGCCTTCACGCTGCTGAAATGGGCCGGCGCGCTGTACCTGGTGTTCCTGGGCGTACGGGCGATCCGGCGCGCGGGGCAGGGTGGCGGCGCATGGTCGCGCCCGCCTGCCAGCCCGCGCGCCGCCTTCGCCACCACGCTGGCGGTGGGCACGTTCCATCCGAAGACGATCATGTTCTTCGTCGCCTTCGCCGCGCAGTTCATCTCGCCGTCGGCTGCGTACCTGCCGCAGGCTGCCATTCTCGTCGCCACCTTCACCGCGGTCGCGGCGACGACCGACGCGGGCTACGCGCTGGCGGCGGCGCGGGCCGCGCGGCTGCTCGACCGGCCGGCGCGACGGCGCTGGCTGGAGCGGGCGGGCGGCGGCGTGCTGATCGCCGCCGGGGTGGCCACCGCCGCGGTCCGGCGTTGACCGCGCCCCGGTGATCGCGCGACAAGGCGGCATGCGCGTCCGCTTCATCAAGTGCCACGGTTCGGGCAACGATTTCCCGCTGGTCGACGCGCGCGGCTGGTCGCTGGCGCAGGGCGAGTGGGCGGCGCTGGCCCGCGCGCTGGCGGACCGGGCAGGCCCGGTCGGCGGCGACGGCCTGCTCGCGCTGGTGGCAGGCGACGGCGACGCCGCGTTCGGCATGCGGATGTTCAACAGCGACGGCAGCGAGGCGGAGACGTGCCTCAACGGCCTGCGCTGCGTCGCGCGCGCGGGGTTCGAGGCGCTGGGCATCGACGCCGCCACCGTCCGGCTCAAGACCTCACGCGCGCAGGTGTCCCGCGCCGCGCCGATCGCGCCCGGCGTGACGACGGTGGCGGAGACCGCGGGGCCCGCCGACCTCGACGTCACCCGCTGGCCGATGCTGGTGGAGGAGGAGCGCTACGTCGAGCGGCCGGTGCCGCTGCTCGCCAGCCATCGCCCCTTCACCGCGGTCGCCATCCCCAATCCGCACCTGATCGCCTTTGTCGACGCGGTGGACGAGGCGGAGCTGGTCGCGGTCGGCCTGGCCTGCGAGGCGGCGCCCGCCTGGCTGCCGAACCGCGCCAACGTGTCCTTCGTGGAGCGGCGCGCGGTGGACACGCTGTTCGTGCGCACGCACGAGCGCGGCGTGGGCCTGACCGACAGCTGCGGCAGCGCGATGGCAGCGAGCAGCTACGCCGCCTGCCTGACCGGGCGGACCGCGTTCGACACGGACCTGACCGTGCTGAACCGCGGCGGGCTGGTACGCGTGCGGGTGGGAACCGACGCCATGGTCACGCTCCACGGCAACGCGACCTGGGAGTGGGAAGGGGAGGTGGACGTCGACCTCGCCACCGCGCGCGCGGGCGACCTGACGGTCGAGCGCCGCCACGACGCGGAAGTCGCGGCGTGGAGCCGCGCGGTGGGCTAGGCGGCGCTCGACGATCACCGTCGGTTCCCCCCCCGAGGAGCCGTTTCGACGTCGCTCAGCCTCTTCCGGCGCGAACGGGGGGCCGCCGGATCAGGCGCAAGGCCGCTCGCTAGAGCGTTACCGGATCAGGTGGGATCACCGGCACGATGGTGATTTCGGCGTGCTGCAAGGCGAGAGGAGGGAGCGATGCTGAAGCATCGTGACCGACGAGCAACGCCGCAGCTCGCCGAAAGCGCCCCGCCGCACAGCGGTCGTCCGCAGGACGATGACGGTGGTTCAACCTGGTCCGGTAACGCTCTAGAGCCGGATCAGCCCGCCCGCCACCAGCAGCACGCCCAGCCCGATCAGCAGCAGCAGCGCGAGGTAGCCGATGCCGATCATCATCGGCTTCTTCGCCTCCGGCCGCACCGGCTCGGAATCGTCGAAGGGTTCGTCCGCCACCGCTCGTTCTCCTCGCATCCTGCGCTCGAACGAGGAAGGCGGCGGAACGCTCCCGCCCGATCAGTCGCGCACGACGCCGACGTCGGCGAAGCGGCGCGGCTCCACCGGCGGGATCGCGCTGGCGTTCAGTTCGCACTGCCACCAGCCGACGTCGATCCAGCGGCCCTGCTTGAACCCCACTTCGCGGAACACGCCGCCGCGGCGGAAGCCGACCGCCTCGTGCAGCGAGATCGAAGCGTCGTTGGGCAGCGAGATGACGCCGATCGCCTGGGTGAAGCCCTGCGCGCGCAGCGTGTCGACCAGCGCCTCGTACAGCAGCCGGCCCAGCCCGCGCTCGCCCCCCGCGGTGTAGATCGACGTCTCCACGACGTAGCGATAGGCCGGCCGATCGCGGAAGCGGCCCGCATAGGCGTAGCCGATCACGCCCTCGCCGTCGCCGCCCTTCTCCTTGCTGTCGCCGGTGGTGGCGACCAGCCAGGGGTAGAGGCCGTCCGACGCCGCCATCCGCGCCCGCATCGCGCGCGCGTCGGGCGCCTCGCTCTCGAACGAGACCGTGCCCGAGAGAACGTAGGGCGCGTAGATCGCGGCGATGGCGGCGGCGTCGGCCGGGGTGGCGGCGCGGATCGCGATCGGCCCCTGCATTACAGGCCCACCTTCGCCAGCACCAACTGGAGGAGGCTGCGGTCGCCCGCGCGCGGCGCGACCGGGCCCAGGCCGACGCACTCCAGGCACTCGGCGCGCACCGACGGTCCGGTCAGCAGCCGCTTCGCGTCGCCCAGCGCCTGCGCCAGCATCGCCTGCCGCTGCCACGACAGGCGCGCGAAGACGTCGCCCGACTGCGTGTCCTCCTCGTCCTCGCGCGCGGCGATCTGCTGCGCGATCTGCGCCGCGAAGCCGGGCTTCTTGTCCAGCCACACGACGCCGGGCTCCTTCACGCCCGCGCGCCGCGCCGCCTCGGCGACCGCGTCGTCCAGCCCGCCGAAGCGATCGACCAGGCCGATCTGCCGCGCCGCCCCGCCGACCCACACCCGGCCCTGGCCGATCTCGTCGACCCGCGCGGGCGGCATCCGTCGCGACTGCGCCACGCGCGCGATGAAGTCGCGATAGCCGTGCTCGATGTTCGCCTGGATGATCGCGTCCACGGTGGCGTTGGTGCCCGCCAGCACGTCGGGCTGGCCCGACAGCGCCGTGGTCTTCGTTCCGTCGGTGGTGAGGCCGATCTTCGCCAGCGTGTTCTCGAACGTGGGGATCACGCCGAAGATGCCGATCGACCCGGTGATGGTCGACGGCTCGGCGAAGATCGCGTCGCCCGCGGTCGCCACCCAATAGCCGCCCGACGCCGCCAGTCCGCCCATCGAGATGACGACGGGCAGCCCGCGCTTCTTCGCCTCCAGCACCGCGTTGCGGATCTGCTCGGACGCCAGGCTCGATCCGCCGGGCGAATCGACGCGCACGACCAGCGCCTTCAGCTTCTGTTCGGCAAGCCCGGTGTAGAGCAGCTTGGACACCGTATCGCCGCCCGCGCTGCCCGGCGACTGCTCGCCGTCCAGGATCGTGCCCGCCACGGTCAGCACGCCGACGTCGCCCTTCGTCGCGAAGGGGTGGGCGGCGACGTAATTGGCCAGCTTGATGCGGTTGAACCAGCCCGCGGGCTTGGCCGCGTCGCCGCCGACGATCTGCGCCACGCGCCGGCCGAAGGCGACGCGGTCGCCCAGCTTGTCGACCAGCCCGGTCGCGAGGTTCGCGCGCGCGATGTCGCCGCCCGCCTGCTGCACCACCTGCTGCGGCGTCCGCAGCCAGGGCGCGATCTGCGCCTTGGGACGGCTGCGGCGGATCGCGTCCTGCCACTGCTCGAACAGCGACCCGTACAGCGCTTCGGAGGCCGCGCGCGCGTCCGGGCTGGCGTCGGCGCGCAGGTACGGCTCCACCGCCGACTTGTAGCGGCCGACGCGATAGACGTGCGCGTTGACGCCCAGCTTGTCGATCAGGCCCTTGTAGTACAGCTGGTTGCCGCCGGGGCCGGAGAACAGGATGCCCCCCATCGGGTTCAGCCACACCTCGCTCGCCGCGGCGGCGAGGCGATAGCCACCGTCGGTATAGCCGGTGGCATAGGCGAGCACCGGCTTGCCCGCGCGCTTCACCGCGGCCAGCTTGTCGGCCACCTCGCCCAGCGTCGCGGGATAGGCGCCGCCGAACCGGTCGAGGTCCAGCACCACCGCCTTCACCCGGTCGTCGGTGCGCGCCTTGTCCAGCGCGTGGAGCACGTCGCGCAGTCGGTATTGCTGCCCCACCTGCTGCCCGCTCAGCATCGCCAGCGGCGGCACTTCCTCCGGCTGCTCGACGATGGGGCCGTTCAGGTCCAGCACCAGCGCGCCCGTGGGCACCGCGGCCGGGCGCGAGCGGCTGTTCAGCGCGGCGAACAGCGCGCCGAAGAACAGCAGCATGGCGACCAGCACCAGCGCATCCTTGATGCCCACCAACAGGCGCCACGCGCCGCGAACAAGCTTCATCAGTCGAAATCTCCAGCCGGTGCGGCGGACCCTAGGGGCCGTGTATGAAGACGGCAACACGGTTGATGGTTGACGAAGCGGGGACGGGCGGGGCTCGACCCGACGGGCGAGGACCGACGCGTCGACGCGCGTCGTGGCCGATCCCGACCATCGTCATGCCGCGCTGGTGCCGGCATCCAGGGCCTCATCCGCTGCCCTGCATGGCCCTGGACCCCTGCCCTACGCCGGGGTGACGGGGAAAGACGTCGACGGACCCCCGCTGGCGCAACCCCGCCGCACCGGCTACGGCACGCGGCCATGGACGCCCCCCTCGTCAACGCGCCTCTGGTGGCGGAGCGTCCGGCCGACGCGCGGGGGGAATTGCGGGCCCTGCTCGCGCTGGCGGCGCCGCTGGTCGGCGCGAACCTGTTGCAGATGGGCGTCTACGCCATCGACGTCGTCTTCGTCGCGCGGCTGGGCACGGTGGAATTCGCCGCCGCCACGCTGGGCGTGTTTCTGTTCGGTCTCACCATGTGGGCGCTGATGAGCATGGCCACCGCCTGCGCGCCGCTGATCGCGGCGGAGCTCGGCCGGCGCCGCCATGCGGTGCGCGAGGTGCGGCGCTCGTTCCGCATGGCGCTGTGGCTCGGCGTCTTCTCCGCCATTCCCGGCTCGCTGCTGCTGCTGGCGGGGGAGCGGCTGTTCCTGCTCGCCGGGCAGGACGCGCGCGTCGCGGCGCGGGCGGGCGACTTCCTGCAGATCCTGGTCCTCGCGCTGCTGCCCGCCATCTTCGCCGCGGTGATGCGAACCGCCGCCGCCGCGCTCGGCCGCCCCGGCTGGGCGATCGGCGTCACCGCGATGGCGCTGGGCATCGGCCTCCTCTCCAACTGGCTGCTGGTCTTCGGCAACCTCGGTTTCCCCGCGCTGGGCCTCGAAGGCTCGGCGATCGCCAGCGTGGTGACGACGGGGACGATGATGCTGGCCTATGCCGCCATCCTGCTGTTCGATCCGAAGCTGCGCCGATATCGCCTGTTCGGCCGCTGGTGGCGGCCGGAATGGTCGCGCATGGGCGAGATCCTGCGCATCGGCGTACCGATCGCGCTGACCGTCACGATGGAGGCCGGGCTGTTCGGTGGCGCGGCGCTGCTGATGGGGCTGATCGGCGTGACCGAGGTGGCGGCGCACGCCATCGCGCTCAACATCGCCAGCCTGGCCTTCCAGGTGCCGCTGGGCGTGGCGCAGGCGGCGACGATCCGGGTCGGCATGGGCTTCGGCGCGCGCGACGCGGAATGGGTCGGGCGCGCGGGCTGGACCGCCATCGTCGTCGGCACGGGCTTCATGGTGGTCACCGCCGTGCTGATGTGGCTGGTGCCGCGCTGGCTGATCGCGATCTACGTCGACGTCGACGCTGCGCAGGAAGCGCGGGTGGTGGCGCTGGCGGTGCAGTATTTGGCGGTGGGCGCGGTGTTCCAGCTGTTCGACGGCGCGCAGGCGGTGGCCGCGGGCGTGCTGCGCGGGCTGCAGGATACGCGCGTGCCGATGGTGATCGCCGGGCTGGGCTACTGGATCGCCGGGTTCGGCACCGCGGTGGCGCTCGGCTTCTGGCTGGATTGGCAGGGCGTCGGGATATGGGCTGGGCTGGCGGCGGGGCTGGTCGTCGTCTCGGCGGCGCTGCTGTGGCGCTTCGCCGCGCGCGACCGGCTCGGCCTGCTGGCGCCACGCGCGGCCTGAAAAAAGGTTCCTGCGACGGTTGACGCACCGGCGGCGCCTGCACATATCGCGGCGGCTGGCACTCGTTTCCTGCGAGTGCCAAAAAAATGTCACCTTAGCTGAAGAGGGCTAGCAGCAATGAACTTTCGTCCGTTGCACGACCGCGTTCTCGTCCGCCGCGTCGAGGCGGAAGAGAAGACGGCCGGCGGGATCATCATCCCCGACACCGCCAAGGAGAAGCCGCAGGAGGGCGAGGTCGTCGCCGCCGGCACCGGCACCAAGGCCGAGGACGGCAAGGTCACCCCGCTCGACGTCAAGGCCGGCGACCGCATCCTGTTCGGCAAGTGGTCGGGCACCGAGGTGAAGGTGAACGGCGAAGACCTGCTCATCATGAAGGAATCGGACATTCTCGGCATCGTCGGCTGAGAAACCTCCGATCACCGCAACACTCTCAACATTCGTTCATCTGAAAGGGTAGCCACATGGCAGCCAAGGACGTGAAGTTCTCGCGCGACGCGCGCGAGCGCATTCTCAAGGGCGTCGACATCCTCGCCGACGCGGTGAAGGTGACGCTGGGGCCGAAGGGCCGCAACGTCGTGATCGACAAGAGCTTCGGCGCGCCGCGCATCACCAAGGACGGCGTCACCGTCGCCAAGGAGATCGAGCTGAAGGACAAGTTCGAGAACATGGGCGCGCAGATGGTGCGCGAAGTGGCCTCGAAGACCAACGACATCGCCGGCGACGGCACCACCACCGCCACCGTGCTGGCGCAGGCGATCGTGCGCGAGGGCATGAAGTCGGTCGCGGCGGGCATGAACCCGATGGACCTGAAGCGCGGCATCGACATCGCCGTGGGCAAGGTGGTCGAGGACGTGAAGTCGCGCTCGAAGCCCGTGTCGGGCTCGTCCGAGGTCGCGCAGGTCGGCATCATCTCCGCCAACGGTGACCGTGAGGTCGGCGAGAAGATCGCTGAGGCGATGGAGAAGGTCGGCAAGGAAGGCGTCATCACTGTCGAGGAGGCCAAGGGCCTCGAGTTCGAGCTGGACGTCGTCGAGGGCATGCAGTTCGACCGCGGCTACCTGTCGCCGTACTTCATCACCAATCCGGAGAAGATGACGGTCGAGCTCGCCGATCCGTACATCCTGATCCACGAGAAGAAGCTGTCGAACCTGCAGGCGATGCTCCCGATCCTGGAAGCCGTCGTCCAGTCGGGCCGTCCGCTGCTCATCATCGCCGAGGATATCGAGGGCGAGGCGCTCGCGACGCTGGTCGTGAACAAGCTGCGCGGCGGCCTGAAGGTCGCGGCCGTCAAGGCGCCGGGCTTCGGCGATCGCCGCAAGGCGATGCTGGAGGACATCGCGATCCTGACCAAGGGCGAGGTGATCTCCGAGGATCTCGGCATCAAGCTGGAGAGCGTGACGCTCGGCATGCTGGGCACCGCCAAGCGCGTGTCGATCGACAAGGACAACACCACCATCGTCGACGGTGCGGGTGACGCCGACTCGATCAAGGGCCGCACGGAGGCGATCCGTCAGCAGATCGAGAACACGACCTCCGACTACGACCGCGAGAAGCTCCAGGAGCGCCTCGCCAAGCTGGCCGGCGGCGTGGCCGTCATCAAGGTCGGCGGTGCGACCGAGGTCGAGGTGAAGGAGCGCAAGGACCGCGTCGACGACGCGCTGCACGCGACCCGCGCCGCGGTGGAAGAGGGCATCGTCCCGGGCGGCGGCACCGCGCTGCTGTACGGTTCGAAGGCGCTCGAGGGCGTGAAGGGCGACAACGACGACCAGACGCGCGGCGTCGACATCGTCCGCCGCTCGCTGACCGCGCTGGTGCGCCAGATCGCGCAGAACGCCGGTCACGACGGCGCCGTCGTGTCGGGCAAGCTGCTCGACCAGACGGACACGTCGTTCGGCTTCAACGCCGCGACCGACACGTACGAGAACCTGGTCCAGGCCGGCGTGATCGACCCCACGAAGGTCGTGCGCACCGCGCTGCAGAACGCCGCGTCGGTGGCGGGTCTCCTCATCACCACCGAGGCGACCGTTGCCGAGCTGCCCGAGGACAAGGCCCCGGCCATGCCCGGCGGCGGCGGCATGGGCGGCATGGGCGGCATGGATTTCTGATTTCGGACGGGCGCAGCGACTCGCTGCGCCCGAGGCGAAATCGGAACGGCCGGCGGGTCGGCATCGCCGACCCGTTCGACGTCAGGGCGGCGGCTTCGCCGTCGCCGGTTGCCCGCAGCGAAGGGCCGGTGGCATCACGCCGCTGGCCCTTTGTCTGTCCGGCGGGATCGACTATCTTGCCGCCCATGGCCACGCTCGCGCTCGACCCTGCCTACCGCCGCGTCACCGTGCGAGAGTTCCTCGACATGGATTTCGGCGGGGCCCGGGCCGAGCTCGAGGACGGTGTCATCTACATGATGGCTGGCGGGACGGAGCAGCACGCCCGCATCGCGGGCAACATCTTCGCCTTCCTCTTAGGACGGCTCCGCGGCTCGGGGTGCCGGCCGTACAATTCGGATCTCGCCCTGCAGACGGCGGATTTCACCGCACGGCTCCCCGACGTCAGCATCTACTGCGGCAATCCCTCGGCGCCGGAGAATGCGAAGAAGAGGCTGCTCGGCGATCCCCAGGTCGTCTTCGAGGTGCTCTCGCCATCGACGTTCGCCAAGGATCAGAAGGTGAAGCTGGAGGAGTACAAGGCCCTGCCGGGTACGCGTGAGGTCATCCTGGTCGATCCTGACGGCGAGCTCGTCCGCCGCGTCCATCGCACCGATGACGGGGTGTGGCATGACGGCTGGCTCGCGGCGGGCGCTGACCTCCATCTGCCCTCGCTCGACCTCACCATCCCGCACGCGGAAATGTTCGCCCGCGACTGATCGCGCGCCCGCGCGTTGGGCGGCGATGATCCCGCGCAACGCCCAGGTCCTCGGCTTCGGCCCGATGCTCCCCCTCGTCGCCGCCGGCATCGGTGCCTGGGTGCTGCCCGGCACCTGGCCGATCCTGGCGGTCCAGCTCGCGATCGTTTGGGGCGCGATCATCCTCGCCTTCATCGGCGGCGTGCGACGCGGCTTCGGCTTCGCGCGCGAGAGCGCGTCGACCGCGGTCGCCATCGCGGCGGCGACGGCGTATCTCACCATCGCCGGGCTGGCGCTGGTGGTGCCGCGCGCGACCATGGCGCTGGCGCTGCTGATCGTCGGCTACGCGCTGGCCGCGCTGCTTGACCGGCGCGCGGCGCTGGCGGGCAATGCGCCCGCTTTCTTCGCCCCGCTGCGCCCGCCGCAGCTGCTGCTCGGCGCGGCGGGCATGGCGGGTTGCTGGGCCTGGCTGATGGGCTAGCGCTTCATCGCCTCCAGCAGCAGCTTCACGTCCTGGCTGCGCCCGCGCGGCAGGATCAGCACGTCGTTGCCGCTCGCCACGACGATCAGGTCGCTGACGCCGACGGTCGCGATCCTCACGCCGTCGCTGCGCACCAGGCAGTCGCGCGCGTCGATCGCGACCACGTCGCCCTCGATCACGTTGCCACCCGCGTCGCCCGCGCTGATCGCGTGAAGCGCGTCCCAGCTGCCGACGTCGCTCCACCCCATGGTGACCGGCACCACGGCGACGCGATCGGCCTTCTCCATCACCGCATAGTCGATCGAGTCGGACGGCGAGGCGGCGAAGGCGTCCGCCTGCGGGTACACCCGCGCGCCCTCGCGCCGGGCGCCCTGCATCGCGGCGCGCGCGGCGGCGACGATGGCGGGCGCGTGCGTCTCCAGCGCGGCGAGGAAGGCGTCGGCGCGGAACAGGAAGATGCCGCCGTTCCAGGCGTGGTCGCCCGCCGCCAGCATCGCCTCCGCCACCTCGCGCTTCGGCTTCTCGACAAAGCGCGCGACGCGGTGCACGCCCGCGCGCAGCGGCTCGCCCACCTGGATGTAGCCGTAGCCCGTTTCCGGCGCGTCGGGCGTGATGCCGAAGGTGACGAGCCAGCCGTCCTCCACCAGCGGCAGCGCGGCGTGGATCGCGGCGTGGAAGGCGTCCCGGTCGGCGATGACGTGGTCGGACGGCATGACCAGCAGCGGCTGCGCCGCGTCCGCGGCGAGCGCGGCGAGCGCGATCGCGGGGGCGGTGTTGCGCCCGGCGGGTTCCAGGATCAGCGCGCGCAGGCCCGCGTCCGCGGCGGCGAGCTGGGCCTCCACCTCGTCGGCGTGCGCGGCGTTGGCGACCACGATCGGCGCGTCGAAGGCGTCGCCGTGCGCGCGCGCGGCGGTCAGCTGCAGCATCGTCTCGCGCGCGGTGAGCGCGAGGAGCTGCTTGGGCTTTTCCGGACGGGACATCGGCCACAGCCGGGTACCCGAGCCGCCGGACAGGATCACCGGCACGATTGCGGTCACGTTCGTTCTTCCCCCTTCGTCGGGCGGCACGAGGACCGGCCGCCGGGTCCCTGTCGTCCGCGTCGGCGGCGGCGGGGCACCACGCCGTAACACGCATCGACGGCCAACGGGTCCCTCCCTCGTTCAAACTTTCTTTGCAAGTGCGCGCGCATAGCGCCTGTCGGTCCGGTTTACACCAGCGCAAAGGGAAGGGCACGGGCGCCATGGTCCGCGTGTTCAAGCATTACGTGCCCCACGCCGTGCTGCTCCTCGGCCTGCTGGACTTCGCGCTCCTGCTGGTCGCGGCGGAGGCGGGGTGGCAGGTGCGCGCCTGGCAGATCGGCATGGCGACCGAGCCGATCGCGACGCGCGTGCCGCAGATCCTCTCCTTCGCCGTCCCGCTGGAGATCGCGATGGTCGCGGTCGGCGCCTACGGCCCGGGCGCGCTCCACTCCGTGCGCTACGCCACCGCGCGGCTGCTGGTGGCGGTGTCGCTGGGCGTCATCTTCCTCTCCGTCATCTTCTTCCTCGTGCCCGCGATCACCTTCTGGCGGTCGAACCTGTTCGTCGCGATGCTGCTCTCGGTCGCGGCGCTGGTGCTGATCCGCGCCGCGCTGGGCCGCGTCATCGGCGGCGCGTCGCTGCGCCGCCGCGTGGTGGTGCTGGGCGCCGGCCCGCGCGCGGCGCGCATCGGCGCGCTCGCCGCGCGCACCGGCGCCAACTTCACCGTCGCCGGCTACGTCGCGATGGGCACCCCGGTGGTCGCGGTCGCCGGCGCCGTCCCGCGCGAGGGGATCGCGAACCTCGCCCGCCACGTGGAGGCGCTGGGCGCGTCCGAAGTCGTGCTGGCCATCGAGGAGCGGCGGGGCGCGCTGCCGCTGCAGGACCTGCTGCGCGTGAAGACCACCGGCGTCCACGTCAGCGACCTGTCGAGCTTCTTCGAGCGCGAGACCGGGCGCGTGGACCTGCAGAGCGTCAGCCCGTCGTGGCTGATCTTCTCCGACGGCTTCTCCTCCGGCCGCTTCCTGTCCGGCGTGACGAAGCGCGCCTTCGACGTCACCGCCAGCCTGCTGCTGCTGACGCTGGCGCTGCCCGTGATCGTCGTCACCGCGCTGCTCGTGAAGTGGGAGAGCCCGGGCCCCGCCTTCTACCGCCAGCGCCGCATCGGCCTCTACAACCAGCCGTTCGACATCGTGAAGCTGCGTTCGATGCGGCAGGACGCGGAGGTGCCCGGCACCGCGATCTGGGCGGCCGAGGACGACCCGCGCATCACCCGCGTCGGCCGCATCATCCGCAAGGTCCGCATCGACGAGCTGCCGCAATGCTGGAGCGTGCTGAAGGGCGAGATGAGCTTCGTCGGCCCGCGTCCCGAACGCCCGCAGTTCGTCGCCGACTTGGAGGCGCAGCTGCCTTTCTACGCCGAGCGGCACATGGTGAAGCCGGGCATCACCGGCTGGGCACAGATCAACTATCCCTATGGCGCGTCGACGGAGGATGCGCGGCACAAGCTGGAATACGACCTCTACTACGCGAAGAACTACTCGCCCTTCCTCGACCTGCTGATCCTCGTGCAGACACTGCGCGTGGTGCTGTGGCCGGACGGCGCGCGGTAGCGGGATGCAGGGCGCGATCATCTGGTGCCACGCGCTGGCGGCGATGCTGCTGGCGGGCGTGGCGGCGGCGCAGGTGCGCGAGCCCGTCGGCCTCGTGCAGCGCGCGGTGCTGGCGGCGGCGCTGCTGCTGTCCGCGCTGTGGGCGCTGGGCGTCGCGGGCATCGGCGGCGGCGACGTCGCCGTGTCCGCCGCGGGCACCGCGCGCGATCTCGGCTGGCTCGCCGCGCTGTTCCTGCTGACCCCCGCGGCGCGGTGGCGCGGCGGGGCGTTCGTCGCCATCGCCGCCTGCATGGTGCTGGCGGCGTCGTTGCGCATCGCGGCCGAGCACGTGGCGGGTCCATCGCGCATCGCGATGACGGAGGCGATGCGCGCGCTCCACATGCTGGCGGCGGCGGCGGCACTGGTGCTGGCGGGGCGCACGATGCTGTCGGCGCGGGCGCGCGGCGGGGTCGACGTGCTGGCGGGGGCGCTGGCGCTGCTGTTCGGTGCCGAGCTGGCGGTGGACGCGGTCGCCTGGGCCGCGGGCGGCTGGCGCGCGGAGCTGACGCTGGCGCGCGGCCTCGCGCTGGCGCTGGTCGGCGTGCTGATCGCGGTGCGCGATGGGCGCCGCCGCCTGCGCCTGTCGCGCGCCGTGGTGTTGCAGGCGGTGGCGCTGGGCAGCGCGGCGCTGGTGGTGGTGGCGCTGGTCGCCGGCTCGGGCCTGATCGCGGCGCTGGGCGGGGCGCAGGCGCGGGTGGCGCTGACCGCTTTCGCCGTCGGTACCGGCGCGACGCTCGCCACGCTGCTGTCGACCCGCTGGCTGCGCGCGTGGCTGCGCGTCGTCGTGTCGAAGCATCTCTTCACGCACCGCTACGACTATCGCTCCGTGTGGATGCGCTTCGCCGCCACCTTGGTCCCGCCGGCGGAGGCGCCGCGTCCGCTGGCGGAGCGGGCGGTGACCGCCATGGCGGAGCTGACCGACAGTCCCGCCGGGCTGCTGCTGCGGATCGAGGACAACGCGCTGGTCGCCGGTGCGGCCTGGCGGTGGGAGGACGCGCCCCGCGAGGGCGCCGATGCCGCGCTGGCACGGCATCTCGCCGCCACGGGGCGCATCGTCGCGCTGGACGAGGTGCGCGCCGGCTCCGCCCCGGCGGGGGAGGCGGCGGCGGTGCCCGACTGGCTGGTCGCCACGCGCGAGGCGTGGGGCATCGTGCCGCTGCTTCACGGCGAGCGGCTGGTCGGCGCCATGGTGCTCGCGCGTCCGCTGGTCGACCGGCCGCTCGACTGGGAGGATTTCGACCTGCTCGGCGTCGCCGCGCGACAGGTCGCGAGCTACCTGGCCGAGGACGATGCCCATGCCGCGCTGGCGGAGGCGCGACGGTTCGAGGAGTTCAACCGCCGCTTCGCCTTCCTGATGCACGACCTGAAGAATCTGGTCTCGCAGATGGCGCTGGTCGCCCGAAACGCGGAGCGGCACGCGGAGAATCCGGCGTTCCGCGCCGACATGATCGCCACGTTGCGCGACACGTCGCAGCGGATGGACGGGCTGCTCGCCCGGCTGTCGCACCGCCCCGCCGCCGTGGCCGAGCCGCCGCGCGCCGTGCCGCTGCGCGCCCTGGCGGAGCGCATCGCCGACGCCCGGCGCGCGCAGCACGGGATCGAGGTGATCGGCGGCGAGGTGGTCGCGCTGGCCGAACCGGCCGCGCTGGAGACGGTGCTGGGCCACCTGATACAGAATGCGGTGGAGGCGAGCGATCCCGGCTCGCGCGTCGTGCTGGCCATCGGCGGCGCGGGCGACCGTGCGCTGCTGGAGGTGATCGATCGCGGCTGCGGCATGGACGCGGGGTTCGTGCGCGACGCGCTGTTCCGCCCCTTCGTGTCGGGCAAGGCCAACGGCTTCGGCCTGGGCGCCTACGAGGCGCGGCAGCTGGTGGCGGCCATGGGCGGCAGCCTTACCGTGTCGAGCCGCACGGGAGAGGGCACGCGGTTCCGCATCGCGCTGCCCCGCGCGGCGGCGGGTGAGAGAGTGGCGGAGAGAGCGGCATGACGGACACGCGAACCCTGCTGATCGTGGAGGACGATCCCGGGCTCCAGCGTCAGCTGCGCTGGGCCTATGAGGGCTATGAGGTGGTCGTCGCCGGCGACCGTGCCGAGGCGCTGGACGCGATGCGCGCGCACGAGCCGCAGGTGGTGACGCTGGACCTCGGCCTGCCGCCCGATCCGGACGGCACGGGCGAGGGGCTGGCCACCCTGGCCGAGATCCTGGCGCTGAAGCCCGACTGCAAGGTCATCGTCGCCTCGGGCCACGGCGCGCGCGAGTCCGCACTGGCGGCGATCGCGGGCGGGGCGTGGGATTTCTATCAGAAGCCGATCGACATCGACCAGCTGGGCCTGATCGTCGCGCGCGCCTTCCACGTGCACGCGCTGGAGACGGAGAACCGCCGCCTCGCCACTCGCGGCGGCGCGGGCGAGGGGCTGGGCGGCCTCGTCACCGCCGCGCCGGAAATGCTGAAGGTGACGCGCACGATCGAGCGCGTGGCGCCCGCCGACATCACCGTCATGCTGCTCGGCGCCAGCGGCACCGGCAAGGAGGTGCTCGCCCGCGGCCTCCACGACACGTCCCGCCGGCGCGCGAAGCCGTTCGTCGCGATCAACTGCGCCGCCATTCCGGAGACGCTGCTGGAAAGCGAGCTGTTCGGGCACGAGAAGGGCGCCTTCACCGGGGCGGTGAAGACCACGCCGGGCAAGATCGAGCAGGCCGACGGCGGCACGCTGTTCCTCGACGAGATCGGCGACGTGCCGCTCGCCTTGCAGGTGAAGCTGCTGCGCTTCCTGCAGGAACGCGTGATCGAGCGGGTCGGCGGCCGCCGCGCCATCCCGGTGGACGTGCGTATCGTCTGCGCCACGCATCAGGACGTCGACGCCATGGTCGCCGATGGCCGCTTCCGCGAGGACCTCTACTATCGCCTCGCCGAGATCGTCGTCCGCATCCCCACGCTCGCCGAACGCAGCGGAGACGCGGTGCTGCTCGCCCGCCACTTCGTGCAGCGCCACGCCAGGGCCGCGGGCAGCGCGGTGAGCGGCCTGTCCGCGGACGCGGTCGCGGCGGTGGAGGCGTGGGGCTGGCCGGGCAACGTGCGCGAGCTGGAGAACCGCACCAAGCGCGCCGTTATCATGGCGGAGGGCAAGCGCGTGACCGCCGCGGACCTCGACCTCGCGGCGCCTGCCGACGCGCTGCCGATCAACCTGCGTGCCGCGCGGGAGGCGACCGACCGCGTGACGATCCGCCGCGCGCTGGCGCAGTCGGAAGGCAATATCTCCGGCACGGCGCGGCTGCTGGGCGTCAGCCGCCCGACGCTCTACGACCTGCTGAAGAGCTACGACCTCCATGCGTGAGGGGCCGCTGGCGCAGCCGCGCGGGCGGCGCCGGCGCCCGCGCGCCGCCATGCCCCGCCTGCCGTGGCGCGCGATGCTCGTGCTGCTGCTCGCCGCCGCGACCGTGGCGGGCGTCGTCGCGCTCGCGCGGCGCGCGGAGCGGCCGGATGCCGCCACCGCCTTCGCGCGCGGGCAGGCGGCGCTGCGCTCGGGCAATTACAGCGCGGCGCGCAACCACCTGCTCGCCGCAGTGGAGGCCGATCCCGCGGACGGCCGCGCGCAGGCCGAACTGGCGCGCGCCTATCTGCTGCTCGGCGAGGGCGTCGCGGCGGGCGGCGCGCTCGACCGCGCGGTCGCCGCCGGCCTTCCGCCGGCGCGGCTGCACCCCTGGCGCGCGGCGGCGCTGCTGCTGCAGGACGATGCCGATGCCGCGCTGGCCGAGGCGCGCCGCGGCGGTGCCGATCCTTACGCGCGCCGCGTCGCCGCGCGTGCCACCGCGGCGTCCGGCGACCGCGCCGGCGCGGCGGCGATGCTGGCGACGTTGGTCGCGGCGCACCCCGGCGACGCGGGCGCGTGGACCGATCTCGCGCGCGTGCGGCTGGAGCTCGGCGACGTCGGCGCCGCCAGCCTCGCTGCGGCCCGCGCCACCGCGCTCGACCCGGGCGACCTTGCCGCGTTGACGCTGCGCGGGGAGGTCGTGCGCCGCCGCAACGGGCTGGTCGCCGCGCTGCCGTGGTTCGACGCGGCGCTCCGGCGCGACGCCTATTACGTGCCCGCGCTGATCGAGCGTGCGGCGACGCTCGGCGACCTGGGGCGGGCGGGCGACAGCCTGGCCGACGCGCGCAAGGTGCTGGCGGCGCGCCCCGGCCAGCCGCGCGCGCTCTACCTGCTGGCCGTCATCGCGGCGCGCGCGGGCAACGGTGCGCTCGCCGCGACGCTGCTCGACCGCGCCGGCGACCTCGGCGACGTGCCGGGCGCGCTGCTGCTGGGCGGCGCGCTGGACCAGGCGGTGGGGCGGCACGAGCAGGCCGTGGCGCGCTGGCGCGCGCTGGTCGACCGCCAGCCGATGAACCTGGTCGCGCGCCGGCTGCTCGGCGCGGCGCAGCTGCGCGCGGGCGACGCGGGCGGGGCGCTCGCGACGCTGCGGCCCGTCGCGCTGCGCGCCGATGCCGACGCGTACACGCTGACGCTGGTCGCCCGCGCGTTCGAGGCGCGCGGCGAGCGCGACTGGGCCGCGACCTTCCTCGATCGCGCCGCCCGCGCCCCCGCTGCCCCCGCCGCCCCATTCGGCCAGGACGAGAGTGCCACGGTGCTGGCGGGCGCGGTGGCGGACGCGCCGGGCGACCCGCGCGCGGCGGTGGCGGCGATCCGCGGAATGCTGGAGGCGGGGCAGGGGGTCGCCGCGCTCACCGCCGCGCAGCGCCTCGCCGCCGCCGCCCCCGGCGCGCCCGCCGCGTGGCTGCTGGTGGGCGACGTGCAGGCCGCGACGCGGCGCCCGGCCGTCTCGCTCCCGGCCTATCTGCGCGCCGCCGACCTGCGCTTCGATCGCCCGGCGATGCTGCGGCTGGTCGAGGCGCGGCTCGCCGGCGGCGACCGGCGCGGCGCGGCCGACACGCTGGCGCTGTACCTGGCGCAGAATCCTGCCTCGACGGAAGCGCGTCGCATGCTCGCCAACCTGCAACTCGGTGCCGGGGAGGCGGAGGCGGCGGTCGCGACGCTGGAGGGGCTGCGTGGCGACCTGGGCGATCGCGACGCCCGGCTGCTGGCGCAGCTCGCCGCCGCCTATACCGCCGCGGGCGACCCGGTGTCCGCGCTGCCCTACGCCCGCGCCGCCGTCCGCCTCCAGCCGATGAGCGCGGCGGCGGCGGACGCGCTGGGCCACGCGCTGTTCGACCGCGGCGACACCGCCGCCGCGCTGCCGCCGCTGGCGAAGGCGGCGGCGCTCGCCCCCCGCGTCGGCGCGATCCGCTGGCATCAGGCGCAGGCGCTGGCCGACGCGGGCCGCACGGCGGAAGCGCGCGTCGCCCTCGCCGCGGCACTCGCCGACCCGGCGTTCGCCGAGCGGGCCGCGGCGCTGCGGTTGCGCGCGGCCATCGCGGCTTAGACGTCGCCGCGCCCGTTCCGGCATCCGCGACCCGGCTGCGAGCGTCGGCGCGTCGCGACGAGTCCCGTCTTCGCCTCGCCCCGCTTCCCCCGTATAGCCGCGCGCATGACCGACGCCCTCGATCGCATCGCCGCCGCGCTGGACCGCCTGTCGCCGCCGCCGCCCGCCGCGGCCGATGCGATGGCGCACGCGGCCTATGTGTGGCGCGACGGCATCCTCGTCGTCGCGCGCGCCTTCGCGCCGCTGCCGCTGGCGCTGCTCCACGGCGTCGACGCGCAGAAGCAGGCGCTGGTCGCCAATCTCGATCGGCTGGCGAGCGGCCACGCGGCGCAGGACGTCCTGCTCTACGGAGCGCGGGGCACCGGCAAGTCGGCGCTGGTGAAGGCGGCGGTTGGCCACGTCCAGGCGGCGGGCGGCGCGCTGGCGCTGGTGGAGGTGCCCGCGGACCGGCTCGCCACGCTGCCGCAGCTGTTCGACGCGATCGCCGCGCTGCCGCGCGCCTTCGCCGTGTTCGTCGACGATCTGGGCATCGACGCCGCGGCGGACGCACGCGCGCTGCGCTCGCTGCTGGAGGGCGGGGCGGAGGCGCGGCCGGGCAACGCGCGGCTGCTGGTCACGTCCAACCGCCGCCACCTCGTGCCGCGCGACATGGCGGCGCAGGACCATGCCGTCAGCGCGCGCGACGCGCTGGACGACCAGCTCGCGCTCGCCGACCGCTTCGGCCTCAGCCTGGGCTTCCACGTGGTCGACCAGGACCAGTATCTCGCCATCGTGCGCGGCTATGCCGAGGCGCACGCGCTGCCGTTCGACGCGGCGGACGCGGTGCAATGGGCGACGCGTCGCGGCAGCCGGTCGGGCCGGGTGGCGTGGCAATATGTCGTGGAGCTTGCCGGCAGGGTGGGAAAGGCGCTGTAGCCTTCGTCCGCATCCTCACCCTTCCGACCGGCTGCGCCGGCGGCGGGCCCCTTCCCTCTCCCGGTGGGAGAGATCGCGCGTCGCTACCTCCGCTTCGCCGCTTCGTGGTGGCGGATCACCTCGTCGATGATGAAGCGCAGGAACTTCTCGCTGAACTCGGGGTCCAGCTCCGCCTCCTGCGCCAGCGCGCGCAGCCGCGCGATCTGCGCCTCCTCGCGCCCGGGGTCGGCGGCGGGCAGTCCCGCCTCGGCCTTGTGGCGGCCCACCGCCTGCGTGATCTTGAACCGCTCGGCGAGCAGGCAGACGAGCGCGCCGTCGATGTTGTCGATGCTCTTGCGGTAGCGTTTCAGCACGTCGTCGCTCATCGCGGCCCTCCCTCGCTCGCCCGCTTTCGCGGAAGCGGGGCGGGGCCGCAAGGCCGGCTCTTGCGTTGAAGCATCCGACCTTCCAAAAGCCGGAACCAGATGAGCGCCACCCTCCACCGTCTCGCCGGCCGCGCGCCGTCGCTCGATCCGATGCTCGCCCTCGTCGCGGGCGACATGAACCTCGTCAACGCGGTCATCCTCGACCGGATGCAGTCGCAGATCCCGCTGATCCCCGAGCTCGCCGGCCACCTGATCGCGGGCGGGGGCAAGAGGATGCGGCCGATGCTGACGCTCGCGAGCGCGCGGCTGATCGGCTACACCGGCGCGCGCCACCATCGCCTGGCCGCCGCGGTGGAGTTCATCCACACCGCCACGCTGCTCCACGACGACGTCGTCGACGGCAGCGACCTGCGCCGGGGCAAGCGCACCGCGAACATCATCTGGGGGAACCCCGCCAGCGTTCTCGTGGGCGATTTCCTGTTCTCGCGCAGCTTCGAGCTGATGGTGGAGGACGGCAGCCTGAAGGTGCTGAAGATCCTGTCCAACGCCTCCGCCGTGATCGCGGAGGGCGAGGTGAACCAGCTGACCGCGGCGCGCCGGGTCGACCTGGGCGAGGACCGCTACCTCGACATCATCGGCGCGAAGACCGCCGCGCTGTTCGCCGCCGCCTGCCGCATCGCCGCGGTGGTGGCGGAGCGCGACGAGGAGGACGAGGCCGCGCTCGACGCCTATGGCCGCAACCTGGGCATCGCGTTCCAGCTGGTCGACGACGCGATCGACTATACCAGCGACGCCTCGACCATGGGCAAGGACGCGGGCGACGATTTCAGAGAGGGAAAGATGACGCTGCCCGTCATCCTGGCCCACGCGCGCGGATCGGACGAGGACCGGCGGTTCTGGAAGGACGCGGTGGAGGGGCGGCGCACCACGGACGCCGATTTCGCGCACGCCATCGACCTCGTTCGCCGGACCCGCGCGGTGGACGACACGCTGGCGCGCGCGCGCCACTACGGGCAGCGCGCGATCGACGCGCTGGGCCGCTTCGGCGGCGGCAAGGCGAAGGACGCGATGGTGGAGGCGGTGGAGTTCGCCACCGCCCGCGCCTACTGATCCGTCACCGCGCCCGCCGCGGCACCGTCTCCAGCCAGCGGGCGAGGTTCGCCACCACCTCGTCCCGGTTCGTCTCGTTCAGCATCTCGTGCCGCCCCCCCGGATACAGGTCGGTCGTCACCGCCGCGCCCGCCGCGCGGTAGCGCGCGATCAGTGGCTCGATCGCCGCGGCCAGTGGATCGTCCAGGCCGGAGAGGATATAGACCGGCAGTCCCGCGGGCAGCGCGGCCACGTCCGCCATCTGCGGTGCCATCGCGGCCATCGACATCTGCCCCGCCGCGTCGACGGAGAAGCCGCACCACCGATCGGCCAGGTAGCGGTCGACCGCCCCCTCGTCGCGCGACAGCCAGTCGAACGGCGTGCGCGCCGGTTCGAATGCCGCGTTGAACGCCTCCAGCCCGCCGCCTTCCGCCATCCTCGGCAGCAGCGCCTCCAGGGCGGCCGAGCCGCTGAGCGCCAGCCCGTCGATCAGGTCGCCGTGCCGCGTCGCGAACGCCTGCGCCGCGAACGATCCCATCGAGTGGCCCAGCAGCACCATCGGCACGCCGGGATGCTCCGCCGCGGCACGGCGGGCGAGCACGGCGAGATCGTCGACCAGCGCGGCGAACCCGCCCGGACCGAAGTCGCCGTGCGTCCCGTCGGGCGCGGTGGCGCCATGCCCGCGGTGGTCGGGCGCGTAGACCGTGACGCCCGCGCGGGAGAGCGGCGCCAGCGGCTCGCGATAGCGCGCCCCATGCTCGCCCATCCCGTGCGCCACGATCAGCACCCGACGCGTCTCGCCATCGGCCGGCCAGTGGCGCGCGGCGATGGTGCTGCCGTCGCTGGCGGTGAAGGTGAACCGGTCGTCGTCGCTCATGTCGCGTCTCCCCGCCTGTCGTCGTTCGCGCGATCGTGCGGCAGGGCGGGGCCCGCGACAAGTCCGCGGCGCAAAGCAGGTTGAGCGGGACGCAAGGCATTGATAACGTTCACTCGATGGGAGAGGGAATGTCGCAGCAGCACCACCGCCGCACCGTGCTGGCGGGCCTGGCCGCCGTCGCGGCGGCGCCCGCGATCGACCGGGGAGCGCGGGCGGCGCCGGATTTCGGTCCCGACGTCCTCGTCGTCGATCCCGGCGACCGGCGTGCGCAGGCGCGGGCGGATCGCTGGTTTGCCGAACAGGAGCGCGCGCACTTCACCGACCGCCGCCACGCCATCCTGCTGAAGCCGGGGCGGCACGCGCTCGACCTGAACGTCGGCTTCTTCACCCAGGTCGCCGGCCTCGGGCTGCGGCCCGGCGACGCGACGGTGGAGGGCCACGTCCATGCCGAGGCCGACTGGGCGAAGGGCATGGCGCTGGTGAATTTCTGGCGCGGGGTGGAGAATCTGGCGATCCGCCCGCCCGATGGCGCGGATCGCTGGGCGGTGTCGCAGGCGGCGCCCTACCGCCGCGTCCACCTGGCCGGCGATCTCGCGCTGGACGACGGCGGCTGGTCGAGCGGCGGGTTCATGGCGGACTGCCGCGTCGACGGTGTCGTCCGGTCGGGCACGCAGCAGCAATGGTTCACTCGATCGGGCCGGATCGGCGGGTGGCAAGGCGCGAACTGGAACATGATGTTCATGGGCGTGGAAGGCGCGCCCGCCACCAGCTTTCCCGATCCGCCCTACACCAGCCTGGCGCACGTGCCCGTCGTGCGAGAGAAGCCGTTCCTGACGGTGTCGCCCGCGGGTGCGTGGAGCGTCTTCGTGCCGGCGCTGCGCCGCGCCGCGCGCGGCGTGTCGTGGGTCGGGACGCCCGCCGGGCGCCACCTGCCGCTGGGCGACTTCCTGATCGCCCGTCCCGGTACCTCCGCGGCGACGATGAACCGCGCGCTCGCCGCCGGGCGCCACCTGCTGCTGACCCCCGGCATCTACCGCCTCGCCGAGCCGCTGCGCGTCGTGCGCCCGGGTACGGTGGTACTGGGCCTCGGTCTCGCCACGCTGCTGGCGGAACGCGGCACGGAGGCGATGACGGTGGCGGACGTGCCCGGCGTCTCGATCGCCGGCCTGTTGTTCGACGCCGGCGCGGCGATGTCGCCGGTGCTGCTGCAGGTCGGCCCGGCAGGCGCGCGGCGGGACCATGCGGCGGCGCCGACGTTGCTCGCCGACCTGTTCTTCCGCGTCGGCGGCGCGGCGGTCGGCAATGCGCGTACCTGCGTGGAGATCAACAGCCACCACGTCGTCGCGGATCACCTGTGGGTCTGGCGCGCCGACCACGGTGACCGCGACGGCGGGCGCGTCCATGTCGGCTGGGACGAGAGCCGCGGCGAGCACGGGCTGGTCGTCAACGGCGACCACGTCACCTGCTACGGCCTGTTCGTCGAGCATTTCCGCGCCGCGCAGACGGTGTGGAACGGCGAGCACGGCCGCACCTTCTTCTACCAGAACGAACTGCCCTACGATCCGCCGGGCCAGCGGGCGTGGCGCGCCGATTCGCCGCGTGGCTGGGCCGCCTACAAGGTCGCCGGTCACGTCCGCCACCATCGCGCGGTCGGCATGGGCGTCTACGCCAATTTCACCGCCGACCCGTCGATCGTGCTGGCCAGCGCGGTGGAGGTGCCCGACACGCCCGGCGTCACGGTCGAGAACGTCACCACCATTTCGCTGGGCGGCGGCAAGGGCACGATCGCGCACCTCGTCAACGATGCCGGTGCCGCCGCCCGGCCCGGCGCGATCCGCCAGACGCTGCGCCGCTACCCGAAGGAAGACCGATGATCCCGCTGCTCCTCGCGCTCCAGGCGGCCACGCTGGGCGCCACCAACTACGCCCATGATGCGCCGATGAAGGCACCCGCGACGAAGCCCGCCTTCGCCGACGAGTTCGACGGCGCGCGCGTCGACACGCGCCGCTGGCGCTTCGACACGGAGCGCAATCGCGAGGGCTGGCACAATGCGGAGAAGCAATATTACAGCGCCGGTCGGGCCGAGAACGCGCGGGTGGAGAAGGGCGCGCTGGTGATCGAGGCGCGGCGCGAGCGGCTGGCGGACGCCGCGGACTATGGCGGGCAGGACTATAGCTCGGCGCGCCTCGTCTCGCGCGCGCCGCTCGGCTACGGCTTCTACGAGGTGCGCGCGAAGCTGCCGTGCGGGCGCGGCATCTGGCCCGCGATCTGGATGCTGCCGTCGTCGGGCAAGTGGCCGGACGCGGGCGAGATCGACATCATGGAGATGGTCGGTTGGGACGCGGGCACCGTCCATGGCACGCTGCACACCGGCGCCTACAACCATGCGAAGGGAACGCAGCGCGGCGCGCAGGTGAAGCTGCCCGACGCCTGCACCGCCTGGCACCGCTACCAGCTCGACTGGCGGCCCGACGCGATCCTGATCGGCGTCGACGACCGCGCCTTCTTCCGCGTCGCCAACGACCGGCCTGGCGGGGCGCAGGCATGGCCCTTCACCCGGCCCTATCAGCTGATCCTCAACGTCGCCGTCGGCGGCAATTGGGGCGGGCAGAAGGGCGTGGACGACGCCGCCTTCCCGCAGCGGATGGAAGTCGACTACGTCCGCCACTGGAAGCGGTGAGGGGAAGGGTGACGCGCGCAGCACGGAGCACACGCACCGGCGCGTCGCCACTCTTGTGCGCACCCGCCGCGCGGCGCGCAAGTGTCGGAAAAGAGGCGAGTCCTGAAACGACACGCCCCTTCTCGCGACCGCCCGGTCAGACGTTGGCGACCACCACCGCGCGGGTGTTCAGATACGCTTCCAGCGCCTCCGGCCCGCCCTCGGTGCCGTAGCCCGAATCCTTCACGCCGCCGAACGGCAGCTCCGCCGTCCCAGCCGCGGGCGTGTTGATCCACAGCATGCCCACCTCCACGCGCCGCGCCAGCAGGTCCGCGTTGGCGAGCGATCGGGTGAAGGCATAGCCGGCGAGGCCATAGGCCAGCCGGTTCGACTCGGCGATCGCCTCCTCCAGCCGGTCGAAGGCGCGGATGCCCGCGACCGGGCCGAACGGCTCGTCGTTGAACAGCTTCGCCTCCAGCGGGACGTCGGTCAGCACCGTCGGCTGCCAGAAATTGCCCGCCTCGCCGATCCGCTCGCCGCCGGTCAGCACGCTCGCACCCTTTGCCACGGCGTCCTGCTGGAACTCGGCCATGGCGGCGAGCCGGCGGTCGTTGGCGAGCGGGCCCATGCGCGTCTCGGGCGACAGTCCGTCGCCCACGGCGATGCCCTTGGCCAGCGTGGCGAGCGCGGCGGCGAACTCCTTTTCCACGCTGCGATGGACCAGGAAGCGGGTGGGCGAGATGCACACCTGGCCCGCGTTGCGGAACTTGGCCGCGCCCGCGCTCTTCACCGCCAGCTCGACGTCGGCGTCCTCGCACACGATCACCGGCGCGTGGCCGCCCAGCTCCATCGACACGCGCTTCATGTACTTGCCCGCCTGCGCGGCCAGCAGCTTGCCCACCGGGGTGGAGCCGGTGAAGGTGATCTTGCGGATCACCGGGCTGGCGATCAGATATTCGGAGATCTCCGCCGGATCGCCATAGACGAGGCCCAGCACGCCCTCGGGCAGGCCCGCGTCCTGGAACGTGCGGATCAGCGCGGCGGGGCTGGCGGGCGTTTCCTCCGGCGCCTTCACGATCATCGAGCAGCCGGCGGCGAGGCCGGCGCCGATCTTGCGCACCACCTGGTTGATCGGGAAGTTCCACGGCGTGAACGCGGCGGTCGGGCCGACCGGGTCCTTCACCACCATCTGCCGGATCGCCAGGTTGCTGCGATGGGGCACCAGCCGGCCGTAGACGCGGAAGCCTTCCTCGGCGAACCATTCGATGATGTCCGCGGCGGCCATCGCCTCGCCCTTGGCCTCGGCCAGCGGCTTGCCCTGCTCCTGCGTCAGCAGCCGGGCGATCTCCTCCGCGCGCTCGCGCATCAGCCCGGCGGCCTTGCGCATGATCGCGCTGCGCTGCGCCGGCGTGAAGTCCCGCCAGGTCGCGAACCCGCGCTCCGACGCCGCCAGCGCGCGGTCGAGGTCGGCCTTGCCGGCGTGCGCCACGCGGCCGATCTCCTGGCCCGTCGCGGGGTTCAGCACCGCCAGCGAGCGGCCGTCCCCGGCATCCTGCCAGGTGCCGTCGATGAAGAGCTGGGTGTCGGGATACGTCATGGCGCCGTGTACTCCGCTGGATGGCGCCGCTCCCGTGCGGGCGGCCGCCGTTCGCCGCGTCGATAACGCCCCGCTCGCCGATTGTCGCCCCGCAAGAGCCGCCGCTTCCTCACGCCGGCCGAACTGCGGTAGGCCGGCACCCGCGCCGCCCGGCGCCGGACGAGGGAGATGGTCGCCATGAGCAGCAGGAACGGGGATTTGCGGGCGGACCGCCGCATCCTGTTCGTGATGGCGACCAATCACGAATATCGCGAGCACCTGCGCGCGCGCATCGACCCGCTGATAACCGGCGTCGGACCGGTGGAGGCGGCGATCGGCACGGCGATCCGCCTGGAACAGCTCCGGATCGCGGACGCGTTGCCCGACCTCGTCGTGTCGCTCGGTTCCGCCGGCTCGCGCCGCTGCGACCTGGGCGGCGTGTACCAGATCGCCTCCGTGTCCTGGCGCGACATGGACGCGTCGCCGATCGGCTTTGCGCCGGGCGTCACCCCGTTCGCCGACCACCCGGCCGTCGTCGCGCTGCCGACGCCGATCGCGGGCGTGCCCTGCGCCACGCTGTCGACGGGGAGCGATATCGTCGCGGGCGATCGCTACGCGGCGATCGACGCCGACCTGGTCGACATGGAGACGTTCGCGGTGCTGCGCGCGTGCCAGCGCTTCGGCGTGCCGATGATGGGGCTTCGCGGTGTTTCCGACGGCCGCGGCACGCTCGACGGCGTGGCGGGGTGGACCGAACTCCTTCCGCTGCTCGACCGGCGCCTCGCGGCCGCGGTGGACCGCCTCGGCGCGTGACGGCCTAGAACTTCGCTCCCCCCCTGATGCCGATCAGGCGCGGCGTGATCGGGACCGCGTAGGGGCGCTGGTAACAGGAACCGCACTGGACGAAGCGGGCGATCTGTCCGCGCTCGTCCGTCACGTTCCGCGCGAACACCTCCAGCGTGTAATTGCCCCATTCCATGCCCAGCGCGACGTTCGCGGTGGTGAAGGCGGGCAGCCGGCCGATCTCCTGCGCGGGATCGACCAGGCGCCCGGTGCCGGTCTCGACCACGCGTCGCCGGATATCCGACGCGGCCGAGCTCTGGTGCGCCACCAGCCCCTGCACATAGGCCTTCGCGGCGCCGACCGGCACGGTGTAGCGCGCCGTCGCGCTCGCCTTGAACCGCGGGGTGATGGGAAGGCGCGTGCCCGATCGCGACACCACGTCGTCGCCGCTGCCGTCGCAGGTGACGGTGGCGCACAGGTCGGTCCGCGTGACCGCGTCGGTATAGGCCCCGCTCGCCCCCAGCGTGAATCCGCCTGCGGTCAGGTTCGCGTCCATCTCGACGCCGCGGATGCGCGCGTCCGGCCCGTTCTGGATGACGGTGAAGCTGTTCTCGCCCAGGAAGCTGAACTGGAACTGGTCCCAATTCTGCTGGTACACCGCGCCGTTGAAGCGCAACGCCCCGCCGGCGAGCGTCGTCTTCCACCCCAGCTCGTAATTGGTCAGGAAGTCCGCGTCGTAATCGGGCACGTCGCCGCGCCGGTTGATCCCGCCGGGGCGGAAGCCGCGCGACCAGGTGCCGTAGAGGAGGACGTCGTCGGTCGGCTTCCACGTCGCGTTGAAGCGATAGGTGACGCCCTGGCCGTCCGCGCTCTTCGGCTGCACCGCCACGCCGTTCGACACGCCCAGGTTCACGCAGGGGATCGCGCCGACGTCGCCGTTGGTCAGGAACGCCGGGATCGCCCCGCCGCCGCCCACCGCGTCGCGCAGCGTGCCCCCGCCCGCGACGTAGCAGCCCGCCACCCCGGTCCGGCTGCTGCCCGCGGCGTTGAAGGGGGTGGCGGTGAACGGTCGGCCGTCGTCGGGATCGACGCCCGGGTTGCGGCCGAAGCCGAAGAAGCCGACCAGCGAATTGTCGTAGATGAACCCGCGCACGCCCGCGGTGATCGTGAACCGCGGGGTGAGATCCAGGCTCGCCTCGCCGAACATGGCATAGTCCTTGTCCACGCGATGCTGCCGCGTCAGCCACAAGGTGCCCGGGTAGCCGTTGACCGACACGTCGGTGCCCAGGTTCGGAATCTGATAGTCCTGGAAGATCAGGTTGCTCTGCCGCTGGTAGAAGGCGCCGGCGACCAGGCGGAACGGCTCGTCCGCGGGGGACGCGACGCGCACCTCCTGGCTCAGCTTCTTGAAGTGGTCGCGGCCGATGACGCGCTGGCGCGGGTCGATCGTGTTGCCGGCATTGTCCTGATAGTAGAAATAGCCGGCCAGCCCGCCGACCGAGCTGTAGAGGTTGTCGTACGCCTCGGAATAGTCGGTATAGTCGCTCGATTGCAGCGCCTTGCGGTCCAGCAGCGCGCCGGCATAGGTGACATCCCAGTTGCCGAGCTGCCCCTCGATCGTCAGCGCCGCCTGGGCGAAGCGGTCGCGGCGGAACTCGGGATAGAAGCGCTGCACCTGCAGGTCGCCGACCTGCGCGTCAAAGGCATAGGCGCCGTGGCTGCGCTGCTCCTGGTAGAGCAGCGTCGGCGTCGCGGTCCAGCTGTCGTCCAGGTCGATCTTCAGCGCGGCGCGCCCGCCGTAGGTTTCGGTGTCGTTATAGTCCTTCTCGACGAAATCGTCGTTGTCGACGGTGATCCCGCCCGGCTGCGGCAGGAAGCTGCGCGTGCCCGGCACGTTGTCGATGAAGCCGGCATCGCGCTGGTAGAAGCCGACGACGCGCAGCGCGGCCCGCTCGCCGAGCGGAATGTTGACCATCCCCTCGGTCGTGAAGCCGATGCCGCCGGCCTTCACCGAATTCACCTCACCGTCGACCCGGCCGTAGAAGCCGGCGGTGTCGGGCTTGTTGGTGATGATGCGGATCGTGCCCGCCTGGCTCGACGCGCCGTACAGCGTGCCCTGCGGCCCGGCCAGGCTCTCGATCCGGGCGATGTCGTAGATGTGGACGTCCAGCGTGCCGCCGATCGTCGTCACCGGCTGCTCGTCCAGGTAGGTGCCGACGGAAGGCAGCGAGCCCGAATGGTTGCCGTCGCCGCCCGACGCCACGCCGCGCATGTAGACGGTGGTGACGCCCGGCTGGCTCGACTGGAACGCGACGGAGGGGAGGAGCTGGGTATATTCGGTGAAGTTGGAGACGTTCAGCTGGTCCAGCCGCCGGGTGCCGATCGCCTGGATGCTGATCGGCACGTTCTGGATGTTCTCGTCACGCTTCTGCGCGGTGACGATGATGTCGCCGTCCACGTCGCTGGGGGCCTGCTGCGAGGGAACGTCCGCCTGGGTCGTCTGCCCGCTGCCGCTGCCTGCGGGAACCTCCTGCGCGAAGGCCGGGCCGGCGATCGTCGCAGAGGCCAGGAGCTGAACGAGCACGCGCCGCTTGAAGCCCATCACAACGTTCCCCGCATTGTTGCGCCGATGTGACGATATGCTGCGCTGCGGTGGAACGTCGGTCAATCGGGCTTGCGCGAGCGGCACGCAATGGTCGGCATGTGTGGCCTGGCGGACACGCCTGCCGGAAGCCGCCGCGCCGACGCCGATCGCCGGCACCGTCGCTGTCCTACACCGGCCCATGCCTCTAATCCCGTCCGCATGGCCGCCGACACCCTCCCGACGATCCCCGTGCGCGCAGGAGCGCCGGTGTCGCTCCGGTGTCGCGCTGCTGTCGCTTCACCGGCGCGTCCCCCGCGAAAACCGCGCCAGCGCCTCAACACTCTCAACATTCGCCGGGGCTGCGCACCCATCCCGTTCGTTTCGAGCGGAGTCGTCGCGCGGGTCTCAGCACTCGCGCGCCGCGAACGCCGGAACGTCCGGATAGCGATCGATCACGTCGCCCAGTGCCGCCTCCAATGGGCCGAGATGCGCCGCGAACGGGCGCCACGCCCGGTCTCCGCCCTTGAAGATCGGCTGCCGCACCTGTTCGGACGATGCGGTGCGCACCGCGCGCTCGGTGCGGTGGGAGGCGAGGCAGGCGGGCTCGAAAGGCAGGCCCACGGCGTCCAGCAGGGCGCGGATGCGCGGTTCCGGATCGTCGACCAGCGCCTCGTGGATCACGCGCACCACGCGCCCGGGCTGCACCGCGTCGACGTGCGCCATCAGGCGGACATAGTCGCGATAGTAGCGGCCCATGTCGTCCAGCGCGTAGCTGAAGCCCTGGCCGCGCGCGAAATGCTGCTTGAAGTTTGAGAAGCAGCAGGCGCGCGGGTCGCGGCGCGCGTCGATGATCGTCGCATTGGGCAGGATCACGCGGATCAGCGCCACGTGCGCCCAGTTGTTGGGCAGCTTGTCCACGAAGCGCGGGCGGTCGGTGCGGCGTTGCACCGCGGCGCGGCGGAGATATTCCTCGCCCAGCGCCCGTGCGCGCTCCGGCGTCAGCGCGGCGAGACCCGCCGGATAGTCGGCGATCCGACGCGCGATGGCGGGCAGGTCGGGCAGCTCGGTCGTGCCCTCGACCTGCGAGTGGCTGGCGAGGATCTGCTCGACCAGCGTCGAGCCGGCGCGCGGCATCCCCAGGATGAAGATCGGGTCGGGCGCGGGGCAGCCCCAGCCGGCGCGCGCCGCGAAGAAATCCGGCGTCGCCACCGCGATCGCATCATCGACGAACCTCCCGGTCTCGTCGGCATCGTAGGACAATTGCGCGCGGCGCCGCGCGTTGCCCGCGGCATAGTGCGCGAAGGCGCGGTCGGCGAGCCCGCGATCCTCGAACGCCTTGCCCAGCGCGAAGTCGAGGTGGAAGCGATCCTCCTCGGCGATCTCGCCCGTCAGTTCCGCCTCCATCGCCGCGATATCGGCATCGTCGAAGCGGACCGTCTTTAGATTGGCGAGGCTCCACCACGCCTCGCCCAACGCCGGGCGCAGGCCGGTTGCGCGACGATAGGCGGCGACGCCGTCCTCCTGCCGCCCGATCGTCTTCAGCATGTGGCCGTAGCTCATCCACACCTTGGGCTGCGCCGGTGCGGCGGCGAGGACGCGCTCGTAGAGGCCGATCGCCTCCTCGAAGCTGCCGAGCCGGCCGAGTGCCGCGGCCTTGAGGTTGGCGTGGCCCAAATGCTCGGGCTCGTCGGCCAGCAGCGCGTCGAGTTCGGCCAGCGCCTCCGTCGGGCGGTTCTGACGGTACAGGACGATGGCCAGGTTGGCGCGCGCGGCGGTGAAGCCGGGCGCGAGTTCCAGCGCGCGGCGCAGCAGCGTTTCCGCGTCGCGGTTGCGCCCAATACGGCCGGCGAGTTCCGCCAGCATCCGGATGGCTCGCGCGTCGAACGGATCGCGCTTCAGATACCGGCGGAGCAGCGGCTCGGCGACCTCCAGCCGATTGTCATGGAGCGCCAGCGCGGCGTCGACTAGCATCGGTGGGAAACGGGCGGGGCCGGAGGAATCACCAAGGAGCATGGATTTGGAAGCAGACCACGGCGCGAAAGCCGGATCAAGCCGGGCGCTGGGGTTTTGGGGCGCGCTGGCGCTCGTGATGGGCAACCTCATTGGCTCGGGCATCTATCTCCTGCCCGCGACGCTGGCGCCGCTGGGGGCCAACGCCACCTGGGGTTGGGTGATGACGATCGCGGGCGCCATGGCGCTGTCGTTCGTCTTCGCGCGTCTCGCCGCCCGGGTGCCGCGCGCGGGCGGCCCCTACGCCTATGCCGACGCGGCGTTCGGGCCGGCGGTCGGCTTCGCGACGGCGTGGAGCTACTGGACGCTGATTTGGGCCGGCAACGGCGCGGTCGCGGTGGCGGTGGTCAGCGCGCTCAGCTTCGCCTTTCCCGCGCTGGCGCCGCACGCCGCGATCGTGGCGGTAGCGATCGTGTGGCTGATGGTGCTGGTCAACGTCCGCGGGGTCGAGGCGGCGGCACGGGTGCAGGTCGCGACCATGGCGCTGAAGCTGGTGCCCCTCGCCGGCGTCGCGCTGCTGGCGGCGTGGCTGCTGCTGACGCGCGGGGCGGGGGCGGTGGTGCACGAGGCGCCGGTGCCGCTGGCGGCGGGGACGGTGGCGAGTGCGGCGGCGCTGACGTTCTGGGGGTTCCTGGGCGTCGAATCGGCGACGGTGCCGGCGGACCGGATGCACGACCCCGCGCGCACGGTGCCCCGGGCGACGCTGATCGGGACCGCCGCGGTGGGCGCGATCTACCTCGTCGTGTCGGGTGCGATCACCGCGCTGATGCCGCGCGCGGCGGTCGCCGCCTCGCCCGCGCCGGTCGCCGACTTCCTGGGCGGTACCTTCGGCGGCGCGACGGCGCAGGTCGTCGCCCTGTTCGCCGCGGTCAGCGCGCTGGGCGCGCTCAACGGCTTCGTGCTGCTGCAGGGCGAGGTGCCGCGCGCGATGGCCCGGGGCGGGGTATTCCCGCGCTGGTTCGGGCGGGAGAATGCGCGCGGCGTCCCCGTCCGCGCGCACCTGCTGGCGGGATTGCTGGTGACGGGCGTCACGTTGGCCAACTACACCCGCGGCATGGGCGACCTGTTCGCCTTCGTCGCCGCGGTGTCGCTGGCGGCGGGGATGCTGGCCTATTTCGCGAGCGCGCTCGCCGGCGTCGCGCTGCTGCGCGGGGACGCGGCGGGGCGCGCCGCGGCGCTGGTGTCCGCCGGGTTCGTGGCGTGGCTCTCCTACGGCCTCGGGTGGGAGGCGAACGGCTGGGCGCTCGCGCTGCTGGCCGCGGGCGTGCCGGTCTACTGGTGGGTCAGGCGCGGCGGCGCAGGCGGCCGATGACGCTGCGGTCCTTCAGGATCTCGTGCGCGGCATTGTGCCCCGGCGCTCCGGTGACGCCGCCGCCGGGATGCGCGCCCGATCCGCACAGGTAGAGGCCCGGGAGCGGCGCGCGATAGTCGCCGTGGCCGAGCACCGGGCGCGCCGACCACAACTGGTCCAGGCTCATGCGCCCGTGGAAGATGTCGCCGCCGACCAGGCCGAACTTGCGCTCCAGGTCGAGCGGCGAGTGGATCTGGCGGGCGATGACCGACCGCCTGAAGTTGGGCGCGTGCCGGTCGACGGTGTCGATGATGTGGTCGGCCACCGCCTCGCGCACGTCGTCCCAGCTTCTGCCGTCCGGCAGCTCGGGCGCGAATTGCTGGCAGAACAGGCTGGCGATGTGCATCCCCGGCGGCGCGAGACTGTCGTCCACCGTCGTCGGCAGCTTCATCTCGACGATAGGTTCCTTCGACCAGCCGTGGACCCGCGCGTCGTCGTAGGCGCGGTCCATGTAGTCCATGCCCGGCGCGATGATGATGCCCGCGGTGTGATGCTCCGCCCGCTCCTTGCCGGGAAGGACGGTGAAGTCGGGCAGCTCGCTGAGCGCCACGTTCATGCGGAACGTGCCCGACCCGGTCTTGAACCCCGCGATGCGGCGCCGGAAATCGTCCGGCAGCTCGTGCGCGTCGACCATCCCGCGATACAGCATCGCCGGGCCGACGTTGGCGGCGACGATGCCCGCGGCGATCTCCTCCCCGCTGTCGAGGCGTACGCCCGCGGCCCTGCCGCCCTCCACCAGCACCTTCGCGACCGGCGCCTCCAGGCTGATCTCCACGCCCGCGTCGAGGCACGCCGCCGCCATCGCCTGCGTGATCGCGCCCATGCCGCCGACCGAATGGCCCCACGCGCCGTATTTGCCGTTCACCTCGCCGAACACGTGGTGGAGGAGGACGTAGGCCGAGCCGGGGGTCGAGACGCCGGCGAAATTGCCGACCACCGCGTCGAAGGCGAAGGCGGACTTGACGTGGTCGTCCTCGAACCAGCCGTCGAGGAAGTCGCGAGCGGACTTGGTGAAGACGTCGAGCAGGTCGCGCTGCGCCGCGATGTCGAGCTTCGCCAGCGGCCAGCCCTGGCGCGCGGCGGCGACGAGTTCGACCAGCCCGCCGCCGACATTGGGGGGTGTCTTCAGCGCCAGGTCGCGCAGGACCTGAGCCACCTTCTCCAGCGCCGCGTCATAGGCGGGATAGGCGGCGGCGTCCTTCGTGCTGAAGCGCGCGAACTGCTCCTGCGTGCGCTGCGTTCCGCCGCCCAGCGTCAGATAGGTGTCCGGAAAGGGGAAGAAGTTGCTGATCGTCCGCTCGATGATGCGATAGCCGCGGTCGTGCAGCCGCATGTCGGCGATCACCTTGGGGCGCAGCAGGCTGACGGTGTAGCTGGCGGTGGAGTTGCGGAAGCCGGGGTGGAATTCCTCCGTCACCGCCGCGCCCCCGACGACATGGCGCCGCTCGAGTACGCGGACCTTCAGGCCGGCGCGCGCGAGATAGAAGGCACACACGAGCCCGTTGTGCCCGCCGCCGATGATGAGTGCGTCGTATCGCTTGGTCATGCCCCGATTCCCCCGTCGTCCCTGCGCAGGCAGGGATCCATCTCTGTTCGGTCCGCCACATCATCTCGACCCAGCGATGGCGCAGCCGTGTCCGACCGTCTTCCGCTATTCGACCGGCATGGGTCCCTGCCTGCGCAGTGGCGACGCGGGGTTCCGCGACCAGCCCGGCGGGGGCGGGCGATGCAGCCGCGCCTCCGGAATGCGGTGGCGCACCTTCGCCGCGAAGCTGCGCAGGCACACCTCGCTCGCACCGATCGGGCCGACCTGGTAGCTGGACGAGGCCATGCCCTGCTGCACGCGCTCGATCAGCCAGGTGTCCTCGGCATTGACGGTGCGGTTGATGCGCCAGTTGGCGTAGCGCACCAGCGTCATCTCGCGGCGCTCGTCGGGCATGGCGAAGGCCATCTCGCGCAGCAGGCAGGTGGTCGGCGAGAGCGGCAGCCACTGCATGAAGTCGATCTGGTCGGCGTAGATGTCGAACGCCATGTTCGGCCACAGCTTGTAGTAGAGCCACAGCCGCTGGTTATCCTCGGGCAGGTGATCGACCCGCGGCAGGTGCGCCTGGTAGAAGCGCTCCCACGGATCGTTCGACGGCCGGTCGACCAGCCGCCCCGACATCCTGTCGACATAGCCGGCGGCCTCGATGGCGTAGCTCTTGCCGAACAATCGCGTCAGGCCGTCGTGCGCGACGGGAATGTGGAGGTTGTCCGAATAATTGTCGCCGACGTTCTTCCAGTTCACCGCCCGCTCGCGCACGCGCACGTCGCCGATCCGGCGCATCTCCTCGAACCGGTACGGTGCGACCTCGTGGTCGTAGGGCGCCATCATCTGCGCCACGGACGGTCCGCCGTCGTCTTCCAGCCGCACGAAGACGAAGCCGCGCCAGCGATCGACCTCGACCGGCACCAGCCCCGTCGCGGCCATGTCGAGCGCGGGATAGTCGGCGCGCATCGGCACGCCGGTCAGCCGCCCGTCGAGATCATAGGCCCAGGCGTGATAGGGGCAGACGAGCTTCCGCGCGCAGCCGCTGTCGCCCTCCACCAGCCGCATCGCGCGATGCCGGCACACGTTGTGGAAGCCGCGGATCGCGCCGTCCGCGCCGCGCACCACGACGACATTCTCTCCCAGGTACGCCAGCGTGCGCCAGTCGCCCGGCGCGGCGATATCGCTCTCGTGACACACGATCTGCCACGAGGGGCGCAGGATGCGCGCGGTTTCCACGTCGAGGAACTCGGGATCGGTGTAGATCCAGGCCGGCAGGCTCCAATCCGCGTCGGGATCGGCGTAGGGCAGGTCGGCCGAACGATGCATGGGGGCACTCGCGTGATTGTTGCACGATCGTATAGCAGGTGACGGTGCCGGGCAAGCGGACGAGCGCGGCGGCGCGCCGGCGGGACCTGGTCGAGGCGGCGGTGCGCGTGCTGGCCGAGCGCGGCGCGGCGGGCGCCTCGGTGCGGACGATCGCCGCCGCGGCCGGCGTGTCGCCTGGCCTGGTGACGCACCATTTCGGCGGCGTCGACCGGCTGGTGGAGGCCGCCTACGATCACGTCGCCGGGCGAGTCGACGAGACGCTGGCAAGCGCCGTCGCATCGGCGGGCGAGGACCCGCGCGCGCGGCTCGCGGCCTACGTGGCCGCCAATCTCGCCCCGCCGATCGCGCACCCGGAACTGCTGGCGACCTGGATCGCGCTGTGGAACCTCGCCCGCCGCGACGCCGGGATCATGGCGCGCCATGGCCACCATTACGCGGCGTTCCGCGAGCGGATCGAGGAATTGCTGGCGGCGTGCGGCGTGCCTGCCGCACGGCTGCGTCCGGCCGCGATCGGCGTCGCCGCCCTGATCGACGGACTGTGGCTGGAACTGTGCCTGTCGCCCGGCAGCTTCGATGCCGACGAGGCGCGGGGGATCGCGGCGGATTACCTCGCGACCCTGTGATCCGGAGCCGCGACGAGGCGGAGGCTGGTGTGATGTCGAGTGCCGACGAAACGCTGATGGAAGTGATGCTGAACCTGCACGGGGAGCAGCGGCAGACGGCCGATCCGGCGCACGACACGGTGCCGCGCAGGACGAAGCTGCCCGTATCGCGCGGGTGCTGAAGGCGACCCCGCTGATCGACGGGCACAACGACTGGCCCGAGGCGCTAGCGGCCGCGATACGCTGGACGGCGGCGAGGGGGTGGACCTGGGCGTCCTCTTCTATGCCGGCCGCAAGGAGGCGATCCGCATCGACATCCGCGACACCGCGGCGAAGAACGACGTCCTGTTCGACGGGCAGGTCGCCGGCTCCGTCACCAGCGTGGAGACGCTGCGCTTCCACGGCGGCGATGCCGACGACCGGGTAGAGACCGCGGCGGGCTACGACGTGCTGCAGGGCGGCGCGGGCGACGACTATCTCTCCGCGGGGGCGGGCGACGACACCGTGAACGGCGGCGAGGGCGACGACTGGCTCGACGGCGGCTACGGGGCGGACACGGTCAGCTTCGCCGGCGCAGCTTCGGGCATCACGCTGGACCTGCGCGTGACGGAGACGCAGGACACCGGCGGCGGCGGGAAGGATACGATCCGCAACTTCGAGAACGTGGTGACTACCGCCTTCGACGACCTGGTCCGCGGCAACGATGCCAGCAACATCATCCGCGACACCGAAGGCGGCAACGACCGCTTCTTCGGCGACGGCGGCGGCGACGGGCTGGCGGTGTTCCGGATCGGCGACATCGGTCCGCAGACCATCGTGATCGACGGCGGCGACGGCGACGACGTGCTCGAATACGCCAGCGGGCCGGTCTACAATCCGCGCTTCTTCGCCGATAGGTACCGCAACGTGGACGACGTGACGGTCCTCGGTGGGGCGGGCAACGACTCGATCTACTTCAGCGGGCAGAAGACCGGCGTCATCGATGCAGGCGACGGCGACGACGAGCTGAGGGTCGGCATGGGCGGGCTGGCAGAAACCAGCTTGGACATCACGCTGGGCGACGGACGGGATACGCTGTGGGTCCGCTGGACCGACGTATACCTCGGCGAGATCGACCGCCTTGCCAATGTCGTCGGCGATTTCGAGACCGGGGCCGGGGGCGACCGTATGCAGCTGAACGGCTTGCTGCCCTGGGTGCAGGACGGCACGAACCTGTTCGCCTACGATCTGCTCCGGCTCGTTCAGGACGGCGACGACGTGCGGCTGCAGGTCGACGGCGACGGGGAGGGCGACCAGCTGCAGTGGCGCACCTTCCTGACCTTCGAGAAGACGCTGGCGGAGGATTTCACCGCCGACAACTTCTTCATCACCACGGGCGACGGCATCTTCACGCCGATCGAGGTCGTCCCGATCGATCCGAAGGAGCGGCCGGGGACGGCAGCGCCGACGCTCGACGCGGTCCTGTCGACGATGCCGGGTACGCACGGCGCCCATGACCCGCTGGAATCGCTGCGCGTGAACGCCTTCGACTACCACATCGCCTGAGCCACCGGGCGCACCGGCCGCGTCCTGACAGGATCCTCGTCGCCGACACGCCGGCGGCGAGGATCGATCATGACGTCGACTTCGCGAGGAAAAGGATCGCGTGCGAAGGCGCTGACGAGGGATCTGTGCAGTGCGAGCTCGAAGCGCGGCGCGAGCGGCGGCGGCAGCGTCGTCGGGTTTAAGCGGCGCCCCATCTTTCTCGGCGGGCTTCGCGACGCTCGACCCGGGCATGATCGTTCCGGGCGGCCGCATCCCGCGGACGCTGGCGCAACGCCTCGCCGAACGCATCGCCCTCACCAATCCCCAGCGCCGCGGATCGCGGCGACGGCCATGGACGATGCCGATGTCGAGGTTCCATAATTGCGCTGGTGGATGCGAATGAGACGATAGTCCTCGTCACACCGCACCGGCGGCGTGACGTCCTCCTCGACGTGCCCTCGAATGGCCGCGAAGACGGGCGGAGCGTGGTGCGCCGCGCAGGCGTGTCAGGGCAACGCGATCGCCACGGCGGCGGAAGGCGGGCAAGACCTTATCGAATACGAGAAGGCAATCCGCTTCGAAGATGCGCGCGCACTTCCCGGGTAAGTTCGATCCGTGACAACGGTCAGGCCGGCCGCCATGCTCGAAGGTGGGCAATGGGCACCGGAGGGGAAGACGTGGCGTCGAACCGGAGCCGATCACTGGTGGAACCGGCGCTCGCGCCGATGCTGGACCTCTTCCCCACGATCGACCTGACCGAGGCGTTGCTGCCCGCGATCCGCAACCGTCCGCCATGGGTGCCGGTCGAGCCGGCGGATCGCGCGCGGACCGGCGTGGCCGAGCGGACGCTGCCCGGCCCCGCCGGTGCGCCGGACGTGTCCGCACGGCTCTACCGCCCGCTCGATGCGGCGGGGCCGCTGCCGTGCATCCTCCACATCCACGGCGGCGGCTTCGTGGCGGGCCGGTCGGCGGACCTCGAAGGCGCTCACCTGCCGTTGGCGGCCGACCTGCGCTGCTGCATCCTGTCCGTCGACTATCGCGTGGCGCCGGAGACGCGCTTCCCCGGCGCCGTGGAGGATTGCTACGCCGCGCTGGCGTGGCTGATGCGGCAGGCCGGGCCGGAAGGCATCGATCCGGCCCGGGTCGGCGTGATGGGCGAGAGCGCCGGGGGCGGGCTCGCCGCCGCGCTGGCGCTGCTGGCGCGCGACAGGGGCGAGCACCGGCTGGCGTTCCAGCACCTGATCTATCCGATGCTCGACGACCGCACCTGCGTGACGCCCGATCCGCACCCCTTCACCGGCGAGTTCGTCTGGACGGCGCAGAGCAACCGCTTCGGCTGGTCCGCGCTGCTCGGCGGGGAGCCGGGCGGCGCGGGCGTGTCGCCCTATGCCGCGCCGGCCCGCGCCGGCGACCTCGCCGGGCTGCCGCCGGCCTATATCGCAACGGGCTGGCTGGACCTCTTCCTCGAAGAGGACATCGACTATGCGCGCCGGCTGATGCGCGCGGGCGTGCCGGTGGAGCTTCACGTCTATCCCGGCGGATTCCACGCCTTCAATGCCTGGCCGGCGTCGCCGATCGCCGCCAACGCGCGCCGCGACAGCAAGGACGCGCTCGCCCGCGCGTTCGGCAGCTATGCCGATCCGCGGCCTTCCGCGGGCACGAACATGGCGTAGCGCGCGCGCCAGGCGTTCACTTCCGCGGCGAGCCGTGCCGGCGGCTCCGTCCCGGCGATGACGTGCTGCGCCACGTCGTTCGCCGGGTGCATCAGCATCTTGCTCGACCCGTCGCTGAACCAGACCGGGATCAGGCGTGCGCACAGCGCATCCAGCACCGCCGCGGCCGTGCCGTCCTCGATCGCCGTGCTGCCGGCCAGCAGCCGCACGTTGATCGACACGCCCTCCAGGCAGTTGCGCGGTTCGCGAACGAAGCTGACGGAAACGAGCAGGCCCGAACGGTCGGGTCGCGCCGCCTCGGGCAGCGCGGCGACGCGGCGCTAGCCGCAATACCAGGTGCGGCAGATGTGCGGGCGGACGGCGTGGATCGCGCATCCCCCCGCACCGACGTGGACGCACGGCGTGCCCGCCGGCTTCCGGAAGTCGGGCGTGTCCACCTTCAGCGTGGTGCAGCAGATGGTGCACTCGCCGCAACCCCGCCCTTCCAGCAGCGGCCCCAGCAGGCTGCGCTCCACGTCCGTCCCGGCCTTGATCCGCATGGCGCCACGCTATCACTTCGACGCGGCGACCGCGATCCTGCGCGTTTGCGAGTCACCCGGTTTCTCATCCAGTCTGCGGGTGAGCTTCCGGCGTTCATTCGGCCGCGATCTTGGCCACGGCAGCAGCATGTTCGACCGGCTTCAGCCAGGCGATGGGTGAGGACGGCTCTCGTTATTGTTCCGCCGCCAGGCCATTACAGGTCGAGCCCGTCGCGACCAGGAGAAGCGCGGAAGCGAGCGGTGCGACCTTCATGACATGCCATCCCCTGCGAGTTGGGGCTACAATGTGTGAGAGGCCCCGTCGGGCGCTCGTCAAGGAGCCGAAGCGTCGATCCCCGTTCTGAAGCTGCAAGTTATTGACACAGAACGCGATCTCAATTCCTTGAATGATTGGCGAGGGCGGCGGGGATCTGTCATGCGCCCGAAGGTTGAGGGTCCGAGGTGGCGAAGAAGTCGAGCGGGATGGGAACGGCTTCGCTGAGTGAAGAGAAGGTCCGCGGTCTGCCGGGGTGCGGGGAGCGGCCCACGAGACTGGACGTTGTGGTGGGGGCCAGTGCGGTGTTCGTCCTCGTCCTCGGGAGCGTCGCGCTTCTGGGATGGTCGATCGGCGTTGGCGTCCTGACGCGGCTCTACGCCTCGGGCAGTGCGATGCAGCCCCTGACGGCGGTCTGCGCTATGCTGGCAGGTCTGGCGGTCGCCGGGTCGGTGCGGTGGACGGGCCATTGCATCCCCGATCGCCCGCTGGCCGCGCTCGTCCTCGCCCTGGCCGCGCAGACTCTCGCACAGCATTGGACGGGAGCCGACTTCGGCACCGATCATTTGCTGTTCGCCGCCTCCGTCGCCGCGCAGGGCGGCAGCTACGTCCATCCGGGACGCATGGCCGAGCCCACCGCGGCGGCGTTCGCGCTGATCGCGGTGGCGCTGCTCCTCATCCGCTCGGCGGATCGAGCGTCCGGTCTGATCCTTTCGGCCTGTGCGACGTCGGTCCTCCTCCTCGTGACGGTGGCGCTGCTTAGTCACCTCTATGCGATCGCGCCGCTCAGCGGCGTGCTGGGCTTTACCCAGGTCTCGATCCCGACGGCGCTGGCCCTCGGTGGCCTATCGGTCGGCGTGCTCGCGGCGCGGCCTGGCGGCGGGTGGGTCAGCCTACTTGTTGGCCGGAGCGTGGGTGCGTCCGCCGCACGATGGCTGCTGCCGGTAGTCATCCTCATCCCGGTCGGCGTTGCCGCACTGGCGCTGCGCGGTTCCCGGCTCGGGCTGTATCCGGGGGACTTCCGCATGGTTGTCAATCGGCGTCCAAAAAGGACCCCCTATCGGCGTGCAAAAGGGACCCCCTTCGTCAAGCAGCGTGACGGGTATGGGGGTCGCACCGTTCGCGCTGGTTGCGGCGTAGGGCGGGCGTAGCCCGA
>JAESGL010000075.1_pt1 | contig 184059 bp, 148 predicted proteins | sample 9269711 | NCBI WGS metagenome assembly JAESGL01 (sample SAMN14515918, study PRJNA621676) | algae metagenome | isolation source: Kastovskya adunca ATA6-11-RM4 and co-occurring heterotrophs from soil and... | place: Chile: Atacama Desert | collected 2011-06-27
TCCCACTGGGGGTCAGTAAGTCTCTCTTGTTGAGTCTGCATAAGTAAATGAGTTTAGTCGCTTTTATTCTTACGCAACTGACCCTCTTTTTTATGCCCTCTTCAAAATTTAAACATGATCTAAGTTAATACTGTAAGTGTCTGTAAAGCAGGCATAAATACCAAAGGAGCATATTGCTGGTTTTTCTGCCTTGACGGTAGGCAGAAAGTATAGCATTACAGCGACAGCCCGAACGAGAACAGCGATAATTTTTTACTGTTGGCAGACAGGTTTAGCGGAACGCCTCTTGACAAGACTCTGCCAAACCTCTTCTACTAAAATACACACCTCTGTCAGGATTTTTTCCTGGAACATAATAACAATGGTGTAAGTGGCTTAACACCCTTGAGTCACCGCAAACATACCCGCACGCAAAGATGGGCTTCACACACAAAAAGGAGACCATTGTACCTATAGCATTTTGCGTTATTCTACGCAGCCGCTCTGAGCCCCTGATTAGTAATGTAGAGGGTGTAGAGCTTCATAGTCTGGTTCCAGGTGTGGATGCCGCACAGGCTGACTGCTCCGTATAACACCATTTGCACCCTGGCAGCCTGCCTACTACTGACTTTATTTACCAGGCACTATAACAAATCAGATTTTTAACCTAAAGAACAACGATCATGAGAACAACGATCATGAAAAAATTTATCATTGAAAGAGAAATTCCGGGTGCTGGAAATCTATCCCAGGATGAGCTTAAGGCCATTGCTCAGACCTCCTGTGATGTTGTAAACAACCTTGGAAAGCCTTACCACTGGATAGAGTCTTTTGTAACAGAAAACAAAATTTACTGTGTGCACATTGCAGAAGATATGGATACTATCCTGGAACATGCACAAAAAGGAAGCTTTCCTGCCAACAGCGTATCAGAGGTGAAAGCTACCATTGATCCTACCACCAGCTCGGCTGCAGCCAAAGCCATCACAGATCCTGCAGCCAGTTACTAGCACATAGCGTTCGTTTGTTGCTTAAACATAGCGTTTTGAGCGCTCTACAGGCACAGCGGCTGTTCCACAGCGGCTGTGGAACAGGGGCAGATTCATGCCTTTTATTTTACATCAGCGCTTTAGCCAGTGAAAGAATATGTGTGAGAGGAGGCGTTAGCCGCAACGTAGAAAAGCATGGCGCCTCCTCTACCTTTTTTTAAAGGCATAAAACTAGAAGTAAGGCATCGTAACCCTATCTGTTCATTAGCAAACATAAACTACTGCTTGCGCCTGGCCAGCTCGGCCTGAATAAGAGCACATAGGGTATAGTCTTCCTTATCCTCTGCACTTTGCAGGTATACATGGATAGACTCTGTGGGTACACCGCTATAGAACTTTGCCGGAAGAGCATTAGCCGGATCAATGATATCGGAGGGTAGGCTGATTTGCGCCTCCAGTTTCCTCGCAGCACCTTCTCTTACTGTATTGAGGAAGTCTTCAAATGGATTCATTCCGGAATATACAGCCCTGCAAAATAAACCGCAACCCATGAACTGGTCCTGCAATGTAATGTTTGTGCGCTTGCTGCAATCACAAAGCAGCCGCAAGCGCACAAACAAAGAAACTATTGTTTGCTCAGCTGCTCCAGGATCAGGTAGCGGGGCCGGGTTTGATCAGATTTAGCCCCGCTGTCTACATCAATATACATTACCTGCACCCCGTCTTCGCCATTAACAGCAGGCCATTTGGGCAAGCCTGCACCATTTGGGTTACCCGTTTTGATGAAGCTGGCAAAATAGTTTTGCATGATCTCTGATACTTTGTAGTCTTCGGGGGTCCAGGCAAAAACGGTATTGGTGGGGAGGTTGCCCATGGCATACTCAATTTCTGCCGAATGCACTGCACCCTGTACAGGCTGCACCTTCACTGCATTTTGATCTGAACTCTTTACCACGCCACCTGCCAGGCCCGGCGCAGCATCGCCCATCTCGGCCCTCATAGGGGGCCGGGGGCGGGTGTAGTAATAGCGGTACACAGGCTGGTTGCTGGTACTGGCATGTACATCTGTGAGCTTCCAGGTGCTGTAGCCGATAAAGCGATCGCCTGCCAAGTCGGTAGCCGATTGCAGCACTTCTGCTTCGGTATTACCGGGATATAGTTTTAACACCTCTTCGGCACGTTCGCCATACAGCTTTTGCACAGCTTTGCGGTAATTTTCAGGTGTGGGAGCCTCCTGCCCCAACAAGGCGCGATAGTTCATTTCTTCTGAATTCCAGCCGGCCAGCAAGGGTACTTTTGCCTGCTCTCCGCTTTTAAAAATTTCAACGGGAGAGCGGGGAAAAAAGTAGCCGTCCAGTATAGCTGAAAACCTGGGTGTTTCGGGTTTGGCAGTAGCCTCGAGCAGCTCATCAGCAGGCATGGCACGCAGGGCTGCCAGTGACCCAGCTCCTACTATACCGGCAAACTTAACCCCATATTGTTCGGCCTGGGCAAGTGGTGTGAGTGGCTGCAGGGAGAGCAGCGATCCGCTTTCGGCAATAGCTCCGGCAATCATATCCCTGGATAAGGGAGAAGCCATCTGGGCACTTACTGAGTAAGAACCCGCCGACTCCCCGGCAATGGTTACCCGCTCGGGATCGCCACCAAAAGCAGCAATGTTCTGCTGCACCCAGTGCAGGGCTGCCTGCTGGTCCATCAGACCATAATTGCCAGAAGCATTGTGGGGCGATTCTTTGGTAAGCCCGGGGTGCGCCATAAAGCCAAATACCCCCAGCCGGTAATTAACAGTAAGGGCAACGATTCCCTTTTGGGCCATGTTTTCTCCATCATAACGGGGCTCCGAACCATCGCCGGCCATAAAGCCACCTCCGTAAAAGTACACCAGCACGGGCAGCCGCTCCTTGCCTGATTTGGCCGGGGTCCACACATTCAGGTAGAGGCAATCTTCGCTCATGCCATTAGAGCGGAAATTCATATCGCCAAAAATAGGCCGCTGCATGGCGCGCGGGCCAAACTTATCGGCTTTGAGCACCCCCTGCCAGTCTTTAACAGGCTGCGGCTCCCGCCAGCGTAACTCCCCTACTGGTGGCGCTGCAAAAGGCACACCTTTGTAGGAGCAGATGCCACTTTTTTCTGTGACGCCCTCCACCATACCATTAGCTGTTTTAACACGGGTGGTTGCCGCAGTGGCATTCTTTTTGGATTGGGCTACTGCCTGTGGTATTACCAGTACTGCCAGCAACAGCAGCATAATAAGTTTTTTCATAGAAAATAATAAAAGTATGGATAGCCGGGCAAGTGGTGCATATACGTTTAGCTTATCCAAAGTAATTGAAACAGTTAAAATCAATAGTAAAAACAATCTAAGGCAAATACAAGGCACTACCAGCCAATGCCATAGTCTTCGCCATGGTTGCTGGAGCCGCCCCAGAAGGTGCCATGCTTCCAATCGAACCAGATGGCATTTACCGGTCCCGAGGTTCTATCCTGATAACTGATGTTGTAGCCCATGCGTGCCAGCTCTTTTCTGCTCCAGGGTGGCATGGCCGAGTTCAGGATCAGCCCTCCCGGTATTTTCTCATGCTCGCCAAAACTGGTGTACATCTGCTGGGTTTTAAAGCTTGGCGCTTCGGTGGCTTCCTGCACCGTCATGTTAAATTCAACCATGTTCAGGAAGAACTGGAGCAGGAGCTGGTCCTGCTCATCGCCTGCCTGTTTGGCAAACGAAAGAAAAGGTTTGCCATCTTTCAGGGCCAGTGAAGGGGTTAGGGTAACGCGGGGGCGCTTACCCGGGGCTACCACATTGAAGGGATTTTCTTTTTCGTCGAGCACAAAACTTTGCATGCGCTGGCTCATGCCTACACCGGTGTTGCCTGCAATGCAGGCAGGCACCCAGCCACCGCTGGGAGTAATAGATACCACCCAGCCTTCTTTATCGGCAGCTTCTACAGTGGTGGTACCAGCCTGAAACCTGGCATAGAATTCTTCATCTGCTGCCGGATTGCCTGGCTTATATAACTGGCTTTGTGCATTGCCCCAGCTTTGCAGCAGCCCTTTGTAGGGGTTTTCTTTACCTTCATAAGGGTAAGGATCTCCGGGTGCAGCCTTTGGATTGTTCATATCGGGGTTGATCTGCTTGCTGCGCTCCAGGGCATATTCTTTGGAGAGCAGTCCACGGATGGGTTCTTCCGGTGCAAAGGCGGGATCTCCGTAATAGAAATCGCGGTCGGCAAAGGCCAGGTTCATGGCCTGGTAGAGGGTATGAATGTAGCGGGTGGAGTTATACCCCATGCTCTTCAGATCAAAATTTTCGAGAATGTTCAGGGTCTGCAGCATGGCCGGACCCTGCGTCCAGGTTTGCAGTTTGTATACATCGATGCCCCGGTAGTTTGTTATGAGGGGTTCTTCGATTTTTACCTTCCACTGGGCAAGGTCCTGCTCGGTAATAAGACCGCCCTGCTCCTTTGCGCCACGAACAAACTCTTTTGCGATATCTCCTTTGTAAAAACGGTCGTAAGCGGCATAAATGGCCTCCTTCCGGCTCTTTCCCTTCTTCAGTGCCTGCTGTTCGGCCTCCACCATTTTTTTCAGGGTTTCGAGCAGGTCTTTCTGCACAAAAATTTCTCCTGCACTTGGGGCTTCACGGCTTTCGCCCAGGTGTGTAAGAAACACTTTCTTGGAGTAGGGCCATTCTTTGATCCTTTCTTTGCCACGCTCAATGCTGTTTGCTGTTTGTGCTTCTATGGGGTAGCCTTCGGCCATTTGCATGGCAGGTGCCAGCACATCTTTCAGGCTCATGGTTCCCCATTCGGCCAACATGGTGAGGAGGCCGCCCGGCGTACCGGGGGTTACTGCAGCCAGTGGTCCCCATTCTGGCGGATACTTCATGCCCTTGTCTATGAAAAATTCTGGCGTAGCACCAGTGGGTGCCACGCCCAGGGCATTAATAGCAATTACCTTCTTTGTTTTGGGGTTATAGATGAGCGCCTGCGTTTCGCCACCCCAGCTGAGCACATCCCACATGGTGCAGGTAGCGGCCAGCATGGCACAGGAAGCATCTACTGCATTACCACCCTGCTGAAAGATCATGGCGCCGGCAGTTGCAGCCAGAGGTTTACCGGTTATGGCCATCCAGTGGCGCCCGTGCAATGGAGGTTTTTGTGTGGTTACGGGAAAGTTGTTAAACGACTGTGCAAGGCTAAGCTGGGCACAAGCCAGTATGCTGCAAACCAGCACAAAGATTTTTCTCATAACAGGAGGTATTAGGTCTCTCCACTAAAAATAAGCTAAATCTTGTTCAGGTGGTGCTTTCCGGTGCAGCAACTTCAAACAATACTGGCAATTATATGAACATACTTATAGATGGAAACAGGCTACAATAGCATGTTTGTATCTTTTATAAGGCGGGTTTAACCTCTTTTTCCTCCCTGATCAGGGTTCTTAGCTGAGTGGCAAGTTCAGGTGTTACCTGTACACCGTGCACGGTACGGGCATGTTCTGCAGCTTGATTTAATACTTCTGCTTCGCTATTGGCACGAATAACTCCTTTGCAATCGAAACCGGCGTCTGAACAATGTAAAGTTTTCATAGTCTCTGAAATTTTGGGTTAAAAAAATGAATAGAGCAAACGGCCACCATGATATAATCACCTGATGCATAGCTGCTAAAGGCAATAAAATCAATAAGTACCGCTTTTACCTTAAGTTAATAAGCTCTTACCCTTAATTTCGGTATCAAAAGATACAAAGCCTGAAAAAAATCTACTGGTGTTAGGTTGCCGCAGCCAGTATCGAAGAATCATTTGCATCTATCAGGAATAACAATTCAGCTAGCCTGGTTTATTCCTTTTGTGAGTTATACCAGCTCAATACACCCCCTGAACAGCTTTACTTTACCTTCCCGTTCAAACTGTTTTAATATGCGTGATACCACCACCCGGGTGGTGCCCAGCTCGTGTGCCAGCCTTTGGTGAGACATATTTACCCTTCTGCTGGCATCACAGGTGATGCCAGCACTCGAAATGACATTTCCCGGGGCCGCGTTGCTGAGATACCTGATCAACCGCACATCGATATGTTCAAAAGCCATACCTTCCAGTGCACTGATCAGCTGATCGTAGCGGCTTCTGAACATCCGGATTACATAGCTGTTCCAGGAGGGATACTTCAGCTGCCATTCTGTAATGAGCCGGGCCGGGAAGATAAGTGCTTCTGTTTCTTCTGCAGCCACGCCATGGGAGGTACTCATGTTATTGAAGTAGGCAGCGGACAGCGACATAGTACAGGTTTCCTGCTCACGAACGTAATACAACAACACTTCCCGATCTTCCTTTTGCTGATACACCCTGACAGAACCTTTGAGCACGATAGGCAGAAATTTAACATACTGCCCTTCCCGCACAACCACATCTCCCTTATGAAGCAGAAGCAACTTTCCATGCTCACTTATTTCCTGCTGAAATCCCGGCTCAGAAAAACACCGTAACTGTTTTATTACTGCTTCCATAGGGATAAGCTAAAGATGGTGCACAAACATTGCCTGGTATGTTATACCCACAGCAAGATGTTCCTCCCGGGCATAACGCAACCATACTGTTGCAGAGTAAGATGCATATTATGTAAGGTAGAAATTTTCAGGACCTGCAACAAGTTCCATGTGTATTATCAGCACTGCATCTTAAGCCTCAGCCGCCTATCTTTTCAAAAACCAGCTGTTCGTTGAATTTCTTCACGATCATATCTATGTAGGATTTTATCCTGGCGTATTCCTCAGATATATAAACTCCTTTTTTAAAGTGGTATTCGGCACTGGCTTCTACTATGTTGTCCTCAATGGTATACATCAGGTTTATTTCGGCAAGCTCATTATCTACTGTAAAGGCTTCGGGCACCCCTATTAATTTATAACCTGCAGGTATCTCCAGCCGGGAGATGAGCTTTTCCTTTTTCGGATAGATAAAATCTACCGGGTAGGAGCGTTTCTTTTGCGTAAGGATGTTTTCTTTGATGGGATAATGCAGGAAGGGCGATATAATAATCTTATTGTCGATTTTCTCCAGTTCCGTTTTGCCTTCGTAAGCAATAATGTAGGGTAAATTTGTTCTGTCAAAATTATAGGTCTTTACCCTGGATACATTCGTGAAACCATCTTCCAAAAGGTTTTCCCTGATCTTTATTGAATCATTTTTGAATAAATTCCTGTAGCCCAGCGCCTCAAACTCTGTGCTCTGCACTGTTACCACTGTTTTGGCTGTTAAGTTTTCCGGATCCAGCTTTAGAGCAATTGTTTTGCTGTCCACCGACTGTATGCTGCTGTAGAGGTCTATCCAGGGTACTTCATCTTCTTTTACCACCAGTCCCTTTTCATTAATGCACCTGGGTGGTATTCTGTTAAAAGCAACCAGTGCCTCTGTTCCATCTGCCAGGTAGGGCTGGCCATTCACATTTACCAGTACAATCACATAGTTGAAAAAATATTCAAAAGGATAGTCGGCTTTTATTTTCCCATGGTTGCGGGTGCTTAAAATTACAGGCTGGGCATCAATACCTGTAGCCCTTAGCATAGCAACTAAAAAAAGGTTTATGTCTGCAGCATTGCCGGTTTTCTGATTTAAAAAGTCTTTTGGGCCTTTCGATGAAAACTTCGAGTAATACCCATTCCAGCTAAAGCTGCTCTTTACATACTCGATAATCTGCTTACTCTTTTCCAGATCGTTGCCTTGTCCAAGGCTCGGCTCTGTTTCCAGCAACTTTTTGGCTAATCTTTCAGAGGTTTTGGTGTACTTCCCAAAGTTGTCGTTTTTGAGCAATTCTTTTGTTAGCTCCGGCCAGGTAGATATGATATTGGTGGTGCCGCCTCTTGGACTATGAAATTTGGCCAGCTGAAAGTCTATTTTCGCCAGGTAGTCATTTGGAGAAGTAATGTAGCTTTCGTCTTTGAAGGCAGGCACATCTTTCAACACATAAGTATGAATCATGTCTTTGAACTCAAAGCCGCTGCCAACATTTTTTCCGTAAATTTCACTAACACTGCCAAATTCGCGTTTTTCTGTAGAAACTTTACTTTCCTGAAAGTCAAACTTGCTGATGCCCTGTGCTAAAAACACATATTCATAGAAAGGAATGAGGCTTGCCGTATACTCACTGTAGATGGTAGGGATTTTATCCTGAAACTGCCAGTCGGGGAGGTTAAAGTGAAACGGTGTTTCCAGCACATATTTATACTCAATAACTGATCCCTCTTTTACATCGGGAAAAACGAACTTTTTAGCATTCCAGCGGTCATTTATCTTTTCTACGTAAACCCCGCTCTGGTCTAATGACTTTTTAAACAGCCTGCCCTCTTCAGAATTGTAGGTGTATGCTTCAATAGAAACTATCTTTTCTGATTTCCCAAAGCCATCTACATAAAAAGGTATTGATACTTCGGCCTGGTTGGTGCCTGCTCTGTTAAGCACTTTAACGCGTCTGGTGCGGGTAAAACGGATATCGTAGCCCTTGTCTGTTTCAAAAAATACAGATTTGCCTACATCGAACAACACTACAGCTTCTGCATCCGGATCTTTGTCATATACCTTGAACTCAAACTCATTTTTGCTGATGACACCAAATTCTTTCGACAGCTTTTGTGCTAAAGCCGGCTGGAGAATCAAAAAGAGTATGGCAACTATAGTTATAGTGCTGCGCATGTTAGTTTGGATTTAATACGATGGCTGATTTTTTCTGCGAATCCTTTACAGACTCAATAAAGGCATAAAATAGCGGGTACTCTTCTTTTGGATAGTCTCCCGCAAAAAGCTGAAAGCTTCTCCTTACCCTGATCTGGCCGCCTGCCTCCTGGTAATGCTCCTGATAGCGGCCAAATTTTGATTCTATCGATACATCCTGGGGCAACTTGGTTTTGTACTGGCCTGCAAAGGGCAGCACATAGATGATAGAATCCAGCTCGTTATGGGGGTAATTTATTCGGAGTGGTGCAGCTCTGCTGCTGGTGCTTTCCAGCCTGGGCAGCACTAAGGCAGTGGGCTGAACTACAAGGCTCTTGCCCAGCTTTCTTACCTGGCTGTTTACCTTAAGCGCCATCTGCAGCTGGAGCATGGGCAGGTCCCGATCCTTCTGGTTCATCTTCCAGCTGAGCAATTCTGCATAGGTAATGTTAATGATTTTTTCAATTACCTGCTGCTGATCCTTTTCGCTGTACTCGTGTTGGAGGTATTTGAGTTTTTCAAATTCCGCCCCTTTCAGGTCGGCCGCTATGTTCACTGTACCCTCTCCGTCCTGGTTCAGAGTATAGGTGTAGGTGGTTTTCTCCAGAACATCCTCCAGCATCAGGGAGGGGGTTTTAACCAGCCTGCTGCCAGTGCCAGCCACTGCTAATGCATAGCGGTTCTGTGTAAAGGTACCCAGGTAATTATAGGGAATATGACTTACTGTATTTTCAAGCCAGAGGGTATCTCCTTCCAGCGGTACACAAAGCACTACATGGTTAAATTGGTGACTTGGAAACTGTGATGCTAACTTAACAGGATTTGCATCTGCATAAATGATGGTATAGAACGACTCTATGCCCACCTGCTTTAAGAGCGCTTTCATGTAAATGGTTAGTGCTTTGCAATCACCATATTTATTTGTGCACACATAAGAGGCTGGGTAGGGTTTCAGGCCTCCCACATCAATAGATACATTGATGTACCTGGTATAGTCCTGCAGGTGGTGATAAAGAATCTTTATAATCTCTTTTTTATCGGTAACACCGCTCACAAGCCTTTCTACCACAAATTGCTCCGATTGTGGAAGCACATCCAAACCTTCATTCATCTTGCTTAGCCAGGTTCCATAGGAATCCCAGCTCTTAAAGCTTCCCTTCAGGTGGTAGTTAAACTCTTCGGGAACAACCTTTACATGCGGAACACTTTCCTGAACCGGCGGGGCAAAAGTCTCTGCCGCAACAGGCACCACATCCGAAATCTGCCAGCGCAGGGTGCAGCTATTTTCCAGCGTATCTGCACTAAAAGTGAAGGCATCAGGAAAACGCATGTTTACTTTGTAGTTGAGCGGTAGCTGAACCTCTAAAGATGCATTTCTGGTAGGAACGTTCAAATACAAAACAGGATACCAGTCGGCCACATGCAGGAACTGATCCATTACCTTCCTGTAGCTGTACTTTACCCTGTAGGGATACTCATGCCATTTAAGGTTAAACTCACTGATGTAGCTATCTTCAAAGAAGGTGCCCTGGGATATAGCACTTCTGCTAATGATTTCTTTCTTTTTAAGGGTTCTTACCACCTTACCATTTCTATCGATAATGGAAGCCTCCAAAATATCTAACTTATCGCCAGTCTGGTAGGGTATCTCTATGGCCGATACCCAATCTGACTGCTTGTTATTGATCTGGATCAGGCAGAATTTTTCAACGGTTAGCTTTCCAGGCTCTGCTTTTATTAATGTTTTATATTCAATGACTTCGTTGCCGGACTGCCCAAAGGCAGCCGATACAAGTGCTAAAAAGAGAAGTATGGTAATAGAATATTGCTTCAGTACAGGCATTACTGTTCCGTAAAATTCGTAACAATATATTGGTAGTTAGATTCTTTTCCAAACGGCCCGCCTATATTATTGCCTTAGCAAAGGCTCACAAACCAGCCTGAAGCTCCTGTGGTGCTACCTTGATGAACACAGCTTACTGATACTGAAGCAAAACGGTGGGGGTAAATTGGGTTCTGCTTCGTTGGCTACAACAGCATATTGTCCGTTGGGTGTAAATGTTACCATATCGGGAATATGCCCTACCTGCACCTGCTGAAGGTAGTTTCCCTGTGTATCAAAAAACACTGCTGTTCCGGGATTGTAGGTAGCATCTTCGTTGTAGTAGCCATCTACCACCACCGCTACCAGTCCTTTGCTTACGGCTACGCTGTTGGGTCCGGCGCCCCAGGCAGAAAGGTCAATGCGTTTAACAAAAGTAAGCTTGCCTGCCGGGCTGATCCTGATAATGTCCAGCGCATTGGTTTGTCCGTTGGTAATGAATACATGGCTGGTCTTTGGGTCGAATGATGCAATCTCTGCAGCGCCCCCGGCATATTCCCGGCCTGCGGCCTGGTAAGAATCTAGCACTGCCAGGTCTAGCGCCTGCTGGAGAGCAGCTGCACCTTTAAAAGCGCCGGCCTGCTGTGCACAAACCGGCGCCAGTGGCGATACAAACAGGCCCACCAGCAGATACTGGAAAAAGTATTACATGAATTGGGTATAAAAAGTAAAAATTAGCTTTGAAGCCCAAAAATGAAAACTGCCTGTTACTCTATCGTGATGTTGATGTTAAGGATCCGTTAGCGATCCGCTATTAAGTTACTTAACTGGTTAAAAGAATATCATTTAATTGTTGATGCCCACTTTTCCTATTCAGTACTCCGCTGCTTATAATGCACTGCCGGCAGCTTTCTTAGCATGGCAGCGGCCGTTTCCGGGGTAATATCGCGCTGGGGGTTGCCCAGCATTTCGTAGCCTACCATAAACTTCTTAACGGTGGCAGAGCGCAGCAGGGGCGGGTAAAACACCATGTGCAGGTGCCACTCTGGGTGCTCCTGTCCATCGGTTGGTGCCTGGTGCAGGCCGGCCGAGTAGGGAAAGGATATCTCAAAAAGATTGTCGTAGCGAATGGTAAGCTGCTGATAGGCATCGGCCAGGCTCAGCATTTCAGCCTCTGTTAGCTTATCTACACTGGGCACCGGGCGTTTGGCTACAATCATGGCCTCAAATGGCCACACAGCCCAGAAAGGCACCAGGGCTACAAAATGTTCATTCTGGAACAAGATCCGCTCCCCTTTCTGCAGTTCTATCTCCACATAATCCTGCAGCAGGGTTCTGCCGTGCTTCTGGTAATAGCTGGCAAGGTGCTGCTGTTTTTTGGCCGGCTCATCGGGTATGGATTCCTGCGCCCAGATTTGCCCATGCGGGTGCGGGTTAGAGGCGCCCATTACCTCGCCTTTGTTCTCGAAGATCTGTACGTGGTTGATAAAGTCTTTTTGGCCCAGCTCCAGGTATTCCCGCTTCCAGAGTTCTACCACCTCTTTAATGGCTTCTACCTCCATTTCGGGAATGGTCAGGTCGTGGCGGGGCGAAAAGCATATTACTTTACAAATGCCGCGCTCGCTCTTTGCCAGAAACAGCTCTCCCTCCTGCATGATGCCGCTGGGCACATCATCCGTTATGGCGGCAAAATCGTTTTTAAAAGCATAAGTGCCTTTATAGTCTGGGTTAACCTCTCCGTTTGCACGGGTATTGCCCGGGCAGAGGTAACAGCCGGGGTCATAGGCTGGGCGTTTGGCCTGGGCAGTTTTTTCCTGCTGTCCCTGCCAGGGGCGCTTTGCCCGGTGAGGCGACACCTGCAGCCACTCTCCTGTTAAAGGATTATATCTTCTGTGGGAGTGATCTTCAAAATTAAACTGGCTCATGTTCTCTTATAAGTTGTGCTGTTAGCCCGGGGTATATCAGCGCCGGCCGGTACCGTCTGTCACCTTTACCTCGTAGGTTTTCATTTCAATGCCAAACTGCTGCTTGTAGGCCTGCTTTGCTTCTTCTACAAAAGCATCTTTCTGATCTGACTTTACCAGGTTAATGGTACAGCCGCCAAAACCGCCACCCATCATACGGGCGCCTACCACACTGGAATTATTTTTGGCCAGCCCTACCAGGAAATCAAGCTCCGGGCAGCTTACCTCGTACTGTTCCGAAAGACCCTCATGAGAACCATACATTTTCTGGCCAAAGGCTTTGATGTCGCCCTGCTCCAGCAGATCGCATCCCTTTAGCAGGCGATCGTTTTCTTCTATCACATAGCGGCACCTTTTGTAAATTACCGGGCTTATCTCTGATTTTACCTCATCGAGCATCTCCAGAGTAACATCGCGGAGGCTGTTTACCTGCGGGTGCTTCTCCTTTACCTTTGCAACGCCCTGCTCACATTCCTGGCGGCGGGTGTTGTACTCCGAGCTGGCCAGCGAGTGCTTTACCTGGGTATCCAGCAGCACAATCTGGTAAGCCCCGAGCTCCAATGGAAAATAGCTGAAATCGAGCGAGCGGCAGTCCAGGCGAATTGCATGTGCCTCTTTGCCCATCACTGAGGCAAACTGGTCCATAATGCCACACTGCACACCGGCAAAGGTATGCTCGGCTTTTTGGGCGTATTTAATGAGCTGCAGCTTTTCTACGTTTAGGTTAAAAAGCTGGCTTAGTGCATAGGCCGCCCCGCACTCCAGCGCTGCCGATGAGGACAAGCCAGCCCCAATGGGAATATCGCCGCCAAACACACAGTCGAAACCGCCAGGCTGGTAGCCTCCTTTTTGCAGCTGGTCTACCACACCTAAAATGTAATTAGGCCAGCCTTTGTCAGTAGGCTGCAGGTCTTGCAGGTTAAAGGCCACGGCTTCGTCATAATCCAGAGAATAGAGGCGGCAGGTCTCAGAGTCGTTCTTTGCTACTGCAAGTACCATTTCCTTATCGATGGCAGCAGGCAGCACAAATCCGTTGTTGTAATCGGTATGTTCGCCAATCAGATTTATTCTGCCCGGTGAACGCACCAGCATGGGGCTGCTGCCGTACAGCTCCCTGAACTTATCTTCAATCAACTTGTAGTTCATTATTCTAAAAAATAGAGTTATTACACGAATCTAGCTGTTCAGCGGGTATATTACCGCTACAATGGCATATATCAAAATTGCCAATCTAATAAATGCTGCCCTGGCACAGAAAAAAGTCCTTTCCAGCCTCTTAACTCCCTGATTCGAGGACTGCACCAGTCCTAAGGAAACGTACCTCCTGCCAGAGCCCTGCACTCTATAGCTTTGTGGAGGCAATTTACCCACACATTAACAAATTGCTGCAATATCTATTGATTAAGTAAATACCAGTTTTATTCTCCGCTATGCAACAACCCAATGAACGGATGCTGCTGGAACCACGGCTGGCAAGGTGTGGGCAGCGCATGCAACTGCCAGCTGTACATCCCCGCAGCGGACAACCGGCAGAATGGTTTTGCCCGGAGCTGCTGGCTGGAAAAGGGTACAAAAGCATTACTTTCGATTTCTTTGTTCAATGGAATACAGCACCCCCGGCACTTACTCATCTTATCTGGATCAAAAAAATACTAAAAGCACCCTACAGCTATGCACAGCTGCTTAACACGCTACCACAATTTATCATAGGTGAATTAGGCGCACCTTACCTTATGCTTTATACAGATTTTGCACAGGCCTATGGGCTGGAGCTGCAATTACTGATTTACAGAGACGATCAGAACTGGACTGATTCCGGAAGCTCACTGCTACTTTGTACCATAGAAGAGGTTGATGGTGAAATCTCCATCAGCGGCAGCGAAATCTCTATCCACCTGCTGCAGGACCTCATTCGTATGCACTCCGGCGGCAAGGTTAAGATTGGGCAAAAGGGGCTTTACTGGGGTACCTCCAGCCTGGAGTGTTATTTATCTACCACCGACAGCCTCTATCCAGGAGATGTAGACATGCTCTTGCTGGATACTCGCGGAAAGCCTGCTGCCCTAATCGAATTTAAAAAACACAACCTCGACAGCCCCATTTCAGAACAGAAACTGGAGAACTACTACCCCTACCCCGACGGCAGAAAGTACAACCGCTTGGCAGTGCTGCAACAGTACCTGGCCAACCGCAGCGGGCAACAGCATATTCCCTTCGTTAACATCTATTATCCAACAAAACCTGCAGCCACCAAGGGAAGAATTGAGCTGGTACAGGGAGGCTACGGGGAGCTCCGTGCCCTGGCAGCCAGAAATTTTGATCTTCCTGAAAAAAAATCACCAGAAGAATTTGAGAAGGTAATAGTGCTGTTAGAGCGTGCCATTGCATACCATCATCAACATTTTAAAAAATGATGCGGGGGCAATAGAACTGCCCAGCCGTTAAAGCGCCAGTTCCTGCTGAACGGCCTGCAGAATAAACTGCTCCGATGTGCCTTCCGGTGCAGCATAGCAGGTATCCAGCAATTTTTGCTGTAGTTGCTCCATAACTTTCCTGCTTAAGGGCTTTCCGCTGTAGTTATCTTTTATAACCGTTGCTATACTTTCCAGCAGCATGCTTTTACGAGCCTCTTCCAGCCTGGTATTGCATACCGCTATCAGGTCTATGCCCTCCTTCTTAAACAGCAGCGACTCCTGGTTTTTTTCTATGCCAATAAAGCGGCGGTTTTCCAGCAGGGCTGCTACCAGAAAACTACCGCTGCCACAGGTGTTATCCAGCACAAGGTCTCCGCCTTTTGTAAAGGTCCTGATCAGGTATCGGCCTAAGGCCACGGGCTTTTGGGTAGGATGGTACACCTCTCCCTCCGATTCTGCTGTTTTAAAATAAACGATATCAGTCGGGTAGCGCTCACCTTCGCTTTTTACTTCTACAGGGCCAAAATCGCCATAGCTGCCCGATAGCTGATTTTTGCGCACGCCCTTGTTGTAGGGCTCACCGGCAGTCATTTGTGGGGTATAAGCAGGCTGCTTTTTGTAAAACACACAGATATCCTCATGCTTGCGCAGGGGCTGCTTTTTAGCATTCAGGAAGTTGGTTGGCTTTGATTTCTCCCAAACGATCTTGTATTTAAAAAGCTTTTCGTTGCTAAGAATCAGCTTTGCCGTGAATATTCCCTGCGATGTAAGCACTATAGCGCCGTTTGGTTTAATCACCCGCTCGTACTGTTTCCAGAGTTCCTCCAGGTTTATTACAGAATCCCATTGGTTTTGAGTAGTGCCATAGGGAAGATCACACAGCACCATATCCACCGATCCGCCGGGAATCTTCTTCATCACCTCCAGACAATCTCCCTCTGTCACAGCATTCAGCATCTGGTTAAACTGCATACAACTTATAAATCTTAGGTTAGCGGCGAAAACTTTAGAGCTTGTTTAAATTTTGCTTTTGTTGGCGAAAATTGTCAGTACAGGGTTCTGATAAAGATATTTTTTCGAGGCATAATGGTATTATGTTGAGGAAGAATATCTTTATCAGGTTTCTGTAATGGCAATTAGCAGTGCAAAGGGCAAAGTTTAAACATGCTCTTAAATTAGAATGGCTAAAAATACGCTGCTGAAAAAGATCATGAAACAGAAGCGGGATGTTTATTAACAACTTCTTTCTCTAAATAAGCAACAGCTACCACACGATTACTACCCAGGTAGCTCAGGGGCCGTTGCGCATCACCAGGAGCTTTTGAAAATAACGTGACTTTTACGAATCTGCAGATGCAAAATCTTATGCAGTATTCACCTACCAAAAAATGTTTTTCGCACCACGAACTATTTAGCAGGATAAAAGATTCTTTGACTGAATCTTCAGCGCTATATTTCAGCAGGAATAGTTAAAAAACCATTCAACACTTTAACAGACCGTTCATACCATCTGGTTTGATAAGTGAGAATGAGTTTTTAATTTGATATAATATTATAACCATCCAGTATTACGTTAAGCTACCTTTTATGCACTTTACTGTAAAAACAGGATTATGTTCGGCTGCTCTGGCTGCTTTTTTATTAGCAGCACCCGTTACAGAAACCCATGCGCAGAAACGCAAGAAAAAAGACAAGGACAAGGAAGCACCCGCTGCTTCGGCCCCACAAAAAAAAGAGGATCTGAAATCAATTACCGAGCTCACTAAAAAGTGCAAGGAATATCCTGGCCTCTTCACCATGTACCAGGATACCACCAATGGTACTGCATACCTGCTGATACGCAAAGATCAGATTGATAAAGAGTTTATTTACTTTAGCCATATTGCCGATGGTGTGCTGGAGGCAGGCTTCTTCCGTGGTGCTTACCGTAACGAAGGCGTTTTCTCAGTACGCCAGTACTTCGACCGCATTGAGCTGGTTGGCGAAAACACCTCTTTCTACTTCGACGGCAACAGTGCCCTAAAAAAAGCAGAGCAGGCCAACATTAACCGTCCCGTACTGGTGAGCCAGAAGATAGAAGCTGTTAATGCAGATAAAACCGCCTGGCTCATTAAAGCAGACGATATTTTCCTGACTGAAGCCCTGGGACAGGTTAAACCATCTCCCAACCCGATGGCGCGTCCCGGCCAGCAATTCGACCTTGGCCGCCAGAGCAAAGACAAGAGCAAATATGCTGCTGTGCGCAACTACCCGCAAAATACCGATGTGGTAGTAGAGTACGTTTTTGAAAATCAGTACCCCATCCGTTACGGATCTCAGGCTGTAACCGATAGCCGCAACGTATCGGTAAAAATTCAGCACAGCTTTATTGAGGTTCCTAATAACGATTTCAGGGCCCGCTTCGATGATCCTCGTGTGGGTTTCTTTTCCCAGGAAGTTACTGATATGACCAGTGCAAGCGTAACACCTTACCGCGATGTAATTAACCGCTGGCACCTGGTAAAGAAAAATCCTGATGCAGCTGTATCAGAACCGGTTGAGCCAATTGTATGGTGGATTGAAAACACCACACCGCATGAATTCCGCTCAACCATTAAGGCCGCTACCCTGGAGTGGAACAAAGCTTTTGAGAAAGCAGGCTTTAAAAACGCCATTGTCGTTAAAGAACAACCGGATTCTGCTAACTGGGATGCCGGCGACATTCGCTATAACGTGCTGCGCTGGACCTCTTCGCCTATCCCGCCATTTGGTGGCTATGGCCCAAGCTTTACCAACCCGCGCACCGGCCAGATCATTGGCGCGGATATTATGCTGGAGTATGTATTTGTAACCAACCGCCTGCAAACCGGTGGTATTTTCAGCACTGCCGCGTTGGGCCTTAATGAAGAAACTGAAACCCTGCCTACCGATGAACATTTCTGCAGCCTGGGCCACAAAATGCACCTGAACAACCTGTTTGGCATGCAGATGATGGATGCCCTGGGTTCAGGTATCGAGGTAGAGAAAGACGAGCTGATCAAGCAGTCGCTATACTACCTGGTGCTGCACGAAGTTGGCCATACCTTTGGTCTTAACCACAACATGAAGGCCAGCCAGATGATCTCTCACAAAGAGATTCATGACCGTGCAAAAGCCGAGCAGATTGGCCTTACCGGTTCTGTAATGGACTATCCTGCTGTAAACTACAGCGCCGATCGCGAAAAGCAGGGCATGTATTATACCACCACTCCTGGCCCGTACGACCTGTGGGCCGTTGAGTTTGGCTACTCTCCTGCGCTGCAGGATGATGCTGCTGAAAAAGCGCGCCTGAATAAAATACTGGCACGTTCCACTGAGCCGGCCCTTACCTTTGGCAACGACGCCGACGATATGCGCTCTGCCGGTAAAGGTATTGACCCGCGCGTAATGATTGGCGATATGTCTGGCGATGCCGTAGGTTATGCCATTGACCGCATGGAGATGGTGAAGAAAGCTTACCCAAGCCTGAAAGACCGCCTGGTAACCGATGACCAGTCGTTCCAGGAGCTGCGCAATGCTTACTTTGTACTAACAGGTGAGCATGCTACCAGCCTTCGGGTTATGAGCCGTTACATTGGCGGTGTGTATGTTGACCGTGCTTACAACAAGCAGGAAGGCGCTACCCAGCCATTTAGCCCGGTACCTGCTACAGAGCAGAAGCGTGCCATGAAGGCCATTGCCCAGTATGGTTTTAGCCCCAAGGCATTTGATATGCCAGAGAACATCTACCCATACCTGCAGGCGCAGCGTCGTGGCTTTAACCACTTTGGCAATAACGAAGATCCGCAGGTACACGCCCGCGTGCTGAACATTCAGCGCGATGTGTTGAACCACCTGATGCACCAGAGTGTATGGCAGCGTATTACCGACTCCGAGCTATATGGCAACGAGTATAGCCTGACCAGCTTTGCCGGAGACCTGACCAACGCTGTCTTCAAAGAAGACTTGGGTAAATCTGTAAACAGCATGCGCCAAAACCTGCAGCAGGAGTATGTTGACAGGCTGGTAAACATTCTGGAAGACAAGGCTAATTACAGCCATGTTGCCAAGAGTGCTGCCCACAGCCAGCTGAAGTCAATCCAGACCATGCTGCGCAACAGTGGTGCTCCGGATACTGCTACCCGTGCGCACAAAGACCACTTGCAACACAAAATCAGCCAGGCTTTTGAGAAAAAGTCTTAAGGCTTTACTAGTGTTTAATAACAAAAAAAGACGCTGCCGTTGGGTAGCGTCTTTTTTATTGTAATGTATTTACAGTAACAACTATTTCTTCTCCAGCGCATCCCAGAGAATCTCTATGGGATGCTGTGCGCGGCGGCCGGTGCCATCCAGTATCTGGTGGCGGCAGCTGGTGCCGGGGGCTGCAATTAGCACTTCGGCAGGCTGCTGGCGAACGGTAGGAAACAGCACCAGCTCACCAATTTGCATACTTACCTCATAGTGCTCTGCCTCGTAGCCAAAGGAGCCTGCCATGCCGCAGCAACCACTGGGGATTAGCAGCACCTCGTAATTAGCGGGCAGGGTTAACATTTTCTTGGTAAATATTACTGATGATAGTGCTTTCTGATGACAGTGGCCGTGCAGGCGAATGGTGCGTTTTTCCTTGCTAAACTGTGCTCCCGTAATACGTCCTGCTTCTTTTTCCTTTGCCAGGAACTCATCTGCAAGCAGGGCAGCATCTGCCAGTTTTTTAGCTGCCTCACGCTGATCGGGGCGACAAAGGCTTAGGTACTCATCGCGCAGGGTAAGGATGGCCGATGGCTCTACACCAATCAGGTATACGCCCTCCTGCAGCTGGGGTACCAGCATATCAATATTCTTCTGTGCAATCTGCTGTGCGTCGCGCAGCAGGCCTTTGCTTAGCCAGGTGCGGCCGCTCTCTTCATGCTCGGGCATGATCAGTTCATACCCCAGTTTGCTTAGCAGCTTACAGAGGGTTTGGCCAATGGGCGTATCGTTGTAGTTGGTAAACTCATCGCAGAAGAGCATTACCTTGCCTTTGCGGTTCCCGTTAAGGCTGGCATTAAGCGCCGCTGCATTCTTATTAAACCAGTTGCGCCAGGTTGTTTTGTGCAGCCTGGGCAGGCTGCGCTCGGGTGCAAAACCCATAGCCTTGCGCATAAGCTTACCAGCAAAATGCTTACCGGTAAAAGCATTATAGGCAAATGGCGCTATGGAAGCCAGCGCATTGCTTTTATTGAAGTTGGCAATAAGCCTGGTGCGGGCAGGTACGCCGTTGGCATCGTAGTAATGCTGCTGCCACTCGGCCTTTAATTTGGCTACGTCTACATTGCTGGGGCACTCGGCTTTGCAGCCTTTGCAGCTAATGCAGAGCTCCATTACCTCCTTGATTTCTTCGTGGTTAAAGCGGTTGGGCTTGGAAGAGTTCTGCAGCATTTCGCGCAGCATGTTTGCACGGCCACGGGTAGTATCTTTTTCGTTACGGGTAGCCATAAAGCTAGGGCACATGGTGCCGCCCATCAAATGGCTTTTGCGGCAGTCGCCGGAGCCATTGCAAAGCTCTGCAGCCCGAATGATGCCATCTGTTTCGCTCCAGTCAAAGATAGTATCGAATTGCGGCACCTCCTGGTTTGGCCAGTAGCGCAGGCTATCGTTCATAGAGGGGGTATCTACTATTTTACCGGGGTTAAAGATATTCTGCGGGTCCCAGGTCTTCTTCAGCTCCTTCAGCAGGCCGTAGTTGTGCTCGCCTATCATAAAGCGGATAAACTCGCCACGCAGGCGGCCATCGCCATGCTCACCACTTAGAGAACCTTTGTATTTTTTAACCAGCCGGGCAATGTCTTCGGCTATGGTGCGGAACATGCGGTTGCCTTCCTCTGTCTTCAGGTTAAGGATAGGGCGCAGGTGCAGCTCGCCACTGCCGGCATGGGCATAGTGTACGCAAAAGAGACCGTAACCTTTTAGTGTTTCATTGAACTCGGCAATGTATTCCGGCAGCTCATGAACATCTACAGCGGTATCCTCAATTACAGGCACAGGTTTAGCATCTCCTTTGATGTTGGAGAGCAGGCCAAGGCCAGCTTTACGCAGCGTCCAGACACGCTTAATATCTTCGCCTGTTACCAGTGGAAAGTGGTAGCCGTAACCCTCCCTGCGCAGATCGGCCTCCAGGGCAGCTGCTTTTGTATGTACCTCCACCTCCGACTGGCCTGTTAATTCTACCACCAGCAGTGCACCGGGATCGCCCTGGATGAAGAAACGGTTCTGGCGCTGTTCAATGTTGGCTTTGGTACACTCCAGAATGTAGCTATCGATCAGTTCGCTGGCAAAAGGCTCGTACTTAAGGGCCACCAGGTTTGCCCGCAGCGATTCATCAATGGTGTGGCAATGCACACACAGCAAACCACTCACAGGGGGTGGCAGGGGCACCAGGTTAAGCTTTAGCTCTGTCATGAACAGCAGCGTACCTTCAGAGCCTGCAATTAATTTACAGAAGTTAAACGGCACTCCATCTGGAGTAAAAGGCTGGCTGTTCAGCAGCAAATCCAGCGCATAGCCGGTATTGCGGCGGGGTATGCTGGGCTTGGGAAATTCATTGCGGATCTGCTCAGCGTTTTGCTGATTGCTCAGCAGGCGGGCTACCGTCTGGTAAATGCTAATCTCCAGCGCACTGGTTACGCCTTCGCCATTTCTTTTTGCCTCAAACTGCTCTGGCGTTAAGGCGCCAAAGATAGCTTCGCTGGCATCAGCCAGAAACCCTCTAACCTCCAGCAGGTGCTCGCGGGTGCTGCCGTATACAATAGAGTTAGAGCCGCAGCTGTTATTGCCCACCATACCACCAACCATACAGCGATTAGCGGTAGAGGTTTCCGGGGCAAACATAAGGCCGTAAGGCTTCAGAAAAAGGTTGAGCTCATCGCGCACCACACCGGGTTGTATCCGTACCCAACGCTCCTCGGCATTTACCTCCAGTATGCTGTTAAAGTGTTTGGAAACATCTACCACAATACCACCACCCACCACCTGACCTGCCAGGGAAGTACCTGCAGTACGTGGAATCAGCGAGGTATTATTGTTAGCAGCAAACTGTACCAGCTGCTGTATATCAGCTTCCGTTTTGGGAAAGGCTACTGCCAGCGGCATTTCCCGAAAAGCAGAGGCATCTGTTGCATAGAGCCTCCGCATGGTTTCATTATAAAAAAGACTGCCTTCTAATTTAGCAGACAGCTGTTGTAGCGCTTGTTCCATCATAACTTCTAATCACGCCATGAATTTAACAGATGCCTGCAGGAAAATTGTGATGTTTTCAAAAAAAAGCCGATATAATATCCTGTCCTACTCTTATTCCTTAGCTTTTTCTCTGCCGCAGGACATCTCCCACAAAAAAAAGCTGCCCCTTGCAGGGACAGCTTTTCAAGTATACTTGTGTACTTAGATTACTATTATGCCTTCTGACGTACAGTAGTAGGCTTGGCTACTTCTGCTTCGTCTTTCTGACGTGCCAGCAAATCTGCGGCAATCGGAGAAGCAACGAAAATAGAAGAATATGTACCTACCAGAATACCCACCAGCAGAGCAAAAGAGAAACCTCTTAGTACCTCGCCACCAAACAGGAACAGGATGAGCACTACCACAAGGGTGGTAAGTGAGGTCATCAGGGTACGGTTTAGCGTGCTGTTAATAGCGCTGTTAAAGGTATTCAGCAGGGTAGCTTTGTTGTAGCGGTTGCCTACTTCTTCCCGAATACGGTCAAACACAACCACGGTATCGTTTATTGAGTAACCAATCACAGTCAGAATGGCGGCTACAAATACCTGGTCAACCTCGTAAGTCATGCCCAGTGCACCTGCAATTGCAAAGGCACCCAGCGTAATGGCAACGTCGTGTACCAGGGCCAGAATGGCACCTGTACTGAACTGCCAGCCACGGAAACGGATCAGGATGTAAAGGAACATAATGATCAGCGAGAACAAACCAGCTTCCAGTGATGCTTCCTTGATGTCGTCGGCAATGGTAGCGCCTACTTTTGATGAGCTCACAATCGAGAACTGGCCCTGTGAAATGCTGGCACCATCCTGAACAAAGCGTTTGCCTGTAGCTTCTTCAATACCCTGAACCAGCGCACTCTGCACCTGGACATCAGACTCTTCTTCTTCTACATCTATCAGGTAGCTGGTGGTTACTTTCAGTACGTTGTTAGCACCATAGGTTTTAACTTCCGTACCTGCACCGGCAAAATTGTCGCTAAGGTCAAGCTTGAGCTGTGTTGGAGAAACCGGCTCATCGAAGTTTACTACATAGGTACGGCCACCGGTAAAGTCAACGCCCATGTTAAGGCCGTTATTCAGTACCAGCGCAACCAGACCAACAGCAATCACAACACCTGAGAATATATATGCCTTTTTGCGCATACCCATAAAATTGATGTCGCCACCTTTAAACAGGTTACGGGAGAAAGCAGTATCGAAAGACATTTTGCTTGCATCGCCTTTGGCTGTCATCCAGTCAATGATTACACGGGTAATCAATACTGCTGAGAACAGCGAGCAAAGAATACCAATGATCAGGGTAATGGCAAAACCTTTAACCGGACCTTGTCCCATTACATACAGTACAATGGCAACAAGCAGGGTTGTTACGTTGGCATCTATAATAGAGCTGTAAGCCTTCTGATAACCTTTGTTAATGGCTGCCTTCAGGCTTAAGCCGCCTCGTAATTCTTCGCGTATACGTTCAAAAATCAGTACGTTGGCGTCAATAGACATACCAATGGTTAGCACAATACCTGCAATACCAGGCAGGGTTAGGGCTGCGCCCAGGTTTGCCAGTATACCAAAGATGAAGAAGATGTTGAACAGCAGGGCAATGTTAGCTACAAGTCCACCTTTAGAGTAGTAAGCTACAATAAAGATCACCACCATACCCAAACCAGCTACAATAGACAGAATACCCTGGTTACGGGCCATTTCACCCAGTGTAGGTCCTACAATAGCTTCTTCCACAATACGGGCAGGAGCTGGCAGCGCACCGGCTTCCAGAATGTTGGCAAGGTCTTGCGCTTCCTGTATAGCTGCAGTAGGATCGTTTCTGTCGCCGCCTACCGAAATCGATGAAACACCACCGGGAATTTCAGACTGTACTACCGGCGCAGAGTATACATAGTTATCAAGAACAATGGCAATACGCTGGCCAATGTTATTAGCTGTTATTCTTTTCCAGGTACGGGCACCGTCGCTGTTCATCACCATTACCACTTCTGGCTGGCCACGCTCGTTAAAGTCCTGGCGGGCACGCTCAATTACTTCGCCGGTTAAAGGGGCACGACCACCACGCTCACGCTGTACAGCATACAGCGACAGCATAGGATCTCCGCCACCTTCAGGCCTGAAGCCTTTTACATCCCATACAAAGCTTAAGTTAGAAGGAATCAGGCTCTTAACATCCGGACGGTTCAGGATTCTGTTGATCTGTGCAGTATCACGCACACTGTACAGCAGCGAAGCCTGTGAACGGTTCAGAGAAAACAGCGGAGACATCTGCAGGGCCAGTGAATCTGCTGATGCAGTGGTGTCGGCAGTAGCCAGCTGTGAGGCCAGGTCCTGGCCACCAACAGTATCTGTTGCTGCTGTAGCAGCAGTATCTGTAGCGGTAGTTGCTGCCGGCTGCTGAGTGTTACCTGCAGTTGCAGCATTAGCACGGTTTTCTTCTACAATAAGGCTGTTGATTTCAGCCAGGGTCTGGTAGTACTCCTGAATTTCTACTACTTCCAGAAACTCCAGCTTGGCAGTTCCCTGCAACAGCTTGCGCACACGCTCGGGGTTGTCTACACCTGGTAGTTCTACCAGAATACGGCCGGAACCCTGCAGGCGCTGAATGTTAGGCTGTGAAGTACCGAAGCGGTCAACACGGGTACGCAGAATTTCAAAAGAAGTACTGATGGCATTTTCTACCTTTTCATTCAGGTAGTTAACAACTGCATCATCAGAAGTCTGCGAAGTGATTACGTTACGGTTAGCTGCAGTGAAGAAGGCGTCTCTTAACGGGCGGCCGGCTGCATGCTGCTGCCATCCCTGGCGGAACAGCTCCACAAAGTTCTCCTGGCTGTCTCTTTGTCTTTCGCGGGCATAATTAATGGCCTGCACCAGGGCAGGATCATTAGGGTTGGCTGCCAGACCTTTGATCACCTCAACCGGCGAAATCTCCAGGGTAACATTCATACCGCCCTGTAAGTCGAGGCCCAGGTTAAGTTCAGTTTGTTTTACCTCCTGATAGGTATATTCCATACCCAGGAAGTTGTAAACAGGCTCATGCCAAACCGAATCGAGATAATTTTGCTTTTTGCTATAACTGATGCTACCATCGGGCAGGGTTGCATAGGCAGTGGCTTTCTGCTGTACCTGGCGCGAAACGTAGGTAAAAGAAAGATAGTACAAGCATAGCAGCGTTACCACAACGGTAAGCACCACTATTAAACCTTTGTTTTTCATGAATTAAAGTATAGAAATAGTAAGGGTTACATTTTAGAAAATAGAGCGTCTTATGCCGGAAGTTGTGAATCCGGCACCTACGCCGGAGGCTGTGCATCCGGGTAAGCTCGTGGGGCAGGCAAATAAATGCTTAGGGGGCGTTGGGCGAAATAATTCGCCTGAACAGCGTACGACGATAGCTATTTACCAGGTCCGGAACATTGGCCGGTGCCTGCTCAACTATTTCTACAAGGGGAATGATAACCGGTACATTGGCCGGCTGATAAAAGAAGATTTGCAGCGGGGCTACCTGTGCCAGGGCAGAGAAGCCCGGTTCGAACACAGGAATTTCTTCGCCTGTTGCTGACTTTTGCACCTGCTCTTTCTGCAGGGGTGTAGCACCAAACGCCAGCGTTTTACCGGCAGGCATAGCCGTAAACATAAGCCCTGCAAGCAAAGCCATTAACACCGGCAGGCGGTGTACGAATGTTTTATGTTTACAAAACCAGCTAATCATGCCCTTCTTCGCTAATCTTTGGCGCAATTCAATTACAAAAGTATAAGAATTTTGAGAAAGAACACCTAAAGCAGGCTTATTTGTTCACTTCCATAAATTTATTTACGTCCTGCTCTTTTCCCAGCAAGATCATAATGTCTGAATCATACAAAACTGTATCGCCCTGGGGCACACCTATGATGTGTTCTACCTCGGTAACCCGGCCATCGCGCTCTTCTTCAAAGATGCGCTTTACAGTAATAAGGTTAAGATTATACTTTTGCCTAAGGCCAATTTCACGCACAGTTTTGTTTACCACACGTTTGGGAGTTTGTATTTCTACAATCTCGTAATCGTCGGCCAGGGGCAAAAAGGATTTCATGTTGGGGTGCAGCAGGGTTTCGGCAACAGTTTTGCCTACTGTTTCTTCCGGCGATAGTATTTCGCTTACCCCCATTTTTTCCAGGATCATGCGCTGCTGCGTAGAGGCTGCACGGGCAATAATGCGCTTTACCCCCAGATCCTGCAGCAGTACCGTAGTAAGCAGCAGGCCTTCAAAATTTTCACCTATGGCCACCACCACCGCGTCCATGTCCTGAATGTTTTGTGCCATCAGGGCTTTAACATCTGTGGTGTCCATGGCCACGGCATGGGCCACTTCATCTTTCACAAACTCTACTTTATCCAGCAGCAGATCAATAGCCAGTACTTCGGCACCACGGGCAGCCAGCGTTCGGGCTATGGACATACCAAACTGGCCCAGGCCTATTACGGCAAAGCGGTTAATCATAACAGCTTAGATTTTATGAAAGTGGTGATTACCTCCAGGGCATTATCAAAACCATGGTTGTTGGGCACAACCAGGTCGGCATCGCTCCTGAAGGGTTTTATGTATTTATTATAAGTAGGGGCAACATGCCGCTCATAGCGGTAAAGCACATCTTCCAGGTCGTAGCCGCGTTCTACCTTATCTCGCACAATACGCCTGCTAAGCTTAATGTGTTCTTCAGCCTCAATAAACACCTTCAGATCGAGGTGGCGGGTAAGCTCGGGAAAATAGAAAACGAAAATGCCCTCTACCACAATTACCGGCGCCGGATGAAACTCCAGCTGTTTGGGTACAGCACCGGGGTTGTTGAATGTATACTCCTGGCGAATAACGGTTCGGCCTTCCTTCAAAGCAACCAGGTCCTGTGCGTATAGTTCGTGGTCTATAGAATACGGGGTATCGAAGTTCTTAACACCGTTTTCATCAACAGGCTGCTCGTGGCGTGGCCTGTAGTAGTTATCCTGCGAAACAAGACAAACCTCCGAGGGCGTGAAGTTCTGGAGCAACTCCCGCAAGAAATAGGTTTTACCCGATGCACTACCTCCTGTTATTCCTACTATGTACGGCTTTTTCATTCGGGCAAAATTAACCTAATTAGTGTTTCGCTTCAGAAAATCAACCAGTTTTTTCATAGCCCTGGCCCTGTGGCTCATGGTGTTTTTTTCTTCCAGCGGCATTTCGGCAAAAGTTCTGCTGTGGCCTTCCGGCACAAAGAGCGGATCGTAGCCAAACCCCTTCTCTCCCCTGCCTGTTTCTATAATAGTACCACGCACTTCTCCTTCGAACTGATGCCGGCCCGCTGCAGAAATGTAGGTGAGCACAGTACGAAAGCGGGCAGCCCTGTTTTGCGCTCCCTTAAGCTTTTGCAGCAGCAACTGCATATTATCTGCATTGCTCCGGTGGTCTCCGGCATAGCGGGCCGAGTATACGCCGGGCTCACCGCCCAGCGCTTCTACTTCCAGGCCTGTATCGTCGGCAAAGCAGGCAATGCCATAATGCTCCCAAACATATGCCGCCTTTTGGGCAGAGTTAGCCTCCAGAGTTTCGCCGGTTTCGGGAAGCTCTTCGTGGCAGCCTATTGCTTCCAGGCTTAGCACCTCCCACTCCGGCCCCAGCCAGCTGCTGATTTCCTCCAGCTTCTTTTTGTTATTGGTAGCAAAGCAGAGCCTCATTTCTTGCTTAGCATTTCTATTTCGAAAATGAGTGTGCTGAATGGCGGTATTGTACTAACATCAGTCAGAAAACCTTTTTCCTTAAAGCTGGCCAGATCCTGGCTTGGTAAAACAAATGCGCCTCCGGTTGATTGGCCGGTACCATATGCCAGGGAAGATGGAAGAATAAACAGGGACTTTTCGCCTACTACCATGGTTCTAAGCGCCTGTGTAAAGCCTTTCACCAAAGAGGTAGTTCCCAATTTTACACCAAATCCTGCACCGCTGGTATTCTCGTCAAACACCTGCCCATCAAGAAAATAACCTTTGTAGTATACCCGTACGCTGTCGCCGTTAACAGGTGCTTCTCCACTACCTTCTGTAAGTACTATTTTGTGCAGGCCTCCGGCCAGCTCTTCTGATGTTCTGCCGTCGGTCTGCAGCCAGGCTTGTATCTGGGCCTGCTCCACGTCGTAAATCTCCTGCAGCGAGTGGTAAACACCCACTATCTCCATTTCTACAATAAGGTTAGCAAACTCCTGGTAGCGCTCTCCATCGGTGTAGCTCTTGTTGATGGCGGTGTAGCCGAATCCGGAGGGCACATAGTAGCGGTGAGTTTCTCCTACGCGTACATCTTCCAGACCATAGCGAATAGCAATAGGGAAATATCTTCTGTTTGGAGAGTAGGTAATAAGCTCAGGGTTACCCGGCTCCGACTGCCCGATAAGGGTGCCATCCAGCCTGCTGATTTTATAGTTTACCAGTGCCACATCACCTTCCTCGATCAGCTCACCTTCGGGATTAAGGGTCAGGGGCTGGTGAAATATACCTCTGGAATCTTTTTCGGCACTAATGCTTTGCGCTGCCAGGAAGGATTCAATTTCAAGAATCTGCTCTTGCAGGCGTGCCTGTGCAATTTCTATTTCTGTTGGCCCTTCATCATCATCCTTGCAGGCAGCCACAAATAATGTCATGAGCCCCAACAGGCTCCAGATTATCCAACTCTTTTTCATATACAATTATAATGATATAAAAAATCCGATGCAGTTTTTGCTGCATCGGATTAACGTATTTAAATCAAAGCTTATTGCTTATTCTGCTTCTGTACATCTAAAACCTCTACCTCAAACACAAGAATTGAGTTAGGCTTGATTACCTCGCTGCGCTGCTGCTCACCGTAAGCAAGTGGCGAAGGTATAAATATGGTTGCCTTGCTGCCTTTAGGCAGCTCCAGCAAGCTTTCGTCCCAGCCTGGGATTACCATGCCTTGTCCTACGGCAAAAGTAAATGGCTCTTTACGGTCGTAAGAAGCATCAAACTGCTCGCCTTCCAGAACTTTGCCACGGTAATGCACCACCAGGTTATCGCCACGCTGTGGCTTATCGCCTTTACCACGCTCTGTTACCTGAATACGAACGCCAGAGGCGGTGGTATCGGCTACAATGCTGTGTTCAGCCAGGTACTTATCAATGGTTTTTACATCTTTAACTAGCTGCTCTTTCTGGCGGCCAGCGGCCTTAGCCTGCATTTTCTGCATGCTTTCCATCTGAATTTGCTGCGCACCCTGTTCATCTACAACGTCTTTTACGCCAATGTAGAAGTTCATTTTGCTGTTTTCATCGATACCAGCAGGCACCGGAGAGCCCATGGTCTGGATAAAGAAGTTGTTTGCGGGCACTACAATCAGGGCGCTATCGCCTTTGTGCAGCATTTTAATACCTTCGGCAAGAACACCTTTAAACTGAGGGTTGTTAACAGGCATTATTTCATCCATGCCGCGATCCTGGGTATCGAAAAACACGGAATCCTTGCCGGTTGTTGCCCTGATGTTCATGACCAGGAATTTGGTGCTATCAGGATTTGTTTCTTCTCCTACACGGAAAAACTTATACTGCAGCCCGCTTTCACGAGTCTTTAACTCTTCACTAACTTCACGTTCTTTGTTGCCTCCACAGGCAGTAGCAAGACCAGCAACGGCTAACAGCAGCCCGGCCTTCAGGAAAGATTTGTACATTGGTTATTCTAAATTAAAACTTTTGCTTGTAATTGATCTTTGTATTGCGGCAGAAGCCCTACAAATTTATTCACTGTTTCTTCCAGCGACTGGTATGAAACACCACCAGCCGCGTTTTTGTGCCCGCCCCCTTCAAAATGACTTCTGGCAAAGGCATTTACCGAAAAATCACCGATAGAACGGAAAGAAATTTTGATTGCTTCCTGCCGCTCTACTATTAACGCTGCCATCACCACACCTTGTACAGAGAGGGCATAATTTACCAAACCTTCTGTATCGCCGGTTTTAGACTGGTACTGCTGAAGTTCTTCTGCCGATATGGCAATGTAGGCGGTGTTGTATTCGGTGAGGACCTGAAGTTTTTCACTCAAAGCAAAGCCCATGAACCGCAGGCGCTCCAGTGAGTTGGTATCATAAACAAGCTTACTTACCTTGTGCACGTTGGCACCGGCCCTGATGAGCGCTGCCACAATTTCGTGGGTACGGGCGGTGGTGCTGGGGTGTTTAAAGGAACCTGTGTCTGTCATGATTCCCGAATACAGCGCCTCCGCTATTTCGGTATCAATAAGTTTTTGATCCCCTAAATCAAGAATAAGCTGAAAAACCAGCTCTGCCGTGGAGGCTGCTTCAGTGGTCCAGAAGGAGTATTTGGCAAAATCTTCGGGCTCCAGGTGATGGTCTATCAACACCTTTTCTGCCGGCGACTGGCGAACCAGCTCTCCAAGTTCATTGATTCTGGCTAAAGATGAAAAATCAAGGCAAAAGATTAGTTCCGCATCGGCAACCAGCTGGGCCGAGCGGGCTTCATTGCCCTCGTTAAAGATAATTACTTCATCATTACCATTCATCCAGGCCAGAAAAGCAGGATAATCGGTAGGAGAAATAACCGAGACCTGATGGCCTTTCTTTTTCAGATAGCCAGCCAGCCCCAGCGATGAGCCCAGCGCATCGGCATCTGGCTTATGGTGAGTTGTGATAACCACCCGCCTTGGCCGGCTGAGGGCTTCCCTAAATGCATTTAAAATTTGCTGCATGACTGGGCAATATACGTCAGCCTTCTCTACTGTTCAGATAAGCTGCAAAACTGCATATATTTTACGGGAAAACAAAATTGGCTGGTACGGGCTTTTAAACAGTAGCCGCCTTAATAACAGATCAGTTAGCAAAATGAAGGGGAGAATTTTAGCAGACCCGCAGCAACTGACAAATTTTTAAAATCAGGTACCTTTTAGGAAGAAACTGTTATTTTTGCGGGCAATTTAATCCATACCACTAACCGAAAACAAAGACCCCCATGGCTGGAAACAGAACATTTACCATGATTAAGCCCGATGCCGTTGCCGATAACAACACCGGTGCTATACTTAAAATGATTGAAGAAGCTGGCTTCAAAATAGTTGCCATGAAGCTGACCAAGCTGACTGAAGAGCGTGCCGGCCAGTTTTATGAAGTACACAAGGAGCGCCCTTTCTACAACGACCTGAAACGCTACATGAGCGGCGGCAAAATAGTTGCAGCTGTTCTGGAAAAAGACAATGCCGTGGCTGATTTCCGCAAACTGATTGGCGCCACCAATCCTGCGCAGGCCGAAGAAGGCACCATCCGCAAGAAATTCGCAAAATCTATAGAAGCAAACGCCGTTCACGGCTCCGATTCTGATGAGAACGCCCAGATTGAAGGCAGCTTCTTCTTCAGCGGCACTGAGATGTTTGTTTAAACAGCCCTGCTAATTTTACTGAACCAAGAGAGCCTGCTGAAAAGCGGGCTTTTTTTTTGTTGAGTGAATGAGTGATTACTGGCTTATGCGGAGAAGTTAACAACTGCAGGTGATGGCAGGCTGCGGCCCCTGTAGTAGCGTCGATGCATGCATCGACGTGGTAGAAGTACCAAGTGAACGACAAATGTTATCAGAATAGGCTGGATGAACAAAGGATTTACTCGCTCTTATAAAGAAACCCACTGCATCATCGAATCACGTCGATGCATCGACGCTACAGAGGTCGCTGCGTGAAATTATTAGCTGCAGTTAGAATCTACTACTGCCCCACAATTAGCACATTAGGCTTCCTCTGCCGACTTTTTGGTAAGAAACGCTCTTTGCAGCCAGCGTGGAAGAACCAGGGCACCTAAGATCAGGTAAGGGTAATAGGTAACCATGCGCCAGAGAATGTTGGCAATAAGGGTATAATCGGCCAGGAAAACACTGAAGAACTGCGGGAACAGGCCTTCTGCAAAGCCACTGCTGCCCGGGGTGGGTGAAATAAGCATGGTGATCCACATTACGATTTGCCGTCCGAATATCAGCAGGTGCTGGTTAACAGTGAGGTCTGCAAAGGCACTGATCACAGCATTAAGGGTAAAGTAGCGGGCAATCCATACAAAAAGTGTTGCTACGCTAATTTTTACCCAGTACTCCCAACCCCGGCCTTTCAGCTGGCGTGAGGCCATGATAATTTCGTTGCCCCTGTTTACGGCACCATGACGCCAGCGGCGCAAAAAACCTATAGAAGTTACTTTTATCAGCAACCATTTAAAAGCCCTGGGTTTACTGAAAAGCGCCAGTCCCATTACCAGGGTGTACACTGTAATAAGGCCGTAGCTGATGTAAAAGAGCACTTCCAGGCTCTCACCAAACTGTAGGTTAGCAGCCTCAAGCCGCGGAAAAGCCAGCCCCCCCGACAGAAACAGGGCAATAGGGGCTGCCACCACAAAAAACATATTATCCAGTATGGCCGATAGCATGGCATAGGCAATGGCCTGCCCCAGCTTAATACCTTCTTTATAAAGAATAAAGATGGCTACTGCTGTTCCGCCCACTACAGAGGGCGTTACGGCCGAAGAAAACTCCCACAGAATAATAACATAGACGCTGCTCATCCAGCTCAGCTGTTTGCCGGTAAGCATGCGTATACGATAGATATAACCCAGATCGCGGCAAAGAATAATGAGCAGGGCCGCCAGCATGGAGCCGCCGCCGGCATGAGAGATCAGGAGTAATTTATCTGCAGTAAGGTTATCGTCGAATAGCATCATGGCTACCACAATACCAATGCCCAACAGCACAGGTATCCATACCTTACGCGGATTTAGCGTTTTGAGAACTTTCTGGGTATCTACATTCATTTAGCTGGCAGCGGTAACAGCAGGGGTCTCTGCCGGTGAAACCTCTGGTTTAAAAATCCAGAAATTATTAAAGCCTTCTCCGAGCCGCAATTCCACCTCGTTAAGTTGCAGCAGCTCCAGAATGGCCAGAAAATTATAAATAACTGTTATCTTTTCAGGCTTTGCCTCAATAATTTCTGTAAAGGCTAGCCGCTCTTTATTTTCCAGCAACCTCATTACGTAAGCGCGCTGCCCGCCAATGGTGTATGGGTAAGGCACAATCTGGTGCACAGGCTGCTGGCTGGCGCTTTCGTAGCGCTTCATTACCCGCTGAAACACCTGCATCAGTTTGTACAGATCGAGCTGCTGTAGCTCCAGGTCGGCATCGTGCAGGCTGGCAATATGCTGATATTCCCTGCCAACATTGCCCCGCTTTTCCTTTTGCTGCTGCAGTTCTTCCATATCGGAGAGCTTCTGCACTACTGATTTATATTTTTTATACTCCAGCAGGTGCCGCACCAGCTCTTCGCGGGGGTCAACTTCTTCGCCTTCTTCGTTAAGCTGTGGCCGGGGTAATAGCATTTTTGCTTTGATGCGCATGAGGGTTGCTGCTACGAGCATAAACTCACTGCCCACCTCAATGTTTAAGCCCTCAAGCTGCCGCATGTAGAGCAAAAAATCATGCGTTATCTTTGCAATGGGAATGTCGTGTATGTCCAGTTCATCCCGCTCTATAAAGAAAAGCAGCAGGTCGAAGGGGCCTTCAAAAAGAGGTAATTTTATTTCGAAACTCACTTACCGGCATTTCTGAACCCTAAAATTATGCAGAAATACCGGATATTTCTCTACCTTATGGCAGGTTTATTGGGTATGGGCAATGAGGTATGAGGTATGGGCTTTTGCACTGGCGTATTCAAACTTTAGATCATAATAGTTTGCTAAAGTGAATGAGCATCATGCCAGAATGTAAAAACAGCGGCAGGGCTTATACCTCATACCTCATACCTCATTGCCCATACCTTATATTACAAACTTTTGTTAAATTTGTGCGTTCTAATATTTTACAAAACAGGGACATGCTGATAAAACCAGGAGAATTGCTGGCCAACATAGACAGCCCCGCCGACCTGCGAAAGCTTGATCAAACCCAATTGGTGCAGCTTAGTGCAGAGTTAAGGCAGTTCATTATCGACAATGTATCGGTATATGGCGGGCATTTCGGGGCCAGCCTGGGTGTGGTTGAGCTAACAGTGGCCCTGCACTACGCTTTCGATACCCCCTATGACCAGCTGGTGTGGGATGTGGGCCACCAGGCCTATGGCCACAAAATATTAACCGGCCGCCTCAAAGAATTTCATACAAACCGTAAATATGGCGGGCTCTCCGGATTTCCTAAAAGAAAAGAAAGCCCCTACGATACATTTGGTGTAGGCCACAGCTCTACCTCCATTTCCGCTGCACTGGGCATGGCAGTTGCTTCTTACTATAAGCAGGAAGGCGACCGCCAGCATATTGCCGTGATTGGCGATGGTGCCCTTACCGGTGGCATGGCCTTTGAGGCCATGAACCATGCAGGCGTAAGCAACTCCAACCTGCTGATTGTGCTCAACGACAACTGCATGAGCATCGACCCCAATGTAGGCGCACTAAAAGACTACCTGACCGATATCACCACTTCCATTACCTATAATAAGGCAAAAGAAGAGGTTTGGAAGCTGCTGGGTAAGTTCAGCAAATTTGGCACTTCTGCCCAGGATATTGTCAGCAAGGTGGAGGCCAGCTTTAAATCATTCCTGCTCAAGCACAGTAACCTCTTCGAGAGTCTTAACCTGCGCTATTTTGGCCCGGTAGATGGTCATGATGTGGATCATCTGGTGCATATATTTAAGGACCTGCAGCATATACCAGGCCCTAAAATACTGCACTGTATTACCACCAAGGGTAAAGGCTTTGCACTGGCAGAAAAAGACCAGACCAAATGGCACGCCCCCGGTACCTTCGATAAAATAACCGGCGAGATCTACAAAAAAGTATATGATACGCCACAGGCACCCAAGTATCAGGATGTTTTTGGCCATACGCTGGTAGAGCTAGCCGAGCAGAACCCGAAAGTAATGGGTATTACACCTGCCATGCCTTCCGGTTCAAGCCTTAACATAATGATGAAGGCCATGCCTGATCGTGCGTTTGACGTGGGCATTGCCGAGCAGCATGCCGTTACCTTTTCGGCAGGCTTGGCTACCCAGGGCCTGGTGCCCTTCTGCAACATTTACAGCACCTTTATGCAGCGCGCCTACGACCAGGTAGTGCACGATATCTGTATGCAGAACCTCCATGTAGTGCTTTGCCTGGACCGTGCCGGTTTTGCCGGTGCCGATGGCCCTACGCACCATGGCGCCTATGATATAGCCTTTATGCGCTGCATCCCGAACATAGTTGTGGCAGCTCCCATGAACGAAGAAGAGCTGCGCAACATGATGTACAGTGCCCAGCTGCCCCGCGAAGGCGCCTACTGTATTCGTTACCCACGCGGCCAGGGCATGATGCCAAATTGGCGCACCCCTTTCCGGAAAATTGAAGATGGCACCGGCCGCCTGATTACTGAGGGCGAAGAAGTAGCCATTCTTACCATTGGCCATATAGGCAATTATGCCGTAGAAGCCTGCCAGCTGCTGGAAGAGGAAGGCCTGCTGCCCGCTCATTACGACATGCGCTTTGCCAAACCGCTGGATGAAGCTATGCTGCACCAGGTATTCAAAAAATTCAGGAAGGTTATTACCGTAGAAGATGGCTGCCTGATGGGCGGTTTTGGTAGTGCCGTTGCCGAATGGATGCTTGACCAGGGCTATAGCGCCCGCCTTAAGCGCCTGGGCATACCAGATGAGGTAATAGAACATGGTGAGCAGCTGGAATTACACCGCGAATGTGGTTTTGACCCTGAAGGCATTGCACAGGCCGTTAGGGAAATGGCGGCATTAAAAACAGCCTCTAAAACCACAAGCCTGGCCTAACCCCTTTGCATGACTGATCCGTTCTATGCCGAAAGCGGGAGCCAGCCGGGTGCCCTGCCCCGGAATGATATGCCCCAGGATGGCCTGCCGCAGGATGGCCTGCCGCAGGATCGCCTGCCGCTCATCCTGCTGCATGGTTTTTGCGAAACACACAGGCTTTGGGATCGATTCAGAGAAGTTTTAGGAGAGGAAACCTGGGTGCTATGCCCCGATTTACCGGGTTTTGGCCAGAGCACTTCCCTTCCCGACGGCTTCACTATAAGCGATGTGGCGCATCGTATGGCAGCCTGGCTGGAGCAACTCCATATTTCCAAATGTATTCTGATAGGCCACTCCCTGGGTGGCTATGTGGCCCTGGCTATGCTGGAGCACTACCCGCAATTGGTGGCTGGTATCGGGCTCTTTCACTCCACAGCCTACGCCGACAGTCCGCAAAAGCGACGTTCGCGCAATAATGTTATCTATTTTGTGGAGAAACACGGGGTTGAGGTATTTGCCACCTCCTTTGTACCCCAGTTATTTTACCACACCAACCGCAAGCGGCTTAGAGAGCAGGTAGATGCCGTAGTAGCCAATGCTGCTGCCACTCCGCCACATACGCTGGTAGGCTACACCCGCGCCATGCAGCAGCGCCCTAACCGCCTGCCCGTGCTGGAAAAATGGGGAGGCCCCGTGCTTTACATCATCGGCGAAAAAGACACCTCCGTATCGCTGGATGACAGCCTGCACCAGCTGGAGAGCCTTCCCCAGGCTGATGCACACATACTCCACGATACCGGCCACATGGGCATGCTGGAGCAGGAGGACCAAAGCCTTCAGATTGTAAAAGACTTTTTGCAGGAAGTACGAGAACAAAAAAACTCCTGATTGCTCAGGAGTCTTTTATTAATCAATATGTAATGAAAAATTTAAAGTACCGGCATTACTTTAACATTGATCAAAATATTGTCTTCACTACCTGCACCAGCTTCGATATTTGAAACATGTATCATTCCATACCTGCTTCCTCCTGGACTATCAGGGTCTGTCATGAACACAATCACATCTCCTACTTCCAAGTTCGTCACTTGCCCCTGATTCGCTCCATACTGTGCGTCCTCAAATGCCTGCTGAATTGAGGTCGCAGATGTTGTTTCAAAAAAGTTGGTTGACTCTAAATTTGTTTTTTTGAGCTTAGTGTCATGCCTTACGTTCCAGTTTGCAGATCCTGAGTTGATGTCACTCGGATAATTGGCTACTGATGCCAAAGAAGCTTGTCTGGTCTGGCCATAGAAGTATCCAAAATCGATTGAGTCTGATACTGTTGCCTGCGTGGTATTTACTTCATTACTTGTATAGGTTTTACCCGAAGAGGTACTAAACCATGTTTTAGATGTAGCATTTTGCAAAGGCGCGTACAGGAGCTCCTCTTCGTATTCTACCAATTCCGGTTCTGTTACATTGATGGTATAGGTGTATACATTATCCTGCCCGTCTTCATCTACTGCCTGGAAGTCAAATACGATGGTTTCACCAGCCTCTTCCATGGTAGGCGTATAAGAAAACTCATAAGTATAGTCTTGATTGATGGTTGTTCCGCGCGATATAGGAGTGAAAGTCTCAGCAGTTCCGCCTGTTTTTGTAATGTTTAGTGTATTGAAACCACCTGGTGCAGCGACTGCAAGTGTAAAATCTACTGTTTCTCCCGGAGCAACAGTTGTTTCGTCTTCTTCTCCGTCATCAACTCCTGTAATCACAAAAGAAGGACGATCAAGTGTAAGAGGGTCATCATCAGTTCCACAGCTTGTAGTAACGATTAGGGAGGCAAGCAGCAGAAAGTTAAATAAAGGATAGAGTAGTTTGTTCATAAACAAAAAATTTGGGTGTAATACAACAAAATTTCATGGGCCTTATGTCTGGCCCTTTATTACATACTGGTTTAACATACAGAAGGTTATTAATAATTTAGCCCAAAAAATTGTACTTACAGAGGGCTTTTGAGTTGATGATGGCAAAACCATGCAGCGTTAAATCAGGCACCTCCCATTGATTTTAACAGAAAAATGCCTGTGATATTCAGTCAAACACCCTTTGCTGTTCTGCAACAACTGTATTTAAGCTATACCAATAGTGTTATTACCTGCTCCCACTATGGCACCTCATTCACCATAGTCCCGCAGCATGTATCTGGTACTAACGAGCAAATAGACAGGCAGAAGTTAATAATACCCTACACGAGTTCTTCTGTGCCTAACCCTTTTAGAAAAAAAAGGAAGGAAACAAAAAAGCCCCTGATTTCTCAGGGGCTCCGTATTTCAGTAATATAATACCTTAGTTGTTCACTGACTGCATTTTGATATGCAGGGTGATTTTTTGAGCCGTGCTATTGTAATCTGCACCCTCTATGGTAAGCACTTTAGCCACACCAATGCGGTAACCTCTGGTACCTCCTGCTAACTGGAAAGCGAATACATCGCCAACTCTTAAATCTGTTACCTGGTCAGAAACACTGTTGTTCACTTTTTCTGCCCAAACACCAGCAATGTGGCTTGATTTAGTGATAGCATCAAAGTTTGTAGTAACTTTTACTAAATCAGTGGTGTTGTTCATTCCGGTCAGGTCAGTTGCAGTATATATATCTTTTGCACCCTGGCTGGTTGGCGCTGCAATGGTTGCTTTATTGGTAGCACCATAGTAGTATACAAAATCTACTTTATCTTTATTAGATTTGGCAGCTGCCATCAAATAAACTGCATTATCTATGGTGTTGTAGAAACTACCTTGTGTAGTATTTTTCTGCCCACCTAATAATACAGTGGTACGTTCCAGCATAACAGGCTCGTTAACGCTAAGCACAAAAGTATGCTGCGCCTGCTTACCGTTATCGTCTACTACTTCAAAATCAAAGGTTACGTCCTGTCCTGCTACATCAGCAGTTGGTGTGTAAGTAAAGTCATACGTAAAGTTGATAACAGTCTGACCTGCTTCTTTAGACTTTTCAGCATAATCAGCAGTAGCACCGGTACCAACTGTTTTGTCTACACGGATAACATTGAAGCCACCTGGCGCTACTACATTTACTGTAAAGTTTACAGCCTGGCCAACATTAGCAGTGGCCGACGCAGGATCTGTAATTCCTGTAATTGTAATGGCAGGAGCGGCAGGCGTTACATCTTCTTCTTCCTGGGTACCGCAGCTGGTAGTTAATACCATTGAAGCCATAAATAAAAGGCTCCAGAATGAATACATTAATTTGTTCATATAAGGGATAGTTGTTTGTCTGATTTGAAGCAAATGTATTTGCACAAAACATATGGAACAAGGATCAAAAAAGGCGGTTAGACATTGATGCATGTAAGAATCTTGCAAAACAAATTGTACGATTTTAAGCTAATTTTAATGTTGCATAAGTTTTTACAGCTTAATATATGGTACAGCCGTAGACTACTTATATTTGCCCTGAAAAACGATTGCATCAATGGATTTAGCAGCACCCGCGCACTCTCAGCAACTTGACTTTAACGATACCAAAACAGCCTTTGCCCCACTGTCAGACAATGCGCTACGTAAGAAATATTTGATATTTGCTTCAATCAACAACAACCTTCTTACAAAAGCAGGTACCACACTTTTGAAGTCGGCTTTTAGTTTGGGGCTACCTATAAAAGGAGTGGTAAAACATACTGTTTTTGAACAATTCTGCGGTGGCGAAACCATTAGGGAAAGCGAGCAAACCATACAGCAGCTGGCCGAATACAATATCAAAACCATACTGGACTATTCAGTAGAAGGAGAAAAGACAGAGCAGGCATTTGAAGCCACCACCGAAGAAACCCTGCGCACTATCGAAAAGGCCAAAAACTCTCCCCACCTCCCCATTTGTGTTTTTAAAGTAACCGGCATAGCCCCTTTTGAGCTGCTGGAAAAAGTACAGCGGGGCGATGCCCTGAACCCACAGGAGGAGGCTGCCTTTGAGCGTGTACGCGGACGGGTGGAGCGCATTTGCAAAGCCACTGCCGATGCCGGTGTACGTGTATTTATTGATGGAGAAGAAACCTGGATACAAAACACCATCGATGCCCTGGCTTATGAAATGATGCTGAAGTACAACCAGCAGCGGGCTGTTGTGTACAACACCTATCAGCTATATCGCCGCGATGGCCTTAAGCTGCTCCAGGATGCCATGCACATGGCCACCATGCACAATATTTACCTGGGCGCCAAGCTGGTAAGGGGTGCCTATATGGAAAAGGAAAGGGCCCGTGCCGAAGAAATGAAATACCCCGACCCCATTAATACAGGCAAACAGGCAACAGACGACCTCTACAACCAGGCACTTAAGTACTGCATGGATAATAAACAGCGCATTGCCCTTTGCTCAGGCTCCCATAACGAATACAGCAACCAGCTGCTCACCATACTGATGCAAAAGCACGGCTTAAAGCGAACCGACGAGCGTGTATACTTTGCGCAGCTGTATGGCATGAGTGACAATCTCTCCTTTACCCTGGCCGCTGCTGGTTTTAATGTAGTAAAGTATGTACCCTACGGACCGGTAGAGAAGGTAATGCCCTACCTGTTTCGCCGTGCTCAGGAGAACACCTCGGTAGCAGGCCAGAGCAGCCGCGAGTTTGCGCTCATTCAGGCAGAAATGAAACGCCGGGGCATTAGGCTGGTATAGTAACCTCAAATTTAACTGCCCTTTGTAAAGACAGGCTGGTGTAAACTTTACTTATGCAAAAAGTTATGGAATAACCTCCATGGCTTTTTGCATAAGTATAAAATTGCAGGGATAGAGTTTTACCAGACAGCCACCGGACTATCCTTCCTGCTCTTCCATGGTAATTTTTATCCGCAGGGTTACTTTTCTTGTCTTAGGATCTGCAGGATCATTAAACAGGTCTACAACTTCTGTAATACCATAGCGAGAGCCTCTGGTAGGATCCAGTTTAAAGACAATCACATCGCCCACTTTTATAAAATGGATTGCAGTTTTCGGTGTTTCTGTAGCTGTGTTATTCCAGGCATCTACAATGTGCTCCGGCTCTGTAATAGCGTTGAAATTCGCGCTGCTGCGGGCAAAATAGGTCTTGTTTTCCAGGCCTTCAAGCTCCACGTCGCCATACACCATCCGGGCATACTCGTCTGTAGGCGCCGTCATGGTAAAGGCCATATGCTGGTTGTAGTAGAACATAAAGTCTGCGCGCTCAGGGTGCTCCATTGCATCCTGGTAAAAATATACCTGGTTGTCGAGCATGCTGTAGAAGTGACCAAGCTGCTTATTGAACCTGCCGCCTATAAGAACGTTACTGTACGAGCTGATAACGGGGGTATTTACAGTAATGCTATAGGTTTTGGAGAGCTCTTTACCCGCTTTGTCTGCTGCTTCAAAGTTAAAAACAATGGTTTCGCCGGCTTCTTCAATGGAGGGTGAGAAAGCAAACGCATACGTGTGGCTGGTTTTGTTATCACTGCCAGTAATTAGCACTGGTTCTTCGGTGATACCTCCTTGCTTTAAAATCTTTAGTGAAGAAAAGCCCGCAGGCATGTTAACCACCACATTAAAAGCAACTTCCTGGCCAGGATCTAGCGCGATAGATGCGCCCTGAGCACCTTCAAAATTCATAGAGGGATCAGCATTGACATCATCATCTTTACAGCTGGTGGCAACAAAAAGCAGCGCCACAACTAGCATGGTTAGGGAGGAGAAAGAAAATCTGTTCATTAAAAAGATATAAGTAAAAGGAAAGAAATCTTAATTTTTATCAACCAGAAAGGAATTTACCCTGCACCCTCTACCTACTTTGTCCCTGCACCCTCTGTATACTGTTTTCACTAAAAAATGTTTCTCATTATGGGAGCTCTTCAGGAAAAAAACAATGGTTTAACAATATAACTGCTCTTCCGCAGCATGGTCTCTTCTTATGTTACAGAGCCTAACGCTCTGAATATGAAATGAATCACAATCACTATGAAAAACACAACAACTACGAAGCAAATCTATGATTTCACTATGATATAATATATCTAAACAGTGTTTAATCAAATTTTAATGTAGCAACATCTTTTAATATCACAATTTAATCTAAAAATAATTTTGCTTATATGATTGCTCTTCAACAATATCATTAATACCTTGCTATACACCGTTAAAAATCCCATAATTCGCTAGAATTCAGAGAGTAAGAAACAGTTTAATAGTTTTCCCCAGGCTGAAATATTTTTTACTGGCCCCTTATACTGAAAGAATTCTTTCAGGCACCCAGCATTTTTTCTCTACATTGAAATTACCTCTTATTTACTAAACTCATGAAACAAAATTACCAGGGGCACCTAGTGGCCTGGGCTGTAGTGCTATGCCTGATTTTTATGCCAGTCTTTCAGTTGCACGCCCAGCAGGTCAATGGAATTCAACAAAAAGTATTTCGGGTTAAATTCAAAGAAAACTTTGTAAACCGACTGGAGAAATCCAGCAGGAAAAAAACAGCGGAAGGATGGGTAACAACAGGCCATTCTCCGCTAGACCAACTCAATAAAAAATACGGAATCAGTGAGATGAAACGGGTGTTTCCCCAAAGTGGCAAATGGGAACAAAAGCACCGAAAATGGGGCCTGCACCTTTGGTATGAACTTAAAGTAGAGGAGGGCTCCAAAACGCTTATGGCAGTTTCGTCATTTTCCAAACTAACCGAGGTAATTGCTGCCGAAGCTGTTTATGAAAAGCATACAGGTGTAGAATCTCCTGCAGCACGAAAAGCTGTTGCAGCTGGCGTGCTACCGGGCTTACCCAACGATCCGCAGCTAAGCACCCAGTGGCATTACCACAACACCGGGCAGGATGGCGGGCTAGCCGGGGCCGATATTCGCCTGCAGGAGGCCTGGCAGACCGAAACCGGAAATCCTGCAGTGATTGTAGCCGTAATAGACGGTGGCATCGATATAAACCATTCTGATCTGGCGCCCAACATGTGGAGAAACACCGGCGAAATTCCTGGCAATGGCATTGATGATGACAGCAACGGCTATATAGATGATATACACGGCTATAACTTTGGCGATGGAAACAGCAACATACCTGCTGACTTTCATGGCACCCACGTTGGCGGAACTGTAGCAGCAGTTACCAATAATGGTGATGGTGTAGCCGGTGTGGCAGGGGGCAGTGGTGCCGGCGATGGTGCCCGCCTGATGTCGCTCTCTGCCTTTGGCGAGTTTGGCGTTGGCGGGTTTGAGCAGGCCTTTGTTTATGCCGCCGATAATGGGGCAGTTATTGCTCAGAACAGCTGGGGCTACATTTACCCGGATGTTTACGAACAATCGGTGCTTGATGCGATAGACTATTTTATAGCCGAGGCAGGTTATGACCATCATGGTAACCCCCGTGGCCCCATGCAGGGCGGTATTGTAATTTTCGCAGCCGGCAACAGTGGCTCTGATGCCAAGTGGTACCCTGGCTACTACGAACCTGTTTTTGCAGTAGCCGCTACCGACCGATGGGATAATGCCGCTGATTTTTCCAATCGTGGCAGCTGGGTAGAGTTGTCGGCTCCGGGTGTTGATGTTTACAGCACCTTCCCTGATAACTCCTACGGAAGCATTAGCGGAACCTCCATGGCCTGCCCGCACGTATCGGGAGTAGCAGCCCTGGTGGTCTCCAGGTTTGCGGGGAGCATTTCGCCAGAGCAGCTAAAGCAACACCTGATGGCCGGCACTGACCCCATCAGCAGCCTGCCGCCTGGTTTTGGTGCCGGCCGGCTCAACGCCTCTAATGCACTGCAAGAAAACGATGAGCAGCCTCCCTTTGCAGTAACCGACCTGGTCGTTACAGGAGCTATTCCGGGCGGATTGCAGCTAAGCTGGACGGCTCCTGCCGATCCGGGCAATGGCAAAGCCAGTTCTTACCAGATCCGGTATGCTACAGCCCCTATCACAGAGGCTAATTTCAGCATGGCCACCCCCGTTTCCAATACCCCGCCAGCGGCAGCCGCAGGAACACAGCAAACTTTCAATGTTATTGGCCTCCAATCTTCCACAACCTTCTACATAGCCTTAAAGGCTGTAGATGCCTTTGGGAATATTTCAGGGATCTCCAATATTGTTTCCGGCACTCCGCTCGATGCACCGATTCTCAACATAACCCCCTCCCATCTTGATGCGGAAATAAACGTATCCTCCAGCCTGACAACTACCCGCACCCTTACAATTACCAACACTGGTCCGGAGGGTACCTTACTGGATTTTTCAATCTTCAGCTATTTCCATGAAAATGCTGTAAGCTTCTCCCCTGCTTCCGGCAGCGTTGCAGCAGGAGCATCTGCTGAAATAGAGGTTATTTTTAGTGCTTCATTTCTGCAAAACGGCGACTATGTCTTTAACCTGGGAATCAACAGCAACGACCCTGCCAGGGAGAGTGTGCTTATACCAGCCAGCCTAAACATCAATGGCCAGGGCCCAAGAATGGGTGTTGAATACCAATCGCTCGATTTTGACACCACCTTTGTAGGTGGCAGTGGAGGCCGTGTGCTGTATATCAGGAACTTGGGAACTGATCTCCTGTACATCCATGAGATCAGCAGTTCAGACCCTGCTTTCAGTCCGGAAATAAGCAATATGGAAATTTACCCCGGAGAAGAAAACATTCTATTTGTGAGCTTTACGCCCACTGAAGCAGGCAATAAGCAGGCAACACTTAGCCTCAGCAGCAACGATCCTTATCGGCCGCTTGTAGAGATACCTATGTCTGGCATTGGAGCTGAACCTCCGCGAGTTAGGGTATCGCCCGAAAATTTTAGTATTGAAATTGATGTGGTCAGCAATCCGTCAGTTACCCGCACCCTCACAATTGCCAATGATGGCGTTTCCACCCTATACTTCGATCTTTTCAGCTTTTGGGGTGAAGAGGTGATAAGTTTCAAGCCCTCTTCCGGCAGTTTAGCACCAGGAACATCTACTGAGATAGAAACCACCTTCAGTGCTTATGGCATTGCCAATGGCCATCATTATATTGATATAGAGGTATATAACAACGACCCCACCAACACTTATTTAAGCATACCGGTCACTATTTTGGTAAGTGGTCAAACCGCCGATCTTGTTATACACGAATCATCTATTGATTTTGAAGGGGTATTTGTGGGGGGCAGCAAAAGCATGCCTGTATATATCACAAATGCCGGACTGGATAACCTTATCATCCATGAGATCAGCAGCTCAGATCCTGCTTTCAGCCCTGCAACAAGCTCCCTCCTGCTGCCTCCCTACGGAGGTGATCTGTTTTATGTAAACTTTTCGCCCACCCAAACCGGTAGTAAGCAGGCAACGCTTAGTTTTCACAGCAACGATCCTGATGAACCGATCGTAACCATCACTTTGCTGGGTAATGGCGTTGATCCTCCGGTAATAGCCATAAATCCTGAGCAGATTAGCACCAGTCTGGTTTTAGGGGAGAGTGGCACAGAAACCTTTACCATCTCCAACACTGGTAATTCGCCCCTTACTTATTCTTTTCCGGCATTTGCTGTTCAGTCTCTGCTGAAAGATCCGTCGGTTCGGAAAAATAATACTACCCCGCTTGCCCTGCCTGCACAATACCACAAAAGAGAAAAGGGCAGTAAGGAGGCAGATCCTGTGGGGCATCCGGTTGTTTTGGGTGCCGGTATTGACTTTGGCTTTGGCTACACCTGGATTGACAGCGATGCAGCAGGCGGCCCGGCTTTTGTATGGGAAGATATTGCTGCAACAGGCATCGAAATTCTGCCAGACACTGACGATGGAGAAGAGACGGTTTATCTTCCATTTAACTTTAAATTTTACGGCAGCCTTAAAAACACCATCACGATCTCTACTAATGGTCTCTTAACTTTTGGAGATCATGGCAGCTGGTTAAATGACCCCATTCCCTCTTCCTGGGAACCTAACGACATGATTGCAGCCTTCTGGGACGACCTGCGGCCATGGGACAATACTGGCCATATTTATTACAGGGCAACCCCTGAAGCGCTGCTTGTACAATATGAGGCTGTAGGTAACTTTTGGGGCACCGGCACTGCTACCTTCCAGGTAAAACTACTGCCAGATGGCACTATTTACTTCTACTATAAAGATGTAAGTACACTGGAAGTCAGCAACAGTGCCACCATTGGTATTGAAAACGAAGATGCAAGTGATGGCCTGCAAGTTGTTTTTAATAACGACTATGTAAAAAATAACCTGGCGGTGATGATTACGCCTCCCAGCGGCGGTTTTATCACCGATGTTTCGCATCCCTGGGGTGTAATACCCGCTCATAGCAGCCAGCTAGTAGAAGCTAGCATTTCCACAAGCGGCCTGGATGCTGGCATGCACCAGCATAGTTTACAGATTCGCAGCAACGATCCTATAAATCCATCAATGGCTATACCTTTTGAGCTTACTGTTACTGAATCTAACCCAAACAACCCTCCCCTGGTGGTTGGGAAGATTAAAAAGCAAAACATCAAAAGGGGCACAACTGCTACACTTGACCTTTCCCGCATTTTCCGGGATCCGGATGGAGATGTATTAAGCTTCACGGCTGCTGCCACTAACCCTGCTCTTGCAGGGATGGCGATGCATGGTAATACTTTACAGATTACTGGTCTGTTACCTGGCACTACCATGATAAATATTGTGGCCAGCGATGGCAGAGGTGGTCTTGCAGGCACCTCCTTTGAACTGAAGGTAACAGGGGGTAAGAAGGATAATGGAAAAGGGGCAAAAACTGCAGCAGCCAGCGATCCTGAAGTAGAAATAATCAGCTGGAATGAGGTAGTAAACTATCCAAATCCATTCAGGGGAGAAACTACCATATCCTACTCCTTGAAGCAAGACTCCTATGTAAAGCTACAGGTGTTTAGCGTGCTGGGTAAACCGCTGACAGTTATGGTAGATGGTGTACAGCAGGCAGGCCAGCATAACATCACATTCGACGCTTCTCTTCTTCCTGCAGGTATTTACCTGTACAGAATACAGGTAGCAGATACCATAACCACTAAACGCATGGTGGTTAAATAAACAAGCGTTTCTCTAAAGCTAAAGGCCTCCGATTCCCATCGGGGCCTTTTTTTATTTCGTTCATGGAGCTGAAGAGGCTGATTCATTCTACTATATACCCCACCAGCAACGGCAAAAAAAGATTTGTGCGAGGGCTCAGCTGCTTACACAGAAGCTGCTTTCCAAAACCTTCGCAATCACCAGTCTATTTCTCCTGCTATTTTGTTACCTTTGCAGTTCTTATTACACTATATATAGAATCAGAGGCTTAAGCTATGCATCAGTTAAGCGAACAGGAAATCAGGCGCCGCCACGAAATGGAGGAGCTCCGCAAATTGGGAATAGAGCCCTATCCTGCCGAAGGATTTGAGGTAAATGTTACGGCGCAGGATATCCACGAAAACTACGAAAAGCGAAAAACCGACTATAAAGATATTACTATTGCCGGCCGCCTGATGAGCACCCGTATTATGGGTTCTGCCTCCTTTGGCGAGCTACAGGATACCACCGGCCGCGTACAGTTTTACATACGCCGTGATGATATTTGCCCCGGCGATGATAAAACGCTGTACAACAACGTATTCAAAAAACTGCTGGATATTGGCGACATCATCGGCATTAAGGGCCATGTGTTTACCACCCAAACCGGCGAAATCTCCATACACGTACGTGAGTTTAAGCTGCTCTCCAAATCGCTGCGCCCGCTGCCTATTGTAAAGCGCGAGAAAGACGAGCAGGGTGTAGAGCATGTTTACGATGCTTTTGATGATCCGGAGCAGCGCTACCGCATGCGCTATGTTGACCTGATCGTGAACCCGCACGTGCGTGAAACCTTTCGCAAGCGCACACAGCTGGTGCAGTCTATGCGTAACTTCCTGAACGGCCGCGGCTATCTGGAGGTAGAAACGCCTATACTGCAGCCCCTTTACGGTGGTGCCGCCGCAAGGCCTTTTAAAACACACCACAATACGCTGGACATGACCTTGTACCTGCGCATTGCCAATGAATTGTACCTCAAGCGACTGATTGTTGGTGGTTTTGATGCCGTTTACGAGTTTGCCAAAGACTTCCGTAACGAAGGCATGAGCCGCTTCCACAACCCGGAGTTTACCCAGATGGAGCTTTATGTTGCTTATAAAGACTACGCCTGGATGATGGACCTGGTAGAGGAAATGGTAGAACGCATAGCCCTTGACCTGCATGGCGACACCAAAGTACAGGTAGGCCAGCATGTGATCGACTTCCAGCGCCCGTGGAAGCGCTTTACCATGTTTGAGGCCATTGAGCATTTCACCGGCATCGATATTTCAAAAATGGATGAGGCCGGGCTGCGTGATGTTTGTAAGCAGCTGCATGTACCTGTAGACGAGAGCATGGGCAAAGGCAAGCTTATTGATGAGATTTTTGGTGAGAAGTGCGAGGCAAATCTGATTCAGCCAACCTTTATTACCGATTACCCCGTGGAGATGAGCCCACTGGCCAAGCGCCACCGCACCAAAGAAGGGCTGGTAGAGCGTTTCGAAGCCATTTGCAACGGCAAAGAGATCTGCAATGCTTTCTCAGAACTAAACGACCCGCTGGATCAGCGCAGGCGTTTTGAGGAGCAGCTGGAATTGGGCAAGCGTGGCGATGAGGAAGCCATGGTACTGGATGAGGACTTTTTGCGTTCGCTGGAGTTTGGCATGCCGCCAACAGCAGGCCTGGGCATTGGCATTGACCGCCTGAGCATGATCATGACCAACAGCAATTCTATTCAGGATGTGCTTTTCTTCCCGCAGATGCGCCCGGAGAAAAAGGTGCAGTTTGCCTCAGATCAGGATTACCTGGACCAGGGTATACGCACAGAACTGATCCCAATTTTACGTGAGCTGAAAGTGCTTACCATTGAACAGCTCAAAAACAGTGTACCAAACAAGCTTTTCAACGATATCTGCGGTACCCGCAAAAAAATGAAGCTCAACGACGTGAAAAACCCTACTGCTGAAGAAGTAGAGGGCTGGATCAGGCAATAGTACTATCGTACTATTACGAGCCTCCTGATATCTAGTACATATGTTCTAAACTTTGAAATAAAGAAGCCCTGCTAACAAAAGCAGGGCTTCTTTGTGTATTTTTATAGACAACAGCCATACAGCCTAAAGGCTTAAATTATTGTACACATACCATGTACTTTGTACAAGTTAACCCTACACCCAGTCGGAACGAAGTACAGATTTAGTCTCATCAATCACTACCGTAGCAGACAAACTATCGTGCCAGCCGCGGGCATCAGAGCCCAGGAAAGAGAACATTTCAAAAGGAATAAACCTGGCCAGCGATCTGCCAACAATATTACTGAAATCAGGCTTGTTGCCATCTTCATCTACCACGCGGGTTCTGGTAATCATTTTACCAATGGTTTTACCTCCTACTGCAAATTCAAAGAAAATATAGTAGCCAGAGTACCAGAAAAACCATAATACGTTCTCCAGGAACGGGTACTCTTCTTCAAGCACATATTCAAAGCCCAGCAAACCTGCTACAATGCCTATGCTAATCATCACCACCACACCAAAGGCAATGGCAGCCAGGTAATCTATTATAAAATTAATAAAGCGTTTGGTGCCCGATGCCATTGCCAGGGTATTGGTCTTGGGAAAGGGGTTGAACGCTAGCTCTTCCTGCTGCTCTGCCGGGCTGGCAACACCACCGCCGGACTTACTCCTGAACACTTGAGGACTGTTAGTGCGCTCCCGCCGCTGCTCAATGTTCTTTAAGGCGATAAGCGTGTAGTCTGTCGCCTTACCTCTCTTTTCCAGTTCCCAGGCTGCGGCAAGGCGGGCACTCTCATCAAATCCCCTTGCATCTTCCACAATGTTGTGCAGCTCCTGATCAGGCTTTTTTTCCATTAAGCCTGAAAAGTAGTTCGATTTAGTATCCATGCTAAAATAACAATATAGCACAAGATAAGAAAAAGAAGCACTGCCGCAGGAGCCATGTGAGGATTTAGCCGATTTTGCTTAACTACCTGCCACTTTTTCCACCTCCTGCCACACACGAAAAATATTATCGGAAGAGATTTTTCTGATATCATCTTCGCTATAACCTCTTTTCAGCAGCTCATAAATCAGGTTCGGATAATCCGATACATCCGCTAAGCCTTCCGGGAGCGTATCGCCCACACCATCAAAATCAGATCCCAGGCCTACATGCTCAATACCCACCAGCTTTACTACATGGTCTATGTGATCTGCAACAGCCTGCACATTGGTACGGCCACCCTGTTCGTGAAAATACTTTTCCCTGTATTTAGTTACCCTGTCATCCTGCGCCGACAGCCCCTGCTCCTGTGCCCAGCGATCTGCCACGGTTTTTGAATTGTCCCACAGCTTTCTGGACTCATCTGAAATAAAAGAAGAACCAAAGTTTACCATCATCACCCCATTATTGCGGGCGAGGGCCTTAATCATATCGTCCGACATATTTCTTTCGAAGCCAGGGGTAAAATGGCGGGCAGAGGAATGTGTGGCCACCACAGGTGCATTTGTAATTTGCAGTACCTGGTAAAAGGCACTATCTGAGATGTGCGATACATCTACCATAATGCCAAGTCTATTCATGCGCTTTATTACCTCCCGGCCAAAGGGGCTAAGCCCTCCCCAGCGCTTCTTCGGGTCATAAGAGGAGTCGCTGATGTGATTGCTTTTACTGTGGGCAAGCGTTATGTAGCGAATGCCTTTTTTATAGAAATAATCGAGATTTTCCAGCTTACCACCTACTGGAGTGCCATTTTCCATGCCCATGGGTAGCGATATAAGCCCTTTCTCAAAATTTTTGCGCACCTCTGCAGGCGTAGTTGCCAGCGCAAACTTTTCCGGATTTTCACGGGCTATCTGTTCTACCATGGCAATAAGCCTGTTGGCCAGCTCCTTGCCGCCGCCCTTCTCTTCATAAGCGGCCGGTATGTAAATCGACATAAAGGGTGCATCCAGACCACCCTGTTTTGCCCGCTCCCAATCAAAGTCGCCACCTTCTGTACGCTTAGAGACATCTGCCTTTTTATTCTGAAGGCGATAGGGTAAATCTACATGACCATCAACAATGATAAAGCTTTGCGCCAGCGCCTGCGCCCTTACCCTGAGCACCGAATCTTTTTCTGCTTCAGAATATTCCGGATCAGGTGCTTCCTGAATGCTGGCAATAGAGTCGGCCTCAGCATCAGTGCCGGAAACTTCAGCTTCGCGATTTCCCTGCTGGCAGGCATTAACAGAAAAAAATAAGAGCGTTAAGCATACACCAACACCCAGGTTTAAAAAGCCTTTATCAAAAATATTCATCATGATAGAAAATGATAGGTAGTAAGCAACCGGAGTATATTATGGAGGCCCGGTTTAATCACCAATATAAAAAAATGTTCCAGGATTACGCTTCTACCAGGCACATATCAGGCACAAACAGCATGGCAGCATCAGCATTAAATATATAGCTACAGAAATATGTATAAGAATTGAGCCTAAAAAAAAATGCTTCCATAGCTAAGGCAACAATAATTTCATCACCAGTAACCATGGAAGCATTGCTATAAAACCCCTGCGGCCTTAGGCGTATCTATACCCCAGGGCCTATACAGTATTCATTTTAATAATCAAAGAAGCTGCGGCGGCGGCTTAGCTTAAGGTCTTGCAGAATAGATGCTTTTACCCTGATATCGAGCGAGAAGCTCTGGTAACGGCCAAAAGGCACCCAGTTTACGTTCATCTGCCAGCAGTGCAAATCTCGGTAAATGCTCAGGCGGGTGGCCGTAATCTCATGGTTGCGGAAGTCGTAGCCGCTGGAGTAGCCCAGTTTCCAGTTGTCGGTAATTTTAAGGTCGCCGCTAAAGTTGGCCGATTGTGTAATGCTACTTGCCTGAAAGCCTGTTTTCTGATAGCTCAGGGTATAATTCAGGCGCAAAGACCAGGGAAGTGTAAAATCCACATATTCGTTAGGGTCTGTATAACGATACGCAAGCCCAAGCTCTCCCAGGTCATCCCCAATCGGATCTCCCTGCTCCAGACCACCCTCCGGTATGGTTCTGCGGCTTGCATTGGCTGCCGCAGCAGAAGTTACATCATTCCGGGCAGGGTTGCCCTTCAGGCCCTGCGAACTTAAGGAGGTACTAAAACCAAGCGAGGCCTGTTCTAAAGTACCAAGTCCTTTACCATTTGTAATAGCCAACTGATCTACCCTTGACTGCACAATATCGCCTCGCCTGTTTACGGAGTCAAGGCGGTACATATAAGGGTTAAGCCTGCCTCCGAAATTGATCATGATCAGGTTGTTGAGTATGCTGGTATTACCAGAAATGGTAATGGGCTGCAGTTTTAAGCTATCGGCCAGGGTGTTGTAGCTGGTATTAAAGCTTAATCTTTCCAGCAGGGGCACCTTTTTATAAGTTACGGCTGTATCTGACTTTTGCCGCACCTTCATCTCAAAGTTGTTGGTAAGGCTAATGCCAATAGATCCCTGCCGGCCAGCCTGCGGAGCACCATAGGCAAAGCCCTGGTAGATCGAATAAGGACGAACAATTGGCTGCTGGGCCTGATCATAGCCTACTATTACATTCTGGAAAGTACCATAACGCGGATCGCTGAAATCGGGCGCATAACCAAAAGAAATACTGGGGATCATCATGTGGCGGATGGCCTGTATCTTAGGTTCCGGATTTTTCTTATTGAAATAAAAGAAGCCATAGATCTTTGTGTTGAGCCCGGCACTTAGGTTCCAGCTCCCCGCCCGGCTAAATCCATCAACAGTATCAACGCGTATGCCCTCTGTGGCAGGGTCATAATCTGAGTACTTTAACTTACGGAAATACCAAACCTCCTGATAGTTGAAAGAGGGCGAGAGGGAAAAATATTTTAACACATTAACCGTGGTACTAACCGGAATAGAATGCCTGACACCGCTTTGTGCAGTGCGCAGCAGGTAAGAGGCATTGTCAAAGTTAATGGGTATCACTTCTTCACTGGCCCTGGTTATAGCATTGCTCACGGATATGCCATTGCCCAGCGTAGAAGTTTGCACTTTATTAGTGATACGGTTGGTAGCTGCGCCTGTATAAGAAAAGTTTATCTGTTCCCACCAGCTTCTGCCGGTTTTACCCAGCCACCTGAATGGGTACTGACGCTGCATATTCAAACCAATATCCGGCAACAGAATATTAGCCTCTTTTCTAACGATATCCTGCGTCATGCTGGCACGTGCACTTATGTTAAAAGGAGTGCCCGGCAGTGTGTTGCTATAGTTAATACTGGAGCTAAACTGCTGGTTAAGGTTCCGCTCAAAATTATTGATAGAAGGGTTGTTTTGGGTGTAGGTAGAGGTACCAAAGTTAACAGAAGCCGAAAAACGGCTGTTGCGGCCCCTGCTTTCGGGATTATGGCTCCAGTTTACCCAAAAACCATTGGTTACATTATCATCGCTCTCACTGCCGGTATTCTGGCGGTTATAGCGAAGGCTGAAGTTACCACCGTACTGGTACCGCTGGCGGTAATTTGAGGCAATCTGAAAACCACGGCTGCCCTTGGTATAAATTTCTCCGGTAAGGGCCAGGTCTACATTATCATTGATGGCAAAGTAGTAGCCACCATCACGCAGAAAGAAGCCGCGCAGTTTTTCTTCGCCGTAGGTAGGAATAAGCACCCCCGACACCCGCTTACGCGGCACCGGAAACATACCAAACAGAAAACCAAAGGGTGTGGGTACATCTGCAATGCGCAGATGGAAAGGGCCTGCAATAATTTTATCTTTCGGCAGCATTTTAAGCTTGCCAGCTTCTATATAGAAGTGTGGGTCCTCCAGATTACAGGTGGTATAGCGGGCGCCGCGAATGTAAAGCTGGTTATCGGCATCTTTTTTCACTACATTGCCGTGAATATATGCTTCCTGTTGCTGGGTTACTACCCCGCGAATTACAGCCTTGCGGTTCTTAAAATTGTAGCGGATGTTATCTGTTACAAAGGTTTCGGCACCTTGTGTAAACACAGGCTTGCCGGTTTCCTTGCCCAGGCTGTCTTTTACACCCACAGCAGTAAGTGTACTTTGGGTCCAGTCAATAGTTATCTGCGCAGCCTCCAGTTTTATATCGCCATAATCTATCTTTGCATTACCATACAGGTAAACAATACGATTGGCTGCATCAAATAAAATGCTGTCTTTGGCATTGTAGTTGATAGTGGTAGTAATATCTCCCTTTGCCTGCGGGGTGGCAGGAAGGTTAACCTTCAGGGTATCTGTTTTAAGACTATCCGCCTGAGGGAGATTTATGGTATCATTCTCCTGAGTAGGCAAAGCAGGTTGATTCTGTCTTGGCTGCTCCTGGGCCCAGAGGCTAAGAGAGAATACACAAAATAATAGCTGTAAGAGTACGTACTTACGAGACACCAGCGCTTTCAGATTTTGCGAAAAATTCACAATTTTGTACAAAGGTATGGCTTATCTATATAACAACCGAAGGACCGTGAGAAATATTGTCTATTGTGCAGGCGCTGCTCTCCTTTTGTTGTTGGGATCATTTACACCCGCAGGGAGAGCAGACTATAAAATCCGTAAAATAGTAATTGATGCCGGGCATGGCGGCAAGGATTCCGGAGCGCTGGGCAGCGTTTCGAAAGAAAAAGATGTTGCCCTTGCCGTAGCCCTTGAGCTGGGAGAGCTCATCAAAAAAAATCTTCCCGAGGTAGAAGTTATTTATACCCGTAAGGACGATACGTTTATTCCGCTGGAAAACAGGGCTGCAATCGCTAATAAAGTAGGTGCTGATGTGTTTGTAAGCATTCACCTTAACTCTGCCGCCAACCCTGAAGCCATTGGCACCGAAACCTTTATCATGGGTTTACACGTCAATGAACAAAACTTGTCTGTTGCCAAACGGGAAAACTCTGTTATCTTGCTGGAGGAGAACTATGAGGAAAAATATGAAGGCTTCGATCCGAAGTCTCCGGAATCGTACATCATGTTTTCTCTTATGCAAAATGCGTACCTCCAAAACAGCCTGCAGCTAGCAGAAAATATAGACCATCAGTTTACCAAAAGGGTAGGCAGGCCAAGCCGCGGTGTGAAGCAGGCAGGCTTCCTGGTACTTTGGCAAACCACCATGCCCAGCGTGCTGGTAGAGCTTGGTTTTATTTCTAATAAAACCGAAGAAAAATACCTGAACGATGAATTGGGCAGAACCTACATTGCCTCGGGCCTCTACAGGGCGTTTAGGGATTATAAGGATGAGATGGAGGCGATGAATTAACTTAAAAAAAGATCTGTGAAATTAACTAAAGAAGTAAAAGTAGGGTTGCTTACAGTTGCTGCGCTGGCAATTCTTTTTGTGGGATTTAAGTTTCTGAAGGGTATCGATTTCTTTGACCCTTCCAACACTTACTATGTAATTTATGAAAATGTAGATGGCCTGACCGTCTCTAACCCGGTAAGTGTAAATGGTTTTCGGGTGGGGCGGGTAAGCACCATACAGCTACTGCAGGAAGGAGAAAGCACCCGTATGCTGGTAGGCCTGGATATTAACGACGACCTGATCCTTTACCAGGGAACAGAGGCCCTGCTGATTGATGAAAACCCGGTATTAGGCGGAAAAGCAATTGTGCTCAACATCAGGCAGGCTGGCAGCATTCTGAACGAGGAAGATACCTTAAGGGGTACCGTAGACCAGGCCCTGGGCGATATGCTGAAAGATAAGGCAGATCCCCTGATTGCAAGCGTAGATACCACCCTTACCAAAGTTAATAACATCCTGAACGATCTTTCCGGCAGCGGCGGCAAGGTAGATGGTGCTCTGGGAGATTTTCAGGCTACTGCCAACGAGCTTAAGTATATTGTAGTAGAGAACAGGCGCGATATCAATGCCATTGCCTCTAACCTAAGGCAGCTTACCGCTACCCTAAACGATCCCAACAGCGGCATTGCCCCTTTTATGGTTAAAATGAACCAGCTGGCCGACTCCCTGAACGACCTGGAGCTGCAACAAACTGTTGCCCGTGCCAATGAAGCCATGCAAAACCTGCAGGCCATTACCCAAAACCTGCAACAGGGCGAGGGCAGCCTGGGCAAGCTTATGTACGACGATTCGCTGTACACCAACCTTAACCAGAGCAGCGAAAGCCTCAACAGGCTGCTGATGGATGTTCAGCAAAATCCCGGCCGTTACATCGATCTGCGCTTTTCACTCATTGGTGGCGGAAAAAAATAATTTCAAACGTTTGTTTATAGGAGCGGCACCCCAAACAGGTGCTGCTTTTTTATTATATTTGGTGCATTCCAAAAAATTATTTTTTCATGCATCAAGATCTTGCCTTCAATAAAAATGAAGACCTCCTCAAGCAAAAGCTCTATCAGCTCAAAACCCGGCTAAATAAAGTACAGAAAGGTGGCGGCGATAAAAAAATAGCCTCCCAGCACCAAAAAGGAAAACTTACTGCCCGCGAACGTATTGCCTATCTGACTGACGATGGAGCTGAGTTCCTGGAAGTAGGCGCCTTTGCAGGCGAAGGCATGTACCAGGATGTAGGCGGCTGCCCCAGTGGTGGCGTAGTGGTAGGCATTGGCTATGTAAGCGGCCGCCAGTGTGTGGTTGTAGCCAACGATGCTACCGTAAAAGCAGGTGCCTGGTTTCCCATTACAGCTAAAAAGAATATGCGTGCGCAGGAAATTGCCATGGAAAACCGCCTGCCCATTATTTACCTGGTAGACAGCGCCGGTGTATTCCTGCCCATGCAGGATGAGATTTTTCCTGATAAAGAACATTTTGGCCGCCAGTTCCGCAACAATGCCCGCATGAGCAGCATGGGCATTATTCAAATAGCTGCCATTATGGGCTCCTGCGTGGCGGGTGGTGCCTACCTGCCCATTATGAGCGATGAGGCCCTGATTGTAGATGGCACCGGCTCTATTTTTCTGGCTGGTTCCTACCTGGTAAAAGCAGCCATAGGCGAAGATGTAGATAATGAAACACTTGGCGGCGCTACCACCCATTCAGAAATCAGCGGCGTTACAGATAACAAATATCCCAACGACGAGGCCGCCCTGGATGCCATCCGCCGCATGATGGATAAAATTGGCCAGTACGATACCGCCGGCTTCGACCGCGTAACCCCTACCCCTCCAACCAAAAGCCCGGAAGAGATCTATGGCATTTTTCCCGACGATCGGGCAAAGCCCTATGACATGCGGGAGATTATTCACCGCCTGGTTGATAATTCGGAATTCGACGAGTACAAAGAGCACTACGGGCAAACGATCTTGTGTGGCCATGCCCGTATAGATGGCTGGGCAGTGGGCATTGTAGCCAACCAGCGCCAGATTGTAAAGGCTAAAAAGAGCGGCGGCCAGTCTACCGAAATTCAGATGGGCGGCGTAATATACTCCGACTCTGCCGATAAAGCCGCCCGGTTCATCATGAACTGCAACCAGCGAAAAATACCACTGGTGTTTCTGCAGGATGTAAGCGGGTTTATGGTGGGCAGCCGGGCAGAGCAGGGTGGCATTATAAAAGATGGTGCTAAAATGGTAAATGCCATGGCTAACTCAGTGGTGCCTAAGTTTACGTTTATACTGGGCAACAGCTACGGCGCCGGCAACTATGCCATGTGCGGCAAAGCTTATGATCCGCGGCTTATCTATGCCTGGCCAACTGCCCAGATGGCGGTAATGAGTGGTGCTTCTGCTGCCAAAACCCTGCTGCAGATACGGGTGGCAACCTTAAAAGGCCAGGGTAAGGAAATAGGCAAGGAAGAGGAGCAACAGCTCCTGAAAGAAATAGAAGACAGCTATAACGAGCAGCTAAGCCCTTACTATGCAGCAGCCCGCCTGTGGGTAGATGGTATTATTGATCCGCAGGAAACCAGAAAAGTTATTAGCATGGGCATAGAAGCGGCGAACCATGCACCCATTACTGAGCGTTACAATGTGGGGGTAATCCAAACCTAAAAGACAAGATGCCTGTAAGCAGACAGCCTAATTTTTAGTAACTTGCCCCATCCACCAGCCGCCCCAGAGCGGCTGATTTTTACTTAAACGCACCGAGTGAAGAAAGAGCAGATGACCGATAATGAGCTAAAAGCCCTTGTATCGCTGCTGGACGATGAGGACCAGGAGGTACTAAGGCATGTGGAAGAGCGTATCATGGCCCTTGGTGATGAGGCAATACCCTATTTAGAAAAGTACTGGGAAGAAAACTTTAATCCCTTGGTGCAGCGGCGCCTGGAGGATATGATTCATACGCTGCAGTACGAGCTCCTGAAGAAGCGGCTTGTTACCTATAAAGATAATGGTGCCCAGGATCTGCTGGAGGGCATGTGGCTGGTGGCTACCTACCAGTACCCCGAACTGAGCCTGCAGAAGCTGCGCCAGGACCTGGAGCAGATCTACTACGATGCCTGGCTGGAGATGAAGCCCGACCTGCACCCCTTCGATCAGATTAAATTGCTCAACAGCGTATTGTTCGGTAAGCTGCGCTTTTCGGCCAATACCCGAAATTTTCATTCGCCTAACAACTCTTTTATAAACACACTGCTGGAGACAAAAAAGGGCAACCCTATTGGCCTATGTGTGCTATACATGCTGGTGGCGCAAAAGCTTGATATGCCGGTGTGGGGTGTAAACCTGCCCAACCTGTTTATCTGCACCTACAAGGTAAACGATGTACAGTTTTACATCAACGCCTTTAACCGCGGCCTGATCTTTACCAAGCAGGATATCCAGAACTACATCAGCCACCTGCACCTGGTGCCGCAGGATAAATACTTTGAACCCTGCGATAACCTCACCATCATTAAGCGGGTAATGCGCAACCTGGCCGGCTCTTATGAAAAAGGCGGCGACCACGAAAAAGTGGAAGAAATACGCATGCTGCTGTATGAGATTTCCGATCCGGGCGATCCTAAGTTTTAGATACCAGAAGCCGCCTCATATAAAGAAGGTGGCTTTTTTTTGAGCTTACCTGGTGGCACGTAACGTAAAGTTTTCACTAGCTGCTCAGCTGATAAAAGCTTTCATCAATTCTCAGCATTTGGCACCACTAAGTCCTATGATCTTCCGCTATTCACAGGCTTAAATCCCGGTTATTTCTCCAGGTTATGTATTAGCAGGTCCTTTCACCCATCAAAAATAGCACTTAATCCCTATTCTTCTCTAAAGCTGTAACGCCTGATTTGGGTGGGCAGAAACTAAAAATGGAACAGCTTTAGGCAGGATAAAATAAAACTCTGAGCCAATGCCAGGCTCGCTGCGTACCTTAACCTGGCTGCCATGAAATGCCAGAAACTCCTGGCAGAGCATCAGCCCCAGGCCGGTTCCTTTTTCGCGGGCAGTGCCAGGAGTACTGTAGGTGCTTTCCGTATCCAGTACATAAACCAGTTGCTCGCGAGCAATGCCAACGCCTGTATCGCTAACCCGCACATAAACCTCCTCCAGCTCCTCCTGTACAATCAGCTTAATAGTGCCAAAGCGAGGCGTAAACTTTATTGCATTGCTCAGCAGGTTACGGATAATGAAATCAAGCATGCCCCTGTCGGCCTGCACCATGGCTCCCTTAGGCACATCCATCACAAGGCTTATTTTCTTGTTTTCGGCCATAAGCTGGTACAGCTCTACATTGCGCAGTATAACATCGGCCAGCAGTACCGGCTGCGGGTTAAAGGGCAGTGTGCCCATTTGCGCCCTCGACCAGTTCAGCAGGTTATCCAGCAAAAAGGAAAGGCTGTGAACCGACTCCTTGGTTTTGTCAGAAAGCTTCTCCATCTCCGCTGCAGAAATGCGGGCGGCATGGTTGGTAATGAGGTTGATAAAAGAATCAAGTGTAGCCACAGGGCCACGTAAATCGTGTGAGATCACCGAAAAGAGTTTATCCTTGATCTTATTAAGCTGCCGAAGCCCCTCCTGCGATTCCTGAAGCTTATGGATCGTTGCCTGCAGTTCAAGCGTTTTCTCGTGCAGGGCTGCAGTACGCTCCCGCACCTTCTCTTCTAGTTGTGCCTTTTGCTGTTCGGCTTCCTGCTTGCGTTCCACCTCCTTTTCACGCTTAATGCGCTCCAGGGTAAGCTGGTGTTCGGCCTCCTGCTGCCGGGCTTTTTTAAGGCGGTAGGCCAGACCCAGCGAGAAAAGCACCACCTGGGCAATTACCCCCAGCTGCACCACGTAGCGCGAAAAGAGGCTGTCTTCAATCAGCCGCATTTCTTTAATGATAAACATATTGGCACCCAGCACAAACAGCAGGTTGGCCACAATAAAGAACAGCGCCGGCGTATAGCCCTGCAGATAGGCAAACACCCCCGCCAGCAGCATACAGCCAAGTACTACGGCACCCAGCACACCGGTTACATCAATGGTAAGCTCATACCAGGCAAAGCCATACCAATAGGCCAGCCCTCCAATAACCATGGGTACAAAGCACAGCACAAAGAGAAAATTCAGGAATCGGTCGAGCCAGGGCAGCAGGTCACGGGTATGCAGGTAGGTTTTAGTGAACATAATGCGCATCATGTTCGTGAGGGGCACAATAAGGGCAAAGCTGTAGGCATTCCAGAGTGGCTGCTGCCGCCAGATTGTCTCCAGGCTAAAGCCATAGTAGAAAAAGAAGTAAATACCAATGCCCAGTATAGACAACACATACCAGAGGTAGCTGATATCCCGTACCGCCACATAGAGCGACAGGTTATAGAAAGCCATTACCAGGATAATACCAAAGAATAAGCCCTGCAGCAGCAGGCGACGGTCATCATCAATTCTTTGGGCAGCTGCTGTTTTTAACTGTGGCTTAAACTGCTCAGGGAAATGCTGCCTGTTTTGCGTATCCAGCTTTAGCAGGGCCTGTACTTCCTCACCGGCAGCCAACTTAATTGCAAACAAAGGCTTATAATGCTTATAACTACGTTCCTCTACTGCTAAAAACAGGCCTGTTTTCTGTACCTCCACCCCTGCCTCCCGTTGCAGGTACAGCTGCATCAGGGGTATATCTCCGGGCGCCAGTAACATATCTGCAGGTGTAGCGGCTTTATTTTTGATGGTAAAGCGCACCCACATACTACCCTTCGCTTTAGAATTGTAGCTGCTGCTCCAGGCTTGTTCGGGCAGCTGTTGTAGTTGCTCGGGGCTAAGCTCCCGCAGGGAATCCTGGAGGTAGCCAAACTGCTCCAGGCATACTGGTGCACCTCCTGATGAGGCAGTGGCAGGCAGGCAGCACAGCAGCATCAGGCTCAGGCACAGCACCTGCAGCATTAAAAAAGACAGATTCTTTTGGAAAACAGGCATAAGCAGATCCCGATGCTTTTTTTTTGAAATAATTTAAGGTTATTTTCCAAAAATGGAAAATAAGATCTAAGCAAAAATGAAGCATGCCAGAATCTACCTTGTAGAAGACGACTATGTAGTTGCCAAAAACCTGTCTTTTCAGCTGGAGAGTCTGGACTATAAAGTAGTGGGTATTTCTGAAACCGGAGAAGAAGGCCTGCTGCATATTGCTAAGGAAAAGCCTGACCTGGTGATTTTGGATATAGACCTGGCCGGTGTGATGAATGGCATTGAAGTAGGAAAAAAACTCAAGGAGCAGCTCCACATTCCGTTTATCTATATTACCGCCCATGCCGATAGCGCCACCATGAGCGAAGCCCTGCCTACCGAACCCTGGGCCTACCTGGCAAAGCCCTTTAACGAAAACACCTTGCGTTCTTCCATAGAGCTGGCGCTCTACAAAAGCCAGCAGCAAAAGCAGCATGCCCCCGAAGAGGCCGAGATCAGGGATAAAAAATATACACTGGATGATGCCATTTTCATTAAATCCAAAAACAGGCTGGTAAAGGTAGTACTACGGGATATACTATTTGTAGAGGCCAACGACATCTACTCCAACGTTTATACCACCGATAATAAATACCTGGTTAACTACACCCTGAAGGCCATTGCCGAAAAATTTCCGGAAAGCACTTTTCTGCGTGTACACCGCTCTTACCTTGTTAACCACCAGAAAGTAGAGGCCCTGGAGTATAACGACCTGATCATTCAGGGCCACAAAATACCCATTGGTAAAACCTACCGCGATGAGCTGATGCAGTTCTTCGATGTGATGTAATTCCGTTCACCTGCCCCACTGCTCTCTTTACCCTAATAATTCTTCCGTTGGCTTGTTTTTTTATGGCAATTGATGAGCATTCATTAGGTTTATTCTGTGCTGCAAACGATTGAGCTAACGTTTGTTTTGCCCAAAACTTAAAATACAGAATATAGCATGAACCTGGCATCACAAGAGTTGATCATAGCGGGATGGACCATCATAGGCCTTTATTTGCTGGTAACGCTCTATTTTGTTATCAAGGGAGCCTCCAGCACCAAAAGCATTGCCGATTATGCCCTGGGCAGCATTGGCTTTTCGCCCTATGCCGTGGGACTTTCGCTGGCAGCCTCCATGACCTCTGCCGCTACCTTTATCATCAATCCTGGTTTTGTTGCTTATTATGGCCTCAGCGGTTTTCTGGCCATGGCGCTTATGCTTCCGCTGGGGGCACTGGTTTCACTGGTTATTTTTACCAAGGGCTTCAGAAAAGTAGGTACCGTAATCAAGGCCATGACCATGGCACAGTGGATTGGCGCCCGCTACAATAACAAGAGCTTTGCCCTTTTCTTTGCTTTTCTGTCCCTGCTGCTCATCACCTTTGTGGTGCTGATCTGCGTGGGCCTTACCAAAGTACTGGCAGCCATGCTCAACACACCCGAGCTCCCTACACTGGCGGTAATCATTGCTGTTATTTTTGGCTATATGATGTTTGGCGGTGCCAACTCCATGGTCTATACCAATATGATACAGGCGCTGCTTATGATCGTGGTAGCGGTACTGCTCCTGGGCTCCGGTCTGGAGCATCTTAAGGAAGGAATTAGCGGGTTTATAGGAAAGCTGGCCGCGGTAGACCCACAGCTGGCACAACCCCTGAACCCGCAAAGCCCCCTGTTCCGCGATTTGTTCGAGGTAATCTTCTGCCAGATCGTAGTAGGCATTGCCATTGTTTGCCAGCCACACATCATTACCAAATCGCTGCTGCTTAAGAAAGATTCGGATGTAAACCGCTACCTGGCCACCGGCATTGTAGTAGAAATTTTGTTCTTCTGCGTAGTGGCTGCCGGCCTCTATGCAAGGCTCGCTTTCCCCGGTCTACAGATTAACGGCCAGGCACTGGCAGTAGATGGCGTTATGTCGGCTTATGTGCTGCAGGAGTTTAGCTGGGTAATTGGTCTTATAGTGCTCATGGGCCTGATAGCAGCAGGTATTTCTACGCTCGAAGGGCTTATTCAGTCCCTCTCTACCACCATCACCTCAGATATCCTCAGCAACTTAATGGGTCGCAGGGGAAGGCATTTAAAAAATGAAGTGGCTGTAAACCGTGTGGTAATCCTGTTGCTGGCCATAATCTCCTTCTTTGTCTCCTGGCAGCAGCTGGTTGCCCCTGATTTAAGTGTAGGCATTTTTGCGCAGAATGGCGTGTATGCTTATTTCTCGGCAGCCTTTATCCCTGTTCTTTTCGGCATATTCTTTCAGCGGGTGCCGCTGGCAGTACCGGTAGCTGGTGCTGTTGTGGCTGTGGCAGTACATTTTGCGATCTACTACGGACGCCTCACCCCATATATGCAGGAGGCAGTACGAAACCCTGGTGTTGCCGCTGCCCTGGCTATCTGCAGCTCTGTGGTCTTTTCCGGCAGCATATATTTTGTATGGCATGCCCGCACCTCCAGAAAACTAAAAACAGTAAAAGCATGATGCCTAAGCTACTTTTATACAGCCTGAGCATTTGGCTCCTGGCACTTCCGCTACAGGCACAGCAGCAGGTACAGCCGGTGCTGAATGGTATTGCTGTAAGCTACACTGAAGCTGGTAAAGGCAAAGAAACACTCATTCTGCTACACGGCCTTGGTGGTACCCGCGAGCACTGGATGCGTAACCTGCCAGGGCTAAGCAAGCACTACCGGGTACTGGCCCTGGACCTACCGGGCTATGGCCAGTCCGGAATAGAACAGCTGCCGGAAGAAAACCTGCTACTGTTCTTCAGCAAGGCAGTATTAGCCTTAATGGATAGTCTCTCCGTTCAGCAGGCACATCTGGTAGGTCATTCTATGGGTGGTCAGCTGGCAAGCCTCATTGCACTGGAGCATCCGGAGCGGGTAAGCAGCCTAATACTGGCAGCACCCGCCGGCATCGAAACCTTTACAGCACAGGAGGCCGCCGGCTTAAAAGCGTATGCTGCCAGCAGCTTTCCGCAAAAGCAAACAGAAGCGCAGGTTCGCCAGGCGTGGAACATGAATTTTTCTGCCATGCCTGCCGAAACTGAACCGCTCATACAGGCCCGCCTGGCGCTCAACGAATCTGACTATTTTCCCACCTATGCCCGCATACTGCAGGGGGGTGTAAGTGGTATGCTGGAGGCGCCGATAGCCAGCAGGCTCGGTGAAATCAAAGTGCCCACCCTTATTGTATTCGGCGCCGATGATAAGCTGATTCCTAACCGCTACCTGCACCCGGGCCTTAGTACCGAAGCCATTGCAAAGCAGGCACAGGCAGCTATTCCCGACAGCCAGCTGGTAATGTTGCCGGCAGCCGGTCATCTGCTACAGTTCGAACAACCCGATGCTTTTAACAAGGCACTCATTCAGTTTCTGAAAAATACACCAACCACTAAAAAATCAACTCCATAAACGCATCTGCTATGAAACACTTTTTCTTCACCTGTTTATTTCTCTTGTCCTGCACGCTACTGCTGGCACAGGAAAGAATCGTTAAGGGGAGGGTATCCTCTTCCCTGAATAATGAAGGCTTACCGGGTGTAAACATTCAGCTAAAGGATACCGGCACCGGTGTGGTTACCAACACCAATGGTTACTACGAAATTGCTGTTCCAGGTCCGGAGGCAGTGCTGGTATTCAGCTTTGTAGGCTTTATATCGGAAGATGTAAAAGTTGGCACCCGCCAGACCATTGATGTACGGCTTTCAGAAGACCTGGAGCAAATGGGCGAGGTGGTAATATCAGGCACGCGCCGTGCCGAAAAAATTACAGAAACACCCGCTACCATTGAAGTAATAGGCAAGCAGGAGCTGGAGAACATTCCTACCTTCAATCCCGGAGAGTTGCTGGCACGCGTAAAAGGGGTAGATTTTGTACGGGCAGGCGTTGTGGGTACCGGCATAAATGTAAGAGGCTTTAACAGCAACTTTAACGCTAAAAACCTGCAGGTTACCGATGGCCGCTTTTCTACACTAATCGCAACCGGCCTTCCCATGGGCCCGCTCAATACGGTTATCAAAGAAGATATTGAGCGCATGGAAATTGTGTTAGGTCCTAATGCAGCCCTTTTTGGCCCTAATGCGCATAATGGCCTGGTAAACACCATTACCAAAGATCCGCGCAGCAGCGCCGGTACCACCGTAGCCATTGGTGCCGGTAACCAAAGCATGTTTACTGCCCGCGCACGCCATGCCCAGGTAGTCAGCGATAAGTTTGCCTTTAAAGTAACCGGTGAGTACACCACTGCCCAGGAGTTTGATTTTGCAGACAGCGTATACATAGGCGCTGTGCCAAAAACTGGTGTAGAGGAATACATGCTGGATAATGATATTAAGTTTCTAAGAGGTGAAACAGGTCTTTACTTTACGCCTGTTAGTGGTACCGATATCATTGTTCAGGCAGGAGCTTCTAACTCCACCTACCTCTCTCCTACCAACGTTGGCCGTAACCAGATCCGCGACTGGAATATTTACTATCTGCAGGGCAAACTGGTACACAACAACTGGTTTGCACAGTTTTACCACACCTGGAGCAGCACCGACAGCACCTACTCTATCGACGACCGTACCAAAGCCTATCATGCCCTTAAAGCAGCTAACCCCGATATGGCTGAGGCCGAACTGCAGAGACGTTCTTTTGGCACAGGCGCCCTTTTTCAGGATAAATCACGCCGCTGGAATGCCGAGCTGCAGTACAACAACCACATCGCCAAGAAGTTTTACTACACTTTTGGCACACAGTGGCAGCGCGATATGGCCAACAGCATGGGCACCTATCTGCTCGACAAGAATGCGGATGATTACATCACCGTTAACCAGTTTGGGGCATATGGCCAGTTCGATTACAGCTTTGGCCAGGGCTTTAAAGCCACTGCAGCCTTCCGTGGCGATCAGCACGAAATCTACGGTTTTAACTTTCTGCCAAAATTTGGCCTGGTAAAAAGTGGCGACTGGGGTGGCCTGCGCCTTACCTACGGACAAGGCATTGCAGCACCAACTATCCTGAACATGTATGGCGACCTCTTCAACGGTCTTATATTGGGCAATGCCGAAGGTTTTACCCTGGCTGATGGCACCAAAATAGAAAAACAGAAGGTAGAAAAAATGCAAACCTTTGAGCTGGGTTACAAAGGCCAGCCGGTGGGCAATAAATTCTACCTGGATGCCAATGCTTATTACAACATATCTGAAAACTTCTTAAGCCCGGCCACTACCCTGGGTGTTGCCACCCATCGCGGAGACCAGCCAATGTCTGAAGCGCAGGCAGGTTATGCAGCCTATAAAGGCCTGGTGGTTTCCTACATCAACTTTGGTAAGTTTAATACCTATGGCTTTGATCTTGGCCTGAACTATGCCCTTACCGATGCCCTTAGTATGTTTGCCAACTACTCTTACTTTGGCTACAGCATTGATGAAAAAAACCTGGAGAACGACTTTAACAAAGACGGCAAAGTAACCGAGCTCGACCTGCTGGTAAATACGCCTAACCACAAAGCGGCTGCGGGTATTAATTATGTAGGCAGCAGTATATTTGGCTCCCTGTTTACCCGCTGGGTAGAAAGCTACAACTACTACTCCAGCTACCAGATTGCTTCAGAAACTATTCCGGATGCCAAATATGGCGGCATGCCCATCGTAGAAGATGCCCTTAGCGGAAATGCCTGGAACTACGGCCCGCTGGGTGGCTTTGTAACCTTCGATCTGAGCGCAGGCTATAAGTTCAGCCCTATGTTCCGCCTTTCTGCCCAGGTAACCAACCTCTTCAATACCGAACAGCGCGAGTTTACCGCAGCCCCTCCAACAGGGCGCCTCTTCTCCATGGAACTGCGCGTAGACCTGCCCGCCATCAGAAGAAAATAAGGTTTTATAAATTTACATAGCGAGGAGCGCCCCTCGTCGGGCATCCCTAGTCGGGCACCCCTCGCCGGGCACCCCTCGCTATGCAAGTCCTCATACCCCATACCTCATACCCGATACCTGACACCCGATACCCAATCATGAAACGACTAGAAAATAAAACTGCCCTCATTACGGGGGGAGCCAACGGAATAGGAAAAGTAACTGCCCAGCGCTTTGCACGGGAAGGCGCCAGTGTTATCATCTGGGACCTTGCAGAAGAAAAGGGCCGCGATACCGCCAACAGCATTGAAGCTGCCGGTGGCCGGGCTCACTTCATGAAGGTGAACACCGCACAATACGAAGAGGTAGAACAGGCTGCCAGGCAAATAGCAGAGCGCTTTGGCCGCATCGATATACTCATTAACAATGCCGGTATTACCCGCGATGCTTCGCTTAAGAAGATGACACCGGAGCAGTGGCAGCAGGTGCTGGATGTAAACCTTACCGGCGTTTTTAACTGCACCAAAGTAATATCAGAATACATGGTGAGCAATGGCTGGGGTCGCATCATTAGTGCATCTTCTGTGGTAGGCCTCTATGGTAATTTTGGCCAGACCAACTATGTGGCCACCAAGGCCGGTGTTATTGGCATGACCAAAGTATGGGCCCGGGAGCTTGGCCGCAAAGGCATTACTGCCAATGCCGTAGCGCCAGGCTTTATCGCCACAGAAATGACAGGGCTTATTCCCGATGAAGTACTGAAACAAATTGAAGCAAAAATCCCAGGCGGAAAAATGGGCACGCCTGATGATATCGCCAGTGCCTATATATTTCTGGCCTCGGACGAAGCCCGCTACATTAACGGTGCCGTACTGAGCGTGGATGGAGGAATGGTTGGTTAGTTAATTTTATGAGAAACGCAGTAATTCTTTCTACCGGCGCTTATGCACCGGAAAACATAGTCCCCAACACCTATTTCAACGATCTGCTGGGCGAAGATGTAGATAGCTGGCTACGCAAAAATGTACACATTTACGAGCGGCGCTGGGCAGCTGAAAATGAATCTACAGCAGACCTGGTGCTGAAAGCAGCACAAACTGCACTGGAACGAGCCGGCGTATCGGCCAAAGAACTGGACCTGATCATCATTGCCACCGACACGCCAGAATTTGTATCGCCCTCTACAGCCTCTAAGGTGCAGTACCTGCTGGGCGCAGAAAACGCAGGTACTTTTGACCTGAATGCTGCCTGTGCCGGTTTTGTAACAGCCCTGGATGTTGCCAGTAAGTACATACGCTCCGACGAGCAGTACAAAAGAGTATTGGTGGTAGGTGCCTATGTAATGAGCAAATACCTCGATAAGCTGGATAAAAAAACCGCTAACCTTTTTGCTGATGGTGCCGGGGCGGTACTGTTAGGCGCTGAAGAAGGAGAAGAACGTGGCTTTCTGGCCAGCCAGCTCCGAACCCAGGGTCAGTACCACGACTGGATGGGCATCTATGCCGGGGGCACCCATCAGCCAGTTACACAGGAGGTGGTAGCACAAAAAGACCACCTGCTGAAGTTTGTAAAGCGCTTCCCCACAGAGCTTAATCCAACGGTATGGAGCGATATGATCCTACAGCTATGCCATCGCCTGCATATCACGCCACAGGAGGTCGACCACTTCTTCTTTACGCAGATCAACATCAACAGCATCTGGGCTACCCTGGAGCTGCTGGGCCTCCCCCGGGAGCGGGCGCACACCATTATGCACCACTACGGCTACACCGGCTCTGCATGCATCCCCATGGCACTCGACGAAGCCCTGCAAAAAGGCCTTGTTGAAAAGGGAAAGCTTGTATTTTTTATTGGCTCCGGCGGCGGACTCTCCTTTGCCAGCGCCGCTTTCAGATTATAACCTAACAGCGCCTCTATGCACTATCGTAAAGACTGGATTGAGCGGTGGGCCACCTACCATCCCGATAAACTTGCCGTACGGGAGCACAGCAGCCAGCGAAGCCTCACTTATGGTGAGCTTCAGGCGTTGGGGCTAAAGGCAGCCCTCTTTCTACAAAATGAGCTTTCGCTGAAAAAGGGGAGCAGGGTAGCAATTCTGGCAGATTTTTGCATGGAGCACATCCTGCTCTTTGCTGCAGCCCAAAAGCTGGGCATTATAATCGTGCCCCTCAACTACCGCCTTACCGGCCGCGAGCTGGCCTATATGCTTGATAATTGCCGGCCGGAGCTATTCCTGGCAGACGATCGCTATTATGCCTTACTGGAAGGGCACCACATTCTGGAGCAGATCCGCTACATTATGACGCCAGCCACTTTCAGCGAGGCAGTTGTAGGGCACCAGCCTGGAGAATTTTCTGGTCCTGAACTGGAAGAAGACCACCCCCTGTTCATACTCTATACCTCAGGTACCACCGGTTTTCCCAAAGGAGCCCTTTACACCCATGGCATGGCCTTCTGGAACAGCATCAATACGGCCAGCAGGCTGGATATCACCTCCCGCGACCATACCCTAATTAGCATGCCGCCTTTTCATACGGGTGGCTGGAATGTATTTCTTACGCCCTTTCTGCACCATGGCGCATCCTTTACCCTCATGGCCAAGTTTGATGCCGAAGAGGTGCTGCAGCTGCTAGAAAAAGAAAAAGCCACACTCTACATGGCCGTACCCACCATGCTGAAGATGATGCAGGAAGCACCCTCTTTTGAGCAGGTAGCGCTGGATCATATTCGCTACTTTATTGTGGGAGGTGAACCCCTGCCACTGCCTACTATTGAACGCTGGCATCAGAAGGGGATACTCATTCGCCAGGGCTATGGCCTTACCGAAGTAGGGCCTAATGTAACCTCACTTAACTACGAAGATGCCGCTCACAAGCGAGGCTCCATTGGCAAGCCTAACTTTTATGTTGACTACCAGATTATGGATGAGGAAAACAAGCCCGTAGCTGCAGGTGAAGCCGGCGAACTGTGGCTGCGGGGGCCTATGGTTACCCCCGGCTACTGGCAGAACCAGGAGGCAAGTGCTGCAGCTAAAGAGGGCGACTGGTTTAAAACCGGCGATATGGTACGACAGGACGAAGAAGGCTTTCTGTACGTGGTTGACCGCAAGAAAAACATGTTCATCAGCGGAGGCGAGAACGTTTACCCGGCCGAAGTAGAAAAATACCTGCAGACCCATCCTGCTATAGAGGAGGTAGCCATTACCGGCACCCCCGACAACCGCTGGGGAGAGGTAGGCAAGGCCTTTGTAGCCCTGAAAGAGGGCGCCATGCTTAGCGAGCAGGAGATCCTTGAATTCTGCCGCCTGGGGCTTGCCAAATACAAAATACCAAGGCACATCCATTTTGTAGGGGAATTACCTAAAACCGATACCGGCAAAATTGCCCGCAGCCTGTTGAAATAAAAGATGTTGATCCAAGACATTTCCTATGCTTTTCCTACTTCTTGGGTAAAAACAGCAGGAGGGCTGCACCTGGCTTATACTGAAGTCGGGCAGGGGGCTCCCCTCCTGTTTTTACATGGTTTAGGCAGTAATTTATCAGCCTGGAGTAAAACCCTGCCCTACCTGAGCCGGCACTACCGCTGCCTGGCCCTTGATCTGCCCGGCTATGGAAAATCTGCTAAAGAAGGTTTTAACCCCGTCATGGGCTTTTATGCCGATGTGGTAGCTGAATTTATGGATAGCTTGGCACTCAGTAAATGTTATCTGGCAGGCCACTCTATGGGCGGGCAGGTAGCAATTCACACCGCCCTACGGCACCCTGCCCGAATCAATAAGTTAGCACTTCTGGCACCTGCCGGTCTTGAAACTTTCAGCACATCGGAAGCCAGGCAGCTGGAAGCATGGTTTTCTGTAGATAAACTGATCAAGGCGCCCGTTACCACCGTAGCCCAAAATCTAAAGCTTAACTTCTACCAGTTTCCTGCTGATGCACAGCTCCTACTGGAAGACAGGCTCTACTACACCCGCTGCAGCGACTATACCCGCTTTTGCCAAACCCTTTCCTGCTGTGTAGCTGCCATGCTGAACGAGCCAGTATATACATTGCTCCCAAATTTACAGATGCCGGTACTGGTGCTTTTTGGTCTGCAGGACCGATATATTCCAAGCCCCCTGCTGCACCCACAGCTATCACTCCAACACCTGGTTCAGACTGCAACAGCCCAGATTCCACAGGCGCAGCTTGAGCTCATAGACCATTGCGGTCACTTTATTCAATGGGAACAGGCCGCCCGAGTAAACAAGCTGTTGCACAGATTTTTCCTGGAGGCTAATCAGGGGTAACAGCACAGGGATTGGGATTTACAGCTATGGGAGGAGGCTTTTAGGTACACCGGACTAAAGTCCGTGGTACCAAATGCAAACAAAGAAGCCACCCCATCAGAGGCAGCTTCTTTGTTTATTTTATCTTGTTCTTTAGGTGAATAGCTTATGGCATTTTGATCATACAACCCACCGGCCGCTTGGTTTTCACCACAGCTGTTTTGCCGGTGAGGGCACTTTCGATAGCTTGCTGCAGGTAAGGCTGGCTTACATCTGCTGCAACCTGCGGATTATCGTCAATGGCACCTGCATAATAAACGGTGAAGCTACCATTGCGGGGTGTAAGCACATAGACTTCCGGGGTTTTGCTGGCACCGTATTTTTTTGCAGTTACCTGCTGCTTGTCAGTTAAATATGGCAGGCCATTGCCCCAGCTCTCAGCTTTTTGCTTCATGGCTTGTTCCGATTCCTCCTGGTTCTGCTGTGCATTATTAGGGTTGATCAATACAAAAGCAACTCCCTTATCTTTATACTGTCCTACTAACTGATTGATACGGCCCTCATACAAACGGGAATAAGGGCAGTAATTAGAGGTAAACACCAGCACCACGGCTTTCTGGCCTTTAAAATCGGCCAGTGATACGGCACGCCCACTAACAGCATCGTTGAGTGTAAAATCCGGAGCAGCAGCGCCGGGAACCACTCCCTGAGCATAAGCGCCTATTGCCAATCCCACCCCCAACACAGTTAATATCAAAAGCTTTTTCATATCTTTTCTTGATGTTATGTATACTATGACAAAATCTGTACCAGCTTTACGTTACCACGCACAGCAGCAAATCCTTAAACCACTGATAATGCAGCTCATAGGGCCTGCCATACAGCAGGGCCTGCAGCCTGTTTGTACCTGCCTGTGGTGCTACCTCCATATCGCGGGCAAAGATAAGCCCGGGCTGACCATTTAGTTTATACAATGCTTCTTTTACAGCCCACCAGAGACACAGCTGTTCCAGGTTATCGCCAACCAGGGCCTGCTCCTGCAGCGAAAGAAACTTGTGCTTAATACGCAGTAGCTGCGGCCGGGGTTTTTCGATATCCAGGCCCACCGGCCTTGCCGGATGCACTGCCGCTGCCGCAAATGGGTAGGCATGCGAGAGTGAAATATGCAATCCCTCCGGCTGTAAAAAAGGCCTGCCAAAAGAGGTCTTCTGCAGGCAGGATGCCCCCACATCAGGTAACAGCGTCTGCAATGCCAGCCTGCATCCTAACCACTCCAGCCTGCGCTGCTCCACCCGTATGTTTTGCAGCTCCTGTAGCGGAAAACAGTTAGGGTTAAGTTGCTGTTGGAGTTGCTGTTCAGGCTCCTCCAGCTGCCAGAGTGCCCAACTACCGCCGTCCGTTAAATTACCAGTCTGGAATAGGGGCATGGTTTAGGTTTACGGACAAATATCGTTAATTTACATCAGAATTGTAAAACCTAAGCATGCCCCGCCTAGCCGTTCAAAAGCAGCATACCTTCAGCGGCCACCGTGACTGCCTCTATACCCTGGCCCCTACCGGCACCGGAGAATCTTTTTTTTCTGCAGGTGCCGACGGGCTGGTAGTACAATGGCAGCTGGCAACCCCAGACCAGGGACAGCTGCTGGCTAAAGCCGAGGCTTCAATTTATGCCATGGCCTACGAGCAGGAGCAGGATTGGCTCTTCTTCGGGCAAAATTACGATGGCATCAGGCTCATCGAAATAAACAGCAAAAAGAACCTTAGCTCGCTGCAGGTTACAAAATCGGCCATCTTCAGCCTGGAGGCATGGGGCGGAAAAATATTTGCAGGCACCGGCAGCGGACACCTGCTGGTACTGCAGCAAAATCCGCTGCGGGTGCTGCACGAAATTCAGCTTTCAGAAAAAAGCCTGCGGGCCATTGCCCTGCATGCAGGCTGGCAGGAGCTGGCGCTTGGGTACAGCGATGGGAAAATTCGCATACTCGATTTAAATACCCTTGCCCTGAAACAGGAGCTGGACGCACACCAAAATTCTGTTTTTACCGTACAATATTCGCCGGATGGCCGTTACCTACTGAGTGGCAGCCGCGATGCGCACATCAAGGCCTGGTCTGTAGCCGACCGCTATGAGCTGGCCAAGAGCATTGTAGGACATATGTATACCATTAACCACCTTAGCTACAGCCCCAATGGTAAGCTGTTTGCCAGCTGCAGCATGGATAAATCCGTAAAGGTGTGGGATGCCGAGGCATTCAAACTACTGAAGGTAATCGACAAGGTGCGCCATGCCGGCCATGGCACATCTGTTAACCGGTTGCTGTGGCTAAACAATAGTACACTGGCATCGGCCAGCGACGATCGTACAATTTCAATCTGGAACATAGAGCATCAAGAGGCAATATGAAAATTACACCACTGGAAATACGCCAAAAGAGCTTTGAGCGCAACTTTAGAGGATACGACAAAGAAGAAGTAGACGCTTTTTTAACCACCCTTTCGCAGGAATGGGAGCGCGTGGTAGAGGAGCATAAAGAGCTGCGCTACAAACTCGAAATGGCCGATAAAGAGGTAAGCAAGCTACGCGATGTAGAAAGCTCTCTTTTCAAAACACTGAAGACCGCAGAAGATACCGGCAACAGCATGGTAGAGCAGGCTACGAAAAAAGCCGAGCTGCACATGCGTGAGGCCGAGCTCAAAGCCGAAACCATTCTGAACGATGCCCGCGCCCGTTCCCGTGAAATTCAGGATAAAGCCGATGAAAGAGCAGAAAAAATTCTGCAGGCCATGGAAAAGCGTGTGAAGGAAATGGAACATCACTACCGCATGCTGGAGAGCCACCGCGACAACCTGTTAAGCGACTTGCTGGTGCTGGCCAATAATACCCTGGAGCGTGTGGAACAGGCCGAAAAGAAGGTGAAGAAGCACAACGTAAGCGGTCTGGTAAACGATGCAGAGCAAGCCGTACGCGAACGCCGCTACCACCAGGAAGCTACCAACTACCAAACCGATGATGAAGATTTGTCTTTTAACGACGAGGATGATGCAGTAGCAAGCCGGGAGATAGAGATAAGGGGTGAAGAAGCGGAGCGCAGCGAAAAAAAAGATAATTCCTCTTTCTTCGACACCATCTAATCCGCAGTTATGGGAAAGGTAGCTTTGGAGGGGATGGAGTTTTTTGCTTATCATGGATATTATGATGAAGAGCAAAAAATGGGCAATAAGTATTCGGTAGATGTTGCCGTAGAAACGGACCTGACTGCCGCCGCCCAACACGATGCCCTGGCAGAAACGATCAACTACGAATTACTGTACAAGATCATTGCCCAGGTAATGAGCAGGCCCAGCCGCCTGCTGGAAACCCTTAACCTGCAGATCATCCATGAGGTTTTTAAACGCTTTCCCGTTGCAGATCGCGTAGAGGTTAACATCTCCAAATTCAACCCTCCCATTGGTGGGGTGTGCCGCGAGGCCAAAGTAACCATGAGCAAAAAGCGGGATGAAATTGTGAAGCAACAGGCTTAGCAGATCAACAGAAATTAGAAGAGGCTCCAGGGCCTCTTTTTTTGTTTCGATCACACTATTAAACTTTTACGACCTATAGTCAAACCGCGGGGATGACGTGCAGCAAAAAGGCAGTAAGGTAAAAGCACCCTTAACCTGCCTTCTCATCTTCTTTAGAAGGGTTGGTAAATAAAAATCCCCGGGCATCGGCGCCTTCGTAGAAATCTACCTGCAGGCCCAGCAGGTACATGGTATGGCGCTTTTCGACCAATACCGGCACACCATGGATCTCATATTTCAGATCGCCATCCTTGGGTTTGTCGAAGCCCAATACATAAGAAACGCCTCCACAGCCTCCGCCTTTTACCCCTACCCGCAGGCCATATCCTTCGGGTATGTTCTTGTTTTCCATGATATGTTTTACCTCGGCTACTGCTTTGGAGGTTAATTCTACTGGCTGTAACATAGTACTATCGTATTTATATAACCGGCCCCGTTTGCTAAAAAAACAAAGATACGGCGGCCCCTTTACATTTTAACGTCGGTGGCACCTTAGTTGATTCCAGCAATACAAAAGTTCTCCCCTTTGCTGCCCTGAAGGGGTTGCACTGTGAATTTAACCACCCTGGCACAAGCCCTCGCGCTGCCGGTTGCACATTTTTTTTAAAAGCCCTGCCCCTGCTACAGTATTTTATTTACTTTAGCACAGCAACCAAGCCCTTAGCTGGCTGTTTCAGATAAAAAACACTATGGAAGTTTTGGCTGATTTATTAAAAATTATTGTTCCTGCCGCACTGGTGCTCTATGCTATGTACCTGATGGTAAAATCATTTCTGGAAAAGGAATTTCAGCAAAAAGCACTTGAGATCAAATCACGCGATCGGGAGGTGCTGCTGCCCATCAGGCTGCAGGCTTTTGAGCGCATGGTGCTTTTTCTGGAGCGTATTACACCAAACAACCTGCTGCTGCGCCTCAACGACAGCCGCTACTCGGCCCGTGAATTTCAGCAGGTACTGGTGCATGAGGTGCGGGAAGAGTACAACCATAACCTCTCACAGCAGGTGTACATGAGCGAAGAAAGCTGGGCGGCTGTGCGGGCCGCCATGGAAGAGGTAATTGCCCTGATCAACCAGGCTACAGACGGACTACCGGAAGACGCCCGCAGCATTGACCTTAGCCGGACCGTACTGCAAAGAGCCGTTGATCAGCAAAAAGACCCTACCGGACAGGCCCTGCACCGGATAAAGCAAGAAATCCGCACTATTTTTTAAACAGATGTACCTGCAGCGCAAACCAAACAGTAGGCTGCGGGTTACATAATTTTAGAGCCAATTAAATAACATGAGAAACAGCGACGACACTTTTTTACAAAAAGCCTTACGGCTTATGCAGGGTTCTTCAGACGAAGCAGAAGAAATTGCCCGGGATAATGGCAAGCTGGATAAGCTGGTGAATAAGTCCAGCAAAAAAATGCATAACGTAAAGGAGCGGAAGCCCAGCATCATGAATTTCTTTTCGCAGATTATCACTTTCCAGCGTATGATGAAAGCGTATTCCCGTAAAGAATACCCACACCTTCCCTGGAAATCTCTCCTCTCCATTGTCGGCGCCATCTTATATTTTCTGAATCCGCTGGACCTGGTTCCGGATTTTATTCCCGGCATAGGCTTCATTGACGACATCGCCTTAATCGGCTGGGTATATAAAAGTCTTGATGCTGATGTACAGCGTTTCGAGGAATGGGAACATGAGAATAAGCTTGCCATAACAGAATAGTGAACGTACCATTACCCACCGAAACCTTTGGGCAGCGTACAGCGCTGATTGCCGGCGCAACCGGTCTGGTTGGCTGGCAATTGCTTAACCTGCTCCTGAACGACCCGTATTACGACCGGGTATATGTGCTCACGCGCAGAAAGCTAACAATTGAGCACCCAAAGCTGGAGCAACTGGTTATCGATTTTGATACCCTTGCCGATCGTAACCTGATTCCCGAAGTGCAGGATGTTTACTGCTGCCTGGGCACCACCATGAAAAAAGCCGGCTCTAAAGAGGCTTTTCGTAAGGTAGACTTTACCTACCCTTACGAGCTGGCTAAGCTAGCCGCAGAAAATGGCGCTCATCAGTTTCTGCTGGTTTCGGCCATGGGTGCCAATAAAGGCAGCCTCTTTTTTTACAACCGGGTTAAAGGAGACGTAGAAGAAGCCATCTGCAAAATAAGCCAGTACAGAAGTATTCATGTATTCAGGCCATCGCTCCTGCTGGGCCACAGACAGGATGATCGCAAGGGAGAAGAGTTTGCGCAAAAAATTACCAGGATCATTCGTCCCTTAATGATCGGACCATTCCGCAAATACCGCCCCATACAGGGACATGTAGTAGCAGAAGGTATGCTATCTGCCGCCAAATCCGATCAGCGGGGTATTATGATTCATGCTTCAGAAGAAATAAAAAAGCTGGGACAAAAGAGGCTATCTGCGTAGGTTTGCGGGCATGATAGCTGTATTACAACGTGTTTCTGAAGCCTCCTGCACCATTGCAGGCCAGGTTAGCGGTAAAATAAATGCGGGCCTGCTGGTATTGCTGGGTATAGAAGATGCCGATACCACCGAAGATATTCAGTGGCTAAGCAAGAAGATTGTTAACCTGCGCATATTTAACGATGAGGCTGAGGTAATGAACAGGAGCCTGCTGGATACTGGTGGCGACCTCCTGCTGATCAGCCAGTTTACCCTGCATGCAAGCACTAAAAAAGGAAACCGCCCCAGCTACATCAGGGCTGCCAAGCCCCCTGTAGCCATTCCCCTCTACGAAGCCACCATTCAGCAACTGGAAGCAGACCTGGGCAAGCCTATACAAACCGGCCAGTTTGGTGCCGATATGAAAATTGCACTGCTCAACGACGGCCCTGTTACTATCATCATCGATACAAAAGAGAGAAGGTAATGTGCTAATTGATTAATGTGCTAATGGAATGTTGATGTATTGGTGAGATGGTAGGCTTAGTCCCTAATTTGTAATTCGTAATTTTTAAATTCCTACCAATGACACTTAAAGAAGCACAGGAGCAGGTAGATGCCTGGATCCAAACTACTGGTGTTCGTTATTTCAACGAACTTACCAACACAGCCATTCTGATGGAAGAAGTGGGTGAGCTGGCCCGCCTGATGGCCCGCACCTATGGTGAGCAAAGCTTTAAAGAAAGCGATAAAGATCGGGATTTAGGCGATGAAATGGCCGATGTGCTTTGGGTACTTATGTGCCTGGCTAACCAGACCGGCGTTGACCTAACCCAGGCCCTGCAGAAAAATATAGAGAAAAAGACCCGCCGCGACAGCCAGCGACACAAGAACAACGAAAAGTTAAAGTAGAAAGCTAAATATAAGCGTTAGCGCAGTTTCCGCTAAATCAGAATAAAACATAAGAATTACAATCAATCACATGCACTCTATTCTGACTTAGCAGACTAAAATACTTCCTTTTTCAGAACATAAACGTTTCAGCACCAAATTTACTTCTGCACCAGCAGATATCCCTGGCTGAATTATTTTCTATCTTTGCCGGTTCATTTCCAGAATCAGGAATCAAGATAGCATAATCAGTGAAGTATACATTATTTGACAAAAGCCAGGGTACGCTTAAAGACGAAGTATTTTCAGGTCTTACTGTTGCGCTTGCACTGGTACCAGAGGCTGTAGCCTTTGCCTTTGTGGCTGGCGTATCACCAATAGTAGGCTTGTATGGTGCCTTTATGATGGGCCTCATCACCTCTCTTTTTGGTGGCCGTCCGGGTATGATCTCCGGAGCTACCGGAGCCATGGCCGTGGTAATGGTAAGCCTCATAAGCGAAGGCAACCAGCTGGGCGAAGGCATGGGACTTCAGTTCCTTTTTGCCACCCTGCTCCTTACAGGCATTATTCAGGCAGGCTTTGGTTTGCTTAAACTTGGCAAGTTTATCCGTATGGTGCCCCACCCGGTAATGATGGGCTTTGTAAATGGTCTGGCAATTGTTATTTTCCTGTCGCAGCTGGGTATGTTTAAGAGCGGCGGCGAGTGGCTTACCGGTACAAGCTTATATTATATGCTGGCACTGGTGGCACTTACCATGGCTATTATGTTCTTTCTGCCCAAGCTTACTAAAAAAGTACCTGCAGCTTTAACTGCCATTGTTGTGGTCTCACTCATTGCTATCTTTGGTGGCCTGGAAACGGCAACGGTTAAAAGTTTTATTGTAGCAGGAGGCGGCACCGGCATTAGTGCAGGCCTTCCGACCTTTGGAATACCCAACATTCCCTTCACCATGGACACCCTGCTGTTCATCCTGCCATACGCAGCAATTCTGGCCGCCATTGGTCTGATAGAATCCCTGATGACGCTCAACCTGATTGACGAAATTACTGAAACCCGCGGCAGCGGCAACCAGGAAAGTTTAGCACAGGGCGCGGCCAACATTGTGAATGGTTTCTTTGGTGGCATGGGCGGCTGTGCCATGATTGGACAGAGCATTATTAACATTAAAGGTGGTGCCCGTAACCGCCTTTCTGGCGTGGTAGCATCGCTCGCCCTGCTGGCATTTATTCTTTTTGGTGCCGAATATATTGAAATGGTACCCATTGCCGCACTGGTGGGCGTTATGTTTATGGTGGTGATCGGGACTTTCTCCTGGGGCACTTTTAAAGTATGGAATAAAATACCAGCTACAGATACTCTTGTAATTTTACTGGTAACAGTTTTAACCGTAATATTTGATCTGGCCATTGCCGTTATAGCAGGGGTAATTGTATCGGCCCTGGTATTTGCCTGGGAAAACGCGCTGCGCATCCGTGCCCGCAAGTTTGTAGATGAAAAAGGCATTAAGCACTACGAGATCTATGGCCCGCTTTTCTTTGGTTCTACCTCACTGTTCATGACCAAATTCGATGTGGCCAACGACCCGAAAGAAGTTATCATCGACTTCAAGGATTCACGCATTGCAGACCAGTCGGCCATTGAAGCCATTAACAAGCTGGATGAAAAGTATCTGCGTGCCGGTAAAACCCTGCACCTGCGCCACCTAAGCGCCGATTGCGTGCGCCTGATCAAGCGTGCAGAGAAGATTTGCGAAGTAAACGTACTGGAAGATCCTAACTACTTTGTAGCCATTGATACTTACAAAGCAAGCAGCAAAGCCAGGGAACGTGCTGCCGCAGCAGCCTCTGGCGAGCTGGCCTTTAAGCATTAAAGCAAGATTATGGTAAAACAAAAAGCCGTGCAGTATAGAACTGTACGGCTTTTTTATTTTTGGGATAATCCTATATTCGCTTAAAATGGCACCACATGAAATTAGGGAAATCATTCTGGGTTAAGTTAGGCATCGAATCCCTGCTCATTGTTTTTAGTGTACTACTGGCCCTGGCACTAAACGAATACATGTCTGTTCGCAAGGAGGAAGAAAGGACCAGGCATGTGCTCATCAGTATCCGGGAGGAGCTTCGGGAAAATGAAAAGATTATCAGGAACTGGCACCAGATACATCAGAAAATACTGAAGAATATAGCGCATTACAGAAATAATCCGCAGGCACAGGACAGCCTTGTGGTTAACAACCAGTTTCAGTTTAACCGTATCTTCAGCGGAACCGTTATTCCCAACCTGGTACGGAGCACTGCCTGGGAAACTGCCAAAAGCAATGGAACGCTTCAGAACCTGGACCTGTCACTTGCCAACACACTTTCTGATATGTATGATATGCAGGCTATTGGTGTAACCAGAACTGCCGATAAACTGATTGCTCTTATTTACGAAAGAGAGACACATGAGCAGGAGCGGGTGGGGCAAACACTTGTAATGTTAGAAATTGTATTGTCGGAACTGGTTGGACAGGAGTCTTACCTGCTGCAGGTCTATGATGATGTACTGAAGAAGGTTAATGCAGCGCTGGAAGAATAAAAAAAGCCGGCTTAACACCGGCTCTATACTTTCACTGCACCACACTTTGCATCATCACCAGTTCGTCGCCTTTCAGCACAGGAATTACCTGGTATATGTCTTTCTCCAGCGAGAAGCGAATATCGTCTTCTACCCCAAACTTGCTTAGCCTGCGGGCGTGCGATGCCTGCATCAGGTAGTCGAACAGCTGGTCTTTTACGGTATCATAAAGTGTCATGGCTGCCAGCGGCGAATCACAGCAGGGCTCATGGGTATCTTTGAGCATGCTTACCAGCGCACCGGCAAACAGGGTATCTTCCATATTAACCTTGCCCTTCCAGCCGGCACACAGCAGCACCACATCTTCTGGCTGCTGGCGCAGGTAGTTGGCCAGGGCAGTGAGATTTAAAAAAGCACCAATGAGTACCTGTTTGGCAAAAGACGCAGAACGTGTAATGGCCAGCGTGCCATTGGTGGTGGTAACAGCCACTTTTTTCCCGGCATAGGCACCCTCCAGGTAGGCACGCGGCGAATTACCAAGGTCAAACCCTGCTACCTGCTCGCCACCACGTTCGGCTGCAGTAAGGTAGCCTCTTTTTCCAAACTGCTGGCACTCATCGAGTGTTGCCACCGGCCTGATGCTCTCCACGCCCTCTGCCAGTGCCGTTACCATACAGGAGGTGGCACGTAATATATCAATCACCACTACAATCTGTCCCTTCAGATCATACAGGTTAATCAGCTCCGGAGTTAAACAAACATCTACTTGTCGGTTCATAAAAACGAGGTATCGGGTATGAGGTATGGGGTATCAGTACTTGTCAACAGCTATTTCTACTGCTTATCTGATACATTTTTCACTTGTATGAAAATCAATCAGCTTTGATGAAAGGTAGCTTCACTACCTCTGCCTTAAGGCGGCGGCCACGAATATCAACATAAATTTCGGAACCCGGCTGCGCCCACTCCTTTTTCAGGTAGCCCATGCCAATGCCCTGGCTCAGCGAGGGCGACATAGTGCCGCTGGTAACAGTGCCAATTTTATTACCGTCGGCATCTACCAACTCATAGCCCTGGCGTGGAATACCGCGGTCTACCATTCTAAAGCCGCTTAGCTGCCGCTCTACGCCGGCTTCTTTTTGCTTGCGCAGGTTTTCAGAATTATTAAATTCTTTGCTGAACTTGGTGATCCAGCCCAGGCGAGCCTCCAGCGGTGAGGTAGTATCGTCAATATCGTTACCATACAAGCAGTAGCCCATTTCCAGGCGAAGGGTATCACGCGCACCTAAGCCAATTGGCTTTATGTTGTAGGGTTGGCCTGCCTCAAAAATCTTATCCCACACCTGTTCGGCATTCTGGTTTGGAACATAAAGCTCAAACCCGCCAGAGCCGGTATAGCCGGTGCCGGAAATGATTACATCCGGAACGCCTGCAAATTCTCCTTTTACAAAATGATAGAAAGAGATATCGGCAAGCTTTACAGGTGTGAGCGACTGCAGGGCTTCTATAGCCTTTGGCCCCTGTACTGCAAAAAGTGAATATTTGTCGGAGACATTATCCAGCATTACCTCGCCTTTGGCAAATTTACTGATCCAGTTCCAGTCTTTTTCAATGTTGGAGGCATTCACCACCAGCATATATTCTTCCTCTGCCAGCTTGTATACGATCAGGTCGTCTATAATGCCGCCTTCCAGGTTAGTCATGCAGCTGTACTGGGCCTGCCCGATTTTTAATTTACTGATGTCGTTGGTGGTGATCAGCTGAATGAGCAACTCTGCCTGGGGTCCGCGCACCATAAACTCACCCATGTGCGATACATCAAACACCCCCACTCCTTCGCGCACGGTTTTGTGCTCTTCAATATCGGAGGAGTAACGTACAGGCATGTTATAACCTGCAAAAGGCACCATTTTAGCGCCCAGGGCTACATGTTTATCGTGTAAAGCAGTTTTTTTCAGTTCCATCAGCAACAGATTAAGATCTACGCAAAGCTAACTATTTCTATCAAAAGGCGATAGCTTCTGGGGAGGTTAGAAGGGAGAAGATAGATAATAGATGATAGACTATCAGGAGGGCTGATGAACAAGGTAAGGCTACTGTTGTACTAAGATGGAAGTGTTGATGAGATTGGTTGTAAAGAGCAGGATGGATTTTTCAGCATTATGCCTGATGGCACTTACATTGATAAAAATACGGTCGGCTCAAAAGAAAAATCTAAAAATTTACTGAAGTACTGAAAACGTTTGAATTTCCACTGTAAGCCGTTCCGGCAACTTCATGGACTTTTACGGTAGCTGACTGCCAAATTCTTTGTATCAATTTCTGCATCTAACATATAAATAATTCTGTATTTTTGCCAAATGAAAGAATGGATGAGTCAATGGGGCAGGCAACCCCTTGTTATTGCAGGCCCCTGCAGCGCCGAAACTTACGATCAGTTGTACACCACAGCCAAGGCTGTACGCGATCAGGGTATTAAACTGGTACGTGCCGGTGTATGGAAACCCCGCACACGCCCTAATAATTTTGAGGGCGTTGGCGAAGAGGCCCTTTTCTGGATGGACGATATCCGCAAAGAGCTTGATGTAGCCTTTGCCATTGAAGTGGGTAACCCACAACACGTAGAACTGGCCCTTAAGCATGATATTGATGTACTGTGGATCGGTGCCCGCTCTACCGTAAACCCTTTTACCGTTCAGGAAATTGCCGAAGCCTTAACAGGTACTGATAAGCCAATACTGGTTAAAAACCCAATTAACCCGGAGCTGGCCCTTTGGTTTGGTGCCCTGGAGCGCCTGGCAAACCGCAATATTAAAAATCTGGGCGCCATACACCGCGGCTTTAGCTTCTTTGGCGAAAGTCGTTACCGCAACGTACCAGCCTGGCACATGGCCATTGAGCTTAAGCGCGAAATGCCAGACCTGCCACTCATCTGCGACCCCAGCCATATTTCAGGCGACCGGAACATGATCCAAGAAATATCTCAGGTAGCCCTGGACCTGAATTACGATGGCCTTATCATAGAAACACATCCCGACCCGGTAAATGCCTGGAGCGATGCCAAGCAGCAGGTAAACCCTGCCATGCTGCACGATATTTTAAGAAGCCTGCGCTACCCCGAGGCTGCCAGCGAACACCCCGAGTATCGCAACAAGCTGGAGGAGATCCGCCACGGCATAGACACGGCCGACCGCGAAATTCTGGAAGCCCTGCACCGCCGCATGCAGCTGGTAGACCAGATTGGTGAATACAAGCGCGCCCACAACTTAACTGTACTGGACCTGGATCGCTGGCAGGAGATCCTGGAAAGCCGCCAGAAATGGGGCAAGCACCTAAACCTGAAAAAATCATTTATCCGTGATTTGTACATGCTGATCCACCAGGGATCTATCCGCAGGCAAACCAAGATTATGAACAAAGAATAATGGCCATTCCCAAGCATGTGCTGATAGCGCCCATCAGGCATACCCTGGAACAAGTGCTGCAAAACACCTCATTCAGCAGGCTGTTTGTGCTTACTGATGAGAATACTGCAGCACATTGCTACCCGCTTATCAGTAATATTTTACCTGCAGAACACCTGCACATGAGTGTGCCTGCCGGTGAGGAGCATAAAACCCTTCAGACCTGCAGCAGCATCTGGAGCCAGCTAACCAGCGCCGGCCTCGACAGGCAGGCGCTGGTGATTAACCTGGGTGGGGGCGTAATTACAGACATGGGTGGATTTTGTGCCGCTACCTACAAGCGTGGGGTTCGCTTTGTTAACATACCTACTACGCTGCTCTCGCAGGTAGATGCCAGCGTTGGCGGCAAGCTGGGCGTAGATTTTGAGGGATATAAAAACCACATTGGCCTTTTTGGCGAGCCAGAGGCTGTACTGGTTGACCCTGTTTTTCTGAAAACCCTGCCACAGCGGGAGTTACGTTCTGGTTATGCTGAGGTAGTTAAACATGCCCTCATAGCAGATACCAGCTATTGGCAAAAGCTGCAGGAGCAGGAGCAATGGCAGGAGCTGGACTGGCAAAGTATTATCAGCCACAGTATTGGCGTAAAAGGAGCTGTGGTCTCGCAGGACCCGACAGAAAAAGGGCTGCGCAAGATCCTGAACTTTGGCCATACCCTTGGGCATGCACTGGAAAGTTACAGGCTGGAGGGCCACACAGACCAACGCTTACTGCACGGTGAGGCTATTGCTGCCGGCATGATCTGCGAAGCATGGCTATCGGCCCAAAAGAGTGAACTATCTGAAAAAGACCTGGTGGAAATTGCCCGTTATATCAGCAGTGTATGGCCGGAGCCAATGGCGAAGCCAGAGGATATTCCTTCCATTTTGGCCAGGCTGGATCAGGATAAGAAAAACGAAGGCAAACAGGTACTTTTCAGCTTATTGAAAGCCCCGGGAGAATCGGTGTATAACATTGCCGTTCAGCAGGCAGAGGCCCGGCAGGCCTTGGAGTGGTACATAAAAAAAGGCTGGCAGTAGTGCCAGCCCAGATTTATTAAGCATTATTAAGCGTTATCATCCACTTTTTCCTGCGCCTGTGCGCTTAGTTTTTCAGCTTCTTCTAATGCGTTATTCGCCAGGTCGCGAATTTTAGCATATGACTGCTCCCACTGATCCTCCAGGTCGCTTAGCAAATCATCTGCCTGACGGGAAAGTTTTTCGCGGGTTACGTCACCTTTGTCTGGAGCCATTAAAAGACCAATTGCTGCACCAGCAGCTGCACCGGCCAAAAAGGCCATAAATTTTCCTGAGTTGCCCATAGGAGATTTGAGGTTTTAGAATGAAAAAAATTGTATTAGCTAATTTAAAATAGAAGTAGAATCTTGATTCAACTTTAGAATACGGTCAATTTTAAGAAATTGTTTTGAATTTTAACAGGAAAATCATCTATCATGTCCGCAGCTTCCCTATCCATATATCCCAAGGCAACATTGCCACCGGTTACCATACAACTTCCTGCCTCTAAAAGCGAGAGTAACCGGGCACTTATTATACAAGCCCTTTGCCTGCCCCGGCCCACACTTCATAACCTTTCCGAAGCACGCGACACCCAAACCATGCAGCGCCTGCTGAACAGCGAAGCATATGAGCTGGATGTGCTGGATGCCGGCACCACCATGCGCTTTCTGGCTGCATATTGCGCTGCCAGTGGCCGTGAAGCCCTGCTTACCGGTACTCCCCGCATGCTGGAGCGCCCTATTGGGCCACTTGTAAATGCCCTGCAGCAGTTGGGTGCTCCTATCAGCTACGCTGTGAAAGATGGATACCCCCCGCTGAAGATCGAAAAAAATTTCCAGCAGCAAACGGAGCGGCTAAGTATTCGCAGCGACATCAGCAGCCAGTTTATTTCGGCCCTGCTCATGATTGCCCCCAGCCTGCCTAAAGGTTTGAAGCTGGAGCTAGTAGGTGCAATCAGCAGCCGCCCCTACATACAAATGACCCTCGACCTGATGGAGCACTTTGGTGCCCGCTGGCATTGGGAGGGCAATACCATTGAAATAGCACCCGGCGGCTACACCCCAAATGAGTACAGCATTGAAGGCGACTGGTCGGGAGCCAGCTACTGGTTTAGCCTGGTAGCCCTGGCCGATAGGGCTGAAATCTTTCTTCCCGACCTGCGCCAAAATTCCCTGCAGGGCGATAAGCGTGTGATTGAGATCATGGAAAAGCTGGGTGTTGGCACCCGCTGGGAAGGCAATGGTGTGCATCTGTTCAAAAAAGAAGCACAGCCTACTGTTGAGCAGGATTTTGACGACTGCCCAGACCTTGCCCAGACCATCGCCGTTTGCTGTGCGGCAAAAGGAGTTACTGGCCGCTTTACCGGCCTGCGCAGCCTGCGCATTAAGGAAACTGATCGTATTGCCGCCCTGCAGAATGAGCTAGGCAAAATAGGTGCCACCCTGCTGGAAGAAAAAGAAGGCAATGGCGTCTGGATTTTAACCCCCTCCAAAGCCTTACCAAAGCAGGTTTTCATCAATACTTACGACGACCACCGCATGGCCATGGCCTTTGCGCCCCTTGCTACTAAAATGGAAGTTGCGATAGAACATCCTGAGGTGGTAAACAAGTCCTTTCCCCGCTTCTGGGAGCAAATTGAGCGGGCAGGGTTTAAAGTTGTGAGGGAGTGATTTGGTGAGTTACTCCCTCACTCCCTCATAACTACCCTCTCCTGCACCTCCCGGAAATATGCCGGGGCCTGCAGGAGGCGGCTGCCGTACCAGCTGAACATTTCTCCATCTACCAGCAGCAGCTTTGACTTTGGCAGCAGCTCTTGCAGGGCTTCCATATGCTTTTCTTTGAATGGGTAAGGTTCTGATGAGAGCAAAACCACCTCCGGGTTAAGCTGCTGTAGCTCTTCATCAGTGAGCTGGGGGTATCGTGCGGTATCTTCCAACACATTTCTGAAACCGCAGAGCTCCAGCATGTGGTGTACAAAGGTATTACTGCCTACGCCCATCCATGGATTTTGCCAGATGAGGTAGAGTACAGAAACAGGAGAAGCGAGTGGCAGTCCCGCAAACGCTTTTACGATGCTAGCTACCAGCTTTTCTGCTTCTACATTGCGGTCGGTGAGCCCACCCACCATCCGCATCATTTGCAGGGCATCTTCAAGGCTGTAGATATCGCTCATCCAAACAGGAAACTCCTGCGCCAGTGCTTCGATAGACGCCTGCTCATTTTCTTCTTTGTTGCCAATGATCAGATCAGGCTTCAGGGCCTTTATCCTATCCAGCTGAGGCGTTTTAGTGCCCCCTATTACTTTCTTTTGCTTACGCCAGTGTTCGGGATGCAGGCAGAATTTGGTTAGCCCCACCACCTGCTCCTCCAGGCCCAGGGTGTAGAGCAGCTCTGTCTGGGAGGGCACCAGTGAAACGATATTTTTTGGAGGCCATGCTACTGTTATTTGCCGGCCCAGCTGGTCGGTGAAGGTGGTGGGTGTTCTGCTCATGTTTAATCTTTTGTGTATCTAACATCTATGTGATGTGCTTCCTGGCACATAGTAATCAGGTAACAGTGAAGTGCTTTGCATAATGAAGCAGCTCGCGCGCTAAGCCCTTCAAAAGACTGGCTTTAACTAGCGCAATGTTTTTCTCATCACTGGTAAATACCTGTTCGGGATCGTGCTTTCCTTCTGGCCCAGCACTTCAAATCCCAACTTCAGGTAAAAAGCTGTGGCATTCGGATCAGCGTCCAGCATTATCGCATCTGCCGATAATTGCCTGCTCTTGCTGATGGCATGTTCGGCCAGGGCGCTGCCAACGCCACAACCGATATATGCCGGCAGCACAAACAGAAAATCAAGCGATATAACCCGGCCAACCAGGTTGCTTAGGGCATAAAAGCCTGCAACCTTATCGTCACAAATGCACTTGTACACATACTTCCCGGCTATATACTGTTCTGTAACAGTAAGCTCTTCTTTCCATTCATTTAGTTGTTCAGGCGTGTAGTTCCAGTAGGCCTTTGAGGCTATTGCCAGCTTAGTCAGTAAGCTACTATCGCCAGCATTTGCGGCCTCTATCTTCATCTCTGCTATCGGCGTTGAATTGTCTATATAAATTAAAGCTTCTTCGCCTCCTGAATGTATCTGAAATCATAATTGTCTGGCAGTTCTTTCAGGAACTCGGCCATGAGGCGAATGATGTTCTCCACATCCTCCTTATGCACCACCTCTACGGTAGTGTGCATGTATTTGAGGGGGAGCGAAATCAGGGCAGAGGCAACTCCCTCGCTGGAGTAGGCAAAGGCATCCGTATCGGTGCCGGTAGCACGGCTGGCCGCCGCCCGCTGAAAGGGCACTTCGGCTCGCTGAGCTACCTCTATGATCATTTGCTGCAGCTTGTACTGAATGGCCGGGCCATAGGTAAGCACAGGTCCTTTGCCACATTGCAAATCGCCGCTCACAATCTTATTATAGCCCGGAGATGTTGTATCATGAGTAACATCAGTAACCAAAGCAACATTTGGCCTGATGCGATGAGCAATCATTTCGGCACCGCGCAGGCCTACTTCCTCCTGTACTGCATTCACTACATATAAGCCGAAATTGGGACGAAAGCCATCCTCATGCAGCCGGCGGGCAACTTCAGCAATCATATAGCCGCCAATGCGGTTATCCAGGGCCCGGCCGCAATAGTATTTGTCGTTTAGCTCTATCAGCTCATCATCGAAGGTAATTACTGTGCCTACATGAATGCCCATGTTCTCTACCTCTTCCCTGCTGCTGGCACCAACATCTATAAAGGTATTTTCCTGGTTTGGAGAGGGCTCTCCTTCTTTTTTGCGCACGTGTATGGCAGGCCAGCCAAAAACGCCCTTCACCATTCCTTTGCGTGTGTGCAGGTTAACCCGTTTGGAGGGTGCAATGGTAAAATCGGAGCCGCCGTTGCGCTTCACGTAAATGTAGCCCTGCTCCGTAATATAGTTTACAAACCAGCTTATTTCGTCGGCATGTGCCTCTATAACAACTTTAAATTTAGCATCCGGATTGATAACCCCCACAGCGGTACCGTAGGTATCGGTAAACCAGCTGTCTACATAGGGCTTAATGTAATCGAGCCAGATTTCCTGTCCTGAACTCTCAAAGCCGGTGGGTGATGGATTATTAAGATACTTGTATAAAAACTTCTGATTTTCTTCCATAAAAAAACTATTCAACCGTAAGTACTATTTAGTTTACTCGCTAAAATAAATTTTTGTTGGCAATTATGCCTTTTACCTTAGCACATCCGGCGGGAGCCCTCCCTTTAAAATGGATAAAAAAAGGCTGGTTTTCCACCACCGGGCTTGTGGTGGGCAGCATGGCGCCCGACTATGAATATTTTTTAAAGCAGTACCCCAGCCCAAGCCTGGGCGAAACGCTATGGGGAGCACTGCTGTTCGATTTGCCCCTGGCGCTGATCGTAGCGCTTGTTTTTCACCTGCTGGTAAAGCGGCCCCTGATCCGTAACCTGCCCCAGCCTTTCGACCACCGCCTGAGCGGTTATGCCCAAACCTCATTCCTATCCTACCTGGGCAAACACTGGCTGGTGTTTGTAGTGTCTATGTTATTAGGTATAGCCACTCACTTTCTGCTCGATTGGTCTACACATCCATTCAAGGGTCCTTTTGGCAACACAGCCTTTACAGAGGTAGTAACCATAGGATCGCTAAGAACCAGGCCACTTATTATAGCAGAGCGTACTTTTGATGTGGTGGGCACATTGGTGTTGTTTCTGCTGATGATGCGCTTAAACAAACCCGCACCAGATTGTGTAAAAGCATCTGCCATTAACAAATGGGCATTCTGGCTCTTTCTGTTCTTAACCATTGGTCTTTTGCTGGCATGGAGCTGGTTTGAGAAAGGCGGCTTTGAGGGAGTGGGTGTAGGGGTTACAGTAGGGATATGGGCCGTTGCAGCCGGACTGGTGACAGCCTCTGTTTTGATACGCCTGCTGGAGCGGGGGCAGAGCAGCAGTTAAAGTTCAGCTTTTGTTTCTTAAATCGCAGCTTATCAGTATCTTGTGTTATACCAAATTGCTGCGCCGATGAACCCATTTTTACATCGCCTGCCCCTGCTGGGCTTTTTACTCACTGGCCTGTGCTTTTTATCTTTAACAGCAGCCGCTTCTCATATTGTGGGCGGAGAGATTACGGCCCGCAGGCTGGATGCCCAAAGCCTTACTTTTGAAATTACCGTAAGAGGCTATACAGATATCAATTCCGCTGTGCTTTTTGGTGGCACTGGTCAGCTAAATTTTGGAGACGGCACAGCTCTGAACCTTTCTAACGACGGCAGCAATGTAACGCCAACACTTGTTAGCGAAGGTGTGCTGGTACACGAATTTAAAGTCAGGCACACCTATCCTGCAGGAGGCAACTATACTATTTCCTTTCATGAGGTTTACCGCAATTCTTCCATCTTAAACATTGATAATTCGGTTAATTCTCCTTTTTATACAGAGACGGTAATCAAGGTAGATTCATTTCTGGGACCTAACAGCAGCCCGGTTTTCACAAGACCTCCTATTGAAACAGCTTTTGCGGGTAAAACCTACCATCATCAGCCTGGCGCCATAGACCCTGATGGCGACAGCCTCTCTTACAGACTTGTGAAAACTATGCAGGATAAAGCTATACCAGCATTAAACTTTCGCTTTCCGCATCGTATCTTTTCGCAGGGAGACAGCAGAAACGGAAGCCAGGAGCTGGGAGGAGATCCTGCCTTTACCATTAACCCTTATAGCGGCGATATTAGCTGGGATGCCCCCGGTACTACAGGCCAATATACAATTGCCTTTGCTGTGGATGAGTGGCGAAAGGTAAACGGACAGTATTACCACATGGGCTATGTAGTTCGTGATATGCTGATCAAGGTAGTTGATGCAGAAGAAGATCTTTATCCGCAGCTTAACCTGCCTTTTACCTCGGCCCAGGTTAACCCGAGTGCCGGCGAAGCTGTAAGCTGGACCATTACCGCCACCGCTCCCTCTCCTACTGATAGCGTAGTGCTGGAGCTTTGGGGTGATTTTCTGCTACGAACCGGTGCAACCGTAAGCAGCAGCAGCGTAAGGGCAACAGGCGAGGCCTCTATTACCATCAGCTGGACAGGCGAGGGAGATATGGGTCAGCATTACCAGCTGATTACCAGGTCTTATTTTCCCGATCAGCCCCAGCATACCCGCAATCGCCTTACCACCATTTATTACGATCCCACCTCTCCGCTTGGCATCGGGGATACGAAAATTTCTGCAGCCACCATATATCCGAATCCCTTATCAGAAAGTACTTTTTTTGTGAGCGTACCAGAGTTAGCAGGCAAAAAGGTTAAGCTGCAGGTTTTTGATATGCGAGGCAGTGTTGTGCACCGGCAAAACTTTACAGCATTTGATAAACAGCAGGCTATCGCACTGCCGGAAGCGAAACAGGGCATGTACATGGTTCTCCTGGAGTGCCAGGGGCAGGTATACAGAAGCAAACTGGTGGTGCAGTAAATTATAAATAAAAAGAGGCCGCTGGTGTAGCGGCTCTTTTCTGTTTCTTGTAATCTTCAGATCTAGGTCATCCTCACACAGGGGGAGATCTGCTTATTGCACCCTGTTAAATTAAGCAAGCCTGTGCTCATCTGGCAGATTCCCGCCTCGGCAGGGATGACTGGATAATGGAAACAGGGAGGATGATTGTATGATAGAAGCTGAGGTTGAGGTGCTGAAACCTCTTAAAACCCATCCTCCTTGATCTCCTTTTCCGTTACTGCGCCCCATTTTTTTGCAGTTTCGCGCAGGTCTTCGGCTTTGCCAATGAGTACAAACTGCAGGTTTTCTTTCGGAAAGTATTTACGGGCAATGGCATTGGCACTTTCTACATCCAGTGCCGCTACTTTCTGCTGAAAGGTGTTGATGAAGTTTTCATCAAAGCCATGCCAGTACATATCGGTAAGCAGGCGGGCCAGCGAACCGGCAGTTTCGTAGCGGGGCGGAAACTGCCCCTGCACGTAGCTTTTGGCAGAAGCAAGTGTTTCGGCATCGATACCCTGCTCCTGCAGCCTGCCGTAGGTTTTAAGGGCAAGGTCTACGGCCTCTTCGGTACTTTCATTTTTGGTAAAGGTGCTGATCACAAAGCGGCCACCCTGCTTATGGCTGTCGAAGCTGCTGCGGGCACCATAGGTAAGGCCGCTGTTTACCCGCAGCTCATCGTTGAGCCAGGAGGTAAAGCGTCCGCCCAGGATGGTGTTTACCACTTGTATAGGCACCCAATCAGAATTATTGCGGGCTACACCGGGGCCGCCAATGTAGAAAGTTGTTTCGCGGGCATCTGGCTTGTTTACCAGTAGCACCCTGGCAGCATCTGGCGCTGGCAGTTGTGCCGCTTGTACGGCTGCCGCATTTCCTTTGCCCTTCCAGTCTTTGAAAAGCGACTGGATCTTTTTCTTCATCTCTTTTGCATTGAAATCACCTACAATGGCCATGGCAGCGCCACCTGGCTGGTAATTCTGCTGGTAAAAAGATTTAATATCGGCTGTTGCTATGCTTTTCAATCCTTCTTTAGTGCCGCTGGAGGGGCGTGCATAGCGGTGATCGCCAAACACAAAGTTATCGTAGTAATCAGAAATAACACTGCGGGGGCTTTCCTTTGCCTGATCGTACTGCACCAGTAAACGGCTTTGCAGCTTCTCCCACTCCTCTGCATCAAAATTTGGATTTACCAGCAGATCATGGATGATGTTCAGCACCAGGTCTGCATCTTTTTTAGCAAAGCTTGCCTGCAGGTTAGCGGTTTCCTTATCGGCCCAGGTATTTACAGAAGCACCCACAAAATCCAGCGCCTCTTCCAGCTCCTGCTTGCTGCGTTTGCCTGCGCCAAACATTAAGGCATCGGCGGTTACAGCCGCAAGGCCTGGCTTAGCGCTTTCGTAAATGGTACCGCCGGGCAGTACGGTAGATACGCTGATCAGTGGCACCTCTTTTTGCTCCATCAGGTAAAGGGTAAGGCCATTTGGCAGCACCGTTTTCTGGTAAGCGGGCAGCTTAAAGTTCTGTGCCTGCACGCTAAGCGCTACACCAAGCAGCAGCAGAACCATCAGAAACTGATATTTATTATTGTTGATCATCTTGTGCAAGTTCATTAGAAAGGTCTTTTAAAACACCAACGGTACGATTAGGATTGGTCAGGTACTTTTTAGCCACCCGCTGAATATCGGCTGCGGTTACCTGCTCATATAGTTTGGGGGCATCGAACATTTTGCGGTAATCGCCAAAGAACAGCTCGTAGGTGCCCAGGGTGTTGGCTTTGCCATTGATGGTTTCCAGTGTACGGTACAACTCCATCAGCTTAGTATTTTTTGCCTTCTGTAGCTCACGTTCTGTTGGCCCCTCTTTTACAAACTTAGTGAGCACCTCATCAATAGCAGCCTCCAGCTTAGTTTCATCGGCATCGCCGCCGGCTACTGCATAGAGGTACATGAGGTTGGGATCGAAGCTTTCCGGAAAATAGGTAAACACATCGGTAGCTACCTGCTTATCTTCCACCAGGGCCTGGTGCAGGCGGCTGCTGTTTCCTCCGCTTAAAATCACATTCATCAGCTCAATGGCATAAAAATCTTCGTGGCTGGTGGCTGGTGTGTGCCAGGCCATCATCAGGTTGGGTGTGCTTACTTTTTTATGCACCCTTACCCGCTTTTCGCCCAGCTGCTCCGGCTCTACAGTATGGATTTCGCGTGGTAACTCCTGTGCTTTTATGCTGCCGAAATACTGTTGGGCCATGCGTTTTACCTCAGGCACTTTTACCGCTCCGGCAATTACCAGCACGGCATTGTTAGGGGCATAATAGGTATCAAAATAGCGCTGCAGGTCTTCCTTGGTCCAGTTTTTTATATCAGACTCATAGCCGATCACCGACCAGCGGTAGGGGTGGGCCATAAAGGCCGATGATTTTACCTGCTCGTGCAGCATCCGGAAATTACTGTTCTCCAGGCCGGTGCTGCGCTCGCTTAACACCACACCACGCTCACTCTCCACCATCTGGTCGTCAAGAGCCAGGTCGGCAATACGGTCAGCCTCCAGGTCGAATATAGTTTCCAGGGCATTGCTCGGGAACCAGTTGGTATATACCGTAAGATCTTCGGTGGTGTAAGCATTGTTACTGCCACCGGCTGCTTCCATGGTACGGTCAAACATTTTAGGACCGTACTTTTTGGCGCCATTGAACATCATGTGCTCAAAGAAGTGGCTTAGGCCGGTAATACCCGGGTATTCATTCCGGCTGCCCACCTTCCAGAACAGGTACATGTTGGCGTTGGGAATAGAGTGATCTTCCAGCACCAACACCTTCATGCCATTATCCAGCGTAAAGGTATTGACATCTTCGGGCTTATTTTGCCCATGTGCCAGTCCTGCCCAGCAGAGCAGGCCCAGCAGTAATACTCTCTTCATATAATGTAGTATTGGTCTCTGATATTTAAACAAAATACAACCCCCAAAATAAATGCTTTTACACACAAAGGCTATGGTTTAAGGAGCAAAGGTTAGATTTGGAGGATGAGCGGTCTGAAAAGCCTGGAGCAACTGCAGCTGTAGGTAATTTGAAAAGATTAGTTTTTAATGGTCCAGCTTTCTGAAGAAATTGCTTATAATCCCTCAATTTGATGAATCGATTCTCTATTTGCATTTACTCCTTTTTATTAACGCTTTTAACACTTTGCCTCCTTACAAGAATTGCTCATGCCACGCACATCAGGGCGGGAGAGATTACAGCCCGATGCATAGATCCGCAGAGCATAACCTATGAGATTACCCTTACAGGTTATGCAGACCGCGACTCTCAGGTAATATTTGGCAGTAATGGTACGCTGGATTTTGGCGATGGCACCTCCCTTATAATTAATAACGATGGAAATACCCAGCCGGGTGATCCCAACTTTATACAAAGGGAGCTACTCACCCCAGTCACTGCCGATACCTGGATATATACGTTCAAGGTGCGGCACACCTTCCCCTCAGCCAGAACGTATGTAGTGTCTTTCCGGGAGTTTTACCGAAATGAAAATGTGCTAAACATGGACAATTCGGTGAACATGCCATTTTACATAGAAACCGCCCTTTTCATAAGTCCAATCATAGAAAACAGCCATACTCCTGTATTCAGCAGGCCGGCTATCGACAAAGCCTTTGTAGGAAAAACCTACCATCACCAACCAGGGGCCTTTGACAATGACGGTGATAGCATCTCCTATCATTTAACCATTAGCCAGCAGGACCGGCTAATACCCGTTGCAGGCTTTCGCTTACCTGATCGTACTTTCCCTGAGGACGACACCAGAAATGGCAGTGGTGAAAGCGGTGCTGTGCCTAGTATCTGCATCAATCCATTTACCGGTGATATAAGTTGGGATACCCCTGGCACAAGAGGAGAATATAACATAAGCTTTTATGTAAGGGAATGGCGGAAAATTAATGGTACGTTTGAGCCTCTTGGCTATGTTGTCCGCGATATGCAAATCATAGTGGAAAACGCTGAAGATACTTGGTATCCGCAGCTATCTTTTCCATTTAATGAGGAAAAAATAGCGCCTGCACCCGGAGAACCATGTGAATGGGTCATTACAACTTATGCTCCTACAACTGCAGATAGCATTATTCTTGAGGTTTGGGGAGATTTTCTGGAGCGTACTGGTGCCAATGTATCTGCCCGTATTATACGAGCTAAGGGTGAGGCTAGTATTGTGGTGCGCTGGACAGGTGAGGAAAATAATAAACAGCATTACCAACTGATTGCGAGATCGTACTACCCCAGCAATCCTCATATCACCCGCAATCGCTCTATACATTTCTATCAAAACTCTAGTACTGTACAAGCGCAACTTCCGCCCGCACCTGGCGAACAAGAGGGGCCTGATTCTGGTGAAGAACCAGATTTAGGAGAGAATCCAGTACCGGATGATGATGAGATAACACCCCCTCTGGGCGTGCAGCCAACAGTCAGCTTACGCTTACAGGTTTTTCCAAATCCAGCAAAGAATGGCAAAGTTTATGTTAGCCTACCCGAAGCTACAGGCAGGTTAATTTCTTATCAGGTTTATAACTTGAGAGGCCAACTGTCACAGCAAAACGTAAATATACGTATGCAGGAGAAACATCCACTTATTTTACCAAATGCTAAAGAAGGGGCTTATTTACTGCTAATTCACTACAATTCTAAAATTTACAAAAGTAAGATTGTAGTTGAGTAGATTTTAATGGTGAATTCCATTCACCATTAAAACACCAAAAGCACCAGACCTTTAAAAAGGCAGAGCCTCACTAAGCTCCGGCACCTTGCGCTCAAATGCTGCATGTACCTGGTCTTTCAGGGAGCTGCCCCACTTGTTTTCAATCTTTCGCCCGTCTATCGCTACTACAGGGGTTAACTCGCCCATGGTGCCGCAGCAAAACACCTCATCGGCATTGTAAAACTCGGTAAGCGACAGGTTTCTTTCCACTACCTGCAGACCCAGCTCCCGGCCCAGCTCAATGATCAGCCCACGGGTAATGCCATGCAGGCAGGCATCGGCATGCGGGGTGTAGAGCACGCCCCCCTTCGCCATAAACAGGTTGGTATCGTTGAGTTCTGCCACAAAGCCATTGGCATCGAGCATCAGGGCAGCATCTACCCCGGCTACATTAGCCTGAATTTTTGCCAGGATATTATTGAGCAGGTTGTTGTGGTGTATTTTGCTATCCAGGAACTTGGGAGAGTTACGCTGAACAGAAGAGCTGATCACCCTTATTCCATTTTCATTGTCATATACCAGGGGCTTCCATTCGGCCAGCACAATCAGGGTGGTGCCCTTTGTGCTCAGGCGCGGGTCCATGCCGGAGGTAACTTTTTCGCCACGTGTAAGTGTAAGGCGAATGTGCGCTTCGTCGCGCATACCATTGGCTTGGAGGGTTGCGAAAATGGCCTTTTTGATTTCCTGGCGGGCCGGGACTTCGCTAAAAGCCAGTGCTTTGGCAGAGTGCTCCAGACGCTCCAGATGCTTATCGAGGCAAAATATGCCGCCCTGGTATACGCGCAGGCCTTCCCATACGGCATCGCCACCCTGCACTACACTATCGAATACCGAAACCCTTGCATCGTTTCGGTGGCACAGGCCATTTACCCACACCTGAATATTTGCATTTTTAGGATTGTATTGTTGAAGCATCGTTATTATCTACAGTAATTGCAAATTGATTTAAATAGGTAAAATAGGGCTCTACCTCCTCCAGCAGGGTTTTGTACTGCTCCGGAACGGCAGAGGCTTCGGCCGGGGGCGACTGAAAGCCCGAACTTTTGTGCACATTGGTGTACCAGTACTTTGCCCAGCTGCCGTCTTCCGGCCGTGGCCCGGGCTGCCAGCTTAGCATCCCTTCATCAAAAGAAATACCCAGATCAGCACACAGCTTCCGTAATACCAGGGCAGGATTCTGCAGCACCACATCAGAGTTAAGCACCAGTGGTGCATTTCCCTTTTCCCTAAGCGCATTGAAGAGTTCAGCAGCATGCTTAAGACCAATTTCTGATTCATCGAGTGTTGGTACCACCTTGGCAAAGGAGGTAATGAGCCTGGCAGGGTCGCGGATCAGAAATACGTTGTGGAGTTTTTCACAAAAGGAGGCATCTAAACCCAGCAGGTGTTTTGCCATGTTCTTGAAGAAGACTACTTCCGTGGCAAAACTCCCAAAGATTACCTCTTCAATAACCTGCTGCGGGTCGGTGCGCATGCTGGCGAGCACCTCTTCCCTGCCCGGATGCAGAATGCCTGTATGGGCCAGGTAATAGCCGTAAAAGGGTTCATCTACCACTGTTGTATCGCTGCGCTGGGCAAAAGAATACATCAGGGCTGTAGAAATATTACGAGGACCTGAAATAAGATGAATACGGACCATCTTAAAGAATTTGAATGTATTTATAAAAATGGAAGAGCTGTCACTGCCTCCTTTTTTTACTCTCTGGCATCTGACTTGCCTGGTTTAGGAGCTTAAGATGGTAAATAAAAGCAGCCTATCAGACAATCTGTGGCAATTTTTGCAGGGATTGATGTAAATGTCTATACAAACAGGTGAATGAGTTTATTCACTCCAATAAAAAGGTTTTTCTAAGGTAGAGACATCTGTGGCCGAATTACCGAAAATGGGACAAACATCAGGAGGCACACCGGCACGCTTTTAGAAAGAATCAATCGATAAACAAAGACCTCATTATGAATTTAGAGAAAGGAAAAAAGTACACAGGCCATCTAAATATTTTATAAATATGCATGCCAATGATTATCAGATAATTCCAATCTAAGTAAAATTAAAACCCCAGAACAACAAACACTTATCATAAAAAGCTTATTTAAATAAATTAATGATAAAATAACCTTTTTGCAATATTGTAGTTTATTAACTTTTTAGGATCTTTATGTATAACACATCCAGCAATTCACCAGTGTCATAGCTAACAGCCGCTGCCAAAACGCTGCAGCTTATTCCTGATAGCCAACTTTTTAACTACTTCTAATCAAGATTGAACATCGATGGAAATTACCAGCAAGCCAAATAGGATCATTTTTATACTGGGTATGATCATTAGCTTTCTCATTTTGGCCAATATAGCTGGCATGGTTGCCAGGTTTTCATTAGGCTATGAATCTTCTTATCTGATTGAGCTCTTCAACCTGGACAAGGAAAATAACATTCCGACCTATTTCTCCAGTCTGTTTCTACTTGGCTGCGCTGCAACATTGGGCATTATCGCTTATCTGGAAAAGGAGCGTAAGTCTGGCAAACAACTGTACTGGCTGGGCCTTGCTTTTATTTTCTTACTGCTAAGCATAGATGAATCGGTGCAGATTCATGAGCGCATTGGTGCCTGGACACGCAACATGCTCAATACCTCGGGTGTTTTCCATTTCGCCTGGATAATACCGTATGGATTGCTGGTGCTTGGCGTAGGGGCTGCCTATGCCCGTTTTGTGTGGAATCTTCCTTTCAGGATCAAAAAATTAATTGTCTTATCGGGTGCCATTTATGTTGGAGGTGCCCTGGGTATGGAAGCACTTGCCAGCTACCACTATACGCAAACTTTTGAGAACAGCCTTACACTCGTAGTTTTTACCATCATCGAAGAGTCTATGGAGCTATTTGGCCTTCTGATATTCCTCCACGGCTTGCTGTACTATTTAGATGTTGAACTGGGTGGTGTTGCCATAAGGCTTACCTCCAGAAGAGAAAGGTCTATCAATGAGGCAACTGATTTAATTTACGAATAGTATATAAAAAAGCAGCCCGGCTTCTAAGCGGGCTGCTTTGCTTTGTTGTAGGCCTGATTGTATTTGATCCAGGGCTTCCTGCTGCTATCAGCAGATAAACTTATAAAAGCGCCTGGCCTGGCAGAAATAATGATTTTAGCAAGCTGTGCTGATTATTTTAACAACCTTACACCTGCATTAAGCCTCACGTAAGACTCCACCTCCCGCTTGCCCATAGACTCCTCTATATCCTTATACACTAAAGCTCCCGCTCCGGCTGCAATTGCCTCTTCATAATACCATTCGGGCTTGTGGTCATATTCTCCAATTTCTATCTTTAACAAAGGATCATGCACAAACCACACCCGTTCTGCCTGGGCTGCATCTTTATATTCAGGTCTTAACCTGGCCAGATAGTCTTCAGGACTTTTAGAAACCAGGCGAACATCGCTAAGCTGAATACCACCTAAATTTAAATTGTATGCTTCGTTATAGTAATTGTAGTAATGTCTTGCATTCCAATACACATAAACCACATCACCCGCCTGCTTTCTCTCATTTAGAAAAAGCATACCCTGCCGGTAAAAAGATATTTTCCTGTCTCCGAACTGATGTGGGTCCAGCACCTGGTCAACCGACTTCCAGAAAGGCCAGAAGAGTAATATTGCCGGAAATATAAAGCGCCACTGTGCCTTTGCCGGGAAATAGTTTGTAACAGCAGCACATCCGTGGGCAATCATCAGAATGAGCAGGGGCGCCAGAAAAACAGTGAGCCTTTCATAAAAAGGATACTGTTCTATCAGGCCTGCAAACAGGGTAAGCGCCAGCGGAAACATCAGGATGAGCAATGCTTTACGGTTGTGCCTGAAGAACAAATACATGCCTACACCCCAGAAAAAGAACAAAACCAGCGGCATCTTAAGTATTAACTTCAGGATGGGATTACCCAGGGCATGAATCTGGCTGGCATTCCATAAGATGCCTAAGGGGTAGTTGAGCAAGCTGTAAATAGACTGGGCTATCCATACCACTACATCCTTAGCCGATGCATTCAGGGGTAAAAAGCCATTCCTTAGCCTGAACCACTCCACCAGCCATTCGGAGTTGGTGGTATGCTTGAAGGTGAACAGGTAAAAATTAATGGCAAAGCTAAAGAACCAGAGGCTAAAAGGAATGAGGGAGGTAAACAGCCGTTTCCAGTTTTTTTTAACCAGGTAGTACAGGCTTAGCCCAATGGCCATACCTGCCAGCACAAATATTGCCGCATATGAAAACCAGAGAATAAGCGCACCCCACAGGCCCCAAAGCAATAGAGAGGCGTAATCCTGCCGCTGATGGTAACGGGTATACAGGTACAGCGACACGATGGTGGCTAGCATCTCTGTACAATACTGTTTAATTTCTACACTATGATACACCAGCACCGGTCCAAGAGCCAGCATGCCTAAGGCAAGCACCACCCCCAGCGGCTTAAGAAAGTACCGCGCCACAGGTACGAAAACGAAAAGAGAGGTAATACCGGCCAATAAGGGAACAAGCCTGAGGGCCATCTCTTTTTTACCAAAAAGAACAACTGAAAGCTTTACCAACCATAAAAAGCCTAAGGGGGCTTTCTGCTGATAATCCAGCATAGGACTGGTTAGCTCAGCAAAGCTCATTTTAATAAGACTGGTTGAGAGATAAACCTCGTCGATGAATAAAGACCTGTTATTAAAGTAGTGGAACAACCTTAAAAAGACACCAATCCCTACCAGCGCCCAGATAATTTTCTTAGATATTCTCAGCTGCTTATCAGAGGCGGTTGACAATTCTGCAACTGTAGCCTGCGCAGGAAACATTGTCCTAAGAGTAGTTAACATTGCATTTCGATTATTGAAAAAAGATTTTAGTCCAGTTCAGGAAAAAGCTTTCCCACCAAAAAATGTACTCTAACATCAGAGTTCTTAGTAGCAAATCCAACTAAACAGACTAATTCCCAACAAATTTATAAGATAAAAGATATTTTTTTTATGCTGTTTAAAATATTTAACAAACTTAACATCAGCAGGAGATGGTTCCGGATGAGTTCCGGCTTATGATCACAGCTGTTGCAAGCTGCATCGATAATAATTTATGTAAGACCTTCGCCGCATTATCGAGCTGCTGAAAGCTTTATACCTGTGCTTATTGAGTCTTCAGTATAAATCATTATCTTTAATCTACAGGTATGAAAATAATAATCAAAAGCATCCCCACTCCGCCCTGAATCCGGGCTCTTACAGCAGCTGCCAGTTTTGCCACTAGCAGTTATCATAGCTGTCATCTTTTTGATAAGCATACTCGCGGTAACCAATCCGTTAGGAGATAATGCTTATCAGCCTGTACCTCCATTTTATTGTATCTGTTACGTAGTCTTGATGAGCTAAATTTCAGTTCAGCGGGGACTCACAAAAAATTCTGTTATGAAGCTGAAGCGAGTATTTACTGGCTTACTCGACTTTTTTTATGATTTGCTGGACCTGAACAAGAGAACAGATCATAGAGAAGTAAGAGAAGAGACCAACACAGCTGATAATCAAGACTTTCAGACGCTATTTATTATTATACTACTCTATGTGCTGCTCCTGATACTTGGCACATCCGGATAGATCTGCCCCGCTGTGATCAGCGCATTTCTTTAGCGGGCTTGCTTTATGGTTCGTACCTTTTGTGGTTGTTCAACGTCTTGCTACCGAACGGGACTGAATAAGTCTGCATCAGGATGTAATCAATTAGATCAGATAAAAATTACTGTACCCCAGGCAGGCCTGTAGCCATATTCAAGCTTATTACAGCAGCACTTACCCTAAATACCAACATTGATAACTTGTGTAAAATCATCTTCGGCAGTCAGCTGATGTACCGTAGAAATAAAGCTACGGCAACACGCTTAAATATTTTTCTTAGCATAGGAAAGCCGCAGGCATAAACGTGAGAGGTGCCAGGCAGATCCAGGCCAATAGTGGCTAAAGGATAAGCATAGAATTTACCAAAATGGATAAAAAAGTAAAAAGCATCATGTTTATTGATGATGACGAAATCATTGGCATGGTAACAAAAAGGCTTCTGGAACATATGCAGGTAGCTGAAGAAGTACTGGTATTTTCAGATAGCCTGAAAGCTCTTAAGTTTTTGAAAGAGAAATATAAAGCCGGCGTAAAAAATCAGCGTCGTGCAACTCCGGACCTGGTTCTTTTAGATATTGATATGCCCGGATTCGGAGGCTTTGAAATCCTGACAATCCTGAAAGATTTAAAAAAAGCCGGTCTTGTAAACCTGGAGAATACCAGCTTTGCAATAGTTACCTCCCATAAAACATCTAAAGAAGAGCAAATAGCCAGCCGCTACGATGTGCTTGCTATTTTAGAAAAGCCTTTAGGGCAACAGGAGATACAAAGCCTGATCAGAAAATTACAGTAAGCTACAGCTGCTTTCTGTTTTGTTATATTCCTGTTGGCATTAAACTCCTTACCTGCTGATTATGTCTGAAGTACTCTTATGCAGGTAATCTACCTGCAGATCAACGCAACCTGCAGATCAACGCAACCAGCCTTCGAATAGAAGCTGGATTACAGGTATGATATCATCATAAATAAAGAACCCCTACTCTACCCGCTCTGCCAGCACTGATCTTTGGGTTTTAATACGCTGCACCGCCAGCTCACCCACGGCTCTGCCCTGCACAACGCCATTAGAAATGGCAGGCCTGTAGTGGATGCCGCCATACAACCTGCTGATGGCAGCCTCTTCGGCAGCTTCTGTAAAGGAGCTGAAGGAACGGGCCGGCAGTCCATAACGCACTTCGGTAGAGTCTACATAAGCAAAGTTATCGCCAAATAGTGAAGTGAGCATAACACTTGCAGCCGTTGAAATAACGCTGTGCCCGCTGGGATACTCCGGAAAAGGAGGCGTTTGTAACAGGGGCGTCCAGCTTTCGTCGAGGTGGCGGTTTATGACGGTTTCCGGACGAATAAGATTGCTGCGGTACTTTTCATCCCAGCAGCTAATAAAACCATCGGCTACTGAAACTGCAGTTAAGGCATACACCTGCGCCGTACGCGTAAGGCTGGTGTTTTCTTTCTGGCAGGCTATTTTGGCTATGCCCATCCAGTGGCCGCCGGGAGTTATTTTTTTGGCGGCGAACATCACATGGCCGTGCACATTCATCACATAGGGATTACAATCCCAGAAGCTTGCAATTTCCCTTTGCTCCTGATTTAGGTTTTTACCCACCTCGTATACCTCGGTAACCTCCTGCATAAAGGGGCTCTCCTTTGCTTCGCTGTAAAGTGTTGGCCGTGGAGGCATAAACTGGCTGCAGGAGTCAAGCACAAAGGGGCGGATCTTAAACCAGTGCGGCTCTATGGCTTCCATATAAGCAGGAGGCGTGGGCTTCCACTTGCCCGGATCTTCGCTGGCAATGGTATGCTTTTCAAAAGTACGGGTCTGCTTATAATTATCGCTGGCTGCCCAGGCCAGAATATGGGCCGAGGCAAGCTGGCTGTATTCAAGTGTTTGCTTGAGCAGCTCTTCTGACATTCCCTGCTCAAGCAGGCTTTGGTGCCATTGCTGGCGGTAGGCTTCTACCTTATCATCAGAAAAAGTTAGTGCTTTGCCTGTAAGCAAAAAAGCATCTACGGCAGCCACCTGGTGGTTAACGGGCTGCTTTGGCGGCTGCAGCGGCTGCAGGCCGTTCAGCTGGCCGGCCAGTGGCTGGTAAACAGAATCATGCAGGGCCAGCACCTCGTAGGCAGCAATACTGGAATAGGCGTAAATACGGCTGGCAACAGGCGGAGAGAAAATATCATGCACAATTACATCTGTAAGCTCCTGCATGCCCTGGTGCAATACATCAGAACCAACGGTTACTTCACTGGTCTCTTTTTGCTGCAGGCTGCAGCCCCAGCAGCATAGCAGCAATAATATGCTCCAGTAAAAAAATCTTCCCATACTGTTGTTATTTAGATGGTTAGGCTTATCTGTAGAGTACGGCCTAAACATTTGCTATAAGTTACACATTTCTCTTTACTCCATCAATAGGCGCTTATGGTTTGCGGTTTTGCTAGCCCTTAATCTCCAGGGCTTTCCACTGCTTTGGCACCCGCTTTTGCTGCTGTACAATACCGGCATCGGTAATTTCATGCTATTGTAAAAGGGCTCTTTTGCGGTTTGGCTGAATGAGTTGCAGGGGTGCATTATTTCTGCTGATCATGATTACTTCCTGCCCCTGCAGCCTGATCTTTTGAATATCGCGCACCTGGCCCTCTATCATAACGCCGCTACGGATGGGTGGAACAACGGTAAAGTGGGCATTTCCTGCGTTATGCATCAGGGTACCGTAGTCGGCATCATAGCGGCCCCGCTGAATGTTCACCTCATAGAGGTTGCCACCTGAAAGGATATCCAGCTTACCATCTTCATCAAAATCCAGCAGCATCAACGCCTGTATGGGCGAAAACTGCGCCTGTGCCGGCAGTGGATCAAAGCTGAACCCACCTTCTCCATCATTAAGGAATATGCCCGACCGGAATTCATAGGCATGGCGTTTTTCAGCTTTATCCATCTGTTGCTCTTCAAAAAGCCTGGTCTGGTCTGTGTTGGCAAAATCTCCGTACTGCACAAACTTACCTTTAACAGTGCGCAGCTGGCTCACTAACTCATCTTTGGTGGCAAAGAGATACCGTTTATCCCCCACATAATGGTACAGGAGCGGATCAGACTTATCGTTGCCATCAAAATCATGCACATAGAGACTAACCGGCTTATCAGGACTTGCTTTTAATTTAGAATTAAGCCCCAGGTTGCCGGCAACTAGGTCAAGGTCGCCATCGCCATCAATATCTGCTGCTTTCACTACGTTCCACCAGCCATTGGTTTCTTCCAGTGAGGAGAAATCAGCTTTTTCAAGTTTTCCTTTTTCGTTGCTGAAAATAGTAATGGGCATCCACTCTCCCACCACGACCAGTTCCTTAAACCCATCGCCATTCAGATCTGCCCAGGTAGCATCTTTTACCATACCAGCATTAGCCAGTCCTTCTACTTCTGCACTGATATCCTTAAACCTGCCCTTGCCCTGGTTTTGCAGCAGATAGCTGTTGGGAGTGCTGCCGTAGTTCCAGGGAACCACACGACCGCCAATGAACAGGTCCTGGTCGCCATCGCCATCGTAATCTGCTGCAGTTACGCAGGAGCCGGTTACATAAATCCCCGGAGCTGCCTTATTATCTCTGCTGAAGTTGCCCTGGCCATCGTTCTGGTAAAAGCGCACCTCCAGGGGGGCACTGTTTGCCTGAAATTCGTTACCACCACTGACTACTACCAGGTCCAGGTCTTGGTCATTATCATAATCTACAAAGGTAGCCCCTACATCTTCTGCCAGGCTATCGGCCCTGAAGAGTGCCACGTTGGTGCTGGCTACGCCCTGTGCTGTCTGGATAAAAAGACTACCCGGCTGCCGCTTGGCGCCGCCAACAAAAAAGTCTTCGAGACCATCGCCATTTACATCGCCTATGGCCAGCTTAGGCCCCTCTGTAGAGCTCATGTGGGGGAGCAGGGCTTCCCTGTTAAACTCAACATATTTGTTCTCTTCGTGCGTATAGGGTACGGGCAGTACAGTTGTTAAATCGGTAAAAGCAGGTGCTTCAGCTACTTTTGCAAATGAATAAGTGCCACTGGCATCTGCCTGGTTTAACGTTAGTATGCAATTGCCCTTTACCCCCTGCAGCTCCTGGAACCGACGGTCTGGCCATACTACAATGAGCTTATCTACCAGTGAATCTTTTCCCAGGCCTATTGTCAGGTCGTCGCTTACGGCAGACTGGTAGCCACGGGTTGGGTAATGCTCAAAAGTAAGCACCTGCCCATTTTTAGGAATGATGATCTTGGCACCGATACCAAAGCGGTTGTTGCCCTCCCCGTTTAAACTGATTTTAAGGTAATTACTTTCCTTATTTTTATCATTGATGGTCAGGTTTTTATAGATGAAGGCAGCTTGGTTTACATTATTGGCAATCAGGTCCAGGTCGCCATCGCCATCCAGATCGGCATAGGTAGCGCCGTTTGAGAAGGACTCCTGGTTAAGGCCCCAGCTTTGGGAAACATCCTCAAAAGAAAGGTCGCCATTATTTCTGAAGGCTGCATTAGGAATTTTAACCTCCGGCATTTTTTCAGTAAGCAGCAGGTCTTCTTCGCTTAAATTTCCCTCCAATTTGGCTTGAACAGCTTCGCTGGATATATAATTGATGTAATCCAGATCATTTGGCCTGCGTTTTATGCCATTAGTAATGTAAATGTCCTTATAACCATCCAGATCAAGATCGGCAATCAGGCCTGACCAGCTCCAGTCTGTTGCCGCAACACCTGCCTGCAGACCTATTTCGCTGAACTTGCCATTTCCCAGGTTCAGCTGCAGTGTATTACGGGCAAACTGATGATTGTAGCCATACTCAAGTTTAAAATTATAAATTTCATAAGCTTCTTCCGCTGCCGAAGCTTTTAACTTTTTAGGATCCGAAGGAAGCATATCCAGCGACAGTATATCGGGTAAGCCATCATTATTAATATCGGCTATATCATTACCCATAGAGTAGCGCGAGGTATGCCCCATCGCAGCATTTAGGCTTTCTGTAAAAGTGCCGTCTCCATTATTAAGGTAGAGATAATCATTTTCATGAAAGTCATTACCAACATAAACATCGGGATAGCCATCCCAATTGATATCGGCTACCGTAACGCCTAAACCATAGCCTAAGGCACTGCTGTAGATGCCGCTTTCCTTGCTTACATTCACAAAAGTGCCGCCATCGTTGCGCAGTAGTTTATCGCCGGCCAGCGGATGTGACTCTTCTCGCAGGGAAGCCTTGGTGAAGGTACCATTGGCATGAACAGAATGGTTCAGCATGTACATATCCAGATCGCCATCCAGATCATAATCAAAAAAAGCTGCCTGGGTGGAGAGGCCTACCAGATCCAGTCCATATGCTTTTGCTTCGTCTTCAAAAACAGGTATACCTGCTGCATTATTACCTTTGTTGATGTACAGCTGATTTTTACCCCTGATATTCTGATAGTCGCCCAGCTGGCTTACATACATATCGAGCCTTCCATCTCCGTTTACATCGGCCATGGTTACGCCAGTGGTCCAACCCTTTTTTCCCTGTACTTTAGCTGCTTCGGTAATGTCTTCAAACTTAAAATCACCTTTGTTGAGGTACAATTTATTTTCCAGCTGGTTTGCTGTAAAGTACAGATCGGGCAATCCATCGCCATTGAGGTCTCCGGCAGCCACACCACTACCATTATAGAAGTACAGGTAAGAGAGAATATTATGCTGAACAGTTTCGGTGAGTTTATTTTCAAAGGCAATTCCGCTCTGCTCCGGCAAAATGAGCGAAAATTTTGGCGCAGGCTCCTTATCACAGGCCGATAAGCCCAGGAAAACAGTACCGGCCAGGCATACTACTAAAGTATCTATTTTAGAAAGCATAGAGTTGGATCGTTTCGTTGTTTCTGGCAAATACAATAATTCTTTTTCCGCTTGCTGCCCTGAGCACAGCTGACTGGCTAACGGCTCCCTGCACATTTAAACCGCTTAGCCGTGGCTGTACCACACTAAATTTTCGATTAGCATCTACCTTTACAAGCAAGCCCTGATTGGCATCATAACGTCCTTCTTCAGGCTTAGTGCCATAGAAATTTCCGCTAAGCAGTAATTCCTTTTTACCGTCGCCATCAAAATCTTCGGCCAGTATAGACCGAACAGGTGCGTACTGAACTTCATTGGGCAAAGGCTGTAAGGTATAGGTGCCATCTCCATTATTAAAAATTACACTGGTATGCAGGGTGTAGGCCTTCCGCTGAACAGCTTTAGCAAGCTGTTCTCCAGAGAAAACATCCTGCAGCGTCTGTCCTGCATAGGTTTCGTAGTTATTGTATTTCTTCTTAAGAAATGGCAACTGCTTTACCAGGTCATGGCGCAGCACAAAAGGATATTCTTTTCCGTTAAGGCTGCGTGTAAAGATATGTTCCAGTGTCTGGTTTTCGTCAAAATCTGCTACGTAAAGCGAAAGAGGTGCATCGGGGGAAGCACTAAACATGGAGTTAAGCCCCCAGTTGCCTACTACCAGGTCTGTATTACCATCATCATCCAGGTCAGTGGCCAAAATACTATTCCACCAGCCTTCGGTTTTCTCCAGGCCTTCTACATTATACAAGCGCTCCAGGTTAGCACCATTGTTTTTAAAGATGGTAATACCACCCCAATCGCCTGCAATTACCAAATCCAGGTCCTTATCATCGTCAAGGTCTGCCCAGCTTGCATCTGTTACCAACCCCCAATTAGCCAGCGAAGCAGAAACTTTAGCGGTAACATTGGTAAAGTTACCTTTGCCATCATTCTGGAGCAGATAACTGGCAGTGGATATGCCATACTGAGCAGGGGCGGTACGACCTCCTACAAACAAATCTGTGTCGCCATCAGCATCCCAATCGGCAGGTTTTATGGCTGATCCAATGCTATAAAAAGCTGGTAAGCAGGCTTGGCAGCGTTCAAAACGTGCTCCACCTTTGCTGAGGTATAGCCTGTCCTGCAGCATTTTGATTTCAACGCCATATTCATGCCCCCCACTCACCACATACAAATCCAACTCGCCATCACCATTGGCATCAAAGAAGGAGGCACGAACATCTTCGTAGCTACTATCTTCTTCGAAATGAGGCTGTGGCACCTTTTCAAAATGGCCTTTTTGGTCTTGCAGGTATAAAGCGCCAGGCCGCCCCATAGCGCCACCCAGATACATATCATCTAAACCATCGCCATTCAGATCGGCAGTAGCAAGCGCAGGTCCTTCTCTTGAGAGCATATGATAGATCATGCGCTCGTTGTTAAAATCGATGTACTGGTTTTCTTTGTGCCGTATTTCTGATGGAAGGGGTGTAAAAAGCTGCTTATCAACAGGTTTTTCCAATGTTATCTGATCCCGGGCCTCTTCAATATCCAGCCGAAGGTGCTGGTTGGCTTTCACTGAATGTAAGGTCTGAACTTTTCCATAGCCCCAATGCACCACCAGGCTATCAACCACCTCCGCATTACCCAAACCAAAGAGCAGCGTGTAGTCCATTGAAGACTGAAAACCTTTAGTGGGGATGTTTTCCAGCATCAAAACTTCTCCATTGGTATATGCCAGCACACGGGCACCTACTCCAAAGTAATTTTGTGCAGGCCCTTTCAGAGACACTTTCAGGTAGTTTGCACCAAGCCGCTGTTCTGAATTATTGCGGTATATCCCCACCTCTTCCTGCAGGTTGTTTACGACCAGATCAAGGTCGCCATCACCATCCAAATCTCCATAGGCAGCCCCGTTAGAGAAGGTTAGCTCCTGCAGGCCCCAAGCTGCGGCTACATTTTTAAAACGAAGCGGCTCCTGCTGCTGAAAGAGGTAGTTTTGAAGTTTGGTGGATGGCATTTTCTTTACCAGGCTATTGAAATCGGCTTTGCCATTTCGCATGCTTGCCAACAGGGTTTCTTCGCTGGCCAGGTAGTTGATAAAATCCTGATGAATCAAGTCGCGCTCAATGCCATTGGTTACAAAAATTTCCTTATTCCGATCATTGTCTAAATCGGCAATAAGGGCGCTCCAGCTCCAGTCAGTTGCTGCAACGCCAGCAAAGTATCCTATTTCTTTAAAACTGCCGCTGCCATCATTTAGCTGCAGGGTGTTGCGCATGTACTGCTCATAATAATCATTTTCCAGCCTTATCTGATGAACATCGTAATCATCAAACTTTACCAGGGTCTTGAGGCGCTGCTCTGTTTCCGGGAGCATGTCGGTTACAAAAATTTCAGGTGCACCATCATTATTCAGGTCTGCAGCATCGGTACCCATAGAAAAATTACTGATGTGCCCCATGCGCTGCGGGAGTTCGTCTTTAAAAGTGCCGTTTTTTTGATTTATATAGAGGTAATCGCGCTCAAAGAAATCATTGGATATATAAATATCCAGCCAGCTATCTCCATTCACATCAGAAACGGTTACTCCCAAGCCAAAACCTATAACGCTGCCCCAGATACCGGCTTCTTCGCTTACATCTATAAACCTCCCACCATCGTTGCGGTACAGCTTATCGCCACCGGTGCTGTCGCGTTCGTGGCGAATATTTTTCATACCCAGGGAGGAAACTGGCCGGAAAGAATTATTGAGCACGTAGCAATCAAGGTCGCCATCTTGATCGTAATCGAAAAAGGCAGCATGGGTACTAAAACCTGCATCTGCCAGCCCATAAGCTGCTGCCTGTTCTGTAAACGTAAGATTGCCGTTATTTATATACAGCTCATTTTCACGGCGGCCTCCCTTTACATCACCTGCATTGCACACATAAATATCCAGCAGTCCGTCGCCATTAACATCGGCCATGCTTACCCCTGTTGACCAGATCTTGTCATGCTGTATACCGGCTTTTTCGGTAATATCTTCGAACTGGAGCGGGTCAGTCTCTTTGTTTCCCTTATTGAGGTAGAGCCTGTTTAGCTCCATGTTTGAGGTAAGGAATATCTCGGGCAAGCCATCATTATTCAGGTCGCCAATGGCAACACCGCCTCCGTTATAGTAATTACGGTAGCGAAAAACATCCAGATCTTCGCTTATCGTTACTACATTCTTAAAAGCAATGCCTGTCTCGGAGGCATCTAAACGCGAAAAAACTTTATTACCGGCTTCGCTGTTCTGCTGCTTGCAAGATAGCAGCAGTAAACAGGCAGAAAGAACCATTATTAGTACAGTTGCAAGCCTCTTCATTCTTTTAATTTGCACAAAATTCAAAAAGAAAGCAAGTAACCTCATGGCTACTTGCTCTCCATATCAGCTTACATTTTTACTGCAATTACAATCTGGTTTAATATCCTTCGTTCTGCACCAGGTTTGGGTTGGAGGCAATTGCTCTGGCAGGGATGGGGAACAGCCTTCTGAATTCTTCTGTATTTGTTTTTAATGTCCATGTTTCATCAAAAGTACCAAAACGAATTTGGTCCTGCCTTCTCCAACCTTCCCAGTACAGTTCCCGTGCCCGCTCATCAAGAATATCATCAAGAGATACAGAAGACACTGTTGATGCCTCACGAATTGTTCTAAGTTGATTATAAAGGGTCAGGGGATCATCGGAAGATTGACCACCTCTTAAGATTGCTTCTATTTTCATAAGGTGTGCATCCGCATAACGGAACATGATCACATATAGGTTGTCCCCACCACCTTCACCTGTAACTGGATCGTAATTATCTGTTGGATGGTATTTTAGCACCCGTATACCATTTGCTTCACCATTACCTACAAGTCCATTAAACTCTTTGGTGTAGGCTAAGGGTGTTCCCTGACGAGTTTCAATTGTTTCACCATTAATGTTGTACTGCTGACCAATCAAAAAGCCATACCCCTCGCCATCTGTGGGTACAAATCCACGCCTTTCTTCCTGCCCTGCACCTGGAGAGTTATCATTTGCGGGGCCTTCAAACAGGTCGTAAAGTTCTGCTGTTGCAGAAAATCCATTCCAGCCACCACCTGGCTCTGCATAATTGCCCTGGCGGTAGTGCAGTGTATTCCAGATTTTGTTGTTCTGGTTTGTTCTTGCCCACAGTATAGTTTCAGAATCCGGAGTTGTTCTGAAAATATCGAAATAGTCGTCGTGTAAGTCAAACCCATCTGCAGCAATAGCATTAACATAATTAATAACTTTGGTCATATCCTCAGCCTGAGGCTCTGCGTTATTTAAAAACACGTGTTTATTTAAATAAAGCTTGGCCAGTAAGAAATTTGCAGCGGCTTTAGAAGCTCTGTTTGTCTGGCCTGTTGGCCCAACAGCTGGCAAACCAGGAAGTGCATCTGTTAAATCCTGTACAATAAAATCGAAAGCCTCTTGGGCATTTAACACAGAAGGGTATTCATCTGGCCCCTGGCCCACCTCACGGAATGGTACCTGCCCCCAGAAATCCAGTATGTAGAACATATAGATTGCCCGTAGAAATTTGCCTTCTGCAGTTTGCTGTGGCGTCCGGTTGAAATTTGCCAGAGTGGCATCAGCAAGCAGCTCATTTGCTGCAAAAACCCTCTGATTCAGCTCATTCCATGCAGCTAAAATACGGATGTGAGAGGGTGTCCAGCTATGGGTATGCAGAGACCTCCAAACACCATTATCACCCCAGTCGCCTCCCCGGGTAGGCACTATTGCCTCATCGGAGGTAACTTCCATCATGGCATAGGCCTGTTCATGGTGGAGCACAAACTCAAAACCATTATAAATTGCCTGTATCCGGGCTTCGGGGTCTGTTCCGCCAAATTCACCAGAAGCAGATTCTCTGAATTTCGAATCTGTTTCTTCTACCTCAAGGTCTGTACATGCCCCAAAGAACAGCACAGAACTAACTAGTACACTTTGTAAAATATATCTTTTCATATGTAAATACTTAATTATTTAAAATGAAGCACTTAAACCAAAAGTAAAGGTTCTGGCTCTTGGATAGGCAGTGTAATCGATGCCTAAAGAGGGTACACCACCTCGTGCGGCATTCACATTTACTTCCGGATCCAGCCCTGAATAATTGGTAATTACAAATAGGTTCTGCCCAGTTAAATTCACACGTAAGTTTTTGATGAATTTATTTTCCAGGTCGAAGTTGTAACCAAGGCTCAGGTTCTGCATACGGAAGAAATCGCCTTTTTCAATAAAGCGAGAAGAAACCTCTGCTGTGTTGTCTGAAGCTTCTTCAGAATCAACTGTGGAGCGGAGCACATTGCGGCCAGATGCCAGACTACCTTTGGTAAAGAATGCATGGGCCGTGTTGTTATAAATATAGTGCCCAAACATACCATAGGCATACGCAGCTAGATCCCAATTGCCATACCTTACATTAGCATTGAAACCCAGGTTATAGGTAGGAATTGGGCTGTGGCCAAGATAACGCTGTTCATCACCGTAGGTATAGAGATTAATTTCCTGACCATTATCATCGTACCCATTGAATTCCCGCACAACGAAAGCGTTGATAGGTAATCCGTTTCTGATTATCTGAGAGTACGAACCTGTAAGTCCCTGGCCATTGATGTTACCAGTCAAAAGTTCACCAGTATAGTTTTCAACTACGTTGTCGTTATAAGAAAAATTAAAACCCAGGTCCAGTCCTAATTTTTCTCCATCTATTGCAATAAAATTCAGTCCTAATTCAACTCCCTGGTTTACTACGTCCGCATCGAGGTTACGCCAAATAAATGGTTGTGCCGCTGGCTGAGCAGATTCTATCTGAATCAATAAGTCGGTGGTAACTTTTCTATAAAAATCTAAAGAGCCTGTTAACCTGTTTTTGATAAGGCCATAGTCAAATCCAAGGTTATATTGGGTGGTTTGTTCCCATTTCAGATCAGGGTTGGCAAATGCTATCATTGCCAAGGTAGCAGGGTTTATTTCATTTGAGCCCGTAATGCCTAGATCATTCCAGCGCTCACGCATTGTAAATACGTTATGAGGGATTTCCTGATTTCCGGTTACACCGTAACCAAGCCTGACACTAAGATCATCGAAGAACTCAGGCACGAATGTCTCATCCGATACTCTCCATTTGAAAGCAGCCGATGGGAAATAACCATATTTGTTATTGCCACCAAACCTGGTAGAACCATCAGCCCTTAAGGTAAAGGTAAAAAGATATCTGTCGAGCAATGAATAGTTAATCCTGCCAAAGTAAGACTGCAGTTCGTCGGTGTTATCAAAAGCGTTTCCTACTACCGCCCTAACACCAGACTCTGGCCTGTTATCTAAATTGGAAATACGGGTATCAGGAAACAACCTGGTTACAAAAAACTGGTCTGCATCATAGCCAAATTGCTGATAGCTTGAGTCTGATGGAATTGCATTCTGAATACGGTTTGCTGATTCTTCAAGTTCATCAAGCATGGCATCCATAGACATATCGGTGCTGGCAAAGCCCTGCCCTCTAATATTCAAGCCACTTCTGTTAAATTGTTGATAGGAATATCCAAGTAGCGCTGTTACAGAAGAATTGCCAATTTTCTTTTCATAAGTCAATAAGGTTTCCAGTAGTTGGCTGTTTACTTCCAGCCTGTTGATGTTTGCCAGACCATTACCAGTTGCGTTTCCATAACTTCTTAACATTCCAGATATTACATCTCTTCTCTCGGCGGTTGCATTATCGAAGCCAGTATTAACCTTAAAGTTCAGGCCTGGAAGTATATCATAACCCAGTGATAGATTGATAAGGCTTCGGTCTGTTGTGGTATTATCCTGGATGTACTTTAACTGGGATAAAGGATTAGTAATATCACCCTCCGGCTGTTCATCGGGATCTGCCGGCAATGTGGGATTGATGGTATAAGCTGCCCCAAGAAGATCGCTCTGAGCACCTGCTGCATCGGTAATAGGCGCTTGCTGGTCATTTATACGAGATAAAGTTAACTGACCTGCAAAATGTAGCTTATCTTTCAAAAAGTTCTGGTTAACATTCAGACGGCCAGTATATCTTTCGAGCCCCGAATTCCTAATTACTCCCTGCTGATCATCGTAGCTGAGTGACGCACGGTAATTCCCAGTTTTGTGACTGTTACCATAGGATAAATCGTGCCTGTGAGAGAAGGCAGTTCGGGAAATCTCATCCTGCCAATCAGTGTCCTGGCCTCCATTTATTGGCTGATTTCCAAGATCTGTTACAGCCTGGAGGTACTCTTCTGCATTCAGAAGATCAAACCTGTTTGCCATTCTGGATACACTCAGGTTAGTAGAGAACTCGACCTGATGCTTTCTGCCCCTACCGCTCTTTGTTGTAATAAGTACTACACCATTTGCTCCACGAGCACCATAAATGGCAGTAGCAGAAGCATCTTTAAGGATGTCTATACTTGCAATATCATTAGGGTTCAGGAAGTTTAGCGGGTTTCTTGCAGCAGAGGCACCACGCCCGTTATCTCCACCACCAGGAGTTACATCTCCGCTACTCAGAGGAACGCCATCAACAACATAAAGCGGGGAGTTATTACCTCTAACAGAAGAAGTACCACGAATTCTTATGTTTACACCACCGCCCGGCTCTCCACTGGACTGTGTTATCTGCACGCCGGCAGACTTTCCTTGAATCAATTGTTCGGGAGAGGAAATAACACCTTTATTGAAATCTTCTGCTTTCACAGATTCAACCGCTCCGGTGGCATCTTTTTTCTCCTGGGTACCATAGCCTACTACAACCACCTCAGAGAGTTGTTCCACATCCTCCCGTAGCTGTACATCAATAACGCTTCTGTTATTTACAGGCACCCGCTGCTCTGAATAACCTATAAAGGAAAATACCAGCGTTGCATTGGGCGCTGCACTAAGTGCATAGGTACCGTTCATGTCGGTAACGGTGCCGGTAGAAGTACCATCAATGAGGATACTTACACCAGGTAAAGCTTCACCACTGGAGGCGTCTCTTACGGTTCCCGTAATCCTTCGCTCCTGGGCCAGTACCGGCTGCCACAAAATGCAGCCCAGTAAAAGTAGAACAAGTAGAATTTTTCTCATATGAAAAAAGTTGATTGGTTGCTGAGCAGAAATGCATTCATCAATATTGTAATTTAAATCTCTTTTTCCATAAAAATCAAGGAATTTTTTGAAATGAAAAGGTTTTCGCAATCGGTTTCACATATCCATTGAGCAAGATCACACTACTGCCAGCCCCTGCAGCAACCACCTTTTATTGATATTTAAAGCTTAAATGTTTAAAGATATTAGCCTTAAATAAAGATCCTGCTAAACAGTGCTGAACTACAATACTGATTACCATAGAAGCCTTATGTGCAAACAAAAAATTATAATCTGCTGGTAATAGTCCAAAAAACAGCAACATGTTCAAAATACGCAATAAATTACTGAACAAAAAGGCTATATCAGGCATTCGTTTGCCTTATTTCTAGATTTATTGTACTTTTCAAGTACACCCTTTTGCTTCAGAGAACGCCTTTGGTATGCTGGAAAAAGCCTGAACTTTTTCATATAAAGGCAGGTATTCTTTGTTACAAAAATATACTTTGTTGTCATCCCTGAATAACTAACACCTATAGTATATAGTATGCGCAGAAACTTGCATATAGGAAAGGCTACAGTTAGTCTGGCAGCGAACCATTTTCTTCAGCTGTGGCCGTATCGGGCTGCCGATCTTCACCTTTCCAGCGCTGCCTGAATCGTAAAAAAGAGAACAGAAGAATAAAAATGATCAGGCAGATGCCACCTGCAGCAAAGCCGGAGAGCACATCGCTGGGATAATGAACCTGCAGGTAAATACGGCTGATGCCAATGCTTAAAATGAGGAGGACCAGAATAATGGTGAAAACAATTTTTTTAAGCCTGCTTTTGTAAATACGCCAGGTTAGGTGTATCAGAAAGCCATAAAAAGCAATACTGCTCATGGAGTGACCACTGGGGAAGCTTAGGCTATGGATACCCAGCTGATGTGCCGCCTCCGGGCGAGGCCTGCCAATAAGATCTTTTAGCCAGAAGCTTAAGGCACCAGCTACAATCAGTACCGCCATTGCCTGCAGGGTAAAAATAAGGTTGCCCTTGCGTATGTAGAGGTAGAGCCCCAATATTACCGAGAGCATAATATAAGCATAGCGATCGCCAAAGTGGGTTATGGAAGCCATATAGCTATCCAGCGCAGGCGTTTGCCAGCTTAATACCCAAAGGGTAATTTTATCATCGAAAGCGCCCAGTCTATCGGCACGCAAATCATTCAAAAGCTCATAAAACCCTCTGCCTAAAAGGGCTACAACCAACACACCTATAAATATGCCAGCAAAGAAAAGGAGGTAATCTTTGTAGGAGCGGTAAAAATGGTAGAGGAAGCGATTTGCTTCCCGAGCCAAATATCTGGGAGAAAAAGGTTTTCGAGGCATTATAGTGGCTGTTGCTAAAAAAATTAGGATAAGTTTTGTAATGGTTTTTTACAAGACTCAGATTGATTAACTTTGTTATCCATCACTTGGTTAACTACAGCAGCTATGATGAATTTGAGAGGTAAAATCAAAGAAATTTTCGACACCCAGCATATCAGCGATCGCTTCAGCAAGCGTGAATTTGTTCTTGAATACGCAGATAACCCCCAGTATCCGCAGCTTATTAAGTTTGAGATTGTGAAAGATCGCGTTGAAATGCTCGACGAGTATAAAGTTGGCGAAGAAGTGGATGTGCACTTTAACATTCGCGGCCGTGCCTGGACGAACAACCAGGGCGCTACACAATATTTTAACACACTGCAGGCATGGCGCCTGGATCGTGCAGGTGCAGAAGGTGCCGCACCGGCCGCTGCTCAATCGAACGGAGGCTACCGCAAGCCTGCAGGAGCGCCGGCAGCAGGAGGTGGTAACTCCCAGGAGCCGCCCAGCTGGATGCAGGTTGCCGGGAAAGAAGCTGGTACTGGCAGCTTCCTGAACGATATACAGGAGGATGATCTGCCGTTCTAGGTGGTATTGCGTACAAAGTATTGAGTATTGAGACTAGGCTCCTGTACATAGCAGCCATCAGTCGGTGTTATCAATGCTGATTTCTTTGGATTACTTGTTTCTTAAAACATTTGAAAAACAAAAGAGCCGCTTCTTTTTATAGAGGCGGCTCTTTTGTTGTCTTGATACTTAATACCGAATACCCACTACTCAATACTACTCCTTATCCAGGAAGGGATAGCGGTAATCTACAGGGGGCACAAAGGTTTCTTTGATGGTGCGGGCAGATACCCAGCGCAGCAGGTTTAGCTGAGCACCGGCTTTGTCGTTGGTTCCGGAAGCACGGCCTCCACCAAAAGGCTGCTGCCCTACTACGGCTCCTGTAGGCTTATCGTTAATATAGTAGTTGCCGGCAGCATGTGTTAACTTTTTAGTGGCCAGCTCTATGGCGTAGCGATCCTGCGCAAAGATAGCACCTGTAAGGGCATATGGAGAGGTTTTATCAACCAGTTCCAGGGTTTCCTCAAAACGCTCCGGCTGGTATACATACACCGTAAGCACCGGCCCGAAGATCTCCTCGCACATGGTGGTGTAGCTTGGGTTTTCTACTTTGAAGATGGTAGGCTCAATAAAATAGCCCTTGCTCTTGTCGTAGTTACCGCCTGCTACCAGCTCCACATCCGGATCGTTTTTAGCGCCATCAATGTACTGGCTGATTTTGTTGAATGACTTTTCGTCGATCACGGCATTTACAAAGTTACCGAAATCTTCAACGCCACCCATTTTCAGGCTCTTCAGGTCTTCCTGCACATAACTTTTCACCTCTTCCCACAGGTTGGCAGGCACATAGGCACGCGAGGCTGCAGAGCATTTCTGTCCCTGGTATTCAAAAGCACCGCGGGTAATGGCCGTTGCCAGTGCCTTTGCATTTGAAGAGTGGTGGGCCATGATAAAATCTTTGCCACCTGTTTCGCCCACAATGCGCGGGTAGCCTTTGTAGCGACCAATGTTTTCGCCAATGGTCTTCCAGATAATCTGGAAAACTTTAGTGCTACCGGTAAAGTGAATACCAGCAAAGTCAGGGTGTTGAAAAATTACTTCGCCGGCTTTAGGTCCGTCTACAAAAATCAGGTTGATAACACCCGCAGGTACACCAGCCTCCCGAAATACTTCCATCAGCACCTGAGCTGAGTAAACCTGGGTTTCGGCAGGTTTCCAGACAACGGTATTGCCCAGCATGGCAGGGGCCGAAGGCAGGTTGCCGGCAATGGCTGTAAAGTTAAAGGGTGTAAGGGCAAAGATAAAACCTTCCAGCGGACGGTACTCAGTGCGGTTCCAGATGCCGGGAGAGCTCTCTGGCTGCACTTTGTACATTTCGCTCATGAAGTACACGTTAAAGCGAAGGAAGTCTATGAATTCACAGGCAGAATCGATCTCGGCCTGGTAGGCGCTTTTTGACTGCCCCAGCATGGTGGCTGCGTTAAGCCTTGCCCGGAACGGACCTGCTATCAGATCGGCAGCTTTCAGAAAGATGCTGGCACGCATTTCCCAACTCATCCCCTCCCATAATTCTTTGGCGTTAAGGGCCGCCTGTATGGCCTGCTCTACATGGCCGGCGTCACCTTCGTGAAAGTAACCAAGCACATGCTGGTGGTCGTGTGGCGGGCTAAGCTTCTTTTTATTCCCTGTACGCACCTCTTCACCACCTATGAACATAGGCACATCCATTTCCTGGCTGCGCAATTCGGCAAGCGCCGCCTTCAGGGCCTTACGCTCCGGAGAACCCGGGGCATAGTTCAGTACAGGTTCGTTTTTAGGATAGGGAACTTTGAAAAATCCGTTTGACATGACGGGTTAGTTTAAAATTTATAACCCTGCAAAGGTACGAAAAAAGAGAAGAAATTGCTCCTGTATGGCAGACGCTTACAGCCTCCAGCCAATGAGCATCATATCATCCGTTTGCTCGTAGCCCCTCATCCACATTATCATTTGCTCCCGAAACTGCTCTTTCTGCTGCTCCATGGGCAAACCATTTACCCGGGCAATCAGCTCCAGAAGTCTTTTTTCGCCAAATTTTTTATCCTGTTCTCCTCCAAACTGATCGCGCACCCCATCGGTGCTAAGGTAAAAAGAAGCAGGCTCTTCAATCTTGAGCTTATGGGTGGTAAAGCCCGAAAAACTATTTCTGTTAAGGCCACCGATGTACATTCTTTCTCCACTCACTTTATGCACCTCGCCTCCCTGGCAGTAGTATAAGCTGTTACGGGCACCGGCAAATGTTACCTCCCTGCCCTTCAGGTCAATCACACACAAACCAACCTCCATACCATCCTGGCTATAGCTTACCTCCTGGTTAAGGGCACGCCGTACCTGCTCATGCAGGTAGCTTAAGATCTGCCCGGCATCCTGTATCTTTTCCTGAAGAATTGCCTGGTTAAGGTACACATCGCCAATCAGCGATAAAAATGCGCCCGGTACACCATGCCCGGTACAGTCTACGGCTGCCAGGTAAATCTTATGTCCCAGCTGAGTGAACCAGTAAAAATCGCCACTGACAACATCTTTTGAATTGAGCCAGATAAAAGAATCGGGTAGCGCGGCTTTGAGCTCTGCCGGCCGTGGCATCATGGCATGCTGTATGCGGCTGGCATAGTTAAGGCTGGAGCTTAAATCCTGGGCGGTTTGCTCTATGGCCTGGCGCTGCCGGTTTATCTGGTGATTTGCCCTGTTTAAATTCTGTGCCTGCGATGCAATGGCTTTTTGTTGTTCTTCAAGCAGGAGGTTTTGCTGAAGTATGGCCTTATTTTTTTCTTCTATTTCCCGCTTTTGCTCGGTAAGCACCTTATTGGTGCGGTTTTTTACGGTGTTGCTCTTGTACAAAACACCCGTTATGAGCAGAAATAGTGCAAAAAGAGCCATAAAGCTGTTACGGTACAGCATTTGGCGCTCCAGTTCATCTTCCTGAATAATCTTGCTGTTTTTAAGCAGCTCAATTTTAGCCTCGCGGGTTTCCAGCTCATATTCAGCTTTATACTGCTCTACCCGGTTTGCAGAGTGTTCACTGAAGATTGAGTCGTGCAGCTGAAAAAACCTTTTGTGGGTATCATACGCCTTATCCCACACGCCCATATCAGCATAAAGATCGGCCTGCCACCTGTAGATGTTCTTCATCAGGAATCGATACTGATTTTTACGCGCATCGGCCAGCGACTCCTGCAGGTAGCGATCTGCCAGGGAATGGTTATCAAGCTGCAGGTACAGAAAGCCTACAAAAGCTTTACATCCTATATAAGCCTCTGCCTCAAAGGGGGGCTTCACGTAATAATCGAGGGCCTGCAAGCAATAATCCAGGGCTTTGGTTGCATTGCCATCGGCCTTCCAGGCAATATTGCCCAGGTTATAAAAAACATCTGCCAGCCCAACAGTGTCTTTTGCAGTCTTCAGCGCTTCATATGCCCTAAATGTAAAAAATAATGCACTGTCGTAAGCGGCTGCTTCGGTATAGTAATAGCCCAGGTTATTCCAGCAATAGCTGGAGCCTAATTCGCCATGGTTTTTAAAGGTTAAGTCTGCCGCCTGTTTGGTTACTTCTATGGCTTTGCGGTAGTTGCCCTGGGCACTGTAAAAATAGCCAAGATTTTGCAGCAGCTGCGAGAGATGATCTTCGTCGTTTACCTGGCGCAACTGCCTTAGGCTGATAAGATAATGCTCAAGTGCCTGGTGATAGCTGCCGCGGGTATCGTAAATAATAGCCAGGTTGAGATTGGCAATGCCTTGTCCGCGCAGGTAGTGGAGACTATCAGATAAGTATAGCGCTTTCCGGGCCAGTGGCAAAGGATCTTTAGCCCCGGATATTGCATACTCATTGCTTAGTTTATTCAGATTATCTACGTAGAGCGTATCTGTTTTTTTTGCCTGCTTTAAAAGGCGCTCAGTTTGCTCCAGCTTTTTTTGATGTTGCCCGAGGGCCGGCACAAAAAGGAGCAATAGTAACAAGCATACTAAAACAGTTCTGATATTCACGGGCAGGCAAGCTAATCCTTAGATCAATACAAATTAGGTATTTAAGCTAAGAAACCAACTTTGCTCATCCATAAATTTTACAGAAAAAGCCACAAAACAACAAACATAGCTAGCTGCAGATCAATCAGATACAAAAAGAGCAGCACAGCCACAGCCCTGCTAATGCACCTGCGTTTAAGTAAAAGGCAACCCTGAGAAGTGCCATTCAGTGGCCACAGAAAAAAGAACATGCATAACAGGCTGTTGTTAGGCAAGACCCTGCTAACCGGAACAAAGAAGAAATCCAGCCGGATTGTTTACAGCATTTTCAGTAATTCACTAAGGCAGTGAATATCGCGCTGAACGGGAACATTATACTTTCGCCTGTAGGGATTGTAGTATACACTATCGATGCCGGCTGAGGCGGCTCCTATGATATCTGCTTTGAGGTTATCGCCCACCATAAGGCATTCCTGTGGCTTTGCGCCAATTTCCCGGAGTACATGTTCAAAAAAGAAGGTGTTAGGCTTGGCAACCCCTGCATCTTCTGCCGTGAAGATTCCATCAAAAAAATGGTTTATGCCTGCTGCCGCTAACTTAATATCCTGCACATCTCTAAAGCCATTGGTAAGCACATACATGGGAAAGCGTTTATGGCAATGCTCCAGCACTTCGCGCGCATAGGGCAATAAACCTGATTTAGCAGGGCAAATATTCATATAATCGCGATCCAGTCCCTCGCTTACCCATTCCGGTAGAGATGGATAGCCAAGAGCCTCGAGAACACGTACAAAGCGCTGACGCCGCAGTTCATCACGGCCCAGCTCTCCTGCTTCGTTCAGAGACCAAAGCTGGCGATTAACTTTATCGAAAGTCTGGCAAAAGGAGTCTGTACAGAAATTTCCCACCTGTGCCAGCCCATACTTTTCATAAAGCTCCCGGAGGGTTTCTTCTGAATTGGCGGTATGATCCCAGAGGGTGTGGTCAAGATCAAAAAATAAAAATTTGTAGGTTGTTTTTAGCTGACGCATAATCTTTAAAAAATGGCTATTGCGGAAGTCCCATCCAGCGGCGGCGCTGTAGTTTATTTACGGCAAGTTCGCGGTTGGAGTGGAGAATCTGGTATACTTCCTGATCCCGGCGAAGCACAGGGTCTTTCTCCAGTAATTCTATTAACTGGCGAACGATGTCTTCCATCTCTTCCTTAACAAAATAAAAAATATATAATTCTTCCTTACGAAAGCTTAACAGACCTGCGTTCTTCAAATAATTGATGTGCCGCGACGTTTTAGTCTGGGTAAAATCCAAGGTGAGCTCCAGGTCTGATATACACATTTCTTTATTGCGGTAAAGTAAATGTAGTATACGAAGACGCGCCTCATCGGATACTGCCTTAAAGATCTGTGCTCCAAACTGTATACTGAAATTTTTAAGTCGCATGCTTTGTTAGAACAAAAAAGGCTCCTGGAATGGAACCTACTTTAAGGTAAATTTATTATTTTCTTTTTAGAACTTAACGTAACTTGGTACAAACTAACCATACTGGCGTGCTGGTAAACCGTAAACCGTATCTGTATTCGTTTTTGCTACTGCTAATGCTTGGCTTCTTTAGCCTGCCAGTGCTGGCTCAGCGAAAAGCACCTATTGTGCAATTTTCAGGTATTGTTCTGGCATCAGACGACACAACCTCGAGCTTACCAGGTGTGCATATTTATGTGCCTAAAGCCGGCCGTGGTACTGTTACCAACATGCTGGGCTTTTTCAGTATGCCGGTACTGGTGGGCGATAGTGTGGTAATTAGCTACCTGGGCTACCGCAAGCAACATTTCAAAATTCCCAATAATGTGGGTGATGCCATCACCATTGTGGTAGAGCTATCGCCTGATACTACTTACCTGCCGGAGATTACCATTTTCCCCTACCCTACCGAACAGCTGTTTAAACAGGCAATACTGGCCATGGATTTGCCTAAAGCAGAGGAGGAAGATCTGCTTGAACGCAACATGAATGCTAACCTGCTGGCCATGATGATGCAGGATATGCCTATGGATGGTAGTGAGAATTACAAACGGTACTCTCAACAGCAGATTATGGATACCCATAACCGCAATTTCTACCGCACAAATCCTTTCTTTAACCCCCTGAACTGGGCTAAGTTTATCCAGTCGATCCGCAGGGGCGATTACAGTAATAAGAAAAAGGAATAGACAATTCTGGTGTAAAGCTGTTTCCTATAGCATATACATCTAAATATGTCGATTCCTGATTGGTTTAGAGAGCTTTCTCCAATACTACAGGCACTGCTGGCAACCCTTTTTACCTGGGGTGTTACTGCCCTTGGCGCCTCTCTTGTATTTTTTTTTAACAGGGTGGCACACCGGGTTATGAACCTGATGCTGGGCTTTGCCGCCGGGGTAATGATTGCCGCCAGCTACTGGTCGCTTTTGGCACCGGCCATACAATTATCAGAAGAAAACGGAGATACGGCAAGCTGGCTACCGGCAGCTGTTGGTTTTATGGGCGGCGGGCTTTTTGTCGGACTCATCAACAAGGTTTTACCACACCTGCACCCCGGCCTGGAAAAAAACGAGGGGCCACAATCCAGCCTTAGGCGCAGTATTCTTTTAGTACTTGCCATCACACTACATAATATTCCTGAAGGTTTAGCCGTAGGCGTGGCTTTTGGCGCTGCTGCCGCTAATTTTGAAGGGGCCACCATTGGTGGTGCAATAGCGCTTGCCATCGGCATAGGCCTGCAGAACTTCCCGGAGGGCACCTCGGTTGCCGTTCCGCTCAGGCGTGAAGGTTACACACGGGGCAGGGCCTTCTGGTATGGGCAGTTGAGTGGTGCTGTTGAGCCACTGGCAGGGGTATTGGGTGCCTGGATGGTAGTTTCTATCAAACCCCTGCTTCCTTACAGCCTGGCCTTTGCCGCCGGCGCCATGATTTATGTGGTGGTAGAAGAACTTATACCTTCGGCCCAAATGGAAAAAGACAAGAACCTGGCCACCCTGGGTGCCCTCTGCGGCTTTACCCTGATGATGATTTTGGATGTGGCGCTGGGGTAAGCGCTTGTACAAAGTATATGGTGTATAAGTATATTGTATATTGTACAAGGTATATGGTATATGGAAAGATGAATTTTATAGCAGTCCCCTATACAATATACCTTGTACCATATACTGATTACTAGGTACCATATACTGATTACCAGAGATCGAATTCACCCCCCGGCCCAGCTTTCCCGGTCTAAGCTGCGGTATTGAATAGCTTCTGCCAGGTGCTCTATCTGTATGTTTTCGTTATCGGCCAGATCGGCAATGGTGCGGCTTACTTTTAGAATGCGGTCATAGGCACGGGCGCTAAGACCCAGGCGCTCCATGGCACGCTTCAGCAGCGCTTTGCCTCCTTCGTTTATCTGGCACACTTCCTTTACCATTTGTGAGGGCATCAGTGCGTTGGAGTGTATCTCCGGATACTCCTCAAAACGCTGCTTCTGGCGCTCACGTGCTTTGATTACACGCTCCCGTATATTGGCACTGCTTTCGGTTTTACGCTGGCCGGTCATTTCATCGAAAGAAACAGGTGTTACCTCTACGTGCAGGTCAATGCGGTCGAGCAGCGGTCCGCTAATCTTGTTGAGGTAGCGCTGCACGGCACCGGGCGGACACACACAATCTTTATCGGGATGGTTGTGGTAGCCACAGGGACATGGATTCATGCTGGCGATGAGCATAAAGTTGGCCGGGAAATCAACAGATATTCTGGCGCGGCTTACCGTTACCCGACGTTCTTCCAGCGGCTGGCGCATTACCTCCAGCACCGTTCGCTTGAATTCAGGCAGCTCATCCAGGAAAAGAATTCCGTTGTGGGCCAGGCTAATCTCACCAGGCTGCGGTACACCACCACCGCCTACCAGGGCTACATCTGAAATAGTATGGTGGGGCGAGCGGTAAGGCCGGTGTGCAATTAGCGAAGCATTGGTACCAAGCTTTCCGGCCACCGAATGTATTTTGGTGGTTTCCAGGGCCTCGTGCAGGCTTAGTGGCGGCAGTATGGTAGGCAAGCGTTTGGCCAGCATGGTTTTACCAGCACCCGGAGGGCCCACCATGATTACATTATGGCCGCCGGCAGCGGCAATTTCCATGGCCCTTTTAATGTTTTCCTGGCCCTGCACATCAGAAAAGTCTACATCAAAAGCCTCCTGCCTGTGAAAAAACACATCACGGGTATTTTGTTTAGCAGGCTCTATCTTTATCTTCCCCTCAAAAAAATCTATTGCCTCCTGAAGGTTTGCAACGCCAATCACATCCAGGTTATTAACAATGGCTGCTTCTTCGGTATTTTCTTTGGGTAACACAAATCCTTTAAAGCCCTGCTTGCGTGCCTCAATGGCAATGGGAAGTGCTCCTTTGATAGGCCTTAGCACGCCATCCAGCGCCAGCTCTCCCATAATGAGGTACTGATCGAGTTTATCAGTTACTAATTGTTCGGATGCCTGCAAAATACCCAGAGCAATGGGCAGATCGTAAGAAGACCCTTCTTTCCGGATATCGGCTGGCGCCAGGTTTACCACCACTCTTTGCCTGGGCATTCTGTAGCCCAAATGCTTCAGGGCAGAATCCACGCGCTGCTCACTCTCTTTCACCGCATTATCGGGCAGGCCTACCATAAAAAACTTAGTGCCCTGTGCTACATTTACCTCAATGGTAATCAGTCGGGCATTCACCCCAAACACAGCGCTTCCATAAGTTTTTGCCAGCATAGTTTTAGTATTGAGTATCTGGTATAGAGTATAAAGACCTTTTAGGGTGTATAATGTTTAGCGTAATAAGCAGGCATAGGCATGAACAGCAACAAATACTACCCCACCCCCAGCAACTGCTCGATGCGCTGTATGATGATGTGGATCACCTTGATGTGGATTTCCTGAATGCGATCGGCATAGCCGTTATGGGACACCCTTATCTCCACATCGGCCAGTTCGGCCAGTTTGCCGCCATTTTTACCCGTTAGCGCCACTACAGAAATGCCCGACTGGCGGGCAACCTCTGCCGCTCGCAATACATTGGCAGAGTTGCCGCTGGTGCTGATGGCCAGCAGTACATCGCCACTGCGGCCTACACCCTGCACAAAACGTGAGAAGATGTATTCATAGCCATAATCGTTGCCAGTACAGCTGATAAAGCTGGGGTCGGAGATGGCAATGGCCGACAGGGGCTTACGCTCTTCACGGTATTTACCGGTTAGTTCTTCGGCAAAGTGCATGGCATCACAGTGGGAGCCGCCATTGCCGCATGAGAGTAGCTTGCCCCCCTGCTCCAGGCTTTTTGCCATTAGCCGGGCAGCTTTTTCTACCTGCTCCAGGTTGTGCGGGTTGCTGATGAATGTATTGAGCACCTCGGCAGCCTCCCGCAGCTGCTGTTCAATCAGTTTTATTCCTTCCATACTATATGTTTATGCCCGAGGAGCATCAGGACCTGTTGGTTTATTACCTTTATCGAGTGATTGCCGAAAGGCCTCTATTCTGCGTCCGGCCTGCTCGTCTTCTTCAAGGCGCTTTTGTTCAATATCATAGAGTGTTGCTTTTGTAGCAGCATGCTCCTGCTGCAGGCGCTGGTTTTGCTTTTCAAGGCTTCTTGTATATAAAGTGCCTGTTACCATTAAACCTACCAGTATAATAAGCCCCAGCACCATCCAGTATTTAAAATAATCCAGCAGGTTCAGCAGGTTCAGGTTGTTGTACAGCGCTTCCTCCTGCATCATCAGTATAATGGTAACTACAGTATACAGCAGGCCGGCTATCAGTAAAATAAAGCGTGCGTTTTTCATGGGGCTAAAGAGATTACTTATCGTGAAGAATGAGAGTATATACTATTTTATTAAAACTGCAGACAGCTTACACGGTCTGCATCAAGGTTAGTTTCTTATATAAACCTTCCTGATCCAGCAACTCCGCATGTGTACCCTGCTCTACAATTCTGCCCTGCTGCACCACCACAATCTCATCGGCATGCTGTATGGTGCTAAGGCGGTGGGCAATAACAATGGAAGTACGCCCCTGCATCAGGTTAGTGAGCGCTTCCTGCACCAGGCGCTCCGATTCTGAATCCAGTGCCGAGGTTGCTTCATCCAGGATGAGGATGGGCGGATTTTTAAGTACGGCCCTGGCAATGCTCAGGCGCTGCCGCTGCCCACCGGAGAGGCGGCTGCCGCGCTCCCCAATCAGGGTCTGGTAGCCTCCTTCGGTTTGCATAATAAAGTCGTGCGCGTTGGCAATCCTGGCAGCGCGTATAACATCCTCCTCTCTTGCATCTGGCAAACCAAAAGCTATGTTGTTGAAGATGGTGTCGTTAAACAGAATACTCTCCTGTGTTACAATACCCATCAGCCGCTGCAAAGATTCTAGATCGTAATCGGTAAGGGGGCGGCCATCCAGTAAAATGGCCCCTTCGGTAGGATCGTAAAAGCGAGGAATCAGATCGGCAAGGGTTGATTTACCACCGCCTGAAGGCCCCACCAGCGCAATGGTCTTTCCTTTTTTTATCTTAAGGTTTACACCTTTCAGCACCCGCTTATCATCGTAGGCAAAGGAAACACTGCGAAACTCGAGGCTGTGATCAAAGCTGTTTACAGCAACGGCATTGGGGCTGTTCTGAATCTGAGGCACCACATCCAGCACTTGGAATATACGCTCACCTGCTGAAAGTCCGCGCTGTATGCTGGTAAAGGACTTGCTGATAGCTTTTCCCGGCTGCAGCACCTGGGTAAAGATGGCAATATAGCCGATAAATGCGGCCGGACTCAGCTCCGAGGTGCCACTAATCACCAGTGAGCCACCATACAAGAGGATGCACACCACAAAGAAGATACCCAGAAACTCCGAAATAGGCGAGGCCAGTTCGTTGCGGCGCGCCATGTGGATGTTCACCTCTCCGTAATGATCTACTTCTTTGCTAAACCTGTCGAATACAAACCCTCTTGCCGTAAAGGCTTTTACTACCCGCATACCACTGATGGTTTCGTCGAGTATGTTTACAATCCGCCCCAACGACTCCTGGCTTTCTTTTGCTTTTTTCTTCAGGCGTTTGGCAATGCCTGAAATAATGTATCCCGACAAGGGCAAAACCAGCACTGTAAAAAGAGTAAGCTTGAAGGAAATGGTGAAGAGCACAATAAAATAGACAATAATAGTGGCAGGCTCCCGAAAGAATACTGTAATGCTATTAACAATGGAGCTTTCTACCTCCTGCACATCGTTGGTAATACGCGACATGATATCACCTTTACGCTCGTTGGTAAAAAAACCCAGGTGCAAACGACTTACCTTATCATAAATCGCCTTTCGCAGGTTACTCACCGCCTGCACCCTTATGTGCGCCAGCTCTATGTTAGAAAGGTAGGTAAACAAACTGGTAAGCAGGGAGGAGATCACGATTACCACACACACAAAAACCAGGGAGCCGAAAACACCATAGGTATCCCGCCACTGCAGGAGATGATAATAAAACCAGCTCAGGGCATAGTCAAGGCTAAACTCAAAGTTGGGTTTTTGTGTGTAGGCTTCCAGCTCGGCCTCTGGCGTTTGCCCGAAAAGTACATTCAGGATTGGAATGAGCAGCGTAAGCCGCACAATGCCAAAAATGATGGAAAGCAGCGTGAGTGTAATATATTTTGGAACACGGGCATTCAGAGGCCGTGCATAAGAAAGCAACCTAAAGTATAAATTCATTCCCTACAGGTCTTTAACTACCAGCAAAGGTATGGATTTTAATCTTTAGTTGTTTGGGAACAGCTGCGAATGGAGCTAGCAGGTAGCACACTGCACCAGGCATACTGTAGCTTCTTCTACTCTCCTTTGCTTAACTTCCGTAGAGCCATAACCTTGGCAATACTTTCTACACTAAGCCGGAGCGACTTCATAAGCTCTGAATCTTCGGCATAATCGGCTTTGGCCAGATTCTGTACCCGACGCCCTTTATGCTCTGCTTCGTAGCCGCCCCAATCTTCTGTTTTGTCGGCATCTACCACACCCAGGGCAATACCTCCATGCTCATGCATTAGCGAAAAAGCAGGCATATCACTGGCACCGTCGCCCACATAAATTACCTGATCCAGCGGCACGTGCCACTCCTCTTCAGGTATAGGCCGGTATACATCTGCTGGTCCACTGGGCCCTTTCACCCCCATTCCTTTGGCGAGCTGCAAAATATAGCGAATCTTTTCCGGGTTAGTAATAACCTGCTTCACAAAGGCAGCCTTACCTTCTCCATCAAAATAAAACTCGCTGCCCCACATGGCTTTAAACTCTTTGGCAATGGGGGTATGCCGGTACATATCTACCAGGCCACAACTTAAGAGGTAAAATTCTACTTCGGCATCTTCAACAATAGCATGCACCCAGGCTCTTACCTGATCAAACATCTCCTCTACCCCTGCATAAAGCTCAATCTCCAGGGCTTTTTCTTTTAAAGATTCACGGGTAAGGGTAAAGTTTTTATTCCGCCCGGCAACTTTCAAGAGGCAATACATTTCGGCAATAATCGAATCCCAGCCCGATTTCAGTAGCGGGTCGCGCTCTTCTTGCTTGTAATGATTAAGGTCTTCGCCGGCCATAACCAGCAATTGGTCAACAGCGTCAGGAGCCAGGGTACCATCAAAATCGAAGATAACTACCAGGCGGTTGTGGTAATTTTTTGTAGCATGCGGCATAGGTTATTCTTTTTAAAATAACCCAGGCTGCAAGGTTCTGTTTATTTGCTCCCGCTAGAACAGAAGGTTAGGCCGCGCCATATTCCAGCGTAAACCAAACTGGATAAGCTGGGTGTTGCGGTCTTCACGCCCCTGGGTTTCCAGGCGGCGCAGGGTGTAGCTACCCTCCAGCCATAAGCGATGAGCCAGCATATAGGAAGCCTGCAGATCGCCCATCAGGAGTTTATTAGAAAGCCCCTGCCCTATTTCGTTGCCTTCGTTGCGGGTGCGTGTGGTATAGCTTATGAAAATATCGCCACCGTAGTTCTCTTCTTCAGGGTTGCTACCATAATCGGCAGTAAGCAGGGTGCCCTCCAGCACCAGGCGGGGTAGCGGCTGGTAGGTTAGCCTGCCCAGCAGCTCATTGAAGTTGGCACCCAGCGGATGCGCCAGCGGCTGCCCGTAATTGGTGTAGCTGGTGTAGTTGCTCTGGTGTGAGTACATAAAGGGCCGTGCCCTGTTCCACTCTACCTGCCCGTCAAGATTAGGAATGCCAAATACATTAATATACTTAGCACCCAGCTGCGAAGACCATTTATTACCCCACCAGCCATTGCCCTGCCGGTAAGCGTCTAACAGAAACTCATCGAGTAAAAACTGGCCATGCAGCTGAAAGCGCTTAAAGAGATTCCATTTCGCATCCAGACCAACCAAGGCATTATCGTTACTACCACCATACTGCTCTACAGCCCTGTAAAAAATAACAGGGTTAAAGTAATCAACTTCTATGCCGTTGCTAACGGCATCCCCACTTACAATTGCCTCAAAAAGGCCAATATTAAAGTTGTCGGTTACATTCAGGCTTAAATGATGCAGGGCATAAAATTTCTTGGGGTAGTTTACACTGCCTGCAGCGCCAGAGTTGGTGGCCTGAATATCTCCTCTTAGCTGCGCAAACAGATTGGTATAGTTAAAGCGCCATACCTTTGTCTGAATTTTGATGTAGGGAAAAGCAGGACCATAGTCGGAGAGGATCATGGAACGAATGCCATTACCAATATGGAAGCGCTCGTGCCCTACCTGCAGGTTAATGCTGCGGATAGGATTAAAGCTCACATGCCCGCGGGCGGTAAAGAAATCGTGGCCAGCCTCGCCAAAGCTTTTCCAGAAAGCCTCGCCTGGCACTACCTTTCTCTCGCTGATGCGCTCACGCACATAAAACGGAAAGCGCACCTGGTTTTCTGCTAAAAAGCTGTAAATGCTTACTTTATCTTCAATATTTGCCCTAATCTCTACACCACGTGTATTGCGGTAGGGTTTTGGCTGATCGCCATTTTCTACACCGGCCTGCAACCAGAGTACAGGCTTTATGCTTAGGTTAAAGTCTTTTGTAGCTACGCTGAAGAGGTCGGGTGTGCGGCTGTAGAAATACTTCAGGATGGGCTTACGCTCTACCTGGTCGCGCTCGCTCCACTCCCAGTTATCGTTGGCCAGAAACTGTATGTTAAACTTATCTACGGCAGAGCCAATGCGCTGCAGGCTGTCGTACTGAGCATCCACAAACTGCGCAATGGGCAAACGGCGGTAGGGTTTATAACTGGTATGATAGGGCGCAAAACTGCCGCTGCCAATCTCGTAACGGTCCAGCAGATGATAATAGTAATTATCGATTGGAGCCATGGCGCCTTGTGAAAACCCCTTACCCGACACACCCAGCAGCAGGCACAATAATAGGCAGGTGCGTATATGCAGCCCCCGTTTACCAACTATACTATTCATAAATTGAATTTCAGTAGAATGAATTGAATGTGCTAAATTGCGCAACTATTTTATACTACCCAAGTCCGGCTCATTTGTTCTTGTACGCCGTAAGGTTTTATGCTGAATTACATAGAACAAAACCAGCCCCTGAAGACTTCTTAAAGTATGCTGGGCGCAATAGCTGGAGATATTATAGGATCTGTATACGAGTTTTCACCTGTTAAGCGGACTGAGTTTCCGCTGCTGCAGGAAAAGTGTGCTTTTACCGACGACAGTGTGCTAACGGTGGCAATAGCGGAAAGCCTGCTCACCGGCAAAAGTTATGCGGCCGCACTAAAACACTGGGGCCGCCGCTACCCGAATGCAGGCTACGGCAAAAACTTTTACCAGTGGCTCATGAGCCGCTGCAGCGTAGCCTACGGCAGCTGGGGCAATGGCTCGGCCATGCGGGTTAGCCCTGTAGGCTGGGCCTTTAGTACACTGGCGGAAACGCTGAAACAAGCTACCCTAACGGCCATGCCCACCCACGACCATCCCGAGGGCATCAAGGGAGCGCAGGCTGTTGCCGGTGCTGTATGGATGGCGCGCCAGCAACATTCAAAAGAAGAGATCAGGGATTGGGTTATTCACGAGATCGGATATACGCTTACTGCTTCCGTAGCGGAAATAAGGCAAAGCTATACTTTTGATGTAAGCTGCCCCGGCTCGGTACCGCAAGCCATTCAGTGCTTTCTCGAAGCCGCCAATACCGAAGAAGCCATACGAAATGCTGTATCACTCGGGGGCGATGCAGACACACAGGCCTGTATTGCTGGTGCCATTGGAGAAGCTATGTGGGGCATTGATGGTGCACTGGAGGCCGCCGTACTGGAACGCCTCCCGGAAAACATGCTGGAAATTGTTGGGCAGTTCAGGAACCGCTTCGCTGGCCAGACCTAGAATCAGAAGTAACACCATCCTTAAAGTGGCGGGCAATTAGCATTCTGAACTTATCTACGGTAAGCGGCTTGGTAACCAACTCCCTTATTCTTGAATAGCTTGCTGCGCGCTTCACATCCCGGCTATCCAGGGTAGAAGAAAGCAGGAAAATATCTACTGGCATATCATTTAAAAAGCCTTCATCCTGCAGCTTGTCCAGAAATTCAAAACCATCCAGGATGGGCATCTTGATATCCATGAAAATAATATCAGGAAGCTCCTGTGGGTTTTCTTCTGCCAGTGAACGTAAATAATCATAGGCAGCAGGACTATCAGAAAAGAAATTCAGCATAAGATCCTGTTCATCAGCAAATAGCTCTTGCAGAATAAAATTATTGATTTCATCATCATCAATAAAGAGTAACCTTGTCTTCTGCTTATTTTGAAACACCATGATCTTCTGTAAATCCCGAAATTCTTTCTAGCTCCTGTATTCAATTACGTATTAAACGTACACTTATTCACAAAGTTAAGCCTGTTATGGAATTAAATGGAGCCTTGTAAAGTTTTCTTTTTAATTAAACATTTTATGCTTATCTTTGTGCCCCTAAAGAAGTGGCAAAAAGAGACTTTGGTTATGAAAAAAGAAATTCACCCAAAATACAACGAGGTTGTTTTCATGGACACTACGAGCGATTTTAAATTCCTGACGCGCTCAACCATGACCTCAAAAGAAACTATCGAGTGGGAAGATGGCAAAACTTATCCTGTAATCAAAGTGGAAGTTAGCTCTGCCTCACACCCATTCTACACTGGCAAGAAAATATTTCTTGATACTGCCGGTCGTGTTGAAAAATTCAACAAGCGTTACAAGAAGTAACAGCCAGGCTGGCGTTAGCGCTGCCTACCGATCTATTGAAGCCTTCTGTTCTGAACAGAAGGCTTTTTTTGTTTAGCTGAAGTTTAAAGGACAAGTTTACTACCCTGCTGTTTGCATTTGTTTTAATTTTGCCCCTATGAATCTGATTCTTTTCGACGATACAACACTGCGCAAGCAACTTCTACCCCTTACATTTACCCGCCCTATTGCTGCCTTAAGGTGTGGCATTTTAACACTGGCAGAAAAGTGGCAACACCTGCTGCCTGGTGCTCACGTAAGCTATCTTACAGAAGCGTACCTGCAGCAAAAATTTAAGCTGGTAACGGCATCGGATAACATACTGGCCAATGGAGCCATTTGTCCTACTCCTGCGCTAACCAAAAAAATTGAACAGTTACAGCCCGGCGAATGCCTGGTGCAAAACGGCACCATACTGGCCTCAAGAGGAAGTGGCCATGTGGTAGACCTTTACCGCAACGGCTCCTTTACACCTGTGCAGGAACTGGAGTGGCAGGAACCCCTCAGCATTATACAACACCCCTGGCACATCTTCAGCTTTAATGGTGAGCAGCTGCGATCAGACTTTAGCATGATCACCAGGGGGCGCAGCTCTGCAGGCATTAACGATGTGCATACACGTACCTATAACGAAGAAGATATATTCGTAGAAGAAGGTGCAAAAATAAGAGCGGCAATACTCAATGCGGAAGATGGCCCTATTTACATAGGCAAAGGAGCACAGGTACACGAAGGAGCCATCATCAAAGGGCCTTTTGCCCTCTGCGAGCATTCTAATGTAAACCAGGGTGGCAAAATGCGGGGCGATACCACCATCGGCCCTTTTTGTAAAGTTGGCGGCGAAGTAAATAATTCGGTAATACTGGGCTATAGCAACAAGGGCCATGAGGGCTTTCTGGGCAATAGTGTGCTGGGCGAGTGGTGCAACCTGGGTGCCGACACCAACAACTCAAACCTTAAGAACAACTACGCCAATGTAAAGCTCTGGAGCTACAAAAAAGGCGGTTTTGTAGATACCGGCCTTCAGTTCTGCGGCCTCATTATGGGCGATCACAGCAAGTGCGGCATCAATACCATGTTCAATACCGGCACGGTAGTGGGCATTAGTGCCAACATTTTTGGCGATGGCTTTCCGCGTAACTTTATTCCCAGCTTTGCCTGGGGCGGCGCCAATGGTTTTACCACCTATAAGTTTGATGCTGCCATGGAAACCGCCAGCCTTGTACTGGAAAGACGTAAGTTTACTTTAGACGAAACCGAGCGAGCCATTATGCAGCATATATTTGATCAAACAGCACAGTACCGGGTCTGGGAAAAGAAGGGGTAACGTGCTAATGTGCTCATTGATTCATGTGCTATTTGTGGAGCAGCTGGAAAAATAAACTACCGGAGGAGATTTGATCAGTTCCAGTCTTTTTAAATTGCCTGCCCCCTGGGTCATACTATCTAATTTGTAATCTATCATTACTGCATGCGCTTTGCTGACATAACCGGACTGGAGGAAGTTAAGGAGCACCTGATTAACTCAGTGCAGGCCAACCACCTGGCACATGCACTCCTGTTTGTAGGGCCCGAAGGCTCTGCCAATCTGGCCATTGCCCTGGCTTTTGCCACCTACCTGCAGTGCACCAACAGGGAAAAGGGCACCGATGCGGGTGCTGATGCCGGCCCGGGCTTGTTTGGCGCACCTTCAGAACCGGCTCCTGCTAAGGCAGATGTGCAAGTAAGCAGGGATGCCTGTGGCGTTTGTCCCTCCTGCCTGAAAATGGCCAAGTTCCAGCACCCCGATGTACACTGGGTGTTCCCCGTTTCCTCCACCAGCACAGTGAAGGGCGATAATGCTGTAAGCAAAAGCTTTATTAGCGAGTGGCGACAGTTCCTGGGCCATAGCGCCTATGGCTCCCTTAGCGAATGGCGGCACATTTACGGCGGCGAAGACAAGCAGGTAAACATCAGCAAAGAAGAAAGCCGCAATATTATTGGCAGCCTTATGCTCAAGAGCTATGAAGGCCCGTATAAGATCATGCTTATCTGGCTGCCGGAACACATGCACCCTTCTGCAGCCAATGGCATTCTTAAAATACTGGAAGAACCGCCAGCCAAAACAATTTTTATACTGGTAACACACGATACGGAAAAGCTGCTGGCCACCATTCTCTCCAGAACCCAGCTGGTTAAGATCAGGGCTTTCAGCGATGAGGAGATAAACCAGATACTCATTCAGCAGCACGAAATACTGGAAGAAAAAGCCAGTGCCGTTGCCCGGCTTGCTGCTGGAAACCTGCAGGAAGCACTGCGGCTTGCTACCGAAGCCACAGATGAGAGTTTTGCCCTTTTCCGCGATTGGATGCGTCTATGTTATGAGCGGCAGTACAGCAAGCTGGTGAGCTTTTCTGATGATATGGGCAAGATGGGGCGCGACTCACAGCGCAACCTGCTGCTTACCGGACTTAACCTTTTGCGCGAAACTTTAGTTTATCCATATGCAAGCGGTGACCTGGTGCGGCTGCAGTCTGAAGAGCTGGCTTTTGCCGAGCGTTTCAGTAAAGTGGCTACCCCATTAAAAGTGCAGCAAATGGCCGATCTGCTAAACCAAACTTTATACTATCTTGAGCGGAACGCCAACCCCAAAATTGCCCTGCTCGATCTGTCGCTAAAGCTGACAGGTATTCTAAGGACCTAGCGGGGCAACCGAATCCCTTCAGCATGAAAAAAAAAGCTTCTTCTAAAGACCTTCGCGTCATTGGCCGAACAGACATTGTAGATTTGCCGGATCTGGGCTTGCACAACGTTGATGTAAAAATAGACACCGGCGCCTATACCTCTTCCATCCATTGTTCACGTATCAAAGTCCTTAAAGAAGCTGACGGCACGGAAGTGGTTACGTTTACCATACCAGGTTCCAAACTGCACGAAAAAGGGATTCACCGTTTTAAAGTAAAAGATTTTGAAGAAAGAAGTATCCGAAGCTCAAACGGTCATCTGCAAAAACGATTTATAATACAGAGCCACATTGTAGTTTTCGGCAGACGCTACCAGGCCGAATTTTCGCTGGCCGACCGCAGCAGCATGAAATTCCCGATACTGCTGGGCCGCCAGCTACTAGGCAAGCGTTTTCTGGTAGATGTGAACAAAACCAACCTGTCCTACAAAGAAAAAATTAAAGTATGAACATAGCCGTTCTCTCCCGCAATGCCAACCTCTACTCTACCAAACGGTTGGTAGAGGCTGCACGGCAACGGGGTCATGAGTGTCGGGTACTGGACCACCTGCGCTGCGACATTATTATAGAACAAAGCAATCCTGTACTACATTATAAAGGCGAGCTCATTAAAAACATAGATGCCGTTATACCACGCATAGGGGCCTCTGTTACCTTTTATGGCTCTGCTGTGGTGCGTCAGTTTGAAATGATGAACGTATTTACCACCACAAGATCGCAGGCCATTGTACGCTCCAGGGACAAACTGCGCAGCATGCAGATCCTGGCCCGCTCCGGTGTAGGCCTGCCAAAAACAGCCTTTACCAACTACAGCCGCGAAGATAAATACCTGATTGAAGCCGTAGGTGGCGCACCGCTTGTGATTAAGTTACTGGAAGGCACCCAGGGGCTGGGCGTTGTACTGGCCGAAACCCGCAAAGCAGCGCAATCGGTTATTGAGGCTTTTCATAACCTAAAGGCACGTGTAATTGTGCAGGAGTTTATTAAGGAAGCCAAAGCAGCCGACATCCGTGCCTTTGTGATTGACAACGAGGTAGTAGGTGCCATGCGCCGGCAGGGCAAAGAAGGCGAATTTCGCTCTAACCTGCACCGGGGTGGCAGCGCTGCCGTTTATAAATTAAGCCGCGAAGAAAAAGCAGCCGCCTTAACGGCAGCCAAGGCCATGGGCCTTAGCATTGCCGGCGTTGATATGCTGCAGTCTAACCGCGGACCGCTGATCCTGGAGGTTAACTCCTCCCCGGGGCTGGAGGGCATAGAACAGGCAACCGGTCTTGATATTGCCGGAAAAGTGATCAAATTCATTGAACGGGAAAGAGGCGCAGAGCCTAAAAAAAGAAAAAAATCGCCTACAGATGCATAAGTAGGTATGAGGTGTGGGGTATGAGGTATGGGGCATCAGGACCCTAGCTTAATTCCAGCGCCTGTCCATTTACTTCTGATGTTTTTAAAGTATTCACGCGCATGAAAATAAAAATAGGAACCCGCGGCAGCCGTTTAGCCCTATGGCAGGCATATTATGTTGCCGATTTCTTAAAAGCAGGTGGAATCGAAACCGAACTGGTTACCATAGATACCCGGGGCGATAAAATTCTGGATGTATCCATTGCCAAAATTGGCAGCAAGGGTGTATTCACCGAAGAAATTGAAGAGCAGCTGGCAAATGGCAATATCGATATTGCCGTACACAGCGCCAAAGACATGCAGTCGGAGCTGCCAAAAGGCTTTTCGCTCATTGCTTTTACCGAGCGCGAAAAGGAAAATGATGTGATCATCAGCCACCGCAACGACCTGGAGCTCGATAATTCTGATAAGCCGCTACGCCTGGGCACCTCCTCTACCCGCCGGGTGGCAACGCTTAAAAAATATTATCCGCATGCCACGCCTGTTTCTGTACGTGGTAACCTGCAAACCCGCATCCGCAAAATGGAAGAGGGCGATTGCGACGCCCTGCTGCTGGCTTATGCAGGCGTACATCGCATGGGCTACGAGAGCATGATTGTTCGCCACCTGCCGCTCGATGAGTTCATACCGCCTGTAGGCCAGGGCAGCGTAGCCATAGAAGTGCATGAGCAGCTCGACCCCCAAAAGCGCGACCGCATTCGGGAGCTGATCAACCACCCCCATACCGAGAAACGCCTGCTGGCCGAGCGTGCTTACCTGCGCCGCCTGCAGGGTGGCTGCAGTGTACCGGTGTATGCCCTGGCTCAGCTGGAGGATAATACCATCAGCATCCGCGGAGGCGTTATCAGCCTTAGCGGTCAGGAAAGAATAGACATAACTGTTACAGGTCCGGCTCCGGCAGCAGAAAGCCTTGGCACCTCGCTGGCAGAGCAGGTACTGAATGCCGGGGGCGAAAGAATCCTGAAGCAGATCAGGGGAGAAATGGCACATTAACAGCATGAGCCTCACCCAGCTACTCTATGATTTTTTTGAACGTGCCTGGCCTTCTGCTGCGCTGTGGGCTTTTCTATTTCCCGCCGCTTTACTTTATGGTGTGGCTGCGGCCTGGCTTGCGGGCTGGCTTAGGGTACAAAGGGGCTGGCGTGTGGGGTATACCCGTAAACTCTTTCATTTCCTGATCTTTACCGCTGCCGGTGTGCTGCAGCTGGTGTGGGGGCTGCCGGTAGTGGTGGTGTTCGGCACAGCCATTAGTTTGCTGGTGCTGTGGGCAGTTTATAAAGGCGCACATAGCCCTTTTTACCTGGCACTGGCCCGCCCTTCTGATGCACCGCAGGAAAAGCTGTTTATTCTGATACCGCTGCTCACTACCGCAACAGGCGGGGTGCTGGCCAACCTTTTTTTCGGGCACTGGGCTGCTATTGGCTACCTGGTTGGCGGCTGGGGCGATGCTGTGGGCGAGCCTGTGGGCAGTCGTTGGGGAAAGCACCGCTATAAAGTACCCTCCATGGCCGGAGTAGCCGCTACCCGCAGCCTCGAAGGCTCTGCGGCTGTCTTTTTAGTAAGTGCAATTGTAGCCTTTATAGGTCTGCAGGCACAGGAAATACAATTTGAAACAGCACTGCCCTACGCCCTGTTGATTGCACTGGCCGGCACCAGCATAGAAGCAATCAGCACCCATGGACTAGATAACCTTACCATACAGCTGGCTGCCGCCGGAACAGCCTACTGGCTTGTTAATTAAATAATGAGTGAATGAGTGAATAAAATAACTGATGCCTTCCAGATTTCTCAATACTCAATACTCAATACTCAATACTCAATACTCAATACTCAATACTCAATACTCAATACTCAATACTCAATACTCAATACTCAATACTCAATACTCAATACTCAATACTCAATACTCAATACTTTTTAAAAGATTTCCGTATTTTTCAGCACTGATTTTAAAAAGCTCTTTCATGAAACTGTTCTTCATATTTGCACTTTGCACATTTCTGATATCCTCCTGTGCTACCGAAAAAGACTATCTGATCACTTTTCAGACCCGCTACGGCAACATGAAAGCCATTCTGTATGATGCCACGCCACAGCACAAGGAAAATTTTATTAAGCTGGCCCAGAGTGGTGCCTACGATAGTACTACCTTTCATCGTGTTATCAGGGACTTCATGATCCAGGCAGGCGATGTAAACGCTAAAACTCCCGACGAACCACCAATCGATTATACCATTCCTGCTGAATTCAATGATACGCTTATCCATGAAAAAGGCGCTTTGGCAGCAGCCAGGCAGGCCGACCAGGTAAACCCGAAAAAAGAGAGCAGCGGCAGCCAGTTCTACGTTATCCAGGGTCGCACCTATACCGAAGAAGAGCTCAACGCCATGATGTATAACCGCAAGGCCCAGCAGCAGCAGGATCTTTTTCGCCGTCTCTTAGGCAAAGAGGAGTATGCCAACCTGCGCAAGGAGATAATTCAGCTGCAGCAGCAGGGCAATTATGCTGCTATCCAGGAAAAAATTGAAGGCTCCGGAGCACTGATCGAAAAAGAATTTGGCCCGCAGCCAGATTATACCCTAACCGAACAACAGCGCCAGGCGTATACGACCATTGGCGGCGCCCCCCATCTGGATCGCGACTATACTGTTTTTGGCCAGGTAGTAGAAGGCTTGCCTGTAATAGATTCTATCGCCAATGTAGTAACTGCCGCCGCCGATCGGCCTGTAGACGATGTTTACATGACCGTTAAGGTAAAAGAAGTAAGTAAAAAAGAATTGAGAAAGCGCTACAGCGATTATTATCCAGCAGAAAAGAAATGAAAAAAATACTAATAACCGGTGCTAACGGTTTGCTGGGGCAAAAACTGATTGCCCAACTTGAAGGTAATACTTACTGGAACGTACTGGCTACCTCACGCGGAGAAAACCGCCTTCCCGGATCTTCCATTGCCTATCAGAGCCTGAACATAGAAGACCGACAGGAGGTATTCGGAACCATTGCTGCCTTCAAGCCCGATGTGATTTTGCATACGGCTGCCATGACGCACGTAGACCAGTGCGAGCAAAACCGGGAAGATTGCTGGCGCGCCAATGTAGAAGCCGTTCAGCACCTGGTAGCTGCTGCAGAACAAACTGGTGCTTTTCTGCTGCACGTATCAACAGACTTTATTTTTGATGGCGAGGCAGGCCCTTACGATGAGCATGCCGAACCAGCACCCGTGAACTATTACGGCGAGAGCAAACTGGAAGCCGAAAAGCTGGTGCAGCGCTGCCAGGCACCCTGGGCAATCGCCCGCACCGTGCTGGTGTACGGCATTACCAACAGCCTTAGCCGCTCCAATATTATTCTCTGGGTTAAAAACAGCCTGGAACAAGGCAAGCCTATTAAAGTGGTAGATGACCAGTGGCGCAGCCCAACCCTGGCCGAAGATCTTGCTATGGGATGTCTGCTGATTGCCAAACAAAAAGCTGAAGGCATCTGGCATATTGCAGGCAAAGACTTTTTATCGCCCTACCAGATGGCGGTGATGACGGCAGATTACTTTGGCCTCGATAAAAGCCTGATGACCCGAGCCGACAGCACCACCTTTACCCAGCCGGCCCTGCGCCCGCCCAAAACAGGCTTTATTATTGACAAGGCACGCACCAAGCTCGGCTACGAACCCCACAGTTTTGAAGAGGGAATTGCCATAGTAGCACGCCAGATTAAGGAGCTACAGGAGCAGGAATAAGCCTTGGGAAAAGGCAGTTTATTCTAAATAATTCTTATTTTAGCCGTTATACCTTTAAAAATAACGGCATCATGGGGATAAAACGACTGCTGCTACTATCGGCATTGAGCCTGTTTGCAGTTGCGGCAAACGCACAGCAGGCACGGGAGTTAAGCATAGATGAAAAAATAAACGAGTCGGTGGCACCTGCAACGCAGGCGATCTCCGACTTTGTTTTTTACCCCATACAGCTTGCCGAAGGCATTGCAGTTCCCTTTATCCTGATCTGGTTACTGGTTGGTGCCCTCTTCTTTACCTTCTACTTAAAGTTTATCAATGTAAGAGGTTTTTCCAGAGCGCTGGAAATTATCAAAGGCACCTACACCAAGCCTGAAGACCCGGGCCAGGTCACACACTTCCAGGCACTTTCTGCTGCACTGAGCGGTACTGTAGGCCTGGGCAACATTGCCGGTGTTGCCATTGCCATCTCTGTGGGTGGTCCGGGTGCTACGGTCTGGATGGTTCTGGCAGGCTTCCTGGGCATGTCGTCTAAATTTACAGAATGTACGCTGGCCGTAAAATACCGCGAAATAGAGGCAGATGGCACAGTAAACGGCGGCCCCATGTATTACCTCAAACACGGTTTTGCGGAAAGAGGTCTCGGTGGCCTGGGTAAATTCCTGGCAGTATTCTTTGCCATTATGTGTATAGGCGGTTCTCTGGGTGGTGGTAACATGTTCCAGGTAAACCAGGCGGCACAGCAGTTTATCAGCATGCCCCTGATCCGCGATTCTTTCTTTGCCGGCAACAGCTGGATCTTTGGCCTCATTATGGCAATACTCGTTGGAATCGTGATTCTGGGCGGCATTCAGAGCATTGTTAAAGTTACCGAGAAGATCGTGCCCTTTATGTGCGGTGTTTACTTATTGGGTGCGCTGTTTGTATTAGGTGCAAACTTTAGCCAGATACCGGAAGCCATCAGTGCTATATTTGAGGGTGCCTTTAGTGGTACTGCCGTGGCAGGCGGGGTAATAGGTGCCATGATCCAGGGCTTTCGCCGGGCTGCCTTCTCCAATGAAGCTGGTATTGGCTCTGCAGCCATTGCACACTCTACGGTAAAAACAAGCATACCCGTTACCGAAGGCTTTGTTGCCTCCCTGGAGCCGTTCATCGATACCGTGGTAGTTTGTACCATGACAGCCCTGGTAATTATTGTAACCGGTAACTACAGTGCCGAAGATGGTGATGGCATTGCCCTTACCTCTTCTTCTTTTGCCACTGTTATTGATTGGTTCCCTATTGTACTGTCAGTAGCGGTGGTGCTGTTTGCTTTCTCTACCATGATCTCCTGGTCGTACTACGGGCTTAAAGCCTGGACTTACCTATTTGGCCGCAGCAAAACCACAGAGCTGCTCTACAAGCTGATGTTCTGCACTTTTATAGTGATTGGTGCCGCCATGAACCTGGGTGCCGTAACCGACTTTTCCGATGCCATGATCTTTGCCATGGCCTTCCCTAATCTCATCGGACTCTACTTCCTGGCCCCGGTAGTAAAGCGGGAAATGAACAACTTCCTGGATATGGTGAACAGAAACAACCATACTGGCAATCACAAAAAAGCCAAGCCTGTTATTCCTGAAAAGAAAGTAGCGAAATCTGCATAAGCACTAAAAACAAGAAAGCCCGGCTTAGGCCGAGCTCTTGTTTTATCTGAAAATATCTGAAAACCTTAACTATTCTTATTTTACCAGCTCAATGATAGGATTACCGGTGGCGCCGTTGGGAAGGCCTATGCCCAGCAGGTGCGAAACCGTGGGGGCAATATCGGTAATGGTTTGGCGCTTGTAACTGTTGCCCTGCTCAATTTGCCAGCCGTACCACATCAGGGGCACGTGAGTATCGTAATTATAGCCGGTGCCGTGGGTGGTAGCTATCGTCATTTCCTCCATCCAGGCGGGGTTTAACAGGTAAAGCACATCGCCTGAGCGCGGACGATAAAAACCCATCTGCAGCAGGTGGCGTATGCCTCCATAGTACTCCTGCTGCCGCATGTTAGTGGCTGTGTAGGCATCTACAATATAAGGCTGCTGCACCAGGTGCGCCACCACGGCCTGCTGTACTTCTGTAAGTACCAAGCCGGCTTTGTTTATTTTACTGTGATCGAGGTACACCTGATCATTTGTGATGTACTCCACCAGCTTAGCCTGCTTAAAGCGTTGCTGCAGCTGCGCATTCAGGCCGGTCAGCAGTGGTTTATCGGCATAGTTACCGGCAGGGATCCGCTCACCAACCAGAAACTGCGGCACATCGGCTCCTGCATGGTCGGCAGTGAGAAAGAGCAGGTAATTGCCCTGGCCAACCTGTTGATCCAGCGCCTCCAGCAGGCGGGCAATTTCGCGATCCAGGCGCAGGTAAATATCATGCTGTTCGCGTGAGCGGGGGCCAAAGCTATGGCCTACAATATCGGGAGTAGAATAGCTTACTGCCAGCAGATCTACCGTTTCGTCCTGCCCGAGCGACTCACCCTCCAGGGCTGCCAGTGCTATATCCGTTACAATTGTATTACCCCAGGGGGTATAACTCAAAAGCCCAAAATTATCATTCTCTTTTCTAAGCTCAGGTAACACATAGGGGAAAGTCGACGTGCTTTTCCCTTTGAATACTTTCTCATAAGGCTGATCGTCTGGTCCGCTGTTGCGGTAGTTTGCCTCGGGCATCAGCAGGGTCCAGGTACTATCGAGGTACTGGTTGGGCAGCTGTCTGCTGTTGAAACTGGCTACCCAGGCCGGAAGCTGCTGCCTGTAATAGGTACTGGTAATAAAATTACCACTGCTGCCATCATACCAATAGGCGCCATCAGGAACATGCCCTGCAGGTAGTACCGCACTACGGTCTTTGATGCTTACGCCTACCACCTTTGCCCTTTGGTTGGTTGCCAGCTTCAGCTCGTCGGCCAGGTTGGTTACCAGCAGGCGGTGTGGCGATGCTGCATTGCCTGTGCTGCTGCCCACCGGCTGCACTGTGCTATCGCCAACGCAGTATACCGAGCTCCTTAGCTCGCGGCTGTACCAGTAATTACCAATAATGCCATGCGTGGCCGGCGTGGTGCCCGAGTATACAGAAGCATGGCCCGGGCCGGTGTAGGTAGGAATGTAGTTATAGTGGGTATTATGATTAATGTAGCCCTCGCGCATCAGGCGCTTAAAGCCCCTTTCAGTAAAATCATCCGCAAAGCGGTAAAGATATTCTGGGCGCATCTGGTCTATCACCACGCCCACCACCAGTTTAGGTCTTTCAAATACGTTGCGTACCTGTGGAGGAGTAGCAGTAGTAGTTGTAGTGGGAGCATCTGCTGCTACGGGCGCACCAGGCTGTGTTTTACAACCTGCCAGTACCAGCAAACACCCTATAAGGTGTCGAAATTTCATAGCGGACGAAGGTATACTCTAAAAGTGGATTTCCCCATTTTTGTAAATGACCTAATAGAGCTGATTTCTAGAATGGTAAATCTTTATCATCTCCATTATTATTAGGATTGTATAGTCCTCTAAATGGTTCTGCTTGCTCTATAGCTTTTTTTAGATCTAACCATTCACTAAAAGCTCTGGAATCTAAATCTTCAATATCTTCCATACTTTCCCAAAATTTTTCGAGGTCATCAGGAGCGTGTTCTTCAAGAATCTTCATTTTGGAGTTACTTTGAGCTGCTTGAAGACCATTTACATGAGGTCCCTCTAAATTATTTACAATATATGCCTCCACTAGCTTTTTATATTTTTGCTGAATAGAATCATCTTCCAACAATTGCACAAACATCACATCAAGTTTATCCCATTCTTGCTTTTGCAAAACTTTTTTTTCCTCTCCCAAATTTTTATAAGCAGCTTCTTTTTCTCTTAATTCTTGATAATGGCGATCAGTAACCTTATCAATATAATATCTTAAATTCTGGTATGACATGTAATAATCAAAATACTATTATGCATCAGTGATGTGAAGTAATCTAATATAGATATTTATTTTACAATTCATATAATCCTTTAGCGGCAACAAAGCTCTGTGCCCTGCCCTTGTGGTTATCTTTTAGGTATCTGAATCCTGTAGTCTGTTTTTACCTGTCCTTTGCTGATGTTCTGCAGCTTACTCTGCAGCAGGCGCTTTTTTAAGCCACTTAAATAGTCAGTAAATAATACGCCTTCAATGTGGTCGTATTCGTGCTGAATAATACGGGCGGCTACACCTTCAAATGTATCTTCGTGCTCGTTCCAGTCTTCATCAAAGTAACGTATGCGCACTTTTTCAGGCCTGAAAACATCGGCACGGATGCCCGGAATGCTTAAGCAACCTTCTTCAAAAGCCCATTCTTCGCCTTCTTCGTCGAGGATCTGCGGGTTGATGAACACCTTCTTGAAATCTTTTAGCTCCTCATCCATGGGCTCAGCATCCACCACAAACATGCGAATGCTTTTACCTATTTGCGGAGCGGCCAGGCCAACGCCACTGGCGGCATACATGGTCTCAAACATATCGGCAGCAAGTGTTTTCACATCCAGGCTGTCCTTTTCAATATCTTCGGCGCGTTTTTTCAGCACCGGATCGCCATATACTACTATGGGATAAATCATCGTATTGCTTTGCTTTCCAGAAATGATTGTAAAATAATGGCAGCACTCACTTTATCGACCAGCTCCTTGTTTTGCCGGTCTTTCTTTTTTGCTCCGCCGGCCAGTATAGATTGCTGGGCCATGCGTGAAGTAAAGCGCTCATCATGCAAATGTACGGGAATCTGTGGAAAATGCTTACGCAGCAGCGTAACACATCCTTTTGCACCGGCTGTTGCGGTGGTATCGCTGCTATCGAGGTGTTTGGGCATGCCCACTACAAAAGCCTCTACCTCCTGCTGCTGAATGTATTTTCTGATAAACTCCATCAGGTCTTTGCTGTGCACCGTATCCAGGGGAGTGGCAATAATTTGCATTGGATCGGTAACGGCCAGCCCTACTCGCTTGGCACCATAATCAACAGCCATAATACGTGCCATGTGCTATTAATTAAGGGTAATAAGGCTGCGCCATTTCTGTTTGATACTCTTCTCCAGGGCCAGGGCCTTTGGAAAAAGAATTTCATCTTCGATGTGAGCGTGGGTTTTAAGGTTTTCTTCGAACGACTGCAGCTCTCTGTACACTACTTTTACAAGCAGACTGGTTTTGTCTGTGACTGCATAATTTTGGGTAAGCGCCCTGATGCCTGCCATTTCATCGTCGTGGCAGTCGTGCTCCACGGCAAATTCTTCAATTGCATTCTGCTCCATCATAAAGAAAAGCTTTCCGGGATGAAAATCGCCTCCGTTGGCTTTGTGCAGCTGCAAAATATAGGTGAAAAGCGTATCCTCCTCTTTGTAAATGTGCCGGATAAAATCTTCTACATAAAGCGGAAAAATAAATTTAAGATCTTCGGCTGCCGCTGAATTTACCATATCGCCGGGCTTAAGCTCCTGAATGAGCCGGGCAATATAGGGTAGCTTATGCTTTACAAAAAGATAATGTGTGTGCTTGAGATAGGCTATGATGATATCTACAGGAACACTGCTTAGGTTGGGTACCTCGGGTTGCTGTGTGGCTGCAGACTCCAGGCTGCTGATTACCTGCTCTACCCGCAGGCCCCGCTGCCGGCATACCTGCTCCAGTGTTTGCTCAGAATAATCGTAAAACTCTATGCCAAAGTAATATAGCACCGACGCAAACACGTAGTTCTTTTCAATTAACTCTCCAATCTTTGACTTGTCGTAGCTCACCTGGCAATTGGTTTAGAATAGTAAATATACAAAAACCCTTTTGTTTGTGGTATAAAATTTGATAAAGCATTCGTTAATAGGAAGAAGAGTGCCGGTGCATGTTTTAAAGCAAAAGAAGCTTTTTTAGCTGCCGGTAAAAACCTAACTTCCTTACAGGAAAAATCGCTTTATTATAAATTTTGTTTTAAGAAAACGATCCTGCCACTGCTTGTGTTAAAAAAATAAGTACATCTTTTTATAAATCTGTATCAGAAAACGATAAGGCTTTAACCAGCAGCCGTAGATTGGTTCTGCAGCAGGATAAGCTCTGAAGATAAACCCATGCAAAAAAATACTAAATCAGCCGCAAAATTACCACTTTTCGTTTTTTTGGGCGTTGCCGTTGGCTTACTGCTAGGCGCTACCATTGCCGGCAATGGCCCGGGCGACAACCCTTTTAACAGCCTGCTTAAGTTCAGGGAAATTGTTACCCACATTGACCGCTATTATGTAGATGAGGTAAATACCGAGTCTATGGTGGAAGATGCCATTAATGGCATGCTGGAAAAGCTGGACCCTCACTCTGTTTACATTCCAAAAGAAGAGCTGCAAATGTCTAAAGCCCAGCTGGAGGGCCAGTTTGATGGCATTGGCATAGAGTTTAACCTTATCAGGGATACCATAGTGGTAATAGCGCCACTGGCTGGAGGCCCCTCCGAAATTGCCGGCCTGCAACCCAACGACCGTATTGTGCAGGTTGATGGTAAAAATGTAGCCGGCGCCAACATCAGCAATAAAGAGGTATTTAACCTGCTGCGCGGCGCCAAAGGCAGCAAAGTAGAGCTGGGCGTACTCCGCAGGGGAAAAGACAAGGTTCAGAAGTTTACTGTTGTGCGCGATAAAATTCCGCAACATTCCATAGCAGCCAGCTATATGGTGAACGATGAGGTAGGCTACATTAAAGTTACCCGCTTTGCCGCCACCACTTACAATGAGTTTCGCACTGCCATAGATACGTTGATGGCGCAGGGCATGCAAAAGCTGATCCTGGATCTGCAGGATAACCCTGGCGGCTACATGGATCGTGCCGTAAACATGGCCGATGAGTTTATCAGCGGCAATAAAATGATTGTGTATACCGATGGCAAGAAAAGCCGCTACGATTCACAGGCCCGCGGGCAGCGTGCCGGCCGATTTGAGCAGCAGCCTATTATTGTGCTGATCAATGAGGGCAGTGCCTCTGCCTCTGAAATTGTGGCAGGAGCCCTGCAGGATAACGACCGTGCCCTGATAGTTGGTCGCCGCAGTTTTGGCAAAGGCCTGGTTCAGATGCCAATTGGCCTGAACGATGGCTCTGAACTGCGCCTGACCATTTCTCGCTACTACACACCAAGCGGGCGCTCTATTCAGAAGCCTTATGGCTCCGGCAAGGAGTATGGCAGCGACCTGAAAGAGCGTTATGAACATGGCGAGTACTTCTCTGCCGACAGCATCCGCTTTAGTGATACCCTGCGCTACGAAACCCGCAAAGGCCGCGTGGTATATGGCGGTGGTGGCATTATGCCAGATGTGTTTGTTCCCCTGGATACTACCCAGAACAGCACCTACCTAAGCAAACTGTACCTTAGCAATGTGGTAAATGAGTACACCCTCAACTACACCGAAAACAACCGCAACAAGTTGGTGAAATTGGGTTATAAAGAATTCTACAACCACTTCCGCATAACCGATGCCATGCTTAAAGACCTGGTAAAAATAGGTGAGCGTGAGGGCGTGGAGTTTGACGAAGAAGGCTTTGACCGTTCAAAAGAACTGCTGCGTACTCAGGTTAAAGCAGTAATGGCCCGTAATATCTGGAACAACAACGGATATTACCCAATTTATAACCAAACCAGCAGAATCTTTCAACAGGCCCTGCAGCACTTTGACCAGGCTGCCGAACTGGCCAGCAATGATTAAGTGAAGCAAGAAATTAGAAGTTGATAGTAAGGACAATAGTATTATTTTTATACTGTTGTCCTTTTTACATTTTATACCTTTTTTAAGGCTTTGATAAGCAAGGCAATTTATTTTTTGTTATAAATGCAAAGCCTGAATGATCACACTAACGGGATCCTCCCGTGTGTTCTAAGAATAGAAACCTAGTGCACTATGGGCAACGTAAGGCTTTAACCAACTTCTCATTACCAAATAGAATAATTATGTTTTACTGCAGAAGAGGCAATGTTCCGCCAAAACGACACATACAATTCAGGCAGCCCGATGGCAGCCTTTATGCCGAGGAACTGGTAAGCTCCCGGGGCTTCTCCGGCGTTTACTCTAACCTCTACCATGTATATCCGCCAACGCGGGTAAAGCAGGTTGGCAAGCCACAGCCTTTTGGCTCTAAAATCCGGGAAGACTATCCGCTTCTGCAAACACACCTTAAAACAGCCGGCGAGGGTCTTACGGGCAGCGATTACCTGCAGGGGCGTCGCATGCTGATGAAAAATGCCGATGTTGCCATTGGCATCTGTAACCTGCCGGCAGGCAACAGCATGGGCTACTTCTATAAAAATGCCGAGGCAGATGAGGTTATCTACATCCATGATGGCAACGGACGCCTGCTCTCCCAGTTTGGCGTACTGGATGTGCGCAAAGGCGACTATGTGGTGATTCCACGCACCACCATCTACAGGTTTGAGTTTGATAGTAGCGCGGATATGGTACGGCTGCTTATAATAGAATCGGCCAGCCCTATTGAAACACCAAACCGATACCGCAATGAGCTGGGGCAGCTGCTGGAGCACAGCCCATTCAGCGAGCGCGACATACGCCCACCCCATGAGCTTGTAACAGAAACAGACAAGGGCGATTACCTGGTAAAGATCAAGAAAGGCAATTACCTGCACCAGTACCACTACGAGCACAGCCCTATGGATCTGGTTGGCTGGGATGGGTACCTCTACCCCTTTGCCTTCTCCATTTATGATTTTGAACCCATCACAGGCCGCATACACCAGCCACCACCGGTTCACCAGACCTTCCAGAGCAGCGGATTTGTGATCTGCTCCTTTGTGCCGCGCCTGTTCGATTACCACCCCTTGTCAATCCCGGCACCATACAACCACTCCAACATCGATTCTGATGAGGTGCTGTTTTATGCCGAAGGCGATTTTATGAGCCGAAAAGGAATAGACCGCGGCTCCTTTACGCTGCACCCCGGCGGCTTGCCACACGGCCCGCACCCGGGTACTGTAGAAAAAAGCATTGGTAAGAAAGAAACACACGAATATGCCGTAATGGTCGATACCTTCCGGCCGCTCTCACTCACGGAAGAAGGCATGGCCTATGTGGACGAAAAGTACCCCATGAGTTGGACGGAGTAATTAAGATCCGGAAAGAACTAACTACAAAAAAAGCTGTGAGGTTATCCCTCACAGCTTTTTTATTGTCAGACTTTCAGATTAAAGACTGAATAGAACCAGCTGCTTTTTACTGCGACTGGTCTTTGATCTGGTTATAATAATTTATTGCATGCAGCAGATCAGAGCGCCGGCGAAGGTCTAATTTATTCTTTTCAATGTACGCCTCTACCTGTGCCCTGCGATCCTTTACCAGCTTCATAAACAAGTCCGGATCAGGTTTTCTGAACCTAACCTCTCTGCTCGACATAGAAGTTGGCATGCTATAAGGCTCAATTGCAGTGTTGGGTGTTACGAGGTAAAGCGTTTCGTAAGGCACTATTATTGTATAATTACGCATACTGGCTCTGTCGTACCAGGTAGGGATATAGTAGCCCCTATAGGTATAAGGCATGCTGTTTTGCCGTGTTTCTGCCCTGAATTCTGTTTTGCTTAATGCAGACAAATGTCCGCCTTCCAGTAAGGCTTCAAAAAAAAGCATCACCTGGTGGCGGCTATCGCCGGGTGAGTACGGCAGGGAGTAAAACGTGCGGGTAATGCCCAGTTCTTCGTCATAGAACCTGAAGGATACCACCTGGTTGGCATCGTAAGATAAGGTTTTGCCACCCGTACGGATCTGCAGAAGTGCCGCCTTGAAATCAGAATAATAACTTAATTGTCCGGATAAGCGCTCTCCTCCTTCCAGCTCTACGGTGCCTTTAAACCACATATCGCGGTTCATTTGTGCCCCGGCAGAAACCGAAATCAGGCACAAAACAAGCAGCACAAGCAGTTGCTTTATATGAGTCATAGAAAATAAGCCTTTTTGTGTTTTAATATTAACGTAAACGCTACAAAAAACGTGCTATTTTTAACAAACATGTATTTGTTCATAAACATGCACACTGGCTCCGGCGTTTTAATGTAACATGACTTTTTCTTCCCATCATCCTTTTTCTGTTTCCCCACCCTGGGTACTCTTTTCCCTTTTTCAGCTAAGGGAGGGAAACAAATTCTGGGCTTTCAAAACCATGGGCACCTATGCAAAACAGCTTACCACCAGCGAACGCATGCCCTTTGGTTTGATGCTAGGCACTGGCGGTGGCAGAGGTTTTCTACTGCCCAACCTGCGGCAGTATGCACTGCTTACCTGCTGGCAAAGAGCCGAAGATGCCCGAAATTTCATGAATGTATCGCTACTGGCCCAGGGTCTGCAACAAAGGAGTGAGGAAGTATGGTCGGTGCTGATGCAGCCTGTTGTTTCTAAAGGTGCATGGGCCGGCAACAATCCCTTTACTCCCCTGGCAGATCCCCTGCAGGCCCACGAACCGGTGGCCGTGCTAACCAGGGCTGCCATTAGATTACCGCGCTTACTGGAATTTCTAAAGCATGTACCCCCCGTTAGCCAAACTACTGACACTGCTCCCGGCCTGCTGGTTAAAACTGGTATTGGAGAGCTGCCCATTGTGCAGCAGGCTACTTTTAGCTTATGGAAGGATACGCAGAGCGTTGACAACTTTGCCTACAAAATGAGGGAACACAGAGAGGTAGTGGCCAAAACACGACAGCGCAACTGGTACAGCGAAGAACTCTTCGCCAGGTTCAGGCCTATGCAATCATGGGGAACGCTTGAGGGAAAGAACCCTCTGGAAAATTTTATTGTATAAATTTTTCTCCGCAAAGCTTCTTCTCTATTCAATAATTACCCTCCCTTTCGCAGCAATCCAAAACTTTTTTGGACTACTAAGAACATTTATAACTAAATTATTAGTTAATCAACTAAGAGTTTAGTAGTTTTATTCTATTCAAGCGTTACAATATTTAGTATGAAAGAGTTAACAAAAGCAGAAGAGCAGGTAATGCAGCATTTATGGAAGCTGGAAAAAGCGTTTGTCAAAGATGTTGTAGCTGAAATGCCCGAACCCAGACCTGCTTATAATACGGTATCGACCATCATCAGAATACTGGAAACCAAAGGCTTTGTAGGCCATGAGGCTTTTGGGAAAACATACCAGTACTTCCCCATCATTGGCAAAGATGAGTACCGCTCATTCTACCTCAGGAGTATGGTATCGAATTACTTTGGCGGCTCCTTTCAAAAACTGGTAAGCTTTTTTGCAAAGGATAATGACCTGGACGTACAGGAGCTGGAGGAATTGCTGCAGCATACAAAAAAAGATATCTCAACTCCAGATAAAGATGAATAGCATTTTTTACTACCTGATCACGAGCAGCTGGCTTTTGCTCCTGTTGACTTTAGGCTATTTCTGTTTGCTGCAGAACCAGAAGCTGCTCCGCTTTACCAGACTGTACCTTCTGGCTAGCCTGCTCCTATGTCTGCTACACCCTTTTCTGTCAGAGATAAGCAATCTGCTGCCCGACAGCTTTGTAACAGCCGGCACCCTACCGCTGACACAAGCAGAGCAGTATTTACCTGAATTAGTACTATCGTCCCAGTCCATAACTAACTCATTTTCTGTTTCATCACTGCTGCTTTGGCTGTATCTGTCAGGCTGCGGAATTAGCTTACTTCTATTCTTTGTCAGGCTAGCAAAGCTTTACAAAATACTGCAAAGGCTTAGCTTTCAGCTTACCCCGGAGCGTTATTTACTGGCCCACACCGAGGGCCAGCAGCCTACTTTCTCTTTCTTCAGCTACCTTGTAATCAACAAAGCACATACACTTACAACAGAAGAGTACGAGCTGGTACTGCTTCACGAGAAGGTGCATGCGCGGCAGCTACATTCTGCAGATGTACTACTAGCTGAGCTGGTTCAGGTAGTGCTGTGGTTCCATCCGGGCATACATATGCTGAACAAGGCCCTGCGCCAAACACACGAGCACCTGGCCGATGCCGCTGTGATAAAAGAATCTTCCTCAGAAACTATCTATATCGCCCTGATGGCCAGACAAGGGCTGGCTGCTGCCGGGCTACCCTTCACCAGCAATTTTTTTCAATCATTTACCATAAACAGAATTCGTATGATCAGAAAACACACATTACCTACCTCAAAATGGCGTATTGCTGCCAGCTTATTGCTAGCCGCATCTCTTGCTACTTTTATTGCCTGCGACAAGCAGGAGGATGGCCTGTCGGATCCAAAACTTGTTTCACCACCACCTGCAGCAGCTGAAGCACCAGATGCCCCGGCAGTAGCCACACCAGATGAATCAGGCATCTACGAAAATCCCGAAGTCGTTGCTCAACCCGAAGGCGGCATGCAAGCATTGTATAAACATATGTACGACAACATCAGATATCCCAAAGAAGCTATTACAAATGAAGTTGAAGGAATTACTTATGTGAAGTTTGTAATAGACGAAAGGGGGGTTGTTGAATCTGCAGAAACCGTTGAGGGACGCCAGCTAAACTATGGCCTGGATGAAGAGGCAGTTCGTGCCGTTAAAAACACCGTCTGGACCCCGGCAAAACAAGATGGAAAATTAGTAAAGCAACAGTTAATCCTGCCTGTTAAATTCAAACTAAAAGATGATTCGGAGCAGAAGAGTGTCAAAAAACAAACCACTGTGTTATTTCAGGGCATGCTGAAAACGCCTCCACAGGAAGGCTGTTAATCTTTAGTTTCTATTTAGTCTCTACCCTGAATGTAGAGAGCAGAAAAAAAGGCCGGTACAGCACCAGCCTTTCTGCGTTAACCAAGCTTCTTGGCTTCGTTCCAGTACACATCCATCTCTGCCAGCGTCATATCCGATAGGTTTTTGCCGGCTTTTGCAGCAGCCTGCTCCAGGTACTGAAAGCGGCGTATAAATTTTTTGTTGGTACGTTCCAGTGCCTCTTCCGCATTAATGTTTGCAAAGCGGGCATAATTAATAAGTGAGAACAACAGGTCACCGAATTCAGACTGCGCCTTCTCCTGATCAATGGGCTTATCGCCGGCTGCGTTAAACTCTTCTTTAAACTCCTGCATCTCCTCTTCTACCTTTTCCCATACCTGCTCCTTGCGCTCCCAGTCGAAACCCACGCCGCGGGCTTTTTCCTGTATGCGCATAGCCTTTACCAGGGCGGGCAGGGTGCGAGGCACGCCGCCCAGTACAGATTTTGGTGCATCGGAAGCGCCCTTTTCCTTTAGCTTTATTTTTTCCCAGTTGGCTTTTACGGTTTCGTCGTCGTGGGCTTCTACATCGCCATATATGTGCGGGTGCCGGTTTATGAGCTTTTCGCAAACACTATCCAGCACATCGCCAATATCAAAAGCCTTTTCTTCGGAGCCAATACGGGCATAAAACACCAGGTGCAGCATCAGGTCACCCAGCTCTTTTTTAATCTCCTGCAGGTCGCGCTCAATAATAGCATCCGATAATTCGTAGGTTTCTTCTATGGTAAGGTGGCGCAGGCTCTCCAAGGTTTGTTTCTTATCCCAGGGGCAGTTTAAGCGCAGCTCGTCCATAATAGTTAGCAGGCGATCAAAGGCTTCAAGTTTATATTTTCGGCGCTCATCGCCCGGTGGTGTTATCTTAGGCATAGGCTTAGAAACTTTGCTTTAAAAACATTCGTTTTCACTATAAAGAGCGTAAATTTGTAAAAATAAATAAGACTATGGCTACTTTGTTGTTGGGAATAGGGTTTGTGGCGTTGTTTTTCATTTTGATGTCAGTAAGGCTTATATTTTTGAAAGACGGACAATTTAAAGGCACCTGTGCTTCACAGAGTCCCTTTTTAAATAAAGAAGGTGCTACCTGCGGCTACTGCGGCAAAAAGGTAGGCGAAGGAGCCTGTGGAAAAGATGAAGAACCACAAAATGAAGTAGAAAAGGTTTTATCAAAATTCTAATATTTAGCCCTTTTCAGTTAAATATTTTCAATATTCAATATAATAAATTTTAGCAAAGCCAACCACCTTCTACCGTAGGTGTCTGGATTTTTTTGTACCTTTGCACTCCATTTTACCATTAAGTAAAAAGTTTACGTGGCGCTCATAAAATCAATTTCGGGTATTAGAGGAACTATTGGCGGACAAAGCGGTGAATCGCTTACCCCAATAGATGTTGTAACCTTTGCAGCTGCTTTTGGCAGTTGGATAAAGGATAAAAGTGGCAATTCAAAAATAGTGATTGGCCGCGATGCCCGACCGTCGGGAGATATGGTCTCCAAACTGGTGAGTGCTACCCTGCAGGGGCTGGGTATTAGCGTAGTTGACCTGGGCTTATCTACCACCCCTACCGTAGAAATGGCTGTTACAGCCGAAGGTGCCGGCGGCGGTATTATCATTACCGCTTCGCATAACCCCGTGCAGTGGAATGCCCTTAAGCTGCTCAATGGCAAGGGTGAGTTTATATCTGCCAAAGATGGCGAGGAAGTGCTTAAGATTGCCGAAGACAAGAGCTTTACTTTTGCTGAGGTAAAAAAGCTTGGCGATTACGAGCTGAATGAGCAGTACCTGGATGAACACATCGATAAAATTCTTGCACTGCCGCTGGTAGATGTAGAAGCCATCAAAAAGAAAAACTTTTCTGTGGTGGTAGATGCAGTTAACTCCAGCGGAGGTATTGCAGTACCTAAATTACTGAAAGCCTTGGGCGTAAAGCAGGTAAAGCAGCTTTTTTGCGAACCTAACGGGCAGTTTCCACACAATCCCGAGCCACTGCCTGAGCACCTGGGCGATATTTGCCGCGAGATTAAAAATGGTAAATACCACCTGGGCATTGTGGTAGATCCCGATGTGGACCGCCTGGCCCTGGTGAGCGATGATGGCGAACCTTTTGGCGAAGAATATACCCTGGTAGCCGTTGCCGATTATGTGCTGGAGCAGCAGGGGGGTGGAAATACCGTATCTAACCTTTCATCCTCACGTGCCCTGCGCGATGTTACCGAAAAACACAAAGGCAGCTATGCCGCTGCAGCTGTGGGCGAGGTAAACGTGGTAGATAAAATGAAGGAAACCGGTGCTGTGATTGGCGGCGAAGGCAACGGAGGTATTATTTACCCCGAGCTGCACTACGGCCGCGATGCACTTGTTGGCATTGCCCTTTTCCTTAGCCACCTGGCTAAATGGGGTAAGTCTGCTGCCATGCTGCGCACCAAGTACCCCAACTACCACATTTCTAAAAATAAAATTGAGCTTACGCCTGATATTGATGTAGACCGCGTGCTGCAGGAAATTCAGCAGCGTTATGCAAAACACGATATCAATACCATTGATGGTGTTAAAATAGATTTTGAAAACGAATGGGTGCACCTGCGCAAGTCTAACACAGAGCCGATTATTCGTATTTATTCAGAATCGGCATCTCGGGCTACGGCAGAACATCTATCTAAGAAAATTATTTCCGATATTAAGGAGGTAATTTCCACCAAACAAGAATAGCAATACATGATGAGGGCATACCTGGATAATGCTGCTACCACACCACTGGACCCGGAGGTGCTTGAAGCTATGCAGCCCTATATGCTGGGCTTGTGGGGTAACCCCTCTTCCATACACAGCCATGGCCGCGAAGTTCGCTCGGCTATCGAGAAGGCGCGTCGTAAGGTGGCGGAGTTAGTTAACGCTGCTCCTGCTGAAATTTTCTTTACCTCCGGTGGCACCGAGGCCGATAATATGGCCCTGCGCTGCTCCATAGAAACCGGTAAAATAAAGCACATAATCTCCTCGCCAACCGAGCACCATGCCGTGCTGCACACCCTGGAGCACCTCCACAAAGCCGGAACGATAGAGCTGCACATGCTTGAGGTAGACCAAAAAGGCTGCCCCGATCTGGACCAGCTGGAAAAACTGCTCGGCAAGCATATTGGCTGCCTGGTATCGCTTATGCATGGCAATAATGAAATTGGAACGCTGCTGGACCTTGAAAAGGTAAGTGCCCTGTGCGGGGAGCGCGAAGCCACTTTCCATTCAGATACCGTACAAACCGTAGGGCATTATACCCACGACTTAAGTAAGCTAAAGCTGCAGCACATGGTGGGCTCGGCGCATAAATTTCATGGTCCTAAGGGCGCAGGCTTCCTGTACATCAATGCCGATCATCGCATTCACCCACTCATACATGGCGGCTCGCAGGAACGCAATATGCGGGGTGGCACAGAAAATGTGTATGGCATTGTAGGCCTGGCCAAAGCGCTGGAAATTGCCTACCGCGATATGGAAGAGCACCGGCAACACATAACCGGTCTTAAGCAGCGCATGATCAGCCGCCTGCAGGAGAACCTGCCGGGTGTAAGCTTTAATGGCAACAGCGCGAATCTTGAAGGCAGTCTTTATACTGTGCTAAACGTAAGCTTGCCAGCCACCGACGACAATGACATGCTGCTCTTTAACCTGGACATCAATGGCATATCGGCCTCTGGCGGCAGTGCCTGCAGCAGTGGTTCTTCCCTGGGCTCGCATGTGTTAAGTGCTATAAAATGTGATCCTAACCGCGGAGCTGTCCGTTTCTCCTTCAGTAAGTATAATACAGCAGAAGAAGTTGATTATGCCGCCGATAAACTTGCTGAACTTTACCGGGTAGAAGCCTGAAAAGGCATACACCCATTCCATCACTTATTTTCGAGATCCACTACATGGCAATCCATAATAATAGCAGAAGGCCGGCGGCAGCGCCCCGGCATCTGATTCAGGTAATGTGCTCTGCCCCAAATTTCGAGGAGCATTCTCCGGAGTTTTACGAAGAGAACAACATCAAGCCTCCAACAACACTGCAACCGGTACTCATAGATGTTAACTTTATTCAGGCAGTAGAGAAATGCGAGCATGGAGAAGATGAGTGCCACATTACCCTGCAGGATGGCACCCAGTACCATGCCTCTGTTCCTTATGAAATAATCCTGCGCTTCTTTCAGGAACATGAAAGTGCCGTGATCATAGACTTTACAAATTACAGTTTCTAGTACGCACTGTATTACAGCATACTAATAACACAGAAAAAGGAGCCCATCAGGCTCCTTTTTTATTTTTTGTATCCCACTACTCCAGCAGGCTTTCAAGCAGCTCGCGCTGCGTATTTAGTGTTTTATTATCGGAGTACCACTTGTGCACCAGGTAGGTAAAATCCTCCTGACTCCGACCCTGGGGATTAGTTTTGAACTCATTGACCACAGCCTGTGCTGCCTTTGGCCTGGGGCCCCAGGTACCTAATTCCAGTAGCTGCTGTGGCTCCAGCGCAATAAGTTTGGGAATGGAACGGGTGCCATTTGTGAGATATGCATCCATAACCGCGGGGTATTCATCCCTTAGCAGCAGCTTAAGTCCTACCTTATGAGAATATGCTGCCACCTTAGCTAATACCGGTACAATCTGGGCGGCATCGCCACACCAGCCCTCGGTAAGCACCACCCACAATTGTGGCTGCTGTAGCTTATCAAGCGCCTGCCTTAGTTCTTCTACCAGCACTACTGTTTTATTGAGGCCCTGCATTCGCTGAAGATTTAAACGGGCGTATTCCACAATCAATTCACTCTGATCGGTTCCGGTGGTTCTTCCCTTTGCCATTTCTGTTTCAATAAGCTGCATGTACTCCTGGTACGACATTGCCTCCCGAAGCAGTTCTGGTGTTATCGGATTTTGTGTGTTCATATATTTCTAACCAAAAAAAAGCGGCGAGTTTTCACCCTCCGCTTTTATATAACATCTATTGATTTACTTGCTGAGTATATAAAAGCACTGCCTATAGGCTGTTAAGCTGTTCTTACAACCTTTAGACTGCCTGTTGGCTATTAAGCCACTTCTACCTCAAGCTCTTTTTGTTTGGCTTGTTTGGCCAGTTGCTTGGCGTGTTCTTTGTTTTTAGAGTACTTTATATGCTTAGGCACACCTCTTAAGTCCCAGATCAGACCCAGCCAGCTTAGCATTTTCAGGCCATAGTAAGTAAGGTCAATTTCCCACCAGAAAAAGCCCTGGCGTGCTGCTACCTCATAGTAGTGGTGGTTGTTGTGCCAGCCTTCGCCAAGGGTGAGCAGGGCCAGCCATAAGCTGTTCCTTGACTCATCGCCAGACTCGTAGCGCTGGTTGCCAAACTTGTGCATGATGGAGTTAATGGAGAATGTACCATGGTACAGCACCACTGTGCTTAAGAAGAAGCCAATGAACAGGGTAGAGAAACCAGCCGCTGTAAACATCTCTGTAATGCCGCCACCATTAACAATGCCACCCAGGGCCATTACCACAAGGGCCAAAACAACAGGCGGCACCAGGTGATACTTGTTTAACCACACCAGCTCAGGGTACTTGGCGTAGTCGGCAATTACTTTGTAGTTGGTTTCTTTGTGATCGGGGCCTACAATCCAGCCTACGTGCGAATGCCAGAAACCATACAGTTTCATGGAGTGCGGATCTTCGGGCTGATCGCTGTGGCGGTGGTGAACACGGTGGTGCGATGCCCACCAGAGTGCTCCTTTCTGGGCGCTGGTTTGTGCCATAAAGGCAATTACAAACTGAAACCAGCGTGAAGTTTTATACGATTTATGCGAAAAATAGCGATGATAGCCTCCTGTGATCCAAAACATGCGGAACACATACAGAAAAATACACACCATCCAGTCGAACAGGGTTGCACCTGTAAACAGGGCTGCCAATGGAATTAAGTGCACGGCAAGGAAGCCAAGCTCCTTGGCAAGGTCTCCTCTAGACTTTTTTAAAACTGTAGTTTCTGAGCTTTGCATCATCTGGCTTTGTAATTCTTCATCAAATATAACAACTAAACCCTCCTAATTGTGACAACAATTTTTTATAAGGGTATTGTGTTAATCTATTGCCTAACAGCGGCAGGGGCGCAATAATTCAAATTGCGGTTAATTTGGTGCAAAGGTCTTAAAAAGATCTTTCTTTGAAAATGACAAATATCATTATCTAATCCTTATCACTGACTTTTTGCAGCCCCGCTTTAGTGACCACTTCTTCTTAATACCATTTCCTGCAGGCACTGTACCCACAGCGGGTGGTCGTTCAGGCTCTCTACGAGTTCCCAACGTTCGCCACCGGCCTCTAAGAAATTTTCTTTAAAGGTTTCGCCTACCTCTACCGTAGTTTCCAGGCAGTCTGCCACAAAGGCCGGGCTAAAGGCCAGCACTTTTTTCTTACCTTCTTTGGGTAGTGCTGGTATTACATCGTCGGCATAGGGTTGTATCCAGGGGTCTTTGCCCAGACGGCTCTGAAAGCAGGTGCTGTACTGATCTGGCGTTAGCCCCAGGCGATCTGCCAGCAGGCGGGAGTTATAGTAGCACTGTGCGCGGTAGCAATACTGGTTATGTGCGGTATAGGTAGCACAGCAAACGCTATTTATTTTGCAGTAATCGCCGCAGGAGCCTTTGTAGATTTGCCGCTCGGGCACTCCGTGGTAGCTGAACAGGTAGTGATCCCAGTTTTCTTTTGCGATGTAGGGTTTTGCCCGCGCTACCAGCGCCTGCAGGTAAAGCTCCTCCTCCACAAACCTGCCTATATACTGAATAGAAGGAATAATTTGCCAGCCACGCACCACCTCCATTACCCTGTCTATTACCGATCCGCTGGTGGCAGAGGCATATTGCGGAAAAAGGGGAATGATGATCAGCTCTTTCAGGGAGCAGGCCTGCAGCTTTTTCAGTATGTCAGGAATAGAAGGGCTCTGGTAACGCATGGCCAGCTCCACCACAAAATCCTGCCCCAGGGCCTGCTGCAGCAGATCACGCAGCTGAAACCCATAAAACTTAAGCGGCGAGCCTTTTTCCTTATCCCATAGCTTTTCGTACTCATGAGCAGATTTAGGAGCCCGGAATGGAGCAATAATACCATTTACCAGGGCAAACCGCTGTGGGTAAGATATATCGATTACACGACCATCCATCAGGAACTCCCGCAGGTACTTACGAACATCCGGTACTGCAGTGCTATCTGGCGTACCCAGGTTCACCAACAGCACCCCTGTTTTAAACATACTGTTCTGCATGTATTGTTGTACAGTTTTAGGGTGGTAAAGTTACAAGTACTAAACCGATACAAGGGCTTTTATCCTTAAAAGCTTATTAAAACTTTACTATTGGCCTATAAACCTTCTTTATACGCATCAACTTATAATACATAACAGCCCCTTCAACAACCATCCATTTGTTTGTAAACCCATATGAAAACTCAGCACCTTAACCTACGCACCGCACAAGGCGATAACTTTTCTGCAAGTCTGGATAGTCCTGCAGGCGGCAGGCCCGCAGCCTGCGCTTTAATGGTGCATTGTTTTCCGAAAGGTTCAGAAGCAGAACACCTCATTAGCCTTGGCCTTACCCAAAACCGTTACGAGCTGCTGCGCATTTCTATGGCTGATTATGAAGAAGGCATCTCTCCACAGGTGCTGCAGGAAGCCTATCGTTTTCTGGCAAGCGCACGGCAGGCACCAGCCCTGGTGATAGGGCACTCTGTGGCAGGCACAGCATTACTGGCCGAAGCAGCAGCATGGACAACAGTAAAAGCAATTGTAACCATAGGCGCTCCGGTATCTTCGCAGGCCCTGCATGCCATGCTCGATGAAGATATTGACGACCAGGACTACGCCACCCTTACCTACCACGCCGGTCATGAAATAGCCGTAGACCTGGATATGCTTGACGACCTAAGTGAACCACTGATCCGCTCACGCCTGCAGCAGCTAAACAAGGCACTACTTCTGATGCACAGTCCGCAGGATAAAGAAATATCCGTAGACAGTGCTGCAACTCTCTATACCGCAGCCCGCCACCCTAAAAGCTTTGTAACCCTGGATGGCGCAGATCATTTCCTCTCTGTGCCCACCGACGCACTCTATGCCGGCAACCTTATTGTTAGCTGGGTGCAGCGTTACGTTGCACTGCCGCCAGATACTCTGCGTACGCATATGGAAGTGGTGGCCCGCACCGAAAGTGGCGGCTTTACCACGGAGGTAAGGGCAGGGCAGCACAGCCTGCTGGCCGATGAACCTATTAAGGTGGGTGGCCTGAACCTGGGCCCCAGCCCTTACGACCTGCTCAACGCCTCCCTTGGCGCCTGCACCACCATGACCCTGCGCATGTATGCCGACCGGAAAGGCTGGCCCTTGCAGGAAGCAATAGTGCACCTGAAACACGACAAGGTATATGGCGAAGACTGCCAGGTATGTGATGATCCACGCAGCATGCTCGATAGAATTGACCGGGAGGTAGAGCTGATTGGTCCGCTTGATGAGCAGCAACGGCAGCGCTTAATGGAAATAGCCGATAAATGCCCGGTACACAAAACACTCTCCAACCGCATTACAATTGTAACAACAGAAAAAAAAGAGTAGCGTTTCTGTTATCGCTTGTATAGCTTGTTCCAAATCCTGCAGATATTGAAAAACAGATCGGTATATTTCTGCTATCGCTGTTAATAGCTGGCCCATGTATTTAACCAGGCAATACCTGCACGTTTTCCTTCTGCTGTTAAGCTGCATCTCTGTTAGCAGCTGCAGCCCCGATACTGCAGAGCCTCAGGGGGGCATCAGTATTTCTTTTGATGACAGAAGCATTGAAGAGTGGTACAGCCTGAAAGAACTTTTTGCCCGCTACGATGCTAAAGTAACCTTCTTTATTTCCGGAGCAGAGGCCTTAACAGACCAGGAAGTACAAATGCTAAAGGAACTGGTGCAGCAGGGGCACGAAGTAGGCAGCCATGGAGCACTGCATGTGCGCGCGCGCGATTACATCAGGGAGTATTCTTACCAGAAATACCTCCAGGATGAGGTTTTCAGCAATACACGTGCGCTGCAAGATAAAGGGTTTACACCAACTGCTTTTGCCTATCCTTTTGGAAGGGGTTACTGGTTTACAGACTTGATACTAAAAAATAGTTTCAAGGTGATCAGACGCGCTGTTTCTGTTGATTCAATTCGCGGCCTTAGCGCTACAGATGATATATTTTTCAGTTTAGGGAAAAGCAGAGAATTAGTAGCTGCCAGTATTGACGCCAGCGCACAAATAAACAAAAAAGCAATTGACAGTGCCATACAAAAGGCGGCTACTGAAAAAAAGGTGTTACTGGTTTTTGGGCATAAACCTGCCCATAACGCAAAGCCCAACAGCTATACTTTTGATGTAGCGCTGCTTGAATACATACTTCAGCAGGCGAAGGAAAAAGATCTGAAATTTTACCGGATCAGTGATCTTGTTCAGGATTAAGCACCAGGTAAAAGCCAGGTTTTCAACAGCCAGCACCTCCTTACCTTTAACCCTGGAACCTGGCATTCTTACAGCATAAATGTTTAAACAATATAGATACTGCAGGGTACTAATTATATAAACCCTAAATAATTAGTACTATGAAAAGAATATTTACCCCCACTGCTGTAGCTGCACTCCTGATGTTTATGCTGCTAAGCAGCTGCTCTCATTTAGGCCTGGATGAAATCTGGGAAGAAAAGCCGAAGACAAGTCCGGATAAAATCACTTTTACTGAAGAAAACCTGTTTCCTGAAGGAGTTGAGTACGACAAGCAAATGAACCGCTTCCTGGTATCATCCATCACCCAGGGCAGCATTGGCGTAATACTGCAAAACGGCTCCTATATGGAGTGGATTAATGAACCAGACATTCCCTCTACCATTGGTATTCATATTGACCAGCCGCGCAAACGCTTGTTGGTAGCGGTATCAGACAATGGTGCAAGTGTTAAAAGCTCTGCAGAAACCATCAACAGCCTTGCCGGCCTTGCTGCCTATGACTTAAGAACCGGCGAACGCATTTTTTATACCCGCATGGACGCCCTATTGCCCAATGCCCCTCATTTTGCAAACGACGTAGCCGTAGATAACAAAGGCAACGCCTATGTTACCGATAGCTATACAGGTGTTATCTACAAGGTTGATGAAGCAGGCAACGCAAGCATCTTTTACCAGGATGATGCCCTTAGCCCGGCACCAGGTGCCTTTGGCCTCAACGGAATTGACTACGATCCCCGCGGTTACCTGATTGTTGCCAAATCTGATGAGAACAAGCTGCTTCGTTTTCCCATCAAGAATCCAGCAGATTATACAAACATTGATGTTCCCGTAGCCCTCAGCAACCCCGATGGGCTTTACCTGAAAAACAATAATGAACTGGTAGTAGTAAACAATGCAGGTGGCGGCGAAAATGCAAAGGTGGTAACCCTTAGCAGTAAAAATATGTGGCAGACTACGGAGGTAACAAATGTTTTCGAAACAGGTGCTGTATTTCCAACCACTGCTACAGCATACCAGCATGGCGAGGTATATGTACTTTACGCACACCTGAACGTACTATTTTCCGGTAATACCCAGGAGGAATTTCAGATAGTTAAAGTAGAGTAGTCCCTGCTGTACTTTCAAAACAAGAAAAGCAGGAAGCCATTGTGCCTCCTGCTTTTCTTGATTTAGCTTCCCCGTCAGCAGGCTGCTGCCTTGCACTTTAAAAGGGCTTAGCACGCTTTTTCTTCAGAAACCATAGCCGCCATTAACAGCGGTTCCACAACCTCTTAGTAATAAAAACAGAAGAACAACTACCACAACAATACCCAGGCAACCACAGCCCATACCCCGGCGCCCACCCATTCTTCTTCCTCCAAACAACTTATTTAACAGGTAGAGTTTAAAAAAGCCTCTTAACATAGCCATAGATTAATGTTAAAAATACATAGAGAATTGCCTTAGCCATTACCCAGATGCAGTGGTTTACAGCTGCCAGAATAACAGTCATTAATCTGTTTGGTTGTAAACTGTCGCATAAAAAGAGTGCAGCTGAAGAGCATTAGCTACTGAGCAACCGGTGCGGAAACGCAAAACAGTTACACCCATCGCTTATATTTTTCCAGTATGTATTTACGCCTGCTGTAGATTAGGTAAGCAGAGATGCCTATCACCAGTGCAGAACCTAATCCCACTATCCAGCCAAAGTATTTCTGCGGGAACACACGTGTAGCCACCTCGGCTACAAAAGCAGCATACAAGCCTGCTACCGACCAGCTCATGAGCCGGTAGTGCAGGCCTAACCAGTTTCTGTAACGTTTCAAAGCAGGATACATGCCTCCGGCAAGTGTTAACAGGCTTATAACAGCAAAAAAATGAAAAATACCAAAGCCTCCAAATAACCTGTAAATGCCAAAAGCTGTAATCAACATCAGCAACATGGCCCCAACATACACATAGCCTAATTGTCGGTGCCGCCTCCCTCCTTTAGGCTGCAGGAGCACCCAAACGCCGCTGATCATAGCTACTACTGCAAAAATGGTGTGAGAGATACCCAGATAGCTGCTAATAAATTCTTCCATCTTATGTAGGTTAAATAGTTCACCTGATTTAAGCATAAACAGGGCAAGAGAACATAGGCAGGCAATAACACAATAGAAATGGAACACTTACAGCAGCGGCCTATCACGCTGCCTGGATGCAGGTTTTGCTTTATGTTCCTGAATCCTGATTTTTTCACGTTTCAGGCTGTAGCTCATCAGGGGGGCAGAACATACAATGGTGATGATTACCATAGAGATAATGGCTACAAAAACTTCGTTCGAAATAAAGCCCTCCTGCAAGGCTATGGCCCCTAAGATTACCTCCAGGGTGCCGTGGGTGTTCATGCCAAACCCAACCGCCAATGCCTGAAACTTCGGCAGCCCCCCCAGGCGGGCGCCAAATGTTGCTCCGCTTATTTTGCCAACAAACGCAATGCTTGTGATGGCCAGCACAAGCATGGGGTTAAAGCTTTCAACAAAATTGATGTAGAGACCAATTGACACAAAAAACAGAGGTGCAAAAATGTTATTGATAAACTGGTGAATGATCTCTTTTGCGCGCTCAGTTAAATGTTCGCTATCGCCAAGGGCAACGCCAATAATAAAAGAGCCAAAAATGGCGTGTATACCGATTGATTCTGTAAAAGCCGCAGCCAGAAAGCAAAGCGCCAGCGAGAGCGACAACAAACCACCCGGCCAGGCCAGCTTTTTGTTGATCCAGGGCAAAGAACGATTGATCAGCCCCCGGCCCACTGTAAGCATCAAAAGGGTAAAGCCTACGGCTACAGCTGCTGTAGCAGCTACTCCCATACCTCCTTCTGTTGCGCCCATCATGCTAAGCACCACGGTAAAAATTAGCCAGCCTACTAAATCATTTACCATGGCAGAGGCAATAATCAGCATGCCGATGTTTGATTTAAACACATTAAGGTCCATTAAAATACGCGCTACCACCGGCAAGGCTGTTATACCCATGGTGGTGCCTAAAAACAGCGCAAAAACCAGCTTGGTATCTTCGTTGTAGTGTCCAAAAAATTCAGGAAGAAAATAAGGGAATGCAAAGCCCAATGCCAGTGGAATCACCAGCGAAAACAAACTGGTGTACGCCGCCTGCTTGCCTTGTTTGGTAACCACCTGCAAGTCTACCTCCAGCCCGGCAATAAACAGTAGCAGCACTACAGCTACCTGCACAAAGCCATCCAGCACCAGGCCTGGCGATCCTATAGAGGGAAAAAGCTTTTGAAACAACTCCGGCGATAGCGCACCCAGTATAGTTGGACCCAGCAGAATGCCTGCAAAGATCTCCCCCACTACCGAGGGTTGCTTAAGGTTACGGGCAACTTCTGCCATAAACCGGCCTGCAATCAGCATAATGCTTAGTTGCAGCAAGAGGTTGATAACTTCAGTGTGCGTTAGTTTATCCATCAGCAATTTACTCGGCCGGTACTATCAACAGGTTAGTAGGCAAGTCGGCCAGAATATATTCTAAGTCATGGGTGAACATCCGATCAAAAATATTGAGTGTGCGCCGGGGCGACTCTGTTACCAGCAGGTCGGCCTCTGCGTTGCGGGCAAATTTTGCCAGCTCGTAACCCGATTTTCCGGCCGCAATCTTTATATTCAGGCGCAGGCCCTTGCAGTCCGGGCAACGATCTATTACACTCTGTACAGAAGCAATTTCATCCTGCACCAGCGAGCGCCTGGTTTCAGAATATTCATGTTCGGGATCTTCGCCAGCCAGCGCCATGGTTAGCCCATACATTTTCACCTCTTTAATAATGTGCACAAGCTTTGCTTTTTCCAGCTGCGCCAGCCTGCAACCGGCCTGTATGGTAGCCAGCGCCTCGGCTTTATCTCCGGCATGAACCGCAATACGCTGAAAAGGCTGTGGTAATACCTGAGGTTCTATGATCACCAACACCGGGCAGTTTGCCTTTCGCAAAATTTTGCGGGCAACAGAGCCTATATAATAACGAAAAATATTTTCCTTTTTCAGCGCCCCTGCCACCAGCAGATCTACCTGCTGCTTTCTGCAAACAGATAGTATCTTATTTACCGCATCTCCTTCTTCCCAAAAAAGTGATACGGTATCAAGGGTAAGACCAGCGCACGCCAGATGTTCCTGCAGCAGACTTTCTTTCTGTGCATTTCGCTCCCCTACGTGTACCAGCAGCAACTCTGCTCCAAAAAGCGCTTGCAATCGGCGTGCTTCACAGACAATAGCCTGCTGACGGGGCGAAAAGGCAATGGCAACGGCAATTTTTCGGTACATAATCAAAAGCTGCAAAGGGCAACCTGGCTTAAAATAGAAATATTTTATGAATGTTGGTCCATCTGGCCCTTAAACCTTTAGAATTTATCCTGCCGGTAACCCAGTACCCCAAAGCAGGGCCTGCAGAAATACTCTCACATTCTGACATTAGCTCACTTCAGAAAAATTCAAGATTTACACAGCAAAATACCACCAGCAACTGAATTTGATATTCCGGAAGATGGGCTGCATTGAGAAAGAGAAAAAATTCATAGCTTAGGCAAGAAACTTGCGCAACTATAACTTAGCCTACTCCCTGGCCTGCTATCAGTCTTTTACTTTCTGGCAGCTTTAGTTCAGATAAAACATTTTTTAGTTAGCGTCCGCACACATTTTCTAATAGCGAATAGCCCATGGATAATTTAGCTCATTCGGAGGTCATAAAGCTACTTCTGCAGTTGAGTATAATACTCATCTCGGGCAGGCTTATGGCAGAGCTGGCCCGAAAGCTAAAACAACCGGCAGTAGTGGGCGAAATTCTGGCTGGCATTATCCTGGGGCCAACCGTTTTTGGATGGCTATCGCCAGAATCGTTCGAAAACCTGTTTCCTCCCATAGGCCCCACACGTCTGGCTTTTGATGGCATTGCTCACCTGGCGGTAATACTGCTGCTTTTTATTGCCGGCCTTGAGGTAGAGCTGCAGTTGGTCTGGAAACAGGGCAGGCAGGCCGCCTATACCAGTTTATTTGGGCTGGTAATCCCTTTTGTGCTGGGCTTTTCTTTTCCCTACATCTGGCCCGACTTCTTTGGCATGGAAAAAGACGGAGAGGTGCTAACCTTTGCTCTTTTTGTGGGTACCGCCATGTCTATTACTGCACTGCCTGTAATTGTACGCATCCTGATGGATATGGACCTGTTCCGTACAAATACCGGCATGCTGGTTGTTACCTCAGCGATGATCAACGACCTGCTGGGCTGGCTCATTTTTTCTGTGATTATTAGTATGATAGGACCCGGACCGGCACAGGGCATGAGCCTGCCCCTAACCATCCTGCTTACCCTTGGTTTTACAATTCTGATGCTCACCGTGGGCCGTGGGCTTATTAACAAAGGTCTCCCCTACCTGAACCGCCACTTTGCCTGGCCCGGCGGCTTGTTATCCATTGCCATAGGGTTTTGCTTTCTGGCTGCAGCCTTCACTGAGTTCATTGGTATACACGCTATTTTTGGTGCTTTTATCTTTGGCGTAGCCATTGGCGACAGCGAGCATATGTCGGAGCGGGCAAAGGAAATTGTTCATCATTTTATCAACAATATTTTTGCACCTATCTTCTTTGTGTCTATCGGGCTTAAGGTAAACTTTCTTGCTAATTTCGATTTATGGCTGATCCTGGCCGTGCTGGCTATTGCCTTTGCCGGTAAAGTAGTTGGCAGTGGCATTGGTGCCCGCCTGGGAGGCTATTCTCTGCGCGAATCTACTGCTATTGGGTTTGGCATGAATGCCCGTGGTGCTATGGAAATTATACTTGGGCTTATAGCGCTCGAAAACGGCCTTATCGGCAAGCAATTTTTTGTAGCGCTTGTAATCATGGCGCTTATTACCAGCATGACGAGCGGCCCGCTCATGAAGCACTTTATGAAACCTGCCAAAGTACAACCCGGCACTAACTAGACCACAGCTACAGATGTTGCTCACAGCCGCCAACACTGCCCTGCAGGCAGGCGGCACCAGCCTTAACAAATAGTCTCGCCTGCTACCGCCATACGCTTTAAAACTCCTCCTGCCAGTGTATCCGGGCATGCTCCCTGCATGCAGGGGTGGCTTTACAGGCACATTAACCCCCCACCATATTAGCACATTAAGCCATTAATAAATACCTTTGCAGCTATGGCAACCGAAGACAAAGACCTATTTAAGAAGATTGTATCGCATGCAAAGGAATACGGATTTGTATTTCCCTCAAGCGAAATATATGATGGCCTCCAGGCAGTATATGACTATGGCCCCTATGGTGCCGAGCTCAAAAAGAACCTGAAAGACCTCTGGTGGCAAAGCATGACCCGCCTCAACGAAAATGTGGTTGGTCTGGATGCTGCCATCTTTATGCACCCGCTCACCTGGAAAGCCTCCGGCCACGTCGATAGCTTCAACGATCCCATGATCGACAACAAGGATTCCAAGAAGCGTTACCGTGCCGATAACCTTATTGAGGACTATGCACAGCGGCTGGAAAACGAAGGCAAGGCCGATAAAGCCCAGGCAGTGGTTACGGAAATGAACCAGCTGCTGGAAGCCGAAAAGCTGGGCGAGCTGCGCGATCTTATTGTGCGCGAAAACATTACCTGCCCCATCGGCGGCACTGCCAACTGGACAGAGGTACGCCAGTTTAACCTGATGTTCTCTACAGAGGTAGGCTCGGTTGCCGAAGATGCCTCTAAAATATACCTGCGCCCCGAGACCGCCCAGGGTATATTCGTGAACTTCCTGAACGTGCAGAAAACTGCCCGTATGAAGGTGCCATTTGGTATTGCCCAGATCGGTAAAGCCTTCCGGAACGAGATTGTGGCGCGCCAGTTCATCTTCAGGATGCGTGAGTTTGAGCAAATGGAGATGCAGTTTTTTGTGCGCCCCGGCACCGAAATGCAGTGGTACGAGCACTGGCGCGATGTGCGCGTACGTTGGCACAAAGCCTTGGGTATACCTGCCGATAACCTGCGCATACACCCGCACGAAAAGCTGGCACACTATGCCAATGCCGCCCTCGATATTGAATTCAAGTTCCCGTTTGGTTTTAAGGAAATAGAAGGCATTCACAGCCGTACCGATTTTGACCTGCGCAGCCACCAGGAGCTTAGCAAGAAAAAACAACAGTACTTCGATAACGACCTGAACGAGGAAGGCAAGCCTTACGGCAACTACATTCCTTATGTGGTAGAAACCTCAGTAGGTGCCGACCGCCTCTTCCTGATGACACTCTGCAATGCGTACAGAGAAGAAACCGTAGGCGAAGGAGATCAGCAAAAGGAACGCATTTACCTGAAGCTGCACCCAGCGCTGGCCCCGGTGAAGGCTGCCATTTTCCCGCTGGTGAAAAAAGATGGCCTGCCGGAAAAAGCCATGAGCATTTTCAACGACCTGCGCTACGACTTCAATATTATCTATGAAGAACAGCAGACCATTGGCAAGCGTTATACCCGCCAGGACTTGATTGGCACGCCTTTCTGCATTGCTGTAGATTATGAAACCATGGAGAACGATACCGTAACCATCCGCTACCGCGATACCATGGAGCAGAAGCGGGTGCCTATTTCGGCTCTGCGTGAGGAGATTGGCCGTGAAGTATCTGTTGCCAATATTTTCAAAAACCTGTAGTCAGTATCTGCCATAATACACATAACAGCCCCGGCTCCACAGCCGGGGCTGTTTATTTTTTTGCCGGCATCCACCTCATAGCGTTTAGTCCTTTTTTATTCTCAACTTTACTGAATATTTTCTATCAATCTGCAGCCTGTCGGGACAAAGACCAGCGCTTTTGCTTGGTAGAAATCGGTCGCTATAATATGCTGGAGGGGTTTTAATGAAAAAGAGCCTGATCTTTTACGTAGGCATCGTTGGCCTTTTTGTTGTACTGATGTACGGGGTGGTGCAGCGTGGGCAGTTATTGGAAACTGAAAAAGTACAGGAAACCATCCGGCAGCCCCTTACTGAGCTAAGTCCGTTGCAGCTATTCAGTGATTCGTTTATAGATTCGCTCCACCACCCGCTGGCCATACTACTGCTGCAAATCATCTCTATACTGTTTGTGGCGCGCCTCTTTGGCTACCTGTTTTCCAAAATGGGGCAGCCTACCGTAATTGGCGAAATTATAGCAGGCATTGCGCTGGGGCCTTCGCTGCTGGGCTGGCTGCTCCCGGGTGTTACTGCCTTTGTTTTTCCGGCAGAATCGCTGGGCAATTTGCAGTTCCTAAGCCAGGTGGGCCTTATCCTTTTCATGTTTGTTATAGGCATGGACCTCGATATTAAGGTGCTGCGCAACAAGGCGCATGATGCCATTATCATCAGCCATGCCAGCATCATTATTCCGTACTTTATGGGCATGGCGCTGGCTTATTTTCTGTACTCAGACTTTGCCCCCGCAGGTACCGGATTTTTATCATTTGCCCTGTTTATGGGCATTGCCATGAGCATAACTGCTTTTCCCGTACTGGCCAGGGTAATACAGGAGCGCAACCTCTCGGGCACTCAGCTGGGCACCATTACCATTACCTGCGCAGCTGCCGATGATATTACCGCCTGGTGTCTGCTGGCAGCTGTTATTGCCATTACCAAAGCCGGAACTGCCCTAAGCGCCCTTTACACCATAGTACTTGCTGTTGGCTATGTACTGCTGATGATAAAGGTGGTACAGCCCTTCCTGAAGCGTATGGGAAGAATATACTCCACCAAAGAAACCATCACTAAGTCTATTGTAGCGGTTGTTTTCCTGGTGCTCCTGGGTTCCTCTTATATAAGCGAAGTGATTGGTATCCATGCCCTGTTCGGTGCTTTTCTGGCAGGCGTTATTATGCCGCCCAGCCTGGGCTTCCGCAAAGTGCTTACAGAAAAAATTGAAGATGTGGCGCTGGTGCTGCTACTGCCCCTGTTTTTTGTTTTTACCGGCCTGCGCACCCAAATTGGACTGCTAAACGACTGGAGCCTCTGGGCTGTGTGTCTTTTGGTGAGTGCCGTGGCGGTAGCGGGTAAATTTGGGGGCAGCGCACTGGCAGCCAGGTTTGTTGGGCAATCGTGGAAAGAAAGTCTTTCTATTGGCGCCCTTATGAACACCCGCGGCCTTATGGAACTGGTGGTGCTTAACATTGGCTACGACCTGGGTATTCTTTCGCCTGAAATATTTGCCATGATGGTGCTTATGGCGCTGATCACTACTTTTATGACGGGCCCTGCCCTCGACCTGATTGACCGTTTGTTCCCCGACAAGGAAAAACAGGCGCTGCAGTCGGCACTGGAAAAGACAGCCCCCATGCCCTACCAGGTGCTACTTTCTTTTGGCCCGCCCCAGAAAGGCCGTACGCTGCTTTGGCTGGCCGACCAGATGAGCTTTCGCAAGCAGGGCAAAGTTAGAATAACAGCCCTGCACCTTACCCCCAATACAGAAATTGACTTTCGCACCGCCAAGGAGTACGAGCGGGAGAGCTTTAAGCCTACCCGGCAGAAAGCAGCGCAACTAGGTATAAAAGTAGAAACAATATACCGGGTGTCGGATCATGTGGGAGAAGAAATAGTAAGCATAGCCAACGATGGTGCCTACGATTTGCTGCTGGTGGGGGCATCACAATCGCTCTTTTCTGATAACCAGCTGGGTGGAAAAGTAAAAACCTACCTTGAAGATGTAAAATGCGATGTAGGGGTACTGATTGACAGGAATTTTACTTTTGCAGAGCAGATTCTGCTGGTGCTGGGTAATACTGATGATTTCTTCCTGCTGAACATCGCCAAGAACTTTATTGAAAATAACGGTGCCTCCCTGACTGTTCTTGATCCTCAGAACCTGCTCGGGAAAAATACATACTACTCAAAGCTGGTAACGGAAATAAACAGCACAAATCCTCGTAGTATATATGTAAGTGGGGAGGCAGCCCTATCAGAAGGCCTGATTAGCCGCTTTAACCTAATGCTCGTAACTTATAAGAGCTGGACAGAGAGCAGCCTGCTAAACAGCAGCATTATGGAAAGCGCACCTTCCACACTTGTGCTAAAACAGAGTAAAGAGCGCTACAGCCGCTTTCTGCCGCTGCCAGCCACGGCCCATGACCAGCAAATGCTGGAAAGACTTTAAAAAACTTACAATAAGTTGTAAAACAGGGGCGCCGGTTGCAACTTATATTCTTGTTGAAAGAGCAGTTTATGCAAATAGGATTTGGGTTTCTATTTTTATTTGCCGGGGGGTTGGGTTTTCTATTTTGGTACATAAGTACCCGGCGGCCACCGGCTGTGTTGCCGATCAGCCCCGCTTATCGTCGCTTGTTACAACAGCATTCTGTTTACTACCAGCAGCTTACGCCCTATAATCAGAAACGCTTTGAGAAGCGGGTGCAGCAGTTTATTCAGCTTAAGCGCTTTGTACCCCGCAACATGCCCCAGGTAACCGACGAAATGAAAGTGCTGATTGCAGCCTCTGCTGTGCAGCTAACTTTTGGCTTACCCAATGTGTACCTGCTGCACTTTCATACCATTGTGATTTACCCCGACAGCTACTATTCTACCATCAGCAAACGCTACCATAAGGGAGAGGTAAACCCTGCCTTTGGCATTATTGTGCTCTCCTGGAAAGACTTTGTAGAAGGCCTTGCCACGCCAGACGATTCCCTAAACCTGGGCCTGCACGAAATGGCCCATGCCCTGCGCCTGGAAAATGTGGTACGCAACGATGAGCATAACTTCCTGAAACCACACATATTGCAGCAATGGGAGGAAGAAAGCCAGCTGGAACGTGCTAAATTGCGCAGCGGCGAAAGTCACTTTTTCCGTCAGTATGCTGCCAGCGACGACGAAGAGTTTTTTGCCATTGCCGTAGAAAACTTCTTTGAACGGCCAAAGCAGTTCTGGCAGGAGCTGCCACACCTTTACCAAACCTTAAGCCTGCTCCTGAACCAGGATCCGCTTTTGCTTAAAAGTGAGTGAGTTGGCGTTCCGCCGCTGCGGTGATTTGGTGAGGGAGTGAGTTATTAGTAAGTTTGAGTTTCTGGAAATATATGAGGTTAGAAATTAGCTAATATTTGAGTTGGATGGCGCTGTTCTGCACCCATAACTTTGGTCCTACTAAATTACTCACCGCAGCGGCGGACCGTTCCCTCACCAAATCACAACTACTCATGAACTGGATACACCTGCTTTCTGCCCAACGACCCGATGGCAAGCCTGCCGACCCTCATGCCACCCGCAGTGCTTTTGAGCAGGACTTTGATCGTATTATTTTCTCTTCGCCCTTTCGCAGGCTACAGGATAAAACACAGGTTTTTCCGCTACCCAAAGAAGATTTTGTGCATACCCGCCTTACCCACAGCCTGGAGGTGAGCAGCGTGGGCCGCTCCCTGGGCAAGCGTGCCGGCGAGGTACTGGTGCAACGATACCCCGAGCTACAGGAAGCCGGCATTACCCAGTTCGATTTTGGTGCAGTGGTAGCAGCGGCATCGCTCACCCACGATATTGGCAACCCGCCCTTTGGGCATTGCGGCGAATCGGCTATATCTGATTTCTTTAAAACTGCAGAAATAGAAAACCTGCTGCAGGAGCATTGCTCCCCTGCCGAGTGGGCAGACCTGACCAATTTTGAAGGCAATGCCCAGGGCTTCAGAATCCTGAACAAGGCCAGCAATACCGGCCTGCGCCTTACCTATGCCACCCTGGCGGCTTTTAGCAAATACCCCTGCCAGGCCCTGCTGCAGAACAGGAACAAAAAGCAGGTAAGCCAGAAGAAATACGGCTTTTTCCAGAGCGAGAAACAAATTTTCACTGAAATGGCCCGGGCAACCGGCCTGCTGCCCATAGCTGGCGAATCAGCCGCCTGGCAGCGGCACCCCCTGGCCTTTCTGGTAGAAGCCGCCGACGATATCTGTTACCACCTCATTGACCTGGAAGATGGCTGCCGCATGGGGCTGATCTCTTTTGAGGAAACTGTTGAGTTCCTGGCAGCCATTTTACAGGAACGTTTTAAGCCAGAAAAGCTGGAGCAGATCCGTGGACAGGAAGAGCAGCTGGGCGTGCTGCGCTCGCTTGCCATTGGTACCCTTATAGACCAGACCACTGCCACCTTTCTGGACCACGAGCGTGAAATGCTGAATGGCTCTTTTGAAACAGCACTGGCAGACCTGGTACCGGCACGTGAAGTACTGGCCGCCATCAAGAAAAGATCTGTAGAAAAAATATACCGTTCACAGCCGGTGCTGGAAACGGAAATTGCTGGTTTTGAGGTATTGGCGGGCCTGCTGGATGCATTTGTAAAAGCGGTTTTTTATCAGCAATTTGCGCCGGAAAAATTTACTGCACGGCATACCTCTGTACTGCGCCTCCTGCCCGAGCAGTTCAGGCCCATCAGGAAGGGAAGTGTGTACGAACTGGCAATGAATTGCCTTGACTTTATATCTGGCCTGACGGACCGCCATGCCGTGAGCCTCTATCGGAAAATTAAAGGCACCTCCTTGCCTGTATTATAGTAGGATAAAAACCAACAGCCAAAGAACTATCCTGATTTAAGGTGCATTAACCTAAGAAGAGCAGCAAAAAAGCATGTTTGAATTTCTTTCCTATTTTATACTCCGCTATCGACTTTATCTGCTGATAGCCGTAGCCCTGGTTACGGCTTTTTTTGCTGCCCAAATTTCCCGACTGGAGCTATCTTATGATTTTACACAGGTAGTGCCTCCCGAAGATCCGGATATGGTCTTCCTGCAGAATTTCAAAGATGAGTTTGGCGAAGATGGTAACGTGCTGGTAATAGGTATGCAGGACAGCAGTCTGTATACGCCTACAAACTTCAGGCGCTACCTCTATATGAGCCAGGAGATGCAAAAGGTAAGAGGCGTACAAGCTGTGCTTTCGCTGCCGCTGCTGCCTCGTTTGGAGCGTAACGATTCCCTGCGCAGCTTTGAACCCAGGCCTATCTTTACCGATGTACCCGATTCGCAGGCACAGCTGGACAGCCTGCTGCAGGTAGCACTGGACCAGCGCATTTACAGCCGACAGCTGATTAACCCTGCCAACGGTGCTACCCTAATGGTGCTTACGGTAGATGTGGACGTGATAAGCTCTCCAGACCGCCAGCGCCTCATGGACGATATCCTGATGGTTTCGGGTCTTTTTGAAGAAAAAACAGGCATCAAAATGCATTATGCCGGTGTGCCTTTTGTACGCTCGGTTATGTCCGGGAAAGTACAGCAGGAGTTAAAGCTGTTCCTGTTCCTGTCGGTAGTGGTAACCGCGCTGATCCTGTTCGTTTTTTTCCGCTCCCTTAAGGCAGTGGCTTTTCCAATGGTAGTCATTTTGGTAATGATTGTCTGGTCGCTGGGTACCCTGGTGCTATTTGGTTATAAAATAACGCTGCTTACAGGTCTTATCCCACCCATTATTGTGGTGATAGGCATCCCAAACTGCATATACCTGCTTAATAAATACCACCAGGAGTTTGCCAAAACCGGCGACCAGATGAAGGCGCTTTCTCAAATTGTGCGCCGCATTGGGTTTGTAACCCTCATCACCAACTTTACCACGGCTATTGGCTTTCTGGTGCTGATGACCACCGATATACGGGTGCTGAAGGAATTTGGTGTTGTGGCAGGCCTTAATATTCTGGCCACTTTTGTAGTAAGCCTGATTCTTATTCCTGCTATTTTCTCCTACCTGCCACCGCCCTTACCCAGGCACCTGAAGCACCTGGAGAGCCGCCGGCTGGATCGTGTACTTACCGCATTTGATGTAATGGTGCACCGCCACCGCTACCGCATTATGGCCTTTACGGCAGTTATAGTTGCAGTATCGCTGGTAGGCCTGTGGCAAATTCGCTCTAATGCCTATATGGTTGATGATATTCCGGAAAAGAGCGATGTAAAACAAGACCTGGCCTTTTTTGAGCGCAACTTCGGCGGCGTTATGCCCATGGAAATTGTGGTAGATACCGGAAGGCCCCGCGGTGTGATGAATCTAAATACACTGCAGCAGATAGACTCCCTGCAGCAGTTTCTGGCCGCGCAAAAAGAGTTTTCACCACCTGTATCGCTTATCAGCTTTCTGAAAGCCAGCAGGCAGGCTTTTTATCGAGGCAACCCTGCCTTTTATGAACTGCCCACCAGCAGAGAACGCGCTTTTCTGCTGCCCTACCTGCAGAATAACCCCGATGCGAGCCGCCTTTCTACTGCCTTTATAGATTCTACCGGGCAAAAAATGCGCCTTTCGCTAAAGGTGTCTGATATTGGTTCCCTGCGAATGGACTCAATCATCAGCAAGGTGGTGCAGCCACAGGTAAACAGCCTGTTTCCAGATAGCCTGGGTATTGATGTAGCCATTACGGGCACTACCCTGCTGTTTATAAAAGGCAATCAGTACCTGATCCAGAACCTGAAGAGCAGCTTACTTATTGCTATTGTGATCATTGCCATGATCATGGCCCTTTTATTCCGCAATGGTCGCATGATCCTGATATCGCTCATCCCCAATATGGTGCCGCTGATTGTGACCGCAGGCCTGATGGGCTTTTTTGGTGTTCCCTTAAAGCCCAGTACTGCGCTTATCTTCAGTATTGCGTTTGGTATATCTGTAGACGACTCTATACACTTTCTGGCAAAATACAGGCAGGAACTTATTAATCAGCGCTACTTTGTAGCCAAAGCTATTAGCGTAAGCCTGCGTGAAACCGGCTCCAGCATGATCTACACTTCTATTGTGCTGTTTTTTGGCTTTGTTATTTTCGCTTTCTCCGAGTTTGGTGGTACTGTAGCCCTGGGCATGCTTACTTCTATTACGCTGCTGCTGGCCATGTTTACCAACCTGCTGCTCCTGCCCGCCCTGCTGCTTGCCTTCGATTCCGGCAAATATGAACGCAACGAAATGGCCCTTATTGAGCATTACGATGAGTTTTATGTTGAGACCGAAGATGAGGAAATTGACGTAAAGCAATTGCGGGTAGATAATGCTGATGATGACCAGCCGGCCGGTAAATAAAATCCCGGCAGACTACTCCTTTCGGTAGCTAAGCCTCCTTCATTTTTTTCGTTCTTTGAATCTTTATCCACCCCCAGGGCATTCTTCTTTCGATAATCCGGTGCATTCTTTGGTTTTAACGGGAGGGAAAAAGCACGTATTGGTCTCTGCTGCTTAATTCTTTTGTTACAGAATGAAACATCTGTCCGCCAGTTACATTAGTATTAGTAGCCCCCTCTACTAAATGTACCTGATGAGAGACTCAACCACTAAAATAATAGAAACTGTACCTATTTTCTTTTTTGTGTATAACATGAAGGATAAGAAAATTGAGTTTGCAAGTCCCCAGTTTTATCAGTTAGCAGAAGGTATAGAAAGTGCAGAAAATAATCCTCTCAAAAGATGTGTACATCCCGACCATCTGGAACATTTCGCCAACTTCTTTACAGATCTTACTGAAAAAAATAATTATGAAGGATCTGTAGAGCTGAAGGCAAATGAAAAGCTAAAAGGTGTTGAATGGATAGAGCTGAATACCTTTCCGGTTAAAGAAAAAGAATCGAATGATGTGCTGCAGGTAGTAGGGCACATTGTGGATATCTCTCAGAAAAAAGAAATTTACGATGCCCTTGAGGAGGAAAAAGAACATATATCCAATATCCTGAACATGGTGGTTCATGATCTGCGGGCACCTCTGAACAGGGTATCCATGATTGCGGAAATACTCCAGAACAGCATGACAGAAGAGGAGTATGAAAAATACAAAATCTATATTAGCATGCTAAGCAAGCAAAGGCAGCAGGCAACAACGCTCATCCAAAGTCTGCTAAGGCTTGCTTCCCTGCAGGGCAGTGCAAATTCGCTTGATTTGAATCTTCATGATCTTCGCAATCTTGTTGATGATTGTATAAGCCAGCAAAAGGATAGAATTAAAAAGAAAAAGCTCAAAGTAAGTTGTGATTTTCCCGATCAGCAGGTAAAGGTAAAGGTTGATGCCGTGCTCTTTGGCCAGGTGCTTGAAAACCTGCTCTCCAATGCCATCAAATACACCCCTACCGGCGGAAGCATACATTACCGGCTCAAGTATAATGAAAGCCATATTCAGTTGTCGCTGCAGGACAATGGTATTGGTATTCCTGAAAAGTATCATAAAACCTTATTTCAGAGCTTCAGAGGTATCAGAAGAAAAGGCCTGGAAGGAGAAGAATCTACAGGCTTAGGACTTTTTATCTGCAAAGAAATAGTAAAAATGCATACCGGTAAGATAAGTGTTGAAAGCCAGGATGGAGAAGGCACAACCTTTATCATTACCTTGCCCTTTCCTGAGCCCTCTGCTGCATATTACTAATATGATTCGCACCTACTGCTTATGAATAGGTGTAAGCCGAAGTGCAAATTTAAATCACTACACGCTAATTTTCTGCCACTCACTCCGCAGGCTCCCCACCAATCATCCACTTAAATTACTGCCGGTTGCTTTTGTACTTTTAGTATCTAAAGCATCCTAAATGCAAGTCATAGGCTGCTAAATACATGTCATAGCAAAAGGATTTGGCTATATTTGCATTTCCTTTGAAGATTAAGCAGCTATGGCTTCTAAATACACAGAATACAAAGGCATTAACTATGCCGAAATAGCCGATAAAGTTCTCTCCTACTGGAAGGAAAATAAGGTTTTCGAAAAATCTGTAGATGAGCGTGAGGGTGCTCCGACCTTTACTTTTTTTGAGGGTCCTCCTTCGGCCAACGGAACACCGGGTATTCACCACGTAATGGCCCGCACCGTTAAAGATATTTTCTGCCGCTACAAAACCATGCAGGGCTATCAGGTTAAGCGTAAAGGCGGCTGGGATACTCATGGCCTGCCTGTAGAACTGCAGGTGGAAAAAGAACTGGGCATTACCAAAGAAGATATCGGCAGGAAAATTTCGGTTGAAGAGTATAACCGTAAATGCCGTGAGGCGGTGATGAAGTTCAAAGATCAGTGGGATAACCTCACCGAGCGTATGGGCTATTGGGTAGACCTTGATAATCCCTACATTACCTTTGAGCCACGGTACATCGAAAGCCTCTGGCACCTGCTCAAAAAGCTTTACGACAAAGGCCTGCTGTACAAGGGCTATACCATTCAGCCCTACTCTCCTGGCGCTGGTACCGGCCTTAGCTCTCATGAGCTTAACCAGCCTGGCTGCTACCGAAACATAAAAGACACCACTGTTGCAGCCCTTTTTAAGGTAAAGGATACAGAGAAGGATTACATCATGGCATGGACTACCACGCCATGGACGTTACCTTCCAACAACTCGCTGGCTGTTGGCAAGAACATCACCTATGCCAAAGTAGCTACCTATAATCCTTATACCTATGAAGCCATCAATGTAATTCTGGCAAAGGAGCGTATTGGTGCCTACTTCAACGAGAAGGCAAAAGATATAGCCCTGGAAGATTATAAAGAGGGCGACAAGCTTATTCCATGGAAGGTGCTGGAAGAAATGCCAGGCAGTAAGCTGGTAGGCACTGCCTATGAGCAGCTAATGCCTTATGTACCGCTGGCATTCCCTGCCTTAACCGTGCTGGAAGGCGATTTTGTAACTACCGAAGATGGTACCGGCGTAGTGCACCTTGCCCAGGCCTTTGGCGCAGATGACTACCGCGTAAGTGTGGCTAATAACATACCCGGTTTGTTTGTAAAAGACGAAGACGGCAACGAGATGCCTGCGGTAGACAAACAGGGCCGTTTTGTGAAAGAAATGGGTGATCTGGCAGGTCGTTATGTAAAAGAAGAATTTTACAGCGAAGCCGACCGCAGCAAAGAAGATTTCAGGCCAACAGATGTATACATTGCCATTAAGCTTAAGGAAGAAGGCAAGGCCTTTAAGGTAGAGAAGTACGAGCACAGCTACCCGCACTGCTGGCGTACCGATAAGCCTATTCTGTATTATCCGCTGGAGAGCTGGTTTATCAAAACCACTGCTTATAAAGAGCAGCTGGTACGCCTGAACCGTACCATTAACTGGAAGCCCGAAAGCACCGGCGTTGGCCGTTTTGGTAACTGGCTGGAGAACCTGGTAGACTGGAACCTAAGCCGCAGCCGCTACTGGGGTACACCGCTGCCCATCTGGCGCACCGAAGATAAAAAGGAAGAGAAGTGCATTGGCTCCCTGGCTGAGCTTAAAGCTGAAGTAGACAAGGCCATTGCTGCCGGTATTCAGCAAAAGCCTATTGATGGTGAGTTTGATCCGCACCGCCCGTATGTTGACGAGGTGTACCTGGTAAGCGAAAGCGGCAAAACAATGTACCGTGAAGCTGACCTGATCGACGTCTGGTTCGACTCAGGTGCGATGCCCTATGCCCAGTGGCACTGGCCATTTGAGCAGCAGGATGTGCTGAAAGAGAATTTCCCTGCCGATTTTATCGCCGAAGGTGTTGACCAGACCCGTGGCTGGTTCTTTACCCTGCATGCGCTGGCCGTAATGCTGTTTGATGATGTTGCTTTCAAAAATGTGATTGCCAACGGCCTGGTACTGGATAAGAATGGTAACAAGATGAGCAAGCGCCTTGGCAATGCCGTCGATCCGTTCAAAACCCTGGATACCTACGGCCCGGATGCTACCCGCTGGTACATGATCAGCAATGCCAATCCCTGGGATAACCTTAAGTTTGACCTGGATGGTGTACTGGAGGTACAGCGCCGCTTCTTTGGCACCCTGCATAACACCTATAACTTCTTTGCGCTCTATGCGAACCTCGATGGTTTCAGCTACGCTGAAAAACCATTACCACTGGCGCAGCGCCCTGAAAGTGACCGCTGGATCCTTAGCCGTCTGAACAGCCTGATCATAGATGTTGAGCGTGCTTACAATGACTATGAGCCAACCAAAGCGGCCAGGGCTATCCAGGATTTCACTATTGATGATCTTAGCAACTGGTACGTGCGCCTGAACCGTAAGCGTTTCTGGCGTGGCGATTATACCGAAGACAAGCAAGCTGCTTACCAGACCCTGTACGATTGTTTATTAACCATTGCACAGCTTGCAGCGCCTGTTGCTCCTTTTTATATGGAGCTGCTGTATCGCAACCTGAACAGTGTAAGTGGTAAGCATCGGGAGGAGAGTGTGCACCTGATCCGTTTCCCGGAAGCAAACCACGGTTTTATTGATACCGGGCTGGAGGAGCGGATGCATAAGGCACAGATTGTATCATCGCTGGTACATTCCCTGCGTAAGAAAGAGAAGATCAAAGTTCGTCAGCCCCTAAGCCGCATCCTAATCCCTGTGTTGAATGCTAAGCAGCGGGAGCAGATTCATGATGTAGAAGACCTAATTCTGAACGAAGTAAACGTGAAGGCTATTGAGTACATCGATGATGCCTCTGGTGTACTGGTAAAGCAGATAAAGCCAAATTTTGCTAAGCTTGGTAAGGAATATGGTCCGCGTATGAAGGAAATCACCGCAGCTGTTGCCAAATTTGAGCAAACAGACATCAGCCAGATTGAGCGTGATGGTGCGTATACCCTGCAGTTGCCTAATGGCCCGATTAATCTGACCATTGAGGATGTGTTGATTACTTCTCAGGATATCCCAGGCTGGTCGGTTGCAAGCGAAGAGGATGTAACCGTTGCGCTGGATATCCATATCTCTGAAGCGCTACGTCAGGAGGGAATTGCCCGTGACCTGGTAAACCGCCTGCAGAACCTGCGTAAGGATATGGGCCTCGAGGTACAGGATAAGATCAGCATTACAGTTGAGCGTGGCGAAGAGCTG